>Ga0157370_10003645_pt1 | contig 18003 bp, 18 predicted proteins | sample C35metaG_FD_113463 | JGI IMG/M metagenome (GOLD analysis project Ga0157370, IMG submission 113463) | Corn rhizosphere microbial communities from Kellogg Biological Station, Michigan, USA - C3-5 metaG | ecosystem: Host-associated > Plants > Roots > Rhizosphere > Soil | place: USA: Michigan...
CTGGCTGGATGCATGTGCGCACCGCCTACAGGACCTGCAGGCCTGGGTGACCCGGGAGAAGCTCCAGATCTTTACTGCGGCCCGGACACAAGCGCTCTCCCCCGCGCCAGGAACATATCTGCGCCGCGCGGATGCCGTTCGCTATTGCGTGGAATCCGGTTTCGAGTTCAAAGAACGCGCGATCGCCGATACCCAGGTATCGCATCGCGCTCCAGCGGCACCAGTTGTCGCGGAGCCGAGATTGCACGCAGAAAGGCCGACTGCCGCGAGGTCCAGCGCGAGGCTCCTTCGCGCTAAGGAAGCCATCTCCCGCACGGGCCTGTCCCGCTCGACCTTCTACGAGCGGCAGAATCCCAAGAGCCCGTATTTCGATGAAACCTTTCCGAGCCCCGTGCAGATCGGCCAAAGCGCCATGGGCTACCGGGAAGATGAGCTCGATACGTGGATCGCATCTCGCCCGCAGAAGGAACGTTGATCCTCGTGTAGCCAGAGACAGACCGACTCCACGCACAACCTGCGAATTGCGCGGTCCGCCCTTGCAGGCCGTAGCTGTGCGTCGCGCCACCGCTCTTTGAACGAGCCGTCTTATCGCACATGTGTCCATCCTCTTCGGCACTCCGGGCATCCGTCCCTGAGCGGCCTCACGGTGCCCCCGCTCAAATTACCATGATCAATCCCAGCTCTGATCCGGACAACTACCCCTTTGATGGCCTGACACCCACGATCCGAGCCATGGCGGAATACATCCACATGGCAAACCAGTCGCCGCCGGCCATGTGCGGTATTTCTGCCCTTGCGGGATGCACCCTGGCGGTACAAGGGCTAGTCAAGGTCCAGTGGCGCAGGGCACCAGCCTCGCCCGTCGGCATGATCTTTATCGTGGAAGCTCTCAGCGGAGAACGCAAGACAGCGAATGACCAGCTGGCCTTGGAAGAGCATCGCCGCTTCGATCAGAAGCAATCAAGCGAAGAGGCAAGGCACGCCCGAACGCGAAAGCTGGCAGAAACAGTTTGGCTGGCGCAAAGGAAGGAGATGGTTCGCAAACTCGTCAAGCTTACGGACGTCAAGGAACTTGCGAAACAGCAAGCATTGCTCGACGCGCATGATCTAAATCCGCCCCCTCGCCCCAAGCTCCCACGAATGCTCATTTCGGACATCACCGCGCCAGCCATCGGATGGCATTTGAGCGAGAGATATCCCTACGCTGGTTTGGTTTCCGACGAAGGTGGCGTTATTTTGAGCTCAGGCGCTTTGAGCAATCCCGCGATGATCAACTCCATCTGGGACCATGGCGGCGGGGTGACAGACCGAATGGGTCGCGGTCGCACCGAAGTCTATGACGCAAGTTTGACTATTTACTTGCAAGTGCAGCCGGGTGTATTCGAAACCTTTTTAGGCCGCAGCAACAATCTCACACACTCTAGCGGGAATTCCAGTCGATGGCTATATGCAAAACCGACGTCCACGCAAAGCATGAGAAAAAACAAATATGCCGATCTCCCGGATCATGACAAAGAAACCTACAACGCTCGGATCCGCGAACTGCTCCTGCAGTATGAAATTGATCCGCTCGAAGAATGGACAAATGGAAAAATAATCCCAAAAAATGAAATAGATGAAGCAGAAGCTCTTGGGCAAGATTCGATCGAAACAAAAAATTCTGAGCAGCAGCGAGAGGAAATAGAACAACCTGCGCAGGCCGAAAATAAAAGAAGACTGCCTGATCAGGAGATCCTAACCCTCAAAGAGGGGGCAAGAAATATTCTTGAGTGGTTTTCCGACACAATTGAGGATGAACTCGCGGAACGGGGATACTTTGTTTCGATGCGAGGAGCCGCGGCCAAGGCGCCTGAGAACTGTGCGCGCCTGGCTGCCGTGATGCATAGATTCGAAAACAATGAATCTAACGAAATTGAGTCAAAGACGATGCGTGGTGCAATCAAGATTGTGGCTTGGCATCTGCGCCAATATCGCAAGCGCTTCGCACCGTTGACGCCACTGGAACGCGAAGTCCAGGAGGTGGAAGACAGAATTTCACAGATCTATGTGCGCTGGGAAAAAACCCATGGACGCATCAAGAACGCCGAACTCGCCAGGCAACTGCGGAAAGCCTTGCGCCCCACGGAGAAGCTCTTCGACATCTGCGTTGAGCTCGAGGCACAGAACAAGGTAACCATCTGGGAGGAGTTCAACAGCATGGGCAGAGCTCCCGGGTGGAGCATCACGCTGGACCACTGGTTCCCAACTCTTAGTCGGCTAGCTGAAGGAAAAGATCCTGGGCCGTGGCAACGGACCCCCGGCTACGCCGATCGTCACGAGCCACGCATGCGCCAAGCGGCTGAGGCTAAAGCCAAAGCTGACGCATCACGCAGGCAATCATCGGACGGGTATGAACTTTGGCCGGGTGTTTTTTTACCCTGATACCGTAGAGTTCGTTCTATTTTTCTATCCAGTAGAAAAATAGAACGTTTGCGCAGGCACACGCTCACGGACCGATCCGTCTGTGCCTGCGAACTACTGCCTGCGAACCATGTCGTACAGGATCTTGTGCCCAGCGGGCGCCTCCGAAGGCCCCTTCCCAAGCTGCGCACAGCCGCGACTCACAACGCCCAGCTCCGCCCGAGGCAACTTTGCGAGCATCGCAGCTATAAATACGCTGGTCCTGCTCCGAAGGCATGACTCCACACAAGCAACGCCTCCGCAGACGGTTGAACGCTGTCTCAGCTGCCACGAAAGAGTGGAGCAGTCGAATGCCGATGGGGTCTAAACCGCGCCAACACCTCATCGAGAGATGAGCCGATAGCCGAAGTGCGTATGAATTGATGTAAACGCTTCGGCAAATCACTCATCCCCTGACCCAACGCGAAATGCGTGCGTCCTCGCTTGGCCAGCGAAACATGGAAATTCCAAGGTAATCAGGACTAGACCACGAGCGCATCGAGCTCAGCCACTCGCAGGCGTGCGAATACAAGCGCGCGAGTTGAGGGGAAAAAATTACTGTAGATGCCATATCGTTTGAAGTGAGTACCTGACACTTCGTAGGAAAACAACCTCAATCGGGCTGCGACACTCGCGGACTATCCATATTGCCGCCCGCTCGGGTTAACTTTGTACCGATCTTTCGACACCAAAGTGAAGCGCAGCAATCAAATCTCGATCATCAATTGCATGCACTACGAGCATCTCCGGAGTATCTCAATATTGGTTTTTTTGTAAGATTGATATTTATAAGCGCCCCTGTTAGAGCGTATTGATAGTTCAGACTATCAATACGCATGCACAAGAAGGCGGACAAAAGACATCGATCGAGAAAAGATGGAAGAAAGAGAATCAAGCCGTCAATAGAAGGCCCACCTCTCGCTTCCGTCCTTCTCCTCGGCTCATTTCTTACGTTCTGCCTCCTCTCCCATGTGAGCCCAAATGTCCAGCAAGCGCATCATGCGCTCGCGACGGACTTCACTTAAGGAGTCTCCGCCATGAGCCCCTTTCTTTCCTCCCCCCTTTTTCAGATTACTTCCCCCTATCAAAAGGCGCCTCTCGAAGATTCTCTTTTCGAAGATCTAATGCGCTGTGAGGCAGGCTTCATGGGTAAAGAAGGGCTAGTCGCCATAGCCGAAGAAATCGACTACTTTCGCCCGCTGATCGATCAGTACGTGCTGGACATTTGCTCCAGTCTCGCTTTAGCTTGGAAATATGAGCTTGGCGGGAATCATCGGCCTTTTCTCCAGCCGCTTTACCTGGCTCGGTATTCGGGCTTGCTGCAAGCGTTTGGTGGCTGCATGGTTCTCGATCGTTCGGCCAGGGCATACCAGCCGAATATTTGCAACGAGATCCTGTACGAAGCGATGGCGACGCTCAATTTCCGGGAGAAGCACGGCGCCGAGCCGATGGCGGTGTCTGCTGATCCATATTGCGCGAACTGGGAGCTGGAGAACCACCTGATAGAGAAAGTGCGGTCGCTGTCCCAAGGCCGAGGATTTCGGCGTAGCGCATACGAAACCCAGCGCAGCTATGAGGACAACCATGCGACGGGCGAACGCTTTCTGAGCGCGGCGTTTGCGGCGCGCTCACGCATCGAGGTGGCGCGCATCGATCTGTACTACCAAAAGGCCTTCCAGCCCGAGTTGACGATTTCTCAGGTACAGACGGACTTCCGGCGTCTCTGGGCCAACTGGAAGCGCAAGTGCCTGCCCAAGTCCGTGTTCGAGGACTTGATGGGCTATATCTGGGGGCTGGAATACACCGATGACTCGCGCTATCACTTCCACGTCATCCTGATTTACAAGGGGTCGGACGTCAAAGCAGGCTTCGGTCGCGCTCTTAGGGTCAAAAAGTACTGGGAAACCGATATCACGGAAGGCCGCGGCTATGCGCGTGTCTGCAATGCTAAGGACTACCCACGCGAGCTTGTGTATCTGGGCGAGGTCGAGGCGCATCACGAAGAAAAACGAGCGCTCTTGTTACGCAAAGGCGTGGGCTATTTGGCCAAGCCTGACCAGCTTCTACCGATCCGTCTGAAGAAGATCAGGACTTTCGACACATCCGCCCTCCCTAAACAGGCGTCGAGTGCGGGCAGGCCGCGTTTGCCATTGAAGGAACGGGCGCCCCGTAGGAGCAGTGAGCCTTTCCAGGCGAAGAGAAAGGTGTAGGCCGCAGCGATAAAGAATCCACACGCGAAGCTCTGAGAGCGACGCGCTGCCATTGCCTGCTTGTCGCTGGAGCAACAGGCCGCGTGCCAGCTAGCGAACTTCGTGACCGTGCGCTCGCCGAACGGACGCGGCGGAGTCTACTGGCCCGGCCACGCCGGACTTCCATTCGGACTCGATAGCGCAAGTAGCGCCGAAACCTCGGGGTCGCTGCATGAAGTCCAAGACTTCCGCCGCACTCCCAGTTGGCCTCCGCCCTGCGGCGGTGGCACGCCTCATCATCTGCTTGAGTTCGAGAGGTACAACGGAGGCACCGAATTTCGAGATAACGACTCCACGTCGCGATTCGTCAAATTCTTACTGGGACAAGCCATGAGATGAAAAGCATATACAGCTGCTCTTCGTCCGCCAGGCATAGCGCTCCCTTCAAAGACAAGAGGTATTCCTCTCCTCGTGCTATGGGAACCACGCGGCCTCCCCTGGTTGTGATGGATCGTGCTGACTGGCATGCAACAAATCGCCGGCAGATCTGCAGTCACCAGAGAGTCGTATCGCCGCTAGGTGAACTCGCCAGCCTCCAAGCCAATGGGCGCACCCGCGCCGTTGGATTTCAGAAACCTCATTCTAGGAAAACAACATGTCCCCATATTGGCACAAAGTCCCTTCAAAGCACTGCTCGAACTGCGGAGCGCTCATCGGTCATATTCACGTGAACCTGCACCGCAATGAAGAACGCTTTGAGCTACTCAACCCCCCAACCAACTTGGAGGTGAGAGATGCCCGGGTGCTGAAGTCGTACTGCATGGAGTGCGGAGTCAACGCTGCCCGTAATGATCTGGAGAAGCGTGGTTTCGTCTGCCATGACATAGAGGACTACGAAGGCGTTCGTCTATGCACAAGTTGCGGACGGACTCACCTCAAAAGGAACAAGTGGCAACCCGTGTACCTGATCGCTGTCAACCTGCTTAACGACAAATTCCTCGACACGGCGGAGGAAACAGCCGTTGTGATTGCATGCGCGGAGTGTGAGGCTGCACATGGAGGAATGCAGCCCGTGCCCCTCGCTGTAAGCAGGCGGCGACTGGTGCGCCGATTCATTGACGCTTTTTGACCCACGGATATACGACCTTGAGGACCTGGTGCAATGCCACTGCAAGGATCCTGCGGACACCGAGTTCTTGCCCGCTGACCTCGCCGTGCGATTTGCGCGGAAAATCCTGCACCTTCTTCGACCACGTTCACGCACGGGGTCTAACTGAGACGCCGGGGCGTGCGATCACCCCTGTACCGCCTTCTGATGAGGCCGACTATTTCGCCAGCAGCTCTTCGGCCGACTTGCCAGCCTCGAGTGCTGCTTTGAACCAAACGGGGCGTGGGCCACGGCCGCTCCAGACATTGCCCTGATCGTCCTTGAATTTTGGCGCACCACTGGCTGCGGCCAACTTCTTGGTCTTGCGCCCCTTCTTCGCGGTGGCTTCTTTCACCACCGCACCTCTTCCGGTTGAGCTGCCAAAGCCAAGATCGGCAGCGGTGAAACCGTATACCGCGATAGCTTCCTTGATGCGACTGAGAACGCCGCTGGCTTCCTTATTGCGCAATTGCTCAGCCTCCTTCTGCAATTGCTCAATCTGCTTCTGAACCTGAAGATAAGTCTTTGCCATGGGAGCTTTCAAACTGGAAAAGGCGCAAGCATACGCTGGGCAGAGGGACGGTCGTTGTCAGTGTTCTTCCTTATTTTCTCAACAACCCTACTGCTGATGAACGACTGGTGGCAAGCGCCACACACACTGACGCGCTATCTCATCACCAAACCTTAATGCCCAAGCTTCTTGCATCCATGCAATCAAAAAAATTGAAACCTGCGACGGGATCCCCCGAGGCTCGCCGAGAGGGCGAAACCAAGGAGGGCTTTTCAGGCGTTTCAATGCTTGTTCAGCGTTGATTTGGTTCGAATATCCGTCAAGGTTGTATCGCGCATCAGACTCTACCTAGATCACCACGATACTTTGCGTTGGACTCATGTGGAGCAGTCAAATTGGCAAGTCGTGCCTCCTCCGCTGCAGCGCGATTGACTTGTTCCAATCGATACGGATCACATTGCTTGCGGGTAAGCATGACCCGGTCCACGAGAAGAAGGAACTCTTCGTCAAGCGCTGACGCACTGTCCGGTGCCGCCGCTTCGCTGACGGCGTTGCTCGCCTTCATAGGCCCTGCCCGCCAAAAAAGATCGCCTCGACGTGCCTTGCACCGCTCCCGTGCGCCGGGAATCCCATGATGGCGATCCGATCGCGTTGCTGACAAATGCCGCAGTTCAGGCAATCGCTGCTGCCGAGGCTGGCGGGGCACACGACGACGTGACGACCTGCAGGCGTCCGAACAGCCTTGGTCATTCCGGCTGGCAGGAGGACCACAACGGGCGCGACTCCGAGCGCGGCATAAGCGTCGGCCTGGGCAAGCGTCTCCGCGCTCAGGTTGACAGTGAAGCCGATCTGGTTGGCCCTCTGGATAGCACTGCGGTTCGACGGCGTGGGCGGGTAGTGGGTGTAGGTAAACCCGCGCCGCCCCTTGTTCGCCAGCGCCAGCTGGATGAGCAGCTTCTCGTCGATCACGCCTGGCGAGGACGGTGTCAGATCCCCTGCCTGGTTGTGCCGCCACAGCGCGTGTCGACGCAGCGTGGAGATCTCCTGCAGCAACTCGTCGAAGCTGCCGCCGCGGCCACCTTCCGAGACAGCTCTCCAGTGAAGCGCCAGAGGCCCGCTCTCGGCATAGCAGCCGTTGTGCTTGAGGCTGCAGCCGGGTGGACACGAGTTCGCACTCGTCGTGGTGACTGGCATCAGGCCGGTCTTGGCGTTGCGGCTGATGCGCGTGAAGTGATATGTGAAAGTCGACAGTGATGCGACCGATGCGACGAATCGCTTCGATCGACCACGCGAATGCATGGTGACCAAGATCTGCTCCTCGGGGTTGGTGCCGCGGATCGCGGCAAGGCAGCGCATGCCCTCCCCTCCCCGCAGCGCCTCGAGGCTCAGAAGGACTCAGGACACGCGGGGATAAAAATGACCTCGCAGGTCCCAAATAGGCAGGGACGGCCAGGTACGAGCGCCATGGCGGCGCTCGCGTCGAGCGACCGGATCGCAAACACTCAGCGGTCGGAATCGCCTGAGGACTCCCTGGCATTGACCCCGGCATGGCGTGCGCCCGGAGGCTTTGACACCTCCTCGCCCAGCCGTTGCGCCAGCTTCCTCTGCACTTCGAGGGCGCAGCCGTGCCAGGCATGGCCACTCACAAGGCCGGTGTCCAACTGCTCTGACGTGGCCGCCGCAACGCGTTTCGCGTACTGCTCGAGCGCATGGATCACGAAGGCTTGAATGAGCGCGCCGTGTGCGCTGTACTCCATCAAATCGACGACGAACTCGACATTGGACTGACGGTGGTTCATGGCGCCTCCGCGGATGACAGCAGCGCAATCTCCGCGCCGAAGGCCAAGGCGGCGTTGTCCGGTGTGGGCGGACCGTTCTGCCGGATCCACCAGTCGGGCGGAGTGCACGGAACGGACATCACGCCCAGGTAGCCGCCATGTGTGGCATAGCCCACCACCTTGGCCCGGCCGATGCCGTCGAAGCGAATCAGAATGTCGGCTCCGATCACTGGCACCTCGAATTCGCTCGACCACTTGATCCGGTCTTTAGAGGTGAGATTCCGTGTGTAGGCAGGCACTGTCTCGTGCCGCTCGAAGTCGATGTTCATGCGGGTGACTCCAGAGGTGGGAAGCAGCGTGGCGCTGCCGAGTTGGCGGGATTTCATGCGGAAGGCCTGACCGTCGCTCTCGCGCGCAACGTCCCACCCTCGGCGGCCAAGGCAATGCTGCAGCACGTAGACCTGAGCGTCGTACGAGATGCGGACACCTGGCCGGATCGCTGCACGCCTTGCGGATCGGCTCGCATGGAACGCGCGAACCCTCTCGCGCCAAGGCCCCGCATAGGGCCCTGTAGGCGCATCGGCCTGTGCGAGGAACGACAGCGGGCAGTCGTAGTAGCAAGGCCCGCAGGTCTCGTCCATGCTCTTGACGGCCACCTCCCCCTTGCGGGATTCGATGAGCGTCAGCCCGATCCATTTGCACCCGGTGCGCTCACCGGCACGGTGTTGGGCAAGGAACCACAGGCGGTTGCCGATCGCGCGGTGTGCCAGCACCGTGGCGTAGGCGCCGACACTGGCCAACTCATCGTGGATGGCCTGATCCTTGGTGGCGCGGTAGACGATGCTTCCCATGTCAGGCCTGCGTAATGAACGAACGAATGGATGAAACCTTCGCGCGAAGCCCGAGAGAAGACAGGTTCGCGGCGAGGACGACGGGAATATTTGTCCGAGGAGAGTGGTTTTTGCTGCGCATGGAACGGGCGTAAAAAAACCCGCACGAGGCGGGCTGGGTCTGGGTTCAAAGGCTGTTGACTTCGCATGGACACGACTTCGATTCAAGGCCATGCAAAGACCACGAAGTCCAAGACGCTTGGCAACGCCAGGTTGTCAGCGGCCAGTTCCAGGGCCTCGCATTGGTAGGTCTGCGCGAGCCGGAGCAATCGACGCAGTTCGTGCCATCCCAGCGCTTGGGCTGCTGCGATGTTGTCGGCGGTAACGTCGATGCGCCAGGTGAAGTCGTCCAGTTCGAGGACCCGCAAGCCAGCGAGATTGGACTCTGAAGTGTTGTCGCCTTCTACAGCCTGATGTTCGGCGTGAATCTGCCGCGCGACCTCCCAGGACAGATGGCATGCGCTGACTCGCAGCGTTCGGGCGATGTAGCGATGAAGGCCTACCGGCGGAAATTCAGAAGGCTCGTGAGCCACCGGACCGTGAAGAGTTGGATCGATGTTCATGGGACTGCTTGGAACAGAAGAAAGGAAAAGGGAGATGAAAAACGCTTCGTGCGCGCGGCGCCGGAATACCCGTCGAGACATGTCGCCTCAAGCGGCACAATCTCCGCATGACGACGATGCAAGAGCTGCCTGACGAGGTACTGAGCGCGATGGCAGTGGAGTGGCGCAGGAAGGCCCTTGCGGGAGACCTTCATGCACGCGGCACCGCCCATGAACTCGAGACGGAATTGCGCCGACGTGCCGGTGCGCCGTTCACGAACTACGACACCTTGGACATGCGCCCACTCGGGATGAGAACGGCGCGGCGCCCGTGGTGGAAGCTTTGGCGCGCACACTGAAAAGAACGAACAAGTGCCGCTGAGCCAGGCGCGGTTCTCACCTTGACATCGGCGCGTCATGGCATCTGGGTGTCGATGTCCTGCGCAGGCGGTGCCTTGTCGAGCTCGACACATCGCCAGAACGCCTGCTCCTGCCGGATAAGACGCGCAATCTCGGCCTCGCTGCGTTCGATCCGGTAGACCTGCAGGTGCTGGCCGCCCAGCAGCACGATCACGTCGGCGGCGTTCGCGCCTGTGACCGCGAGCTGGTGCAACACCCGCAGCCTGATGTGCTCGGGGATACCTTGAGCCCAGAGGTGGGCGAGGTTCATGCCAACGGAGAAGCATTCGAGAAGCTGGACATCGGATGACGCCACGACTTCGCGCGCGACCGTGGCGCGCATCCACGGATGCCGCGGGTGCTGCAGCGTGGTGTTGACGCGCCGGACCTTGCGACCCGTCCTGAGCGTGTAGTGCGCCGCCACGATCGGCTCGAGCAACCGACTCCAGTAGGCGAGGCCGTCGTCCTGGCTCTGCGTCGGATGCAACAGGTCCTGTCGACCGGTCTTCTCCATCCAGAGACGGACCTGAGACTTGAAAGGATCTTGGTCGAGGGCAGCGGCCGCATCGAGATCTCCGATTCCGGGCTCGCGCATGTCGGGCCACCGGTCGCAGCCCGGGTGTGGGGGCTGAGGCGGCTGGACCAGTTGGAGTTGCGGCCGCCCTGCGGGGTACGTCGTTCGCAGACGTTCCGTGCGTGTATTCACCATGCTTTTTTCCTTGAGAGGTTCTGATGTCCATCCGGCAAAAAGCCTCTCTCCTGTGAAGGAGAGAGGCCTCTTTTTGGGGGGACGGGGGGGGTAAAAAGCCCCTATGGGAGGGCTTCAGGACGTGAGCTGAAGTGCGCGGTCAAGGGCGCGTTGCTTGATCGCCGCGCCCTGGCCGAACCAGGCGCTGTCGAGCCGGTATTCGGGGCTGCGAGCCCGGCGTTCGTGGTCGACGAACTCGGTCACCGCGTTGAGCAAGCCCCAGGCCGTGCCCTTGGCGGCGGCGAGTTCGGCGCCCCGTCCCCTGCCCTCGTAGAGGGCTTGCACTGTCTTCAAGGCACGGTCATGCGGCACGCTCGGCTGGCTGGTGCCGCCCTGCTTGCGGGTGGCCTCATGGGCGTTCGGTCCGCACAGCACGTGCAGGAAGTAGTCCAGCGGTTCTTTCCCTTTGACCTTGCGTTCGGACAGCTGCTTCATGCGGTGCATGAAGTGATCCCACTGGGAGACGGCAATCCCCAGCTTCCGCTTGATGGCGTCGGCATCGAAGCGGGTGTTGTGGGGCACCCGAATCGCGTTGCTCGTACCATCCAGAGCGATGGACAGGGTGTTGTTGCAGACCACCCGGACGGTGGTCGGGGTGACGGTAGTGGCAAGGGTGCCGTCGCACGAGGTGGCAAGCAGTAGGTAGCCATCGACGACGTCTGAGCCCTTGAGGACGGCCTGCTTGCCGGTGCGCGCCAGTGCCCAGAACTTGCGTCCGGCCTTGAGCACGCCGGCGGTTTCCATCTCGTAGCCGCCGATCTCGGTGAGATCACGGTAGAACTCGAGCACGGCGCGGGGCTGCACGACCTGATAGCGGCTGCTCACGACGGACAGGGGGGCTTGGGTGTCGCTGCGGTAAAGGACCTTGTGGTCCTGGAAGGACTCCAGGGTCTGGAGCGACGGGGCTGTCTTCGGACCTTCGGTCATGTAGCGCACGGGGGTTTCTCGGATGGTCCAGTCCATGCCGGCTTGGTGGGCCCAGACCTCCAGGGGTTGCTTGGGTGGGAGACGGTGACCGAGGCGATGCCAAGGGGTGTCACCTGCAAAGGCCATTTGTTCGATGAGATGTGCCATGGGGAATGGAAAGAGAATGAGGAAGGAAATGGGGAAGAAAAGAAGAACCGGGACCGCGCGTGCTGCGTCAGTCCAGATCCGGGTCTTCGGGGTCGTCGTAGAACGGAGCGTCGGCTGGGGACGGCCCCGCTGTCCGGAACGTTGACGACGCCGGCGCTGGGTCCGGGGACGACCACGGTCCGTCGGACGCACCGCGTCGGCCGCTGAAGGTGTGGCCGCAGTTGGTGCACCTGCAGTTGTTCAGGACACGGTCATCGACAACGCGCCCGAAGATGGCGCCCACCTCGGTGCCCAGGGCGCCGCCGCCCAGGCCACCGAGCACCACGCCGATGACAGTGCCGATCGTTCCGCCAGCCGGACCCGCGGCCATACCGACGGCGAAGCCGACGCGCGCGCCGCGAAGCGCACCGGCAACGCCGCCAGCGGCACCTGCCAGGCCGCCGAGCGTGCCGCCGGTTCGCTGGGCGATGTCGCGGGTTTCGATGCGGTCGCAGCCGCAGTTGGGACATTGAAGGGAAGACAAGGTGAAAGTGCTCCTTTGAAAGCAGGTGGAAGAAAGAAGAAGAGAAGAGCTGAAAAGGGCGGACCCAGGCGGCAAAAAGCCCGGTCGACGGCGAGGCCGGACCGGGCTTTTCGAGGGGGTTGTTGAGTTCGGGGAGCGAAGGTGGAACAGGCGTCAGTCGACAATGCGACCAGCAAGCCGTGCCAGGCGTGCGTATTCGCTCAAGGGCTTGTTCGCCTTCCAGTACAGGTCACGCTCGATGCCGAGGGCACCGCCCATCAGTCGGATCGACATCAGCTCTTGCACGGACACATGGCCCGTCTCAGGCATGCCCATGCCGAGGTCGCCCAAGCCGTAGGCCAGGTCTTCGTCATCGGGGTCCAGCTCGGTGATGAGCCAGGTAGCGGCCCCGCAGGGGTTGAACCACTTGACCACGGGAGGTGGATCGAAGCGAGGGTTATCGCGCGAGGCTTCGCCATTGGCGAGCAGCAGCTGGCGCAACTCGGGGGTAATGAGTTCCATGGGGTCTCCAAGTCTTGGCCCGATGGGAATCGGGCAATTGGGTGTCTGGGAAGACATCGGGCCGCGCTGCGCCAATGCGCAGACGGCATAGCACCCGGCCACACGGCCGGGCAGGGCCGGGCCCGGCTGGGCGAGATGGGATGCAGAAACGAAAAAGCCGCCCGAAGGCGGCTTGAGACGGATTGGAAGATCGAGACAGGAGCATCAGCCTGGGCGTTTGCCGCTAAGGCACTCGGCCTCCCATTCACCGAGCTGATCGGCGGTAATCACTTCATCCTCTCCGTGCTGGACGCGGAAGGCGACGATCTGCGTATCCACGCAGCCCTGCACATTGGAGGCAGTGCCCGGTGGCACCGCCGTTACTGCCGACTTCGCTGTCGGTGCCAGCGGCACCTGCACGCCGTTGTCGTACCTGGCCACGACCTGGAGCTCGTCCGTTGGGTTCCTGTCGCTGTCCAGCGTGGCGACCACGACGTCACCGTGTGGCTTGCCCGTCTTCCACCCGCGGCGATCGCGGAGCTTGCCGGAGAAGACGTCGTAGTTTTCCTCGATGCCGTCCTTGATCCCGTCGACCATCCTGACGCGGTACTCCAGCCGGTCGGTGCCACGTGAATAGCGGACGAGCTCGCCGTCGACCAGGCCCTTGGAGTACGTGGCGCGGAAGACCAGCTTGCCGGTCTCGTCGTCGACGATTTCCTGTTTGCCGTGCACCTTCCCCTGCTTGAAACTCATCTGCAGGATCTTGCGCCCCGACTCGGGCCCGTACATCGTCATGTCGCCATCCAGGACGCCGTTGTCGAACTGCGCTTCTGCCGCGAGCTTGCTGCCATTGCGAGGAAAGTAGGTCCTGATGCGTCCGTCCAGCGCTCCCTTGTCGAAGCTCATCTCGTCGGACAGCAGCTGGTCCGCAGTGGCGCGGCAGACTGCCTTGCCATCCAGAACACCGTGCTCGACATGGACGTTGCACATAGCGACGGCGGTGTAGATGTCCGCCAGGATGCCCAGCGACGAGTAAACGTTAGAAAGGGTCTGGTGGTACGCCGCATAGTCCTTGCGGCCGACGATTGCTGCGCGTGCGGGTGCGTTGGTGAGATTGCCAGAGTACGGCTTGTCGGCACCAGCCCGGAAGATCTTGCCGTTGACGACCTCGGCGTTGCGGAAGTCCAGGGTCGAGGGGCCGCAGGCGGCCAGCACGAGTGCGGCGGCCACGGACATGCACGGCGCGAGAAGCGCCTTGATGATGGTTTTCATGAGGTGTGGAGAGGAAGGAAGTGGTTGACCGCTCGGCTCACTTACGGATCGACAAGCCGATGGCGCCGCCGATGAGAGTCATGCCAGCGAAGCCCTGGAAGGCTTCGTCATCGCCCGCCAGGGCGATCAGCAGCAGCGCGGTGATCACCGTCATGATGATCTTGGCGCTCTTTGGGAAGGTCTTGATGGTGGTGCCGACGAGGTAGTAGATCTCGCCGCTCCAGGCGATGACCACCGCTGCTGGAGCGAAGGCCAGGAACATGCAGACCAGCGCCCAGCGCTGGCGGAACCAAGGGATCGAGCCGTAGGGGCTCGGTCTTGCGGACAGCGATGCCTGCGCTGTGGCAGGTCCCTGCCCTGCGGGGGTCTGGGGGGCACCGCATTTGGGGCACGTAGGGGCGGTTTCGTGGATCTGGTGGCCGCAGCCGCGGCAGTGGACGAAGTTGGTCAAGTAGGTTCTCCTTAGTTTGGTGCCTGAAATGAAGGATCACGGAAGGTGCAAGTGAACGCTGGACGTGGATCCTCACGTGCCTCTGCGGATCCCAAAGCGACAGCAAGCCCCCCAAGGGGCCCCGACGCTCTTTGAAATTCGTTTCTCAAATGGTAACCATATACCGCGCAATCTTATCCCGTGGAGCTTTATGCAGGATGACAAGACGATTGGCGGATGGTCAAAACTGGTACATCGGACAAACAGAAAGCCCCAGAGTTAGTGGCTTTCGGAGAAGCCGTTCGCCGCCGTAGGAAGGACCTTGGCTACTCGCAAGAGGCGTTTGGGGATGCTTGCGGGATCGATCGCAGCTATATGGGCGGCATTGAACGCGGCGAGCACAATCTCGCGCTAATCAATATCCTCAAAATCATCGAAGGCCTCGGTGTCCAACCATCAGAGTTTTTCAGGGACATGGACAAACCCGTTGGCCATGCACGCAAGCCAGGACGGAAGAGTTGAGCCCTCCTACCTGCTCATCTCAGTCATATAGATCTGAAAATTTCTGGAATCGGGCAGTTCCTTAGTCAGGGGCTGCTTGCAATGTCGATTCGGCCGGTGGAATCAAGAGATTGGCTCGATCCACAGACACTCGGACCATCGTGGCCTACAGGGGGCAGCGGCCGCGAAGCCGTTCGATTCTTCCTTCTTTAGCGATACATGTTTGCCCTGACCCGCATGACGATCGACCGCGCCCGGAAAGAGCGTCTGCCACAAGTCGCCGGAAGCCTGGCGTTCACGACCTTGCTGTCCATCGTGCCCCTGCTGGCTGTGAGCTTTGCGCTGCTCACGCGATTCCCGGTCTTCGCGCGATTCAAGGATGCGCTTCAGGACTTCTTGCTCAGCAGGTTGCTTCCGGCGGACATTGCACGCACGATGCTCAAGTACCTGAACCAGTTCGCCGCCAACGCCAGCGGCCTGACCTGGGTCGGTTCGCTCTTTTTACTGGGCGCAGCGATCGCGATGCTGCTCACCGTGGAGAACGCGCTGAACCAGATGTGGAAGGTCCGCAAAAAACGGCCATTCTTCAAGAGAGTCGGCCTGTACCTGCTGATGCTGGCCGTCGGGCCACCCGTGCTCGGGCTGAGCCTGTGGGCCACGTCGTATCTGCTGGGCATTTCCATGGGCCTGATCGGCGCGCTGCCGCACTCGCTCGCGTTCGTGCTCGACCTCGGGCCGCTCATGCTCGGCCTGACCGTACTCACGAGCATGTTCTACCTCGTTCCGAACACCAGGGTACGGCTGCGCGACGCCTTCGCGGGCGGCTTGATCGCCAGCGTGGCTTTCGAACTCGGCAAACGCGGCTTCACCAACTACCTCGTGAAGGTGCCGACGTATAAGGCGCTGTACGGAGCGTTCGCGGCTCTCCCCATGTTCTTGCTCTGGGTCTACTTCTCGTGGCTGGTCACGCTAGTCGCGGCCATGATGACCGCCAACTTGGCGCTCAGGCGCCGGCGACCGGCCGGCAAGCCCGCCCGGGCGTAGCAGCCAGCCTTGGTTGGGCGTATCGACCGCCGACTACAGCCAAGCTGTCGGGTCGTTACCTCCCCGAGAGCGGGACCTTTCGGGAGCCAATGTGTCTGCGTCTTGGGATGCAACCCTGGGCACCACCTGGCTATCCCGGAAGGAGCCGTGGTTTCCCTGCTGATTGATGATCTGAGCTTCGCCTGAAGCAGGGCATACGCGAAGGACGGCTGTGCAGCGATTGCTGTCGCTTCTTCGACTTCCACAGCGGGCCGCTACCGGTCAAGGAGCAGCCGCCCGTACCACCAGCAAAACCCGGACTAGGGCAAGGCGTTTTAAGAACGCCTTCTGCGTGGCTCTTGAGGGCGCATTTCGTGCCAGCGACATCTGTTCGCTAAGCAATGACCACCATCTCAGGTGGTGCATACTTCCGCAGGGGCTGGTGAGCTAAAGCATACAGCTGAAATTCTGCTGCTCTCCGAGTCGAGCATTCGTCCATGAGCAAGGCAGCGCCATGCCCAGGGTGGCGAGAGAATTTCGGAGTGTTTATGTTGAATGGAACTTGGAAAGAAGCGATTGCACAGCTAACACCGCTGGTTGGCGGCGTACTAGGTATCGGCATAGACGCTTTCCGACCGGATGAAGCTCCCTCGCTGAAGGTAAGTCCCGGACTGACGGTCATGGACGTCACCAAGGTGCAGCGGTGGTTCCGCTTCATGCACGCGATGTATATGAACAAGCTCGAGACGTTTCCGGACGAGGAGTACCGCAACGCACTCCGAATGCGCTCGGTCATCCTGCTGGTTCCTCAGGCTGCCCTGCATGAGCTCCTTCAAAACGTCCTCGATCCCGCCAAGGCGGCCGAGGTGATTGAGCTTCTTACGTTGAAAGAGAATGCGGAGGCCTTTATCGACCTCCAGTACAAGCCATTCATCAAGGCCGGCGGCCACTTCATCCTGGCGCCTGCTCTTGACCTGCCCCCTCCCTGCCGTACCAGCGTAATGGCAGTGAAGTCCGTCAACTTGGAGAATGACGGACATGAGAAAGAGCAGATACACCGAGGAGCAGATCATCGGTTTCATCAAGCAGGCCGAGGCCGGCCTGCCGATCAAGGAGCTGTGCCGCAAGGGCGGCTTCAGCGACGCCACCTTCTACAAGTGGCGTGCCAAGTACGGTGGCATGGAGGTGCCTGATGCGAGGCGCCTGCGTGAGTTGGAGGCGGAGAACAACAAGCTCAAGAAGCTGTTGGCCGAAGCCCACCTGGACATTCACGCGCTGAATACCGCCTTCGGGGTAAAGCGTTAGCCCCACAGGCCAAGCGTGCCGCCATCGCCACCATGATCGAGCAATGCGGTCTGAGCGAGCGGCGGGCATGCAGGCTTGTGGGGCTCTCACGCGACAGCTGGCGCAACCCACCCGAGATCGATGCCATGACCCAAGAGCTCAGCCGCAAGATCGTGGAGATCGCGCACGTGCGCCGGCGCTTTGGCTATCGGCGCATCCACGACATGCTGCGCCTGCACTTCCCTGGCGTGAACCACAAGAAGGTCTACCGGCTCTACAGCGCGGCCAACCTGGCCGTGCGCAAACGCAGGAAGGCCAAGCGGCCCGTCAGCGAGCGCGTGCCGCTGCAACTGGCCAGGACGGTCAATGAGGTCTGGAGCATGGACTTCGTCAGTGACAGCCTGAGCACCGCGCGGCGCATCAAGTGCCTGACGGTGGCCGACGACTTCAGCCACGAGTGCGTGAGCATCTCGGTGGACTGGGGTATCTCGGGGCAGTACGTGACGCGGCTGCTGGATCAAGCGGCCGTGTTCAGAGGCTACCCGCTGGCTGTGCGCACCGACAACGGGCCGGAGTTCACCAGTCGCGCCTTCATGGGCTGGGCGCAGGCCCACGGCATCCGTCACATCCTGATCGAGCCGGGACGGCCCATGCAGGAGGGGGCAGGTCAATGGCGAGCGCCCCCAAGGGCGACTGCGTGTGGATGTGCCGGGCGGCATTGCACATGCCCTGCTCCTGCCGCAGTTGGGTCAATTCCGGCGACAGTACCCGGA
>Ga0157370_10003646_pt1 | contig 17998 bp, 11 predicted proteins | sample C35metaG_FD_113463 | JGI IMG/M metagenome (GOLD analysis project Ga0157370, IMG submission 113463) | Corn rhizosphere microbial communities from Kellogg Biological Station, Michigan, USA - C3-5 metaG | ecosystem: Host-associated > Plants > Roots > Rhizosphere > Soil | place: USA: Michigan...
AGCTCTCCCTCGCCGTTGTGCTGCGCGAACTCGACGTCCGCCCCGACTTCGTTCGCCACGGTACGCAGCGCGCGCTCGACGTCGTCGAGCGTTTCGCGTCCGTAGAGGGCAGGCTCCCGCGTCCCGAGCAAGTTCAGGTTCGGTCCATTGAGAACGGCGATTTTCACGTCTTCTTGAGTCCGTTGAGCCAAGCGTTGAACTGGGCGATGTCGTCGGGCGCTTGCGACGCATCGGGGCCCGTGCTGTCGGAGGAATCGGCCGGCGCGTCGGTTGCCTCATCGGCGAAAAACTGATCGAACGAGAACCCGTTCGCCCCGCCACTCTCCCGCCCGCCGTTTGCCTTGAACACGTGGTCCAGCGACAGCTCATCAGGTGCACGGTGCGCCGGCGTGCCGGGAAGCGGCGCCGGGTCGGGCGATGGTGGTTCCGGCGCCAGCGTCGCAAACGCGGCGGCGAGCGCATTGGTGGCCGCGTCGTCGGCCACCGACGCGCCCGCGCCTGAGAACAACGCGTCGATGGACCCGGTGATCGTCTCGCTCGCGCCCGGCGTCATGCGCGCTTCACGCCGCGGCGGCTCGTCCGGGTTTGGCTCGTCGACGGGCGCCTCCAACGGCTGCCGCCCGCCGTTGCCGGCGCTGCGTGCGACGAGTCCGAGCAAGAATTCTCTGATCGTTGGTCCGGGGGCCGGCGTCGGATGTGTGCCGCCGGCCGCGGCCGCGCTGGTTCCGGACAAATGATCTTCGATGGCGCGAAGGCGTTCCTGCAACTCGGGCTCGTGGGGGCGCTGCTCGACGAGCTTTCGATAGATGTCGAGCGCGGAGTCGAGGTGGCCCTGCTGGATGTACAGCTCCGCCATCGTCTCGGTGACGAAGGCTTCGGGAGGTTCCTCGACCGGCGCCAATTCGGGCTCGGGAGCCGTCTCGGCGACGACCGGCTCTGGTTCTTCGGAGACCTTCTCATCGCTGACGCCGCTCGGCGCGGAAACGGGCTCGTTGGTTCCCGGCAGGTCGAAAAACGCTTCCATCTCGAGCGCAGGGACGTCGGCTGGCGCGTCCGCAATGATGCCCGCCTCGAAGGTTTCGAGGCCAGCGAGTGAACCGGTGTCGGCGGTGGCCGGGCTGGGCGGGGGCGATTCATCGGTCAGCCCGAGATTCATGTCCGTCGCGAGCTCGATGTCGGGCTCGGGTGTCTCGGCTGCCTCGGAGAACGCGTCCGGCTCGAACGGGTGGTCGTCCGTACCCAGCGTAAATCCGCCGGATATGGTGACGTCTCCGTCCAGCCCGATCGTCGCCGGCGCGTCCGGCACGGCGGGCGGCGCCGATGGCGCCGGAGCGGAGGTCGTGTCGAAGCCACCGATCGAGAAATCGTCCAGGTCGAGCAGATCATCGTCACTCGCCGCCGCGGCCGGCGCTGGATGCGCTGGCGGCACGGGGGGCAGATCCGCAGCGGACAGATCGCCCATCCGCGAAACGTCCTGGTCGCGCTCGGCGAAGTCGAACGTGCCGGCGGGCAACGCTTCCTCGCTCTTCTCGATTTCGGTGAGGGGCTCCGGGGGCGCGTCGGTCTGTGGCCAAGTCTCGATCGGCAGGCTGTCGGGGAGTGGTGCGGTTTCGCTGTCCGTGACCGACGCGTTTGGTTGCGGCGCCGTCTCCGGCGATTCGGCGTCCAGGGAAGACAGCAGTTGGGTGATCTCGTCGTTCCGCGGATCCGCCTCGAGCACGCGCTGATACCAGCCACGCGCCCCGGCAGGATCCCCCGCGCTTCGAGCGATGTCGCCCAGGTGCTTGAGCGCGATCAGGTTTTCAGGATCGAGAGAGAGCGCCGTCTCGAAAACAGCCTTTGCCTCGTCGTGCCGGCCGCTCTCATAAAGGGCCTGGCCGTAGACGATGTGGCCGCTCATGTGTCCGGGCTGCTGCGGCAGATACTCCTGGCAAATGAGTATTGCGTGTTCCAGGTCACCGGCTTTTCGGTACTCGTTCGCCAGCGGAGCGAAGTACCGCCGCGGATTCTCGTCGAATTTTTTACGGAGCTCGTCGATTCGGGCGGAAGTGCCCATGGAACGCTCTCATTTCGGACACGCGACGGAGGGCCGAAGCCCGGGACGGACGAATGCGCATAATACACAGCGCTGACGGGGTGAGTCAATCAGAAGTCACACCCTCACTTGATTTTAGCCCGTGCCAGTCTCTAACTTCACGAGCTTGTCTCGCCGGATTTTTCCTTCCCTCCCGCACTACCGGAGTTTGGTCCTGTGCTGCAACAGATGCGGGGCCTCGCGAAGTACATCTGGGTGCTCGTCGCCCTGTTCTTCGTCGGCGGCTTCCTTCTCTATGAAACGTCCGGCCTCGTCGGCCGGACCCCTGTAACGGCCACGACCGCGGTCGCCGTCGTCAACGGGCAAGAGATTCCCTATCGAGATTACATCGCGCGCGTCCAGAACGAAACGCAAACGGAGCAGCAGCGTTCCGGACGTACGTTGTCGCAAGACGACACCCGTCGAATCGAGAACACCGTGTTCGATCAGATGGTGAGCGACGTTTTGCTGGACGCGGAGTATCGGCGTCGCGGCATTTCCGTCACCGACGACGAGGTGCGCGAGTTCGCCCGGTATGCGCCGCCGCCGTGGATCACGAGCGCTCCCGAGCTGCAGACCGACGGGCGATTCGATCCCGACAAGTACCAGCGTCTGCTCGCCAGCGCGCAGGCGCGGCAGAGCGGCTTGCTGTTGCAGCTCGAGGCGTATTACCGCTCGGAGATTCCACGGGAAAAGCTGTTCGATCAAATCGCGTCTGGCGTCTACGTCACGGACGCGGAGCTCTGGCGGGCGTGGCGCGATCAGCACGACAGCGCGCAGGTGAGCTACATCGCGTTCACGCCGGTCGTCGATTCGGCCGCGGCCAAGGCGATCCCCGAGAGCGAGCTCCGTGCGTATTTCGACAAGCACGCAGAAGAATTTCAGAACCCTGGTCGCGCCGTGGTGTCGGTCGTCATCATTCCGCGCGTCATCACGGCGGCGGATACTGCCGCGGCGCGCAATCGCGCGCTGCAACTGCGCGACGAGATCGTCAAGGGCGCCAAGTTCGAGGACGTCGCCAAGCGCGCATCGAGCGACTCGGTGTCCGGGCAGAAGGGCGGCGACCTCGGTCGAGGCGGCAAGGGCCGCTTCGTTCCCGAGTTCGAGAAGGCGGCCTACGCGCTCAAGGTCGGGGAGGTCTCGCAGCCGGTGCTGTCACCGTTCGGCTTCCACCTCATTCGCGTCGACGAGCACAAGGGCGATACACTCGCGCTGCGGCACATTCTCATTCCAATTCAGGCGAGCGATTCCTCCTCCACGCGAATCGATCGCGAGGCGGACTCGCTGTCCCGGATGGCGGCGGCCTCCGACCAGGGGGCGAAGCTCGACACGGCGGCGCAGAAGCTCGGGCTCAAGGTCAACCAGGTTCGAGTCACGGAGAACGAGCCGGGCATGCTGAACGGCCAGATCGTTCCGAGCGTGAGCGCGTGGGCGTTCGGCGGCGCGAAGCCGGGCGAGACGAGCGATCTGTTCGACGACGATAACGGCTACTACCTCGGGCGTCTGGATTCCCTCAAGGGGGGCGGCAAGGCGACCTTCGACGACGTCAAGGACGCCGTGCGCGAGCGCGTGGCAAAGGAACAGGCGGTCGACAAGCTGATCCCGCAGGCGCGTCAGGTGGCGTCCGCGGCGGCCACGACGACCCTCGAGGGGGCGGCGAAGGCGGCCAACAAGACCGTGCAGCAGACGCAGATGTTCTCGCGCTCGTCGGTCGTGCCGGGACTCGGGCAATTCACTGAAGCGATCGGCGCCGCGTTCGCGCTGCCTGTGGCCGCGGTGAGTCAACCGGTGAAGACGGATGACGGGGTCTTCGTGCTGCGCGTGGACAAGCGCGTGGTGGCCGACAGCACTGCATGGGCGGCGCAGAAGGAAGCGCAGAAGACGGCGCGCCTTCAGCAGCTACGGCAGCAGCGGATTCAGATGTACCTGCAGGACATTCGCAAAGCGGCCAAGGTCGACGATCGGCGCAAGCAGATCAACGCGGCGGCGCGGCGGCAGGAAGCCTAGGCCCCGACCGGAACGTCGAACGGCGCGAGATCGCGCCAGGAGGCCGGCAGCGTGTGCTGCCGGCCTCTTTCACATCCCGCTCAGATCAAGCGCTTGGGCTCAGGGCGGGCTTCCTCTTCGTCGCGATGGATCGGCGTCGCCTCGCCGGCCGATAGGCGGTCGTTCGCCCGTGCCTCGCGGAACGGCTCGCGAATCTCGCGGTCCGCGTCGCTGATGTTCTTCTTGAACTCGCGGATGCCCTTCCCGATGGATGCCCCGATCTCCGGAACGCGCCGGGCGCCAAAGAGCACCAGCACGATGATCAGGATCATCATCAGTTCGGTGAAGCCGAGATTGCCGAAATTCATACCGTCTCCTAGAAAAGCGAACGTGCGATGAGGTACGCCACGAGCACGCCGACGAGGCTGAGCAACGAAACATCGAGTGCCACGGGGCCAATGGCAAACTTGATCAGAACGAGATCGATACTCAATGGCCCGAGCGTCGGTGTGACGCCCGCGGTCAGAAACTGCTTGGCCGCACCGCCCGGAAAGAAGATTCGGGCCGCCTGCTGCATCGCCCCGCCCGCAACGAACCCGATGGCGAGCACCAGAGCATGAAACCCCGGACGGTGCTTCGATGATCCCCGTTGTGCCATTCCACGCTGTGCCATTTAGAACCGCCGATCCATGACGTAGGCAATCGCGTCCGTCAGCGCCGACCGGACTGGAGTCTCTGGTAGGACGCGCAATGCCCGTTCCGCGTCATGCGCGAACTGCTCGCCGCGCTGGCGCGCGTACTCGATCCCGCCCGCCTCGGCCACGATGCCGATCACATCGGCCAGGAGGTCGTCCCCGGGGTCCTCGGTGGCGAACAGCTCATCGATCCGCCGGCGGCCGTCCCTCGAGACGTGCGGCAAGGCCGCGATGAGCGGAAGCGTCACCTTGTGCTCGCGCAGGTCGAGCCCGCCAGGCTTTCCGGTCACGGACTGATCCGCCGTGTAGTCGAGGATGTCGTCCGCCACCTGGAACGCCATCCCCAACCGGTCGCCATACTCCCGCAGGGGCGCGCGAAACTCCGGGGCGCCGCAGAGCGCCCCGCTCTCACAGGCGCCGGAGATGAGCGATGCCGTCTTGGCGCGAATCAGCTCGCAATACTCCGCCTCGCCGAAGCTCAGCGCGTCAACCGCGGCCAGCTGCCGCATCTCGCCGATCGTCAACTCGTTCGCGACGTTCGTCACGATCTCCAGGATCTCGAGATCGCCCAGGCGAACGAGCGCCGTGAGCGCGCGCGAGTACAGGAAGTCGCCCATGATGACCGAGATCTGGTGGCTGAACAGCGAGTTCACCGTCGGCAGCCCGCGGCGCAGGACCGAATGATCCACCGAATCGTCGTGCACCAGCGTCGCGAGATGCATCAGCTCCACCACGGCGGCGAGCGAGATCGAGCGGGGCTCGGCGCGGCCAGTGGCTGCGCTGGCCAGCAATGCGAGCGTCGGCCGGAACATCTTCCCGCGCATCCGAAGGAGGTGGCTGCTCACTTCGCGAATGATCGGCAGGTCGTCGGTCACGATTCGTTGCATCGCGCCGACCACCTCCTCGAGCCTCGCGGCCACCGGCGCCTGAATGTCGCGCAAGGCATCCGTGGCGGGCGTTCGCGCCCGAAGCACGGCGCCGCTCATCGCGCAATCCGTTCGAGTTCGCTCATGCGTTGGGTGATATCACGGAATTGGATATCAAGGACCAACACGCGCTGGTAGTAGCCGAGCGCCTCCTCGGCGTTGTCTTGCGCCTCGGCGGCGCGACCCAGCCAGTAGAGCACGCCCAGCAATTGATCCTCGCTCGCCCGCTCGCCGAGCGCGCGAGAGAGAATCGACGACGCGAGCTTGAACTGTCCCTTGTCGATGAAACATTGGCCCAGGGCCTCGTAGGTCGGCAGGCGCGTGGTCGGCCCGGCGAGCGCCTTCTGAAACTCGGCGATCGCCTCGTCGACGAGCCCCATCTCCTTGTACGCAATCGCCAGGTCGTAGTGGCTTTGGTAGTCCTCGGGATCGACGTTCTCGGCGACACCCTGCTTGAACTTCCGCAGCATGTCGGCGAAGTCGGCCTCCTCGTCGCCGGTCGGCTCCTGTTCAGCGACGACCATGCGCGTGTCGCGCGGCGATTGATCGTCGCGAAGCAAGTCGCCGAGGTTGATGAAGCCGCGATCGTGCGACGCGCCGGACGAACGCCTCGACGGGGCCGGCTGCACCGTCGACGGACGCTGCGGGGACGGCGGCGGCGCGGATTCGGGCGGCGTCGAAGATGCGGGCGGGGTCGGGGCGATCGTATCGAGCGCGGCGCGGGCGCGTACCTCGTCCGGGGCGAGATCGAGCACCCGCTGATACACCGTGCGCGCCTTGTCCGCCTGGTCGGAACGCAGCAGCGAATCGCCGAGCGACACGTACGCCTCGATGAGCCGCGAGCGATCGTTGGTGCGAAACGCGTATTCGACCCGCTTCTGATGATGCCGGACCGCGTCGGGCTCGATGCGCGCGATCTCTTCCGCGAGCGCCGACGCGAGATCGAGATCGCCCGCGCGCTCGGCGCCCGACATCGTGGTCTCGAGCTCACGAAGACCCCCGTCGCGATCCCCCGCCTCGAGCATCGCTTCGGCAAGGGCGCGGCGCAGCGACCAATCGTCCGGCGCTTGATCGACGCTCGCCTTGAGCAGCTCGACCGAGTGTGCCGCGACGGTGGTCGACGGATGCGCGATCGAGGGCGTCGAGCTGATGATCAGCTCATCGTCGTCGAACGCGTAGCTCTGACCGACACGATCCTCGTCGATGACTGGGGCGGTGGATCCGGACGGCGTCGTCTCTGCGAGCTCCTCGAGTCCGGTCTGCTCCACGAGATCTTCGTCGACGAACATCTTCTCCACCGGCTCCGAGATACGCAACGAGGGCGGAGCCGCTGCTTCCGGAACGTCCAGGTCCATCAACGGGAGTCCGTCGAGCGGGGACGGCATCGTCTTCGGCACCGGCGGAACGGACGGCGCTGAAATGGGCGGCGTCATCAGCGACGAAGCGTCGAACTCGATCGACGCCCGTCCCGCCTCCGTCGAACCGGCGCCGGGAAGGCTAAATTCGGGATCGGCCGAGTCGTTCAATCCATCGTGCATCGCCGAGTGCGTCGGCGCGGAGGAACGGTCGAGCCGCGTCGATTGGAGACCGAGCAGCGATCCGCTCGGAGTTTCCCGCGCGATGTCGTCGTCGGCGAGTCGGGTCGGCTCGAGCCCCAGCAGCGACTCCGACGGGGTCTTCTCGACGGCGATCGCGTCGTCGCCGATGCGCGTGATGCCACCGAGCGGCGCGTCCATACTCGGCGGCGCGACGGCCTGCGGCGCGGTCGCCGCCGGCTCCGGCGAGGCCGATGCCACTGGCGGTGGTGGCGGCGGCGCAGACAGAGGCGTTGCCGGCCGTGGCGGAGTTGGAGATACAGCTGCCGGCGCGCTGACCCGCGGCTTGGGCGGTGGACGCTGTGGCGGCGAGGCGGTCGGCGGGGTTCTCGGCCGCGGCGGTGCGTCGAGATCCAAGAAGATCAGACCCGATCCGGCGGTCTCTTGCCGCGCGCCGCCCGCACGTGGCTCGACGGTAGGGTCGATCGAGCGCATTCGGTCGGCCGTCGCGGCGGCGTCCGCGTCGCGACCCTCGGAATCGTATCGCTGATACAGAATCTGCAACTGCTCGACCGCTTCATCCTTGCGACCGAGCTTGGTGAGCTGATCGGCGAGCATGAGCCGGACCTCGTCCTGATCCGGGCACAGATCGGCGAACTCGTTGAGCGCGCGGAACGCCTCGTCGACCTTGCCCGCCTGCTGCATGCGGTCGGCGTACTCGAGGAAATTCACCTTCGCGTCGTTCTTGAATCCTTTCTGCGCGCTGATCTTTCCGAGCTTGTAGTAGATCGATGCCCGGCCCGGCGAGTGGCGCAGGATCTTGTTGCAGAGCGCGATGGCGTTGTTGAAGAAGCCCGTGTCCGCGTAATGGTCGACCGCCTGCTCGTAATAGTCGACCGCGTCCGCGACGTTGCCGTGGCGGAGCATGAGATCTCCGACGCGGTTGAAGAGGGCGACGTCGAGCTCGGCGGCGTGTTGGTCGAATGATTCGAGCAGTTTGACGTAGACCGCCAAGGCCTTGTCGAACTGCTTCTTGAGCTCGAACTCCGCTGCCTGCTTCTTTAGCTTTGCAACGTTGGACATCAGCGCCGGGTGGGGTGACCGGGACGAAAAAAACCGCCCGCGCACCGGGGGAAGTAAGAGGCTTAAGTTACCGTTAAGTCTCTAGTGTAACAAGGTTTGCCTCGCGCGTACGTCGCGACACACCGGTTATCCCCGTACCAATACGGCAGCTCTCGAATGTCGTGAATGTCGAAGAGTGCCAGATCGGCGGAGAACCCGACGGCAATCTGTCCAACGCGCGTGCCCAATGCGAGAGCAGACGCGCCATTCACGGTGGCCGCAACCACGGCCTCGGCCGCGCTCAAGTGCAGCTGGCTGACCCCCAGCGTGAGCACGAGCGGCAGGTTGGGGGTCGGCGAGGTCCCCGGGTTGAAGTCGGTCGCCAGGGCCACGGGCACGCCCGCCTCGATCAGCCGCCTGGCGGGTGCGTGCTTCGTCTTGCCCAGAAAGAGCATCGTCCCCGGCAACAGCGTGGCCACGGTGGACGCGTGCGAGAGCGCGGCAATGCCGGCGTCGGAAACTGCCGCGAGGTGATCGGCCGACGTGGCGCCGAGGGACGCGGCAAGCTCGGCGCCGCCGGACGACGTCAGCTCGTCGGCGTGCAGCTTGAGCAACAGGCCGGCCTCGCGCGCCGCCGTCAGGATCGCCCGGCTCTCGTCGACGGTGTACACGCCGGTCTCGCAGAACACGTCGGCAAACCGCGCCAAACGCTCGGCGGCGACCGCGGGGATCATGTCGCCGATGACCGCATTCACGTACTCGCGTCGCGACGCCTCCGACCCGCGATGATCGAGCGGAATCTCGTGGGCGCCGAGGAACGTGGCCACGAGTCGGAGCGGAAGCTCTCGCGCGAGACGAGCAATCACGCGCAGGCTTTTGAGCTCGTCCTCGAGCGTGAGCCCGTATCCTGATTTCACTTCGACCGTCGTCGTGCCGAACGACGCGAGGCGGGTCAGTCGCGCGCGCGCGAGCTCGGTCAGCGAATCCTCCGTCTGCTCGCGAAGGTCGCGCACCGACGAATGGATGCCGCCGCCGCGCCGCGCGATCTCCATGTAATCGAGACCGGCGGCCCGCATCTCCTGCTCGTCGAATCGCGGCCGCCCGAAAACGCCGTGCGTGTGCGAGTCGACCAGTCCCGGGGTCAACACGCCGCCGCGGCAATCGACCTCATGAGCATTCTGGAATTGCTCGCGCAGCGCCGCCGGCGAGTCGACGGCGGCGATCTCGCGCCCGACCACGGCGACGCCGACGCCGGTGCGGACGCCGGCGTCGTTCATCTCGTGGCCGCGGCGCGCGCGCGCCGGCCCAGCGCAGGTCACCACCTGCGACGCGTTGATGAATACGCGTGCCCGCTCCGCCGGTCCGTCGCTCATGCCATCACGTCGCGAATTCGCGAGAGCCGAAGTGGTGCCTGCGCCTCGCCGCGACATGCGTAGTAGCACGCGTTGCAGTCGATCGGCTGATACGCGCGATAGTCGCGCCAATGGAAATCGGTCGGAAAATCGGGGCAGCGCTTGACGTATCCCATGGGATCGATGTGGATGGTCCGGATCCCCGACTGGCAGGGCTCGCGCATGTCGCCTCGTACGTATCGCGGGATCTGCTCGAGGTAGTAATCGGAGTTCGTGATCACGCCGCGGTGGCGCCGCTTGAAGTCCAGTAGTTGGCGCACCACGTCGCCCAGCTCGGCGAGCTCCCGGTCGCCGACGAGGAATGAACGATTGCCGTTCTTCGCGTCGGTGTACAGGCTGAAGTTCACGCCGACGCCCAGCGCACGGGCGCGGGCGACGATCGGCAGAATCTGATCGAGATTGTCGTTCTTGATCACGGTATTGAACCGGATGTTGTCGACGCCTCGCCCGCGCATGGCCGGAATCGCTTCGGTGATGCGGGCCACGAGACCGGGGATGCCGCGCGCGCGGTCGTGCCGCTCGTCGAGATAGTCGAGCGAGATGTTGAACTGGTTCACGCCGGCGTCCCACAGCGACCGCGCACGATCGCCCGAGAGCATGGCGCCGTGGGTGATGAGGGTGATGTACTTGAGGCTGATCGAGCGATCCACCTCGGCGACCAGATCCTCCAGGTCGCGGCGGAGTGTCGGCTCTCCACCCGTGAAGGTGACCAGCATCGGGTTGAAGAATCGCGCCGCGTCGGCGAAGCTCTTGAGCTCAGTCTCGCGCGCCGAGGGGTCTGTCTTCCAATAATCGCAGAAGCCGCAGCTCGCGTTGCAGCGCAGCGTGACCTCGAAGTGCACGAGCACCGGCCGCCGGCGCGCCGTGAGCCAGGCGTACTTGACCAGGAAGGGCGCGACTTGCCACGGCTTGAAGCGGGCAGAGAGCAATCGTCAACCTTCCCTCATCGGCAGGCGAATGTCATGCGCCGCCGCCGTGCGAATCGCGATGTCGTATCCGGCATCGGCATGTCGTGCCACGCCGATCCCCGGGTCGTTGGTCAGCACGCGCTCGAGACGGACGCGCATCTCCGGCGTCCCGTCGGCAACGATCACCTGCCCCGCGTGCAGCGAGTTCCCGATGCCGACGCCGCCGCCGTGATGGAAGGACACCCACGACGCGCCGCTCGCCGTATTGAGCAGCGCGTTCAGGATCGGCCAGTCGGCGATCGCGTCGCTGCCGTCCTGCATCGCTTCGGTCTCGCGGAAGGGCGACGCGACGCTGCCGGTGTCGAGGTGGTCGCGCCCGATCACGATCGGCGCCGAGATCTCGCCGGTGGCGACGAGATCGTTGAGCGCGACGCCGAACGCCGCGCGCTCGCCTTGGCCGAGCCAGCAGATTCGCGCCGGTAAGCCCTGGAAGTGCACGCGCTCGCGTGCCAGGGTGATCCAGCGGCGCAGATGATCGTCGTGGGGGAAAAGGTCGAGCACGAGCTCGTCGGTGCGCGCCAGGTCTCGCGGATCGCCCGACAGGGCCACCCAGCGGAACGGGCCTTTGCCCTCGCAGAACAGCGGGCGGACGTACTCGGGCACGAAGCCGGGGATGTCGAACGCGTTCGCGACGCCGTTGTCGAGCGCGACGGTGCGGATGTTGTTGCCGTAGTCGAACGCGATCGCGCCGCGCTGCTTCATCGCGAGCATCGCGCGGACGTGCTCGACGATCGAGGCGTCGGCGCGCCGAACGTATTCCTTGGGGTCGCTCGCGCGGAGCGAAGCCGCGTCGCGGAGACTCAGGCCGGCGGGGACGTAGCCGTTCAACGTGTCGTGCGCGCTCGTCTGATCCGTGAGCACGTCCGGCGTCACGCCGCGCCGCACGAGCTCGGGCAGCACCTCCGCCGCGTTCCCGACGAGGCCGACGGAGAGTGCGGTCTTCGCGGCGGCCGCGTCGCGAATCCAGGCGATCGCTTCGTCGAGGTCGCGGGTCTTGCGGTCGCAGTAGCCCGTCTCGAGTCGCTTGTCGACGCGCGCCTCGTCGACCTCCAGCCCCAAGATCGCCGCTCCGTTCATCGTCGCGGCCAGCGGCTGCGCGCCACCCATGCCGCCGAGGCCCGCGGTGAGCACGAATCGTCCGGCCAGCGTGCCGCCGAAGTGCGCCCGCGCCACGGCCCCAAAAGTCTCGTACGTGCCCTGGAGGATGCCCTGTGAGCCGATGTAGATCCATGAGCCGGCGGTCATCTGTCCGTACATGATCAGCCCGGCGCGCTCGAGCTCGCGAAAGTATTCCCACGTCGCCCACCGGCCAACGAGGTTGCTGTTCGCGATCAGTACGCGCGGCGACCAGGCGTGCGTCCGGAATATGCCCACCGGCTTGCCGCTTTGAATGAGCAATGTCTCATCGTTCTCCAGGCTGCGCAGCGCGGCGACGATCGCGTCGAATGCATCCCAGCTCCGCGCCGCGCGCCCGGTGCCGCCGTATACCACGAGATCCTGGGGACGCTCGGCGACCTCCGGATCGAGATTGTTCATGAGCATCCGCAGCGCCGCCTCCTGCTGCCACCCTTTGCACGAGAGGGTCGAGCCGCGGGGCGCCCGGATCACGCGTTGGCCGCCCGCCGGCGCGTCGGCAATGATCGAAGCACTCATTCAGGACACCATGGCCGGAGACGCGATCTCGTCGTTCGCGATCGCCGCCGCGATGCGCTCGATGTCGCCCGAGAGCACGCGATCGCGCTCGAGTGGCGCCACGAGCTTGCGCACCGCGGCATGCACGCGCGCCACGCCTCGTCCCGGCTTGAGCGGGTGACGGCAATCGATTCCCTGCGCCGCGCACATGAGCTCGATGGCGAGCACGTAGCGAACGTTCCGTACGACGCGACGCAGCTTCCACGCCGCGGCCATCGCCATCGGCACGACGTCCTCCTTGTTGCCGTCGGTCGGGATCGTGTCGACGCTCGCCGGGTGGGCGAGCACCTTGCATTCGCTGGCGATCGATGCGGCCGTCACCTGCGCCATCATGAATCCCGAGTTGACTCCGGCGTCGCGAGTGAGAAATGGCGGAAGACCCTGATTCAGGTCCGGATGCACGAGCCGGTCGATGCGCCGCTCGGAGATCGTCGCCAGGTTCGTGAGCGCGATGGCGAGGAAGTCGAGTACCATCGCGACTGATTGGCCGTGAAAATTTCCGCCGCTGAGCAGCTCCCCCGTCTCGAAGACCAAGGGGTTGTCGGTCGCCGCGTTGAGCTCGCGCCCGATGATCGCCGCCGCGAAATCCATCGCGTCCAATACGGGCCCGTGCACTTGCGGCATGCAGCGGAGGGCGTATGCGTCTTGCACGCGCGGGTCATTGTCGCGGTGCGATTCACGGATCTCGCTGTCGGCGAGCAGCTCGCGTAGATAGGCGGCCGACGCGGCCTGGCCCAACTGGCCCCGCACGTCCTGGATTCGCGGATCGAACGCGACCGGCGTCCCGAGCAACGCCTCGAGCGACATTGCGCCCGCCGCGTGGGCCACGCGCCAGAGGCGGTGTGCATCGGCGAGCGCCAGCGCGGCGATCGCCGTGTGCGCCTGCGTCCCGTTGATCAGCACGAGTCCTTCTTTCGGCTGAAGGACGACCGGCTCCAGACGGCAGGCGCGCAACATCTCGCGCGCGGGGCCCACCGTGTCGCCGCGCGTGAGCGTGCCTTCGCCGATCAACGTGAGCGCGAGATGCGCCAACGGCGCGAGGTCGCCGCTCGCGCCAACGCTTCCCTGCTCGGGAACCGGCGGCCACAGGCCCACGTTCAGCATGCCGATCAACAGCTCGGCGATGTCCAGCCGCGCGCCCGAGTAGCCTTTCGCGATGAGATTCGCGCGAAGGACCATCATCGCGCGTACCTCGCGCTCGGGCAGCAGGTCGCCGACACCGGCCGCGTGGCTGCGGATCAGGTTGACCTGGAGCTCGGCCAAACGATCCGGCGGGATCGCCACTTCGGACAGTTTGCCGAAGCCGGTCGTCACGCCATAGGCGACCGCGCCGCGGGTCACCAGATCGTCGACGATCTCACGCGCGCGGCCAGCGCGTTGCCGCGCGTGGGGCGCGAGCGAGACTGGCGCGCGATCGCTCGCGACCGCTGAAACCTGCTCCAACGTGAGGGAATTCCCGTCGATGACGACTGCGTTGCTCATGGCCGGGAATGTCGGCGGGCCGCACCCTGAATTCAAGGGAGCGCGACGTCGATTCTCGAGTCGCCGTCGCGCTTTTATGCGGACGGCGTGCGTGACAGCTCGGCGTTCGCGGGCGCGCTCTGATACGCCCAGTCGAAGACGATGTAGTCGTTCGTCACGAATGCGACGCGAATTGCGGCGAAGTGCACGCCGTCCGCCTTTTGCAGGCGGAAGACGTACGCGTATCCGGCGAGCGCCTCGATGGTCGTGCTGCCGAACCCCGACGACGGCGCCCGATCGATCGACGTCAGGTCGGCCACCGGTTTCGTCGAGAAGAGCATCATCGTGACGCCCACGCGCGCCGGCGCAATCCAGAGCGACCCGTCGGAGTGCCGTTGAATCGTCAGATCGAGATCGGTGCGCGCGGACGCGGCGACGACGCCAAGGCGATGATTCGTTTCGTCGAGAAACAGGAAACCGGAGCTGTCGGTGCGCGCGGCCGTCGCGTAGACGAACGCATTCCTGGCGTCGTACCGAGGCGTGTCGAGTCGCGCGTCGCTCCAATCGCTTTCGTGGCCGTCGCGCGTGACGGCCGTCACGGCGTAACAGCGCGAGACGCCGTTGACGAGGTTGCCGGCGAGAAACCCGTCCGACACCGTCGTGCCTTCGACGACCCAGCTCGACGTGCAGACGCCGCGCGCGCCGTCGTAGTCCGTGGAATACACGCGGTAGTGATCGAACGCGCCATGCGACGCATCGACCGCGTTGCTGCTCCACGACAACTGGATCGCGGCATTGAGGGAGATGGACGCCAGCCCCTGTGGCGCCGGAAGACGCGTCGTGAGATCGATCGTGACGATCTCGGACCGTCCAACCTCATTGTCGTTGGCGTCTCGCGTCGCGACGTAGTACTGCGCGTCTGGCGTGCCGGCGTCGTGGAAGGTGGTCGACGTGGTTGTGGCGCGAAGTTGCCAATCGCTCGCCGTCGAGCGCCGGCTATAGATGTTGAACGCCGTCGCCCGTCCACTCCTCGGCGCGTCCCACCGCAGCAGGATGCCGGCCGGTTCCGTCGGCACGCCGCTGGGCACCAGCTCGTAGGCCAGGTTCGTCGGCGCGTCGGGATCGGTGGTCGGGTTCGTCAGGTCGTCGCACGCGACGAGCGGGACGAGCACGGCCAGGAAGAGACGAGACAGTCGCATTAGAAGGGGACGCCGGAACGAATCGTGTTGCGGTTGTAGTCGAACTTGAGATCCGGCTCCGCCTTCAATGCGATGGTGAAGTTGAACGAGAAGTTGCCGTTCGCCGACTGCGTGAACCCGAAGATGGCCCGCCAGTCGTGGAGCTCGCGTTGGAGCTGCACGATATGGCTGGCGAACTGGTGGCGCTCGAAATCGTACGTCGTCGTCCACTTCGTCGCCCACTTGGGCGTGAGGTTGAAGCTGATGTCCGAGTTGAGCGACGTCGTCGCGGGAATGCGGTAGATGGGGCCGCCGATCGTCAGCGACGTGACGGGGATCTCCGCCGTGGCTTGCGTCTGCGTCTGCGCAAGGCAGGCGTCGAGCAGCAATGGGTTCGCGCCGAACGTCTGCTGGCAGCGAACGCGCGGGTCGTAATCGATGACGTTGTTGCCAGCACCGCATACACCGCCCGGCTCACTACTGCACGTAGGCGGCCGCGGGCTCGAGCGGGTAAACGAGAACGCCGCCCGCCACCCCTGCGACGGAGGCAGGATGAAGCGATCGCCGCCGCGAACGGTGCCGGCCACGGGTTGCGACGCAGTGGCCGCCGCCTGTGCGCTGTCGGCCTGCGCGCGGAGCTGATCGGCGCTCGGCGTGCCCGACTTCTGGGCTTCGGGAACCGCCTTGCCGAACAAGCGCGACAGCACGGTGAAGGGATTCTGGTCGCGGCTGATGTTGAACGCCGCCGAGATGCTCGTCAGGTACGGCTTGAACTTGGCGGTGTCGCTGAGCGTACTCCCGGCGAACAGCGAGTAGTTGCTCGAGAAGTCGAAGCCCGGCAGCAGATCCGAGCGCAGCGAGTAACCCCACGTCTCCGTCGTGAGCCCGGCCATGCCGCGGTGTCCGTGCGTCTTCGCGAACTCCGACGCCCGCACGAAATCGTAGGTCAGGGGCGTCGAGTTGATGCTCAGCACGTTGAGTTTCTGTCCAGCGTCCGGGTTCGAGTCGCTCGCCGAGCGGACCTTGGCCTCGAAGTTCTGGGTCAGCCCGAAGGTGATCGATTGCTGCTGCAGATCGCCCAGATAACCCTTTCGCGTGCGACCGATCGCGATGAGGTACTCGTCGCTCACGCTGCCCCCCGGCGCCCAGTTGTAGCTGAGCGTCGGCGTGATCGAATGACGGATTCGCGTGAATGGGCCGAAGCCGGGGAAGAACCCGAACAGCGTCGGCGAGGCGCTCAGACCGGTCGTGATGCGCTTCGCTTGATGCACGTAGCGCCCCGCCGTTCGCTCCGATGCCACCCAGAACGGACCGGGGTCGACGTTCCCGAGGCTGAAGCTCGGCGTGAGGTTGAATCGGTTGTGGCCAAGTGACGGGAGCGTGAAGTCCGGCGTCCAGTCGACGTCGGTCCGGTATGTCGCGGCAAAGACGCGCGTGTCGGTGATCTCGCCGGTGTTCACGTCGTAGATCGGAAAGTTCTGCGGGAAATTATTGCGCTGCTGGTTGATGCGAAACGAATTCTTGAAGTCCCAACCAAAGATCTGAATCGGCGAGTCGAAGGTCATCGACGCGGTCGACGACCCGCGCGACTTGGACATCACGCTGTCCCGAGCGCCGGTCGCCGGATCCACTCGGTACGTGAACGCGCCGATTCCCGGCTGATCCATGTTGAGAACGTCCGAGCGATTGAAGCTGAAGCCCGGCGTCCAGCTGAACACCTTGCCGATGCTGATCGGGGTCGACGTCAGACTGAGCGTCGGAAAGGTCTGGTCGACCTGCTGTCGGCCGGGATACTGCTTGCGCGTCGCGCCGAGCGAGACGGACGTCGGCCCGAACTTCGTCTGATAGTTGACCGACGAATAGATCGTCGCGAGCGCCGTGTACGAGTTGAACGTGTTCTGGCGCTGGAGCACCGTGCTCGTCACGTAATTGACACTCGTGGTGAGATGGCTGTCGTGCGAAAAGTCTTGTTGGTGCGACCAACTCACCGCGGTGTTGCTCTGTCCGCTCCCGTACTTGGTGAACGATGATCCGATCCGCCCGCTGAGAAACCGGTTGATCCACTTGTAGTCCCAGTCGCCGTTGAAGCGGATCCACCCCGGATCGCCGGCAACCGACCCGGCGGAGCTGCGCCAGTCGAGCCAGGTCCCGAAATCCATGTAGTCGCTGAGCGCCCAGTAGTAGCCGAGGTGTTCGACGTTGCGCCGGTAGGTGGGACTGTTGCGTACGATGTCCCCGATACCGAACTGCGGCGGTAAGAGGCCGCTGTGACGTCCGGTCCGCGTGTCGCTGAACATGAACGGCAACCACAAGACAGGGATGTCTCTGATGTAGAGAATCGCCGGACGCGCGACGATCGTGTTGGTCGACGTGCGCTTGACGTCATGGAACTCGAAATGGTAGTCCGCGATCGAGTCGTCGCAGCTCGTGAACGAGCCGCCGCGGCCGTACACGGTCGGCGACTTCCCCTTTGACGAATCCTGGACCACCTTCGCCAGGTCGACGTCGAGATACCACATCTCCCCGTTGTTCACCGGCAACCGCGCGTGCGTGACGCGCACCGATCGCTCGGCCATGTCGAAGTCGACGCGGCCGAAGCCCTTGATGTCCGCCTGCCCGCTGCTCGGCGGCGGCGTGATCACGTAATGGCCGCCCGCGACGCCATGGCGAATCGCCTCGGTGTAGTAGATGCCGCTGTCGCTGACGACGACCTGCGAATCGCGATCGACCACGGCCTGACGCTTGCCCGCCGCCAGGAGGTCGAGCACGTGGTTGTTCGCGTCGAAATACGCGGTATCGCCCATGTACCGCGTGATCGAATACCCCGGCTTGCTCATCAGCCGCTGCGCGACGCTGTCCGGCGCTGGCCATTTCACCCGGGTGCTATCGTGCAGCGTATCGCGCCGCACCGGGGTCACCGGGCGGGCCCCGGGTAGACGCGGAATCTGGGCCGCTGCCGCACCCGGGAGAACGAGGCACAGCAGCAGCGCGATCCGACGACTCACGCAG
>Ga0157370_10003647_pt1 | contig 17998 bp, 18 predicted proteins | sample C35metaG_FD_113463 | JGI IMG/M metagenome (GOLD analysis project Ga0157370, IMG submission 113463) | Corn rhizosphere microbial communities from Kellogg Biological Station, Michigan, USA - C3-5 metaG | ecosystem: Host-associated > Plants > Roots > Rhizosphere > Soil | place: USA: Michigan...
ATCGTCGAGCAGGATGGAAAACAATTAGCCGCTCTAGGCAGGCTTTTCGACTCCGGGGCATTGAAAGCTTTTGTCAAAGCTGAGCTGCCAATGGAAGAAGCAGACCATGCTTATAGTAGCTCGATTACTCGCAATCCGGGCAAGCTAATCATTCGGATGAAAGAGTGATCGTCAACTTTCCAATGCACCTCGGCCGAGATGTAACCAGTCAGCATTGACTCCTAAGATCCCGATCCATTCATAACTCGCAAGCGGCGCAAACCTTGGCTCTCCTCAACTTCACTCAACGATGTTATGTCCGGAGAGCCCATCATCCGGGCCTAGTCTAGGGACGGGTTCAAAACGTTTCCTCCTGAGCCTTCTCACTGGAGATGCTCACTACCAGAGGTAGAAGCACGGCTGGACAGAAGTGATGCTACGTGTCCGGCCGCCGGCGCACGAAGGTATGAACGCCACGCAAGCGACTGGAACCTGCTGGCACTCTGAAAAGAGTACCTTGATGTTGCAGATGCCAACTGTCCTCGTACCGGAAATATGAAACGTGCTTGTGAATCCGCTGCATGTCGAAGTCAACCTTCTTAGACTATTGCGATCTATGAGCACCCTTTCGACTCGCACCTGTTCTAATCTTCAGGCGCCCTGCTAAAGGCAACTGCTCTTTGCAAAGGCAATTTGATTCCCACAGTACATGGAAGTCGAATCAAAGAATCCTTCGTAAACGGCACATTGTGTGCGAACTGACAACTAGCTCCTCCATCGGAAGGAGCTCGGTGGATGACCAAATCTTCTCGAATAAGCATTTGTGAAATGGCTGTGGCTCCCAAATCCACTTCTCAGGGCAATTGTCAGCAAATCTTGTCTTGAATCGCGTAGGAGCCTTCTAGCACGTCTCAGGCGATATTCGAGGACATACTGTGCCGGTGTTGTTCCGAAACCCTCTCTGAACGCCACAAGAAGTTGGTTTGGAGACATACCTGCAAGGAACGAGAGGTCCGCGAGTCTTATCTTCCGCTGCAGGCTGTCGTGAACAAACTCACGCAGAAGTCTTCTCTGTGAATTCGACAGGCGCGGGCATCCCACGCTCTCTCTGGAGCGCCGCGTTGAATTCGCTTTCCACGGCTGAGTATGGATATGCTCGATAATTTTGATGGATACTTCCTCTTCGGCGAGTGTATCCATCCCAGCGCTTGCGCCGGCACGATAGAGGTCTCCGGCAAGCTTGAGCAATCTACGATCTAAATAACAGATGCAAGGTGCAATTTCTTCAACCTTGCTAGTTGGCGTTTCTTTGTCGGCTCCTGGCAAATGGAAGACGGCATATTTGACGAGGCCACCCTGCGCGAATGTCTGGTAGTCGCAGCCCGCTGGAACGACTGTGAGGTCACCAGGGGCTGGAGGATCGTAGAAGGCGCTTTTGCCGTCCATCTCCGTCTCCAGATGATCGATGTCGCCGGACAGATGAAGAATAAACGTATGCACTGGAAGATTCATCTTCCAGGTAGTCAGCGCAGGAATGTTCTCCGTTGAGATAGAACACTTCAGCCAAAATTGGTTAAAGTCATAAATTTGAGTGGGGTTCGCCATTCCGATTACCGTCCCGTCATCCTTAGCTTCTTCACCCCGAATCTCTTTGCGTTCGCAGCCCCGCTAACGTCTCTTTAGCTTCACGAATCGAGCTTGCAAGTGCGCTCTTTTCGTCACGATAACGTCCTTCGGTGGAAGCAGCGCGAAATCCCTGCGTCGCGATATTGTTGAGCAATTCCTCTTCGAGTAGTTCTACCTCGCGAAATCGCTGTTCCTCACGGGCTATTTGCGATTCCAGTTCCGTAATGCGTCTCTGATCCATCCCTTGTTTTCTCCCTTTCCGGTTGGTTGCTACTCGGCCCCCTCAAGAGTTCGATCTGACATTCCGCTAGTTTTTCCAAGACTGCTTCATGTCCTGTGTAGGCGTAAGGCCGAACATACGTCGATATTCGCTACTAAACTGGGAGGCACTCTTGTACCCAACTCTCCTCGCCACCGAAGACACATCCACACCCTCCGAAAGCAGCAACGCTCTCGCCTTTTGGAGCTTGATCTGTTTCTGAAACTGAAGAGGAGTTACCGAGGTGACTGAACGAAACCACGAATGCATCGTCGAAATGCTCATTCCCATGTGACGGGCCAGCGCCTGCATCGAAACGTCCTTGTCTGAACTCTTGCGTAGCCACTCCATCCCGTCCCGAACGCGTTGAATGCGCTTATTCACGGCGGCAAGAACTCGCAAGTATGTGCCATGCTCCCCGACGAGCAGGCGATAATGGATTTCTCGGCTAATTGTTGATGCGAGAACGGGGATATGTTCTGGCGTTTCGATGAGCGCGACCAGGCGCTCAAAAGCATCAAGCAGAGCAGGGTCAGCCTTGCCAGCAACAACACCCCCAGTAGCGCCGTCTTTGAGGGCGGGCAAGTTCGCTTCTTGCATGAGGTGATTCAACTCTGGAATATCCAACAGGAGTGTCAGGCCGAGATACGGCTGTCCATCTTTTGTTCCGTGAACCTGACGGATAATCGGAAAGTTCTGCGCTACCAAGAGGTACGACGACGGGCCACATACCCGTGGCGCTCTTCCAACATGTATCTCCTCGGTTCCTTGCGCGGTGAGACAGAGCAGCGCATCAGTGAGGGTGCGCTGGGGTATTCGCGTCGTGGGAATCCGATTCAAATAGAGCCGAGGCACAGCGGAAGGATGAATCCCTGGCCCCGCAGCTTTCGTAAATCGGTCGAGTGCCGTTGCGATGTTTTCAAGCGTGCCTTTCATACTTTGTCACATGAAACAAGGTAACTGAATCAGATCATTGCGTTATGGCTCTGAATTCTCACATCTAGGCTAACGCACTCTCATTGCAAAATCCGCTTACCGCGCTATCCAAATCCTCCGATTTAATGCATCAATCCTACGGGGCGAACTTGCCTTTCACTGCATAGCTGGTGTCAGTGATCTGGCCGGTTTCCAGGAGTTGCTTCAGCCTATGCAGATTCGCTCGTACTTCATCCTGTGGGTACTTCCCAATCAGTGCCATCGCCGCTAGCTCAAGTTTTCCAAGAGTGGCAGTCAGAACCTCCGTCACTTCAGTCGTGGAAGGATCAGCAGTCGGCTCAAAGCGGATCTCCCATGTTGAGTGTGCAATCGACGAATCCGCCACTTGGTAGCGGATTAACACATTTGGGATGACTTTCGTTATTTCGATGTCCCAATGCGCTTTCATTCCAAATGGCCCTTCAATCGTCCAGCGCGACTGCATCGGAGAGAACAGTTGAACGTCCATCACATCTCCCAGAAATTTAGGAAGATTTCTGAAATCGCTATAGAACGCGAATATGGTCTCTGGCGCTCTGTTAATGAACACTCGTCCTTCGATCTGCTTGTTGGTTGCGGTGATCTCAACCGTCTCCATATCGTTGTGCCTCCGCGCACTTACTGATGCTTTGTTTTGTTGCGCAAGACCCTTCGTCTGAGCAACCGCCTGGGAGTGTGGTCCTTCTGTGACAAAAGCTAATACGAGCAGCGCAAGAGCGTAGCAAAGACGGCTTATGACAGGACGAACTACTTTCTTAAGTTCCAAAGCGTCCTCGCGTAGTCGATTATCACGCTACCGACCACAATCCAAAATACAATTCCAATCCATGATTCCCAGCGACGGGGATGATAAGACTGCATGATTACCGAGAGACCAATAATGCTCGCCGCCGCTAAAATCGTCGCATTCGTGCGGGACACGAGATGCTCGAAGCGTTTCATGAGGGGCTCGATGTCTTCGATTCGCGTCCAAACTCTCAGATTGCCGCGCTCCGCCTCAGCCAGGACTCGACCGATTTTGCGCGGCAGTTCCACTATCAATTCCAAAGCATCCAGAGCGGAGTCACGCAGCCGCTCCGCTGCCTCTTTGCCAGCTACGCCGTGAAGGAGAATTGTGCTGATTAGGGGTTTGAGATAGTCTTCAAAACTCGCGCTGGGATCGATCGTTTCGAGCAGACCCTCACACATTGCGAGAGCCTTGAAAAAGAGCACCACATGCCCAGGGAGATAGAGGCCGTGCTTTCGCACCAAAATCAATAGTTCGCTGATTGCGTTGCCAAAACGTATGTTACCGAGTGAGACATTCACGTAGAGGGCCAACATGCGGTCGATTTCTGCTGCAATCGCAACTCGATCAACTGGGTGGCTGGGGCTCGTAATCTCCAACAGGCTGTCGGTGAGTCGTTGAGCATCCGAGCGCGATATCGCGACAAATACAGAGGCAACTTGCCGCTTCTCTTCCGATGTCAGCCTTCCCACTTTTCCAAAGTCAATCACAGCCAAGGTGTCATCATCCTGGATGAGCAGGTTTCCGGAATGTGGATCGGCGTGAAAAACGCCAAGCTCGAAGGCGGGCTCAAGAATAAACCGAGCGATACGTGATGCGATCACCTTTCGTCGTGCTTCCGGTAAATCCGTAATCTCCGATGCTTTCCGGCCTCCAACGCGTGGTTCTGTGATGACTGAGCCTATGGAATATTCTTTGATAGCCTCTGGAATGAAGAAGCCAGCCTCCCCATTGAAATACTCTTTGAAAAACGTAATGTTGGCAGCTTCATGTGTGTATTGAAGTTCCTCCCGAAGCGTATCGCCAAAGTCGCGTAGAAGGTTCTTAGCGTTGTATTCAACAAGAATCGGAAAACGTGCAGACCATGTGGAGATCAGGCCCGCAACGATCTCCAGGTCCACCCTTACTAAGCGATCGACTCCAGGCTTCCTCACTTTGACGACAACTTCGCGTCCGTCTTTTAGCGTCGCCGCGTGTACTTGCCCGATAGAAGCACTCCCGAGAGGCGTAGCGTCGAAACTGCGGAACAATTCGTCCGGATTTCCTTTTAGTTCCCGTTCGATTGTTTCTCGTATGGTTACAAGAGCTACGGGTGGAACATCGTTTTGCAACTTGGCCAATTCATGGAGATAAGGAGGGGATAGAAGATCACCGCGCGTTGATAGCAACTGACCCAATTTGATGAACATCGTCCCCAACTCTTCACAGGCGAGGCGCAAATGCACCGCGCGCACAGGGTCCTTATCCCCGTGCTTGATTACTTCGTCGTCGAGGACGCCGAACCCGTGACGCGCCAATGTTGTCACAATGATCCGGTAGCGCTGATGCTGATCGCTCATCAAACAGGTTTACTCCATCTGTTCAGTTATGAATTCCTAGAAGCAAGCGCCTCGATGAGGCCAGAGATGAAGCGAGATCTGCACATCGACGCGGTCTTGGGATGCTTCCTCTTAGATGAAAGGTGGGACCGAATTATGCTTTTCGGATTTTATAGACAACAATCCGTAGGATCGCGATACTATGCCAAAGTGATTTTCATACTGTGAGATTTTGCAAACGACGACTCGGCGGCTGAATCTAAGCTGAGGTGCAGGTGTGTGATTCGCGCCAGTGCTCGAAAGCTTAGGGAGGAACATTTGCAGATGAAGCTGACTGAAGAACGTAAAGCGGAGTTGGAAGAAAGGCGGATGAGATTCCATACGCCCGAAACCGACATCGAGCCGGAGGCCGTACACAACATCGCTGCCGCCTTGACAACCCTGCTTGCGGATGTCTTCGCACTTTACCTGAAAACCAAGAATTTCCACTGGCATATGAATGGACCACACTTCCGCGATTACCATCTTCTGCTCGACGAGCAAGGCGACCAGTTGTTCGCAATGACGGATGAGATTGCGGAACGGGCCAGGAAGATTGGCGGCACTACACTCCGCTCCATTGGACACATCGCGCGACTGAAACGCATCGCAGACAATGACGCTGAATACGTTACCCCAAAAGACATGCTGAGCGAACTATGGGAGGACAACAAGGCGCTGACATTGAGCATGAGGAGTCTTCACGATCTCTGCGATGAAGCAGGCGATGTTGCAACTACAAGCGTTCTTGAGAACTGGATTGACGAAGCACAACGACGTTCCTGGTTCCTCTACGAAACAGTGAAGGGCTAAAGCAAGCACGCTGGAAAGGCGAGGGTCATCATAGTGCAGACACCGAGACGTGAAGATAGTTTGACAAAGCTGATTGAACAACAGGCAGAAAATCCAGTCATTGTCTTGCACTGGTATGACTTCATATGCCCATTCTGCTACGTGGGACAACAACGCACGAAGATACTTGTGCGAAATGGATTTTCTGTCATCGAGCTACCGTTTCGCGCGCATCCAGAAATCCCTGCTCACGGTATGCAGATAGGACCACGCAAAGGTGCGATGTACGACAACCTTGAACGGGAAGCCGTAGAAGCCGGTCTGGAGCTGAACTGGCCGGCTCGTCTCCCCAATAGCTCCATCGCGTTGGCGGCAGCCGAATGGGTACGAGAGAGCCAGCCCAATGACTTCGCAGGTTTTCATGAAGACCTATTCGCAGCCCATTTTGTTCAGGGTGAAGACCTTGGCGATCATGCCGTCGTGGAAAGGTATGCGGCTCGTCGAGGCGTCAACGTGAAGGAACTTCGTGAAGCGTTGAGTGATAGAAGCGCGCTTTCGGCGGTTGAGCAATCCGAAGAGATCGCCAGGAGCTATGGTGTACATGGGACACCGGCGTGGCTGGTTGCCGGACGCTTGGTTTCGGGACTTCTGCCAGCAGAGAGTTTCGAGCGAATGGTGGCACACGCAGCGCGCTAATGCGGAATTGTGATCGTTAAGGTGATGTTTAGCGAGAGTTGATGAGTTAGCAAGCAAGGAGGTAAAAGACCATGGAAGACCTAAGCAGTGTTCTTGCAAAAGCACAACAGAATAAAGTAGCAATCGGCCACTTTAACGTCTCTGACTTTTCCATCCTACGGGCGGTCGTCGAAGCGAGTCGCGAAGTGAATGTGCCCGTGATTATCGGCCTGTCTGAAGGCGAGCGACAGTTCCTTGGAGTTCGCCATGTGGTCGCCCTTGTCCGCTCCCTGCGCGAAGAATCCGAGCTTCCAATCTTCTTGAACGCGGATCATACTCACTCGATCGCTAGCGCGATCGAGGCTGCGAAGGCAGGATTCGACAGCATCGTCTTCGATCTATCCTCGCTGCCTATAGACGAGAACATCCGGCAGACCAAGTCCGCCGTCGAGACCCTGAAAGCAATCAATCCGGCGATCTTAATCGAGGGAGAGATCGGCGATATCGGAACTGGGTCGCAAATCCATGACGTCGCACCCGATCTGGTTGGCGGACTCACGACTCCAGAACAAGCAAAGGAATTTGTCAGCGCGACTGGCGTAGACATCTTGGCGCCCGCGGTTGGAAATATGCACGGCATGCTCCCAAGCATGATCCACGGAGATGTTCGGAAGCGGCTGAACCTGGCCCGGATTGCGGAGATCAAACAGGCGACCGGAACGTACTTAACGCTTCATGGTGCCTCCGGTACTGCCGACACAGACCTGCGTGAGGCGGCTAGCGCCGGAATCAATGTTGTCCACATCAATACTGAATTGCGAGTTACTTGGCGACAGAGCCTGGAGAAGACCTTGGCAGATCATCCCAAAGAGGTCGTTCCTTACAAACTGCTTCCCCCAGTAATCGCGTCGGTGAAGAGTGTGGTAACGGGGCGCTTGAAACTCTTCAACAATCTCCAATAGTCGCGACATGGCATACCAGACTCCAGTGCTCGATCCGACGATCCAGAAGTTCGTAGACCACCTCCTTGCGTCAAAGGGGACGCCTGTCTACCGTCTCGCACCGAAAATAGCGCGATCCCATCTTGAAATCGCACAGGGGTTCTCAGTTCATCCTTCGGGAGTAGACGAGAATATTGTCAAGATTTCGGCGGGGGGTGACGACTTCAACATTGCCGTCGTTCGTCCAGAGGATACGCAAGGACCCACTCCTGCGATTCTGTACTTTCATGGCGGCGGCTGGGTTGTGGGAGACAGGTACACACACGCGAGGCTTGTTTGGGATATTGCAAGGGCCTCCGGTGCAACTGTCCTGTTCGTCGAGTACGGACTATCGCCCGAACATAAGTTCCCCGTGGCAATAGACCAGGCGTACGCTGCCTTGGAGTATGTCTGCGCACACTCAGGCGATTTCGGAATTGACCCTAATCGGATCTTTGTAGCGGGCGACAGTTCCGGGGCGAATCTCGCCACCGTCGCATGTTTGCTCGTCGATCAGAGGCATGGACCAACAATCATGGGCCAACTTCTGTTCTATCCAACCGTCAGCGCCGCAATGGATACAGCATCGTATCAAGAGTTCGCTGAAGGCCCATGGTTAACACGGCGATCCATGGACTGGTTCTGGACGCAGTATCTTCCCGAATCGACCGACCGAACGAATCCTCTCGTGTCGCCTCTGTGCGCCTCGGTGAACGAGCTTCGGGGCTTTCCACCGACTCTTCTTATCACTGGCGAATGCGATGTTCTGCGCGATGAGGGCGAGGCCTATGCGAGGAAACTCATGGATGCGGGAGTTGAAGTGACCATGGCGCGCTTTGGAGGCGCAATTCACGATTTCATGATGTTGAATGCAATCGCAGATTCAGCGCCGACCCGGGCAGCGATCGCACTCGCGGGTGAGTTTATCCGGCGTGTTTCGGGCATTGAGATTCCTCATCCGCAAGAAGGTCATACACCGCCTAAAGCACGGGAGGAGGTTAGAGATGGGAGCAATGAGAATACCTGACGACATCACAAATCCGGTCGTACGAACTGCGATTACAGCCTTACAAGCTGGCGACAAAGCCAAATGGTTATCGCTGTTCGCGCAGAACGCTGTCCTGTTGGACGATGGGCGTCCCCGGAATTTCCTCAGATTTTCAGAAGAGGCGCTCGGGCACGAGCTATTTCGGTCGATCGATCAAATACGTGATCAAGGGCTGGAGATTGAGGGACAGTTCCACTCAGATACCTGGGGGAATTTCCGAACCTACTTCAGATTCACTCTCGATGACTTCAACAAGATCAGTCAACTAGAGATCGGCCAAGCATCCTAACCACCGTCCGGAGGTCATTGATGAAATCTGTCGCGGAGCAAGACACCCGAAGGAGCAAAACAAAGCGCAATGCCGACCGTCGCCAATGAGTCACATCTTCAGCTAATCCATTTTCATGTGTGTAAGCATTGCGAAGCTGCAACTCGTCGGGAGGCGTTTGAGGGAAGGGCTCTGACATCTGGCATATTCACCTGCCCCAAATGTGGCGAGGAAGGGCCGCTTAACGTGCAAATCAGGCCTGCCGAAGAACCAATCGATCAATGATTGAAGGTCCCCTGAACTATAGGAGACCATGGTAGTGTGAACCGTTCCATTCTTAACCGACGGAAACGCGGTGTTGCGGGGTTTTAGATGTTTGAAGAACGAAGAAGCTCATAGAGTGGACGCATCGAAAACCAGGGCCTGTACTATGCCCGGACTGTTATGGAGTCGCTGCTTTGCCGTGCGAAAATCACGCCCGAGCCTTGAAAGGGAGTCATCCAGTCAGAGGCAATGTCGTCTGAACGGTCTGTCCGATGTTCTTCAATTTTCTCCTGGCTGCATGGACAAATTCGTTCACCAGACGAGACTTGTTGTTACCGCGTACCGCGAGTTTGGTGATTAGGCGGAGCCGATCTTCCGCTAACGGTCGCATCGTGATACCGTCCCTCGCAATTCGCCATGCCGCGGCACGGGATAGAAACGCCAACCCTTTATACTCACGAATCAATTCTGAGGCTTCATCCGGGCTTGTGAATGGATGAATCTCCGATGGAAGTACACCCTGCTCCGAAGCGACAGTTTGAATCATGCTATAGAGGTAAGGGTTCGCATGCTGGCCGAGGAGTATCCAGTTCCGATCGTGTATGTCTCTCAAACTGACCTCACGACGCTGAGTCAATTCGTCCTGCATCGACATAGCAATATAAAACGGGTTACCTGCGATTGTTTCGACACGAAGCCTAGAATTATCGGGCACTCCAGTAACCACCGCGACATCGATGCTTCCGCCGATGACTTCCCGTACCAGGTGATTTGAGAAGTTGCTCCACATCTTGATCTTCATGCCTGGGAATAGCGGGAGATGAAGGGACATTAGAGTTGAGACCAGGAAGGGGTCTGTATACGCAGATTTGCCAAGGTTGAGTAGCTCGTCGGCTCCGTTGGCAATCGCGCGTCCTGACAGTACAGCTCGCTCGGCGTGGAAGATCGCTTCTCGCGCCTCTTCGACGAATGCCCGACCCGCTTCCGCGATCTCGACGACTTGGTGGTTATGGATGAATAGCTGGAAGCCTATCTCATCCTCAAGTTTGGAGATCTGTTTGCTAAGTGCGGATTGAGTGATGTACAGGCGATCAGCGGCCCTTGAGAAGTGCAGTTCTTCGGCAAGCACAATGGCGGCTTGTAGCAATCGAGTGTCCGGTAGCACCATGGACCATCCTCCAAGAGGGAGTTCTGGGAAGGACAGCAAACACTTCAATAGGAGCGCATTAAAGCTACAAAATCCACTTAATTGTAATCCTGCATGACAACGGTTCGCATCGTCGCGAGCACGCCTGCGAGGGATCGTCATTCCAAGATGGAATGGCGCTCTCCCTAAATTTCATTGGACGATCGTGCTTTGAAGCGCGACCCTCGCTGGTAAGCAAGTCCAAACAAGACAGCTTCAGGATTTCCTGTATGAGAATGAATGGATTCGAGAGAAAGCCGCCAGAGCGGGAAACGCTGCAATCGATCGCATTGGAGCGTCACTACACAGTGCCGGAGGTCGCGGAGCTTTGGGGGATGAGCGAGAAGTCAGTCCGTAGGCTCTTTGCGGAAGAAAGCGGTGTCCTCAGATGGGGCACACCCGAAACGCTCAGGAAGCGCGGATATTGCAACCTACGCATTCCTGAGAGCGTGCTGATTCGAGTACACCAGCGTCGGGCCAGTTGATTGCACAGAATAACTTTCTGTCGCCGGTTGATCTGGTTCCGGCGCTTCCTGCTTCGGAGCCAAGTCTCCCCAGGCCTTGCGAACGCTCGCCGTAAGCTGTTCCTGCCTTGCTTTCACGAAAGGTGCATAGTGCTTTTCCGTGATCTTCACGCTCTTGTGGCCTAGCAGGAGCGAAACCTGGTCGATAGGGACACCGGCCAGTAGATTCTCGACGGCAAACGTGTCGCGGAACATATGCGGAAAACAGCGTTTCGGCGTTCCATCCCCACTCTTCAGCGCGGCAACTTCAAACAGCCGTCGCAGGCTGCGCTGCCAATCTGCCACGGCAGATTTTGGCTCTCCGTTGCCGCTCCAGAAGAAATAACGAGGATTCGGTTTGGGGCCGGGCGGTACATTGCGAAGATCTTCCGCGACACTGTGGGGCAGCGGAACATACACGGGTACGCCAGTCTTTGCCTGATAAAGAAAAAGGTCGTCGTTGTCCAAGAGCCTGACCTTTTCGAGCGTAACGGCATCGCGGATTCGCAGGCCGCTCCAACGGAGCAGCCCTACCAAAGCCCGCAGGCGCAGGCCGCGCTTCTCAATGTCGTAGGCCCGCTCCATCCCTTCATCAAGCTGGTAGGTCGCCTCGATAATCCTTGCATATTCGTCGCGTGGGAAATAATCTGTCGGCTTTTGGCGAACCGTAATCCGCTTGAGATTGAGGGTAGGGGTAGTGGTGATCCATCCGGCCCGGATACAGAACCAGAAGAAGCCCGTCATGCGCTCCTGCTTTTTCTTCTTCGCAAGTCCTCCGTCTTTCCAGGTCGTACGGAACGACTGGACAGCACGAAGGTCCATCTCGCGCAGCAGGGTATAGCCCTCAGCTTTCGCCCAGGTTAAAAACTGCTTCTCGAAGATGGTGGTGAGCTTACCGAGGGTTGACTCGGCCAAGTCGCGGGCCTTGGCGTCGGCAAGATATTCCTTGACGGCCTTTTCCAGCGTGACCGGCTCCTCTTTCTTCGGGGGAGGGGCTTTGGGATCGTCGGCGGATTCGATTTCTTGAGCGAGTCCCTGTGCTCGTTCCCAACTTGCGGTTTGAAGACTGCGGCGAAGGTAGCTACCGTTTACGGTGCCCTCTATCCACATGGGGCAGGAGCAGCGCTTCCAATAGCGATCATCGGTCTTTGAGCAACGCTTCAGGTGGCGACGATAGAGCGTCAACATGATGGAGCTATCGTACGCGTATCGTACACAGAAAAGCTACTTATTTATAAGTTAAACAAACAAAACTACTTAAGTCTGGTGGAGGCGGCGGGAGTCGAACCCGCGTCCGAAAAAACCTTCGACAAAGAGCATTCATGCTTTTTCCGGTTCATTTTTGTCTCGCCATCGGCGCTTAGAACGGACGAAGATGCGCCGACGACCAGCCTGATCAATCTCGTCCGACCCGCTCAGACGGAGCAGGGAAGACCAGCCTACTGTGCGACGATCGGTACGGGCCCGTAGGCGAAGCCCGAGCGATCGGCTACTTAACTAATTAAGCAGCAAGCGCGAATTGAGGTTCGGCACTTATAGTTTTGTGAGCGATTACGGGTGTCCACACCCCGGCATGCCTCTCTGCCGCAAGCAATCCCGTCGAAGCCGTGACGCCCCCATTTGGAACTGGCACCAACATTGCCTTGGGCACTACAAAGATCTACTTCAAGTATACTCGTGTTTGCTCTGATGCGATGACGGATTAGCATCTGTCCCCGATACTGTTTTCAGAGACTTGACGCTTTAACAGTAAGCAGTGTAAATAGTTTCAATGAAGAAATATGCATCCTCCCGTGTGCTATCCGCTCTCATCCTGCTGCTGATTCCCATACTCCTGTTCGCGGTCAGCCAAGTGCGCGCGCAGGAGATGCCGATTGAACCTGGCTCTCCTACCGATCCTGCGGTTCATGCAAAGCTAGGATTGCTGACGCCAGCTAACCCCCATCTCCCAACGCTTTTTCTGGTAGGCGATTCCACTGTTCGTAACGGTCATGGTGACGGTGCCCATGGTCAGTGGGGATGGGGAGAGCCGTTTGCCGATTTCTTCGATCGCGCAAAGATTAACGTTGTCAATCGGGCCATCGGGGGCCGCAGCAGCCGCACCTATATTACTGAAGGCCATTGGGCCGATACGCTGGCATTGATGAAGCCGGGCGACGTTGTTCTCTTTCAATTCGGGCACAATGATTCTGGCCCGCTCGATGACACTGCACGCGCTCGCGGTACCCTTCCCGGGATAGGAGATGAGAGCAAGGAAATTGAAAATCCGATCCTGAAGCGCCACGAAACGGTCGACACGTATGGCTGGTATATGCGCAAATATGTGGTCGATACCCTTGCCAAGGGAGCCATCCCAGTCATCTGCTCGCCAATTCCGCGCAAGATATGGAGAGACGGAAAGGTCGTTCGCAATTCAGAAAATTACGGTGGTTGGGCGCGTCAGGTTGCGGCCCAGCAGCACGTTGCTTTCATTGATCTGAATGTGATCATTGCGGATCGTTACGACCAATTGGGCGAACAGAAGGTCGAGCCCCTATTCGCCGATCCCCACACGCACACGAGCAGAGCAGGCGCTGAATTGAATGCAGAATGTGTTATTGCAGGACTGAAGGCGCTTCCGCACGATCCGGTGGGGAGGTATTTTTCAGCCAAAGGAAGAGCCGTTGCTGCCGCCACGGTTAATTAATAGACCAGGCGGTATCCATTCCTAGTCTAATGTTCCGCTGAATCTGGAATGTTCTAGAGGGACGCCTTTGTAAGATCTATTGATTGCCATTCGCCGCGCTCGATGCCTGCCCGGATCTGAGCAGCGGTCTGGCCCTTCTTTGTCTGCTGATATGCGTAAACAGCCTCCTGCATACAGGTAGAGCAGACTGCGGCATGCGTTCCTTCAAAACAGCTATGAAGGCTGTTATGGCCCATTGCTTTATCACAATGACAATAGCAGGGTTCCTGATGGAGAATTCCTGGAATCTTTGCAGCCATCTTGTAGGCGATTACCTGGTAAGCATGGGAAAAATAGGGACCGGAAAGCTGTGCGCCACTCAGAACCGGTGGCAGATGTTTTCTGGGAGCAGTCGCGTTGTAAGCGGGAATGTCATCAGAGGGGTTAGTCCACTGCGCGGACGCCACCACGGTTATAAGACCTAATGCAATACATCCCAATACCCGGTTCATGTTCCGTATCATAAATCGTAACCTTGATCTACACCAACCGGATCTTTGTCATTGACTTCGCATTTGCCAGAACCTCACAAAGGACAAAAAAAGGCGGCACGAACGGTGCTTTGTTCGTGCCGGGAGGCCAGTGACGCAACTTGTGTCAGCCGCTCATCCATGCGCAGGCTGAAAAACTTCACGGGCGGAATGCTCACGCTCACCGTTGAATTGAATATACCACAATGTGTATCCCAAAAAAGCAAAATATGTTCAATCATAGGAAAAATATTTTCTGACAGTGCAAAGCAGGAGCAACTGTAACATTCAGATTCCCATTATCTCACCTGTTTGCAAACACCTAGCGGAGTAGCGTCGCCAGTAAAACCCTATCCGGAAGCTGATCTATGAAATTGAAGTATTCGTGATATAGCCCATTTCTACCGAATGCGATCAGCTATCGTTACCAGGCTGATTGGAAGATTTTGAGATTTCTGCCGTGATTCGTGCCGCCATCGCTGCGTCTCTCTCTGTAATCCCGCCCGCGTCATGGGAGACGAGCGCGAGTAATACGCGGTTATAACGAATATCGATGTCCGGATGATGCCCGGCGTCTTCCGCAATACCCGCGATTCGGTTTACAAAAGCCATCGCTTCGACGAAGTTCTTGAACGTCCACTCACGGACAAGCTTCCCATCCTCAAACTTCCATTCAGGATGGGCTCGCAGCACATCTTCGATTTCAGGTGCAGTCAATGCTTTTCTCATGTCGATTACCTCACGTTTGCGATCGTAGGCGCAATCACATATCCGGCGCAACTGAGGGACGGCATAGTGCTGACGTCAGTGCAGAATCAGGTAAACGACCTATCTCCGCTTTTATTTCCCTCCAGGACTCAATCGGCATTGAGAGAAAGATCTCGACGATTTTGGGATCGAACTGTTGGCCGGAATGCCGGGTTATTTCTTCGCGGGCAGCTTCGAAACTGGTGCCCTTTCGGTAAGGACGATCCGAGGTCATGGCATCGAGCGTATCGGCAATTGCGAAGATGCGCGCTCCCAACGGAATTTCTTCTCCAGCTAATCCTCGCGGATATCCCTTTCCGTCGTAACGCTCCTGGTGGGAATAGACGATCTCGGCAGCCTCTCGAAGAAAAGGTATTTTGCTCACCATCTCGTATCCGCGCTCGCAATGTTCGCGCATTATTGCAGTCTCTTCAGGATTCAGTTTGCCCGGTTTGAGCAGGATGCTGTCGGGAATCGCGATCTTACCAATATCGTGGAGAAAAGCGCCCCGGGCAATCACCCGCAGCTCGTCTGTATCCATGCCCATTGCCCGGGCTAGAGCAATGGTGTACGCAGTTACCCGCTTGGAATGTCCTTCGGTCTCTTCATCGCGAAGATCGAGCGCGTCACCCATCGCTTCGAGCGTGATGTCATAGCTGCGCTCCAGATCCTGCATCGTTGAACGGAGACGGCCGGTTCGGGTGGAGACGATCGATTCCAGGTTGTGCAGATAAATAGCATTTTGCTTGCGAACTCGACCATACTCGATTGCGCGGATCACCGCGGTTTCGAGCTCACCGGGCTCAAACGGCTTCAGGACATAGTCGATGGCTCCCCGCCGGAATGCATGGATGATCGTCCGTGGATCGCTTACAGCCGAAAAGAGGACAACTGGTATGGCAGGATAGTCCATGGAAAGCCGATCCAGAAGGCTCAGACCGCCTGCTCCAGGCATGACCAGATCGGTGAGAATGAGGTCGTAGTCGGGGTCCTGCTGCAGGCGGATCAGAGCTTCTTCCGTGCTCGCGATCAAAGTAGGAAGACAGTTTTTACGCCCCAGCAGTGCGGCAGCAAGTTCACCTACGGCAGGTTCATCTTCAACGATCAGGATTCGTCTCTGAGACATGGACCAATACTTTCATGTTCGTACACTGCCATTCGATTCCACAGAGGCGACTGGGTATCTCTCCTCTATCGGCAACGAGAACAGCTTGGGTCAGAATATTTGTCTTGGGGCTTTCCTTCTAAACCTTCATCTTCCCACAGTCGCAAAGCCCTGGTTCTGGGAGGGAAGGAAAGGTTCCCCTTCGTAAGCTACTCGCAATTGCAAACTGTACGGCAATACTCGTCCTAGCAGCTTTTCTTTGCTGCTATTCGCTTTCTCGCCGCCCAGCCTGATTTGATCGTCTGCCGGCTTCTTCCTAACGCCAGCGCTTCTTCAGGAACATCTTCGGTAATGCAGCTTCCGGCTGCAATGTAAGCTCCGGCACCTATAGTAATTGGAGCAACCAACGTCGAATCCGAGCCCACAAATACTCCGTCGCCGATCGTCGTCTGGTGTTTGTGGACGCCATCGTAATTGCACGTGATCGCCCCAGCCCCCACGTTGACTCCATCACCAATAACAGCATCGCCAAGATAATTGAGGTGGTTCGCCTTGGAGCCTTTGCCCAGTCGCATCTTTTTCGTCTCTACGAAATTTCCCACATGGGCACTCTCGCCGATGCGGCTTTCAGGACGGAGATGAGCATACGGACCAAGAACTGCATGATTCTCAACTTCAGCGCCGTCGAGTATGCAGCCATTCCGTACTAATACTTCATTGCCAAGAATGGATCGTTGGATTACCGAATAGGAACGGATTTTGCATTCCGTCCCGATCTTCGTCTCTCCAAGTAGTTGAACGTAAGGCTCGATGATCGTATCTGGGCCAACTGTTACCTCCGCGTCAATAACGCAAGTTTCGGGCCGAAAGATTGTGACACCCTGCGCCATGAGCCGCCTTGCGGTTTTCATGCGCATGGCGGCGTCCAGATGCATCATCTCGGCGATAGTATTTGCTCCTAGAACCTCATCGACACTATCGGCTGCGACCGCAACCACGCGCTGGCCATCTGTGACCAGCATTGCGGCGACATCGGTGAGATAAAATTCGCCGTGAGCATTGTTGGTCGAGAGGGAATCGAGCTTGCCGAAGAGCGCCTTCGTTTCGAAACAGTAGATTCCGGAGTTGATCTCCGGGGTACGCAGTTGATCCGGGCGAAGCGATTTTTGTTCTACGATCGCCAACACCTCCGGCTTATCGGAGGATGCACGCACCACCCGGCCGTATCCCGTAGGATCGTCGGGAATAGCGGTGAGGATTGTCATCGCCGCATGCTCCTGGAGATGAGTTGCGCAGATTGACGAGATCGTCTCGGGCCTGATCAGAGGCACGTCTCCCGAGAGCACCAGTAGATGTTTTGGAATTTCAACACCGGACGCGGCGAAGTATGCCTTTACCTGCTGGAGAGCGTGGCCGGTGCCGCGCTGCTCTGCTTGGAGAACAAACTGCACGCCTGTAGGCGCAACGGTTGCGCGTACAAGTTCCGCTTCGTGTCCGATAATGCAATAAATCTGTTTGGCTGGAACAATCGTCTTTGCTGCGGCGATCACATGCAGCAGCAGGGCCTGTCCGCCGATCTCGTGCAGCACCTTCGGCCGCTTGCTTTTTAGCCGTGTTCCTTTACCGGCAGCCATGATGACAATGGCAAATTCAGTAGTATTCATAGATAAATATGATCTCAAGGGTGATTATTTTGTGGGGTGTCCGGGAGGAGGCGGAATCGTGATATCCAGATCAGTGACTTTACCCAAAGTATCGAGTTTCGGTGTGATCTGTGCCTCGTTTCCTACAACGACAATGGCGAGCTTCGAGGGATCGACATATTTATTTGCAACGCGGGCGACATCTGCTGAAGTGACCTTCTCAATGCCAGTCTTATATTTGTCGAGAAAATCGGGCGGATATCCGTAGAAATCCAGGATTACCTGTTCGTTCAGCGTCTTCTCCGGCGAATCGTAATGGAAGACAAAAGAGTTCAGTACCTGGTCTTTAGCCTTGCGGAGCTCGTTCGGGGTGGGAGGCTCGGTCTTCA
>Ga0157370_10003648_pt1 | contig 17997 bp, 18 predicted proteins | sample C35metaG_FD_113463 | JGI IMG/M metagenome (GOLD analysis project Ga0157370, IMG submission 113463) | Corn rhizosphere microbial communities from Kellogg Biological Station, Michigan, USA - C3-5 metaG | ecosystem: Host-associated > Plants > Roots > Rhizosphere > Soil | place: USA: Michigan...
AGGGCGCTGAGCCCGCCTTCAAGGGATACCGCGGCTTCCCCGGTTCGATCTGCGCCTCGCCCAACTCGATGGTCGTGCACGGCATCCCCGGTCCCTACGAGCTGAAGCGCGGCGACGTGCTCTCGATCGACGTCGGCGTGATCAAGGATGGCTGGGTCTCCGATGCGGCGATGACCGTTCCGATCGGCTCGGTGACGCCCGAGGCACGCAAGCTGCTCGACGTGACCAAGGCGGCGCTGTTTGCCGGCGCGGAGCAGATGCGGCCCGGACACCACTTGGGCGACGTCTCGGCGGCGATCCAGCGAGCGGTCGAGATCGAGGGGCTCTCGATCATCCGCACGCTGGTCGGCCACGGCATCGGCCGCGACATGCACGAGGATCCGCAGGTCCCCAACTTCGGCGAGCCCGGCAAGGGACCGGAGCTCGAGGAGGGCACGGTGCTGGCGATCGAGCCGATGGTCAACGCTGGCGGTCCCCTGGTCCGCATGGGCGACGACGGCTGGGCCGTGTACTCGCAGGACGGCAGCCTCGCCGCCCATTTCGAGTTCACGGTCGCGGTCACCGCTGAAGGCCCGCGGATCCTTACGCCCTGGCACGAGGACGAGTAGGGCCAGAGCAGTTGTGGGGGAGAGAGACAGGTGTGCCCCGCGGGAATTGGCCACCGCGGCTTTGCCGCGGTGGAACTTGGAGCGCGGCTGACGCCGCGCAGGGGACCGATTGCATTTCGCCGCTTCGCGACATTGCCGCGGGGGCACACGTCTCTCTCCATCGGAACGCACTCGTTAAGGTCAGCTGATGTGGTCTGATCGGTGGGCTGAGGTCGATGAGTATGTGGGTGGGTTGCTGGCGCCCGGAGATGAGGCGCTGGAGGCGGCTCTGAAAGCCGGCGTCGATGCGGGGCTGCCGGAGATCCAGGTTTCGCCTCCGCAGGCGCGACTGCTGGAGATCCTGTCGCGGTCGATTGGGGCGCGGACGATGCTGGAGTTCGGCACGCTGGCCGGGTACAGCACGATCTGGCTGGCGCGTGCACTGCCAGAGGGCGGTCGGCTGATCACGTTCGAGGCAGATCCCGAATACGCCGAGGTTGCGCGCAGGAACATCGCCAATGCCGGCCTCTCGGACCTGGTCGAGCTGCGGGTTGGGCCTGCGCTCGACTCCCTGCCCGTCCTGGAGGCCGAGGGCGTCGGGCCATTCGACTTCGTCTTCATCGACGCGGACAAGATCCACACGCCCGACTACTTCACGTGGGCCCTGGATCGGACCCGTCCCGGCGGCCTGATCGTCGCCGACAACGTCATCCGCGATGGCGCCCTCGTCGACCCCGAGACCGACGACCCCACGATCCCCGCTCAGCGTCGTTTCCACGAGCTGATCGCCGCCGACCCCCGCGTGACCGCGACGACGATCCAGACGGTCGGCGGCAAGGGCTACGACGGCTTCACGCTGGCCTTGGTCGGCTCCTGACCAGGCGGTCGCCGCCAGTCGTCCCCTGCTATCTTTCCCGGTCGGCCCTGAGGGCCGTTTGTTCGTGCCCGCCTGCCCGATTCATGGGGTGGACGGGAGTCCTGTAGTCGAGACAACCACCGGAGCGATGAAGGTCCGAGCTTCCGTAAAGCCGATGTGCGAAAAGTGCAAGGTAATCCGCCGCAACGGCGCAGTCCTTGTCATCTGCCAGAACCCGCGCCACAAGCAGCGGCAGGGCTGACGCATGGCACGAATCGCGGGGATAAACATCCCGGTCAACAAGCGGGTCGAGATCGGGCTCACCTACATCTTCGGCATCGGTCGCTCCACCGCCCAGGACATCCTTGGGGAGACCGGCATCGACCCCAACACCTCGGTCAAGGATCTGACCGAGGAAGAGGTCGTGAAACTGCGCGAGGCAGTCGAGCAGCGCGAGGTCGAGGGCGACCTGCGGCGCGAGCGCTCGCAGGACGTCAAACGACTGATGGAGATCGGCTCCTACAGGGGGCTGCGCCACCGCCGCGGTCTGCCGGTCAGGGGTCAGCGGACGAAGACCAACGCGCGCGGCCGCAAGGGCCCGCGCCGGATGAGCGTCGCCGGTAAGCGCAAGGCATAAGGAGCCGAGAGATGGCAGCAGCCAAAAAACCCGCCAAAGGGCGCACCCGGCGCCGCGTCAAAAAGAACATCGCCTACGGGCAGGCCCACATCAAGACTTCCTTCAACAACACGATCGTCACCCTGACCGACCCACAGGGCAACGTGATCGCCTGGGAGTCGGCGGGATCGGCGGGCTTCAAAGGCTCGCGCAAGTCGACGCCGTTTGCCGCCCAGGTCACCGCCGACGCGGCGGCCAAGAAGGGGATGGAACACGGCCTTGAAAAGGTCGAGGTCTTTGCCAAGGGCGCCGGCTCCGGTCGAGAGACGGCGATCCGCTCGTTGCAGGCCGCCGGCCTCGACGTGACCACGGTCAAGGACGTCTCGCCGCAGGCTCACAACGGCTGCCGGCCGAAGAAGCGGAGGAGGGTCTGATGGCGCGCGACACCTCGGCCCAGTGCAAGCAGTGCCGCCGCGAGGGGCAGAAGCTCTTCCTCAAGGGCGAGCGCTGCTTCACCGACAAGTGCGGCGTCGAGCGCCGCTCCTACCCGCCCGGCGATCATGGGCGCGGCCGTATGCGGCAGTCCGAGTACCGGGTGCAGCTGCGCGAGAAGCAGAAGACGCGCCGCTACTACCAGGTGCTCGAGAGCCAGTTCCGTGCCTATTACGACAAGGCCTCGCGCCAGGACGGAGTCACCGGCGAGAACCTGTTGCGGTTGCTCGAGTCACGCCTGGACAACGTCCTTGTGCGTCTCGGATTTGCCGCCTCGCGGCGCCAGGCTCGGCAGTTGGTCGGCCACGGCCACTGGCTGGTCAACGGGCGCCGCGTCGATGTGCCCTCCTACCAGGTGCGCCCCGAGGACGTGATCTCGATCAAGTCCGGTTCGGCGGCGTCCGACACGATTCGCAAAGCGACCGAGCTCGTCTCGACCGTACCGGCCTGGCTGCAGGCCGACCATGACTCGCTTACCGCCAAGGTCTTGCGCCTCCCCGAGCGTGCGGAGATCTCGGCGCCGGTGCAGGAGCAGCTGATCGTCGAGCTGTACTCCAAGTAGTCCGGACTGTTTCTGAAACACCCATAAGCAAGGAACTCATGACCACTGACTTTCAGGTCCCTCGTATAACCGCAGAGAAGGCGGATGACCGCCGCGGCACCTTCACCATCGAGCCCCTCGACAAGGGCTTCGGCTACACCTTTGGCAACGGGCTCCGTCGCGTCCTGCTCTCTTCGCTTGGCGGCGCTGCCGTCACCAGCGTTCGCATCGAGGGCGTTGCGCATGAGTTCTCCACGGTGCCGGGCGTCAAAGAGGACGTCACCGACATCATCCTCAACTTGAAGGATCTCGTCGTCCGCATGCACACCGACGCCGATGAGGTCGAGGCGCCCCTCGTCGCCACCGGGCCCGGTGAGGTCAAGGCCAAGGACATCGACCTTCCGTCGGGGGTGGAGATCCTCAACCCCGACGCCCCGATCGCGACGCTGGAGAAGAAAACCAAGCTCGAGGTCTATCTGACGATCGGCCGCGGCCGCGGCTACTCGCCGGCTGAGGAAAACAAGTCCGACGACCAGCCTATCGGCGTCATTCCGATCGACTCGATCTTCTCGCCGATCCGCCGTACCTCCTACTCGGTCGCAACCGCACGTGTGGGTCAGCGGACCGACTTCGACAAGCTGACCCTGGAGCTCGAGACCGATGGCTCGATCGAGCCGGCTGCGGCCCTGCGTGAGGCCTCGGAGATCCTGATCAAGACCCTGGCCATCTTCACCGACGCCGAGCGGGTCGAGGAGCTGACCGCTCGTGAAGCGATCGCCGCTCCGCTCTCCGGCGGCGATGGACTATCTGCGATCGGCGGCGATGGAGCCGCCTCGGCGGCCAACAACGGCCTCGACGAGATCCTGATCGAGGAGCTGGAGCTGGGTGTGCGCTCCTACAATTGCCTCAAGCGGGCAGGCGTGCAGACCGTCGGCGACCTGGTTCGCAAGACCCGCTCGGAGCTGAATGCGATCCCCAATTTCGGCTCGAAGTCGATCGACGAAGTGATCGAGACCCTGCAGTCTCGCGGCCTCGATCTACAGGCGGACTGAGGAAGCGACGAGAGCGAGCCGAGGAACCCGATGCGCCACCGCAAGAAGCGGAACAAACTGAGTCGCAATGCTGCGCACCGGGAGTCGCTCCTGTCCAACCTCTCCAAGCAGCTGATCGAGCACGAGCGGATCAAGACCAGCCAGGCGAAGGCCAAGGCGGTCAAGCCCGCGGTCGAGCAGCTGATCACGCTGGCCAAGCGCGGCGACCTTCACGCCCGCCGCCAGGCGCTTGCGACGCTGCACAACGACAAGTTCATCGTGCACAAGCTGTTCGAGGAGGTCGCGCCTCGCTACGTCGAGCGCCCCGGTGGGTACACGCGGATCGTCAAGCTCGGTCCTCGTCGGTCGGACTCGACCGAGATGGTCTATCTCGAGCTCGTTTAGCGCGTCAGTTGGGGTCGGTGCAGGGGGTGTCCGGCCGTTGCTGGGTTTTCGCCTGGAGACCCTGAAGCTGTCGCCCGATGGCTTGCGGGGCGAAAAGAGGACGCCGCTGCCGTCCGGACACCCCCTGCACCGACCTCTCAGTCGTCGTTCGCCGGGAGCTTGTTCTCAGTAGCTGACCGACTCCAGATACAGGCCATGTGGCGGGGCCGTGTCGCCCGCCTCGGCTCTGGGAGCTCCTTTTAGGAGATTCGTGAAGCTGTCTAGAGAGCGGCGGCCTCCTCCTACCTCGAGCATGGTGCCGACCAGGATTCTCACCATGTTGCGCATGAAGGCGTCGGCGGTGATTTGGAAGGTGAGGATGTCTCCCTCTTGCTCCCAGCCGGCTTGGTGGATGTCTCGGTCGAAGCGGACGTGGTCGGTCTGGGTCGGGGTGAAGGCGGTGAAGTCGTGCGTTCCGGGGAGGGTTGAGGCGCAGGCCTGTAGAGCCTCCAGGTCGAAGCGGTGGGGCCACCAAAGGGCGCGGCCCTGCTCGAAGGGGCTGGGTGAGGAGCGGGCCAGCAGGCGGTAGCGGTAGCTGCGCGACTTGGCGCTGTGCCGGGCGTCGAAGTCGTCCTCGACCTCTGCGGCTGTGGTGACGCCTATGTCGTCGGGCCCTACCCCGTTCAGACGCCGAGCCAGGTCGCCCTTGATCTCCGCCGAGGTGACGAAGCTCGCAACCTGCCCCAGGGCATGCACCCCGGTATCGGTCCGGCCAGCCACCGAAAGCTGCACTGGCTCGCGCAACACGGTCGCCAGAGCAGCCTCCAGCTCGCCCTGCACGGTCCGCAGCCCAGGCTGAGCCGCCCAGCCCCGAAACCCGCTCCCGTCATATTCAAGCTCCAACCGAACGGTGGTCATCGCCGCAGTATTGCCGTGTGTAGCCGGCGGCGCCTGGGAGGGAAGGACAGGGGGCATGTCCGAGGCAGCGGCGTCCTCTTTTCGCCCCAGTGGCTCAGCGAGAGATGTAGGCCGCGGCTGGCGAAAACCCAGCAACGCGGGCATGCCCTCTGTCCTTCCCAGGGGAAGACGAGGACACCCCCTCCCCCGTCCCTAGAATCGGCCTCTGTGCGCGTCCTGCTGACCAACGACGACGGAATCAGCGCCCCTGGACTCCAGGCGGCCCGCCGCGCCCTGCGCGCGCTCGATGGCGTCGACGTCGACGTGATCGCCCCGGACTCGAACCGCAGCGCCACCGCACGCAGCATCACCACCCGCTCGCCGCTGACCGTCGAGGAGGTCGAGTTCGGCGACGGCGACCGGGGCTTCGCCACCGACGGCACGCCGGTCGATTGCGTCCGCTTCGCCGAGCTTGGCCTGGTCGGGCACCGGCCCGACCTGATCGTCTCGGGGATCAACCACGGCGCCAATCTCGGCGACGACATCACCTATTCGGGCACCGTGGCCGCGGCCTTTGAGGGGATCGTCCTCGGCATCCCCGCCGTGGCGGTCTCCCAGCAGTCCTCCGGCGGCGGCATGGGCTACGTCAGCGGTCGTTTCGATTTCGCGGTCGCGGCTGCGTTCGTCGCCCAGCTCGTCACTGCGCTGGGAGATGAGCCGATGCCGTCGAAAACGCTGATCAACGTCAACTGCCCGGCCGGCGAGCCGAACGGGGTCGAGGTGACCAGGCTCGGCAAACGCGTCTACAACGACGAGCTGAAGCTCGTCTCCGAGGACGGGAACGGCCGCCGCCGCTATGAGATCTACGGCTGGCAACCTGGCTTCGAGGAGCTCGAGGGCTCCGACCTGATGGCGGTCTCGCAGGGGCGGATCGCGGTCACGCCGATCCACTTTGACCTCACCGACCACGGTGGCCTGGAGCGACTGCGGAGCTGGCGCTTCGAGGAGATGCTTGCCGCCTGCGCCCCGGCGGCGTGAACGAGGCCGACGCACAGCGTGCGGCCGAGCTGCGGCGGGAGCTGGAGCGCCACAACCGGCTCTACTACGTCCTCGACGAACCCGAGGTCGGCGATGACACCTACGACGAGTTGCTCGATGAGCTGAGGGCGATCGAGGCCGACCATCCCGAGCTGCGCACGGCGGACTCGCCGACGCAGCGGGTCGGGGCGCCGCCGCTCGACCGTTTCGAGCAGGTAGAGCACGTCGAACAGATGCTCTCGCTGGGTAACGCCCGCAACGAGGAGGAGCTGCGGGCCTGGGAGAACCGGCTCGCCAACTACCTCAAGCGACTTGACATCAGCGCTGCGGAGTTCAGCTACACGAGCGAGCCCAAGATCGACGGCCTGGCGATTTCGCTGACCTACGAGGGCGGGGTCCTCGTCCGCGGCGCAACCCGCGGCGACGGCCGGGTCGGGGAGGACGTGACCCAGAACCTGCGCACGATCGGCTCGGTCCCACTGCGAATCCCAGATGCCCCCGAGCTGATCGAAGTCCGCGGCGAGGTCTACCTGCCGATCGCCGCCTTCAAGGCACTCAACGAAAGGCGCGCCGAAGCCGAGGAACCCACCTTCGCCAATCCACGCAACTCCGCCGCAGGCTCGATTCGCCAGTTGGACCCGGCACTGGCAGCCGAACGGCCGCTCTCGACCTGGTGCTACGGGATCGGCGCGGTCCGTGGGCTCGACCTCGCCACCCACATGGACGAGGTCGAGTGGCTGGATGCGCGCGGCTTCAAGGTCAACCCCGACACCGCGCACCACGGCGGGGTGGAGGGCGTGGTCGAGCGCTGCCACTGGTGGGAGCAGCGGCGCGAGGCGCTCGACTACGAGATCGACGGCGTCGTCGTCAAGGTCGACGAGCGAGCGCTATGGCGCGAGCTGGGCGTGGTCGGGCGCGAGCCGCGCTGGGCGATCGCCTGGAAGTTCCCGCCGACGACGGCGACGACGACGATGAACAGCGTCGTATGGAACGTCGGCCGAACCGGCCACCTGGTGCCGTTTGCGATGCTCGAGCCGGTCCACGTCGGCGGCGTCACCGTCAGCACGGCGACGCTGCACAACGAGGAGGACCTGGCGCGCAAGGACGTCCGCGAGGGCGACGAGGTGGTGGTGATGCGTGCGGGCGACGTGATCCCGCAGGTGGTGTCGCCGCTGATCCAGAAACGGCGGAACAAGAGCGTTCGCAAGCCGAAGCCGCCGAAACGCTGCCCCGCCTGCGACACCGAGACGGTCAAGCCAGAAGGAGCGGTGTTCACGATCTGCCCCAACCGCACTGGCTGCCCCGGCCAGTCCTTCCAGCACGTCAAGCACTTCGTGAGCAAGGGCGCGATGGACATCGACGGCTTTGGCGAGAAGCAGGCGATGCGCTTCCTCGAGGAGGGGCTGATCGCCGATGTCGCCGATATCTACGACCTGAACGAGAGGCAGCTGACGGCGATGGATCGCTTCGCCGAGGTCTCGGCCCGCAACCTCTTGGTGGCGATCGACGACTCTCGCTCGCGCCCGTTCAAACGTGTTCTCTACGCCCTCGGTCTGCCGGGAGTGGGTTACGTGACCGCCGAGGCCCTGGCCGACCATTTCGGCTCTGTCGATGCGCTGCACGAGGCCGACCCAGAGGCGATCGAGGAGGTAGAGGGGGTTGGGCCGATCATGGCGGTGCAGATCGCCGAGTCGCTTGCCGACGAGCCGACCTGGCAGCTGGTCGAGAAGCTGCGGGAGAAGGGGCTGCGCCTCGAGCAGGACGCCTCGGAACGGCGCCCCGAGGGCGGGCCCCTGGAGGGGAAGACCGTGGTCCTGACCGGGACGTTGCCGGAGCTGACCCGCGAGGAAGCGGCAGCGCTGGTCAAGGCGGCCGGGGGCAAGGTCGTCAACTCGGTCTCGAAGAAGACCGACTGCGTCGTCGCTGGCGAGAATCCTGGTTCGAAGCTGGCCAAGGCGGAGAAATTTGAGGTCGAGATCCTCGACGAAGCCGGCCTGCGTGCTCTCCTGGAGGCCGGCTCCTAGGCCTCAGTAGGAGGCGACCAATGCGGCGATCTGGTCCTGCTCGTCGTGAGCTAGGGAGAGGTCGCTGACGCTGTTCATCAGGATCGAGAAGATCATCGTCTTGCCGTCGCGGTTGAAGCAGTAGCCCGAGAGGGCGCTGACCGCGGTCAGGGTGCCGGTCTTGGTGCGGCAGCGACCGTAGGCCGCGGTCCCGTGCATGCGGTCGGCAACCGTTCCTTCGTGGCCGGCAAGGGCCAGGTCCTGGATGAATTCATCGCCGACCGGTGCCCCGCCCATCGCCTCCAGGAGGCCCACCACCTGGGCCGGGGAGGCGCGGTTGCCGCGGGTCAAACCCGAGCCGTCGACCGCCTGAATCCCCGAGCCCTGGCTGCGGGCGAAGCGCTCGATCACGTCCGTTCCTGCCTGGGTGGTTCCGGCGCCGCCGAAATGGGCGCCGAGCAGCTTCGCGAGCATCTCGGCGAAGAAGTTGTTCGAGTAGACGTCGGTCGCCCCGACAAGCTGCGACATCGTCGGCGAGCGCACGCCGGCGAGCACCTCGGCCCCGGGCGGCGTAACTGCGCGGGCGACCTCGGTGCGAATTCCGATCCCGGCGGAGCGCAGCGCTGCATCCAGCTTCGCCGCTGCGAGGGTCGCGGGATCGGAGGCGAAACCCTGGGAGATCGAGCCGCGGTAGCCGGAATCGAACGAGAGCCCGGAGAGCGGCCCGATGTAGGGGCTGGTCGCGTAGCCCGAATCGGCGACTCCGCGCAGCCGGTCGAAGACGCTGTCGTCGGCGTAGAGCCGCCCGGTTACGGCATGCACCCCGGCGGCGCGGAGCTGAGAGCCGAGCAGGAGCAGATTGGTGCCGACCCCACCGCCGTAGCGGTTGTAGAACGAGGGCACGCCAAGCGCCGGATCGCCGCCCCCCTGCAGGTAGAGGCTGCCGTGCAGGACTCCGGCGGAGTCGAGCCTCCCGTCGGTGAGCAGCTTGGTGACGATGCGGTATTCGGGCCCGAAGCGCGAGAGAGCGGTAGAGGTCGTGAACAGCTTCGTATTCGAAGCGAGTATTCGCGGCGTCCTTGCGGCCCGCGCACAGACCGGCTTGCCGCTCTCCGCATCGACCACGAACAACCCACTCGCCGCGCCACCGCCATAGACCAGCCGTTCCCGCATCTGCTGACAGGCATTGCCAGCCCCGCTAGCCCCCGCGGGGAGGAGAAGCAGGACAGCTATCAAGCCGAAGAGAATCGACGTCCGTCTCATCCCAAGTAGCAACACGAGAGCAAAGCAAGGTAGCGGCATTTCCGGCTGACAGGACGAAGAGGGGCCGTCCCGGCGGCAGCGGCGTCCTCTTTTCGCCCCGCAAACAACCGAGCCGCCCGCCCCGTCTGGGATAATCCGTGTTTATGGGCAAGGTCGTCGATATCGAGACTCCCACCCGGCGTAAACGGGTCAAAAGTCGCAAGCGGCCTTCGAAGACCGCCCTGGTCCTCGGCGGCGGCGGCTTCACCGGCGGCGTCTACGAGATCGGCGCCCTGCGCGCGCTCGACCTGCTCGCCGTCAACAGCACCGTCAACAGCTTCGACGTCTATGTCGGTACCAGCGCCGGCTCCTTCGTCGCCACGATGCTCGCCAACGGCATCACCCCCGACGAGATGATGCAGGTGATCAACAGGCGGGTAGCGTCGGAGCTAGACGATCTCGACCTCGACAAGGTGTTGAAGTTCAACTACTTCGGCTTCCTGCAGAAGGCCGCGATGCTGCCCCTGCGCTCAATTGAATTGATGCGCAGGCTGGTGCAGATGGGGGACTTTTCAGCGATCGATATCGGCGTCGGCCTCGCAGAGGCTCTGCCAACCGGGCTCTACTCAGGTGGCGGGATCGCCGACTACGTCGAGGGGGCGCTCGCCGACTCCGGGGGCATCAACGACTTCCGCCAGCTCGACAAGGAGCTCTACCTGACCGCTACCGACCTCGATACCTGCGAGCGCCTCGTCTTCGGCGAGGAGGGCTGGGACGACGTGCCGATATCGAAGGCGGTCGAGTGCTCGACGGCGCTGCCGATCGTCTACAAGCCGGTCGATCTGAAGGGCCGGCAGCTGGTCGACGGCGGCATCCGTTCGACCACCAACGTCGACATCGCGGTCGAGAAAGGGGCCAAGTTCATCATCGTGGTGAACCCCCTCGTGCCCTACGTCAATGACTTCGAGCAGACGATCCCGACGGTGTTCGGGACGCGGGTTCGCCGGGTCTCGGACATGGGCCTCCCGGCGATCGCCAACCAGACCTTCCGCCTGATCGCCCACGCCCGCCTGCACGAGGCCGTCGCACGCTGGCAGGAGAAGTACCCGGGCGTCGACATCATCCTGGTCGAGCCCGAGCCCAACGACGAGTTGATGTTCGGCACGCCGATCATGGACTACTCGCGGCGGCTGAAGATCGCCCGCCACGGCTTCGAGTCGGTCACCGCCACCCTCGCCCAGGACTACGACCGCTACAAGGAGATCGCCGAGCGCCACGGGCTCGAGATCTCCGAGCGACGGGTGCGCCGTGCGGTCGAGCGCGCGTCCGAAGAGGAGCCGGAGCAGGCCTCGGCCTGGCGCCGGGTGCTCGAGCAGACGACCTCGGCGCTGCTTCGCGGCGAGGCCTCCTGAGCCCGGTGCTCAGCCCGCGTAGAGCTGCTCGATCTCGTGCTGGTGCTTGTCGGCGACGACGGCGCGCTTGACCTTCAGGGTCGGGGTCAGCTCGCCGCTTTCCTGTGAGAGGTCCTCGGGGAGGATCGCGATCTTCTTGACCTGCTCGACCCTGGCGAATTTCTCGTTGACCTTTGCCAGGTGTGCTTCGATCGCCTCGCGCACGTCGCCGTTGGCGGCGAGCTGGGCGGGATCTTCGGGCAGGGCGTGCTCCTTGGCGTAGGCGGTTGCTTCTTCGGGGTCGAGGGTCACCAGCGCCACCAGGTAGGGGCGCCGGTCGCCGACGACGACGCACTGGGAGACCAGCGGGTGCTGCTTGATCTCCCCCTCGAGGTTGGCCGGCGTGATGTTCTTGCCGCCGGCGGTGATGATGATGTCCTTTTTGCGCCCGGTGATCGTGATGAAGCCGTCGGCGTCGATCGAGCCTAGGTCGCCGGTGTGGAGCCACCCGTTGACGATCGTCTCGCGGGTCGCCTCCTCGTTCTTGTAGTAGCCCTGGAAGACGTTGGGACCCTTGACCAGGATCTCGCCATCCTCGGCGATCTTGATCTCGCAACCGGGGAAGGGTTTGCCGATCGTGCCGATCTTGAAGTCATCCGGCGAGGAAATCGTCGCCGCGGTCGACGTCTCGGTCATCCCCCAGCCCTCGAGCACGAGCACTCCGGCGGCATCGAAGAAGCGCAGGATGTCGGGGCTGATCGGGGCCGCGCCGGAAACGGCGAGGCGCAGCTTGCCGCCGAAGAGGCCGCGGATTTTCGAGAGGACTTTCTTGTCGGCGAATTCGTACTGCTTGCGCAGCAGGAAGCCGGGTCGACCTCCGGAGCGCTCCAACTCACGCACCTTGCCGCCGACCCTGATAGACCAGTCGAAGACCGCCTTCTTGAGGCCGCCCTCTTTTTCCATGCTGCTGGTCGCGAGGGTGTAGATCTTCTCGAAGATCCGCGGCACCGAAGGGAAATAGGTCGGTTTGAGTTCGGCCAGGTTGGGCATGATCTTCAGCGGGTCGCGCTCCCAGTAGGCGATCGTCGCGCCGAGGTCGAAGCTGCCCAGCTGGATCAGCAGGGCGAAGGAGTGGGCGAGAGGAAGGTAGAGGTAGGTGACGTCTTCGCCTTCGATCACGCTCGTCTCGTTGACCATGTCGAGCATCGCCCGATAGTTGCCGTGGGAGATCACGCAGCCCTTCGGCGGGCCGGTCGTCCCCGACGTGTAGATGAAGGTGCAGACATCCTCCGGGGTGACTGCCTGCCAGAGTCGTTCCCACTCCCCGGCGTCACGGCCGGCGCCGCGCGCGGTCAGGTCCTCGAGCGAGATCGTGTCGTCGCTGGCGCCGGTCATCCGCACCACCTGCTCCAGCAGTGGTAGCTGGTCGCGGACGGCGCGGATCTTCTCCAACTGCTCGTCGTCCTCGACGACGACGACTTTGGCATCGGAGTTCTCCAGCACGTACTGGCACTCCTCGGCCGAGTTGGTCTGATAGATCGGCACGACGGTGGCGCCGATCGAGAGCGCGGCGAAGTCGAAGTAGGTCCACTCAGGGCGGGTGTTGGCGAGGATCGAGACCTTGTCGCCCTTGGCGACGCCGAGGTCGGCCAAGCCGAGCGCGAGCCCGCGGACCGTCTCCTCGACCTCGACGAAGCTGCGCTTCACCCACTCCTCGCCGTCTTTGAACTGGATCGCCGGGGCGCTGCCATAAAGCTGTGCGGCTCGCGGAAGAAGGTCCGCGAGCGTGGCCGATTTGGTTCCCCGCTCCTCCACGGCGGGGAGTCTAGTGGACCGCTTAGAGCTGGCTGGCTAAGCAGCCGAGGCAGGTTGTCGCCGTTGTTGCGAGGCCTGTCGCAGTGAGGTTTGGAAGAGCGACTTGTCGATCCGGCCGTGGAAGATCGGGACGTGCATCTCAACGCACTTGCCGATCACCTCCTGCCGTTTCATGCGCAGCTCGTCGGCAAGCTCGGACGGGGTGAGGTGATTGGCCACGGCGGACCTCCAGGTAGTTGAAATCGGGTAGCCCCAGTTTTACCCCCGGGAGCGGACGTGTCAAAGGGATGGGGACCCACTTTGCGGGGATCGCCGGGGGCCCGGGCTCCCGGGCTCGCGATAATGCAGGCGTGTCCGAAGTCGCCGCCACTCCGATCCCTCGCCGAGGCCGCCTCTGGGTGATCCTCGCGCTTGCCCTGGCGCTCGGCGCGCTCGGCTACGCGCTGGTCAGCATCTCGACCAAGAAAGCCGACACCGACTTCGTCCAAATCGAAGGCATCTCCACTGCCCAGGAGCTCTTCGGTGGGGTTCCTCAGGAAGGGGATCGGCTGGGATCGTCGGATGCGCCCGTCGCGATCCAGGTTTTCAACGACCTCCAGTGCGGCGACTGTCGCGCTGATTTTCTCGCGACGATTCCGGGCCTGGTCGAAAAATACGCCCGTCCGGGATCGGTGAAGCTGCTGATGCGCCATTACTCGGTCGCCGAAAATCCGCTCGAGCTCGGCTTCTTTGGGGCCGAAGCGGCCGCAGAGCAGGGCTATGGCTGGCAATACACCTATCTCTTCTTCCTCAATCAGGCGGAGGCGGAACGGTTTGGAATCGACAATGACTTCATGGCTTCGCTCGCCGGCTCGATCGGCGAACTAGACGTCCCGGAATGGCAGGAAGCGCTGGATCGCGAAGGGGGTTCCGGGGGAGCGATGGCGAAGCGGCTCGAAGCGGACGGAGAACTCGGGACCAAGCTAGGTATCCGCACCGGCGTGGCAATGATCCTCAGCGGCCCGAGCGGCACTCGCACCCTCCAGGACGGTCCGAGCGCCGCTCAAGCTGAACGGGCGATCGAAGCGGTCAGCTAGCCCCGCTTCAGCCTGCTGGACCGCCCCGCCCCGCCGCTCCGTTTTAGGATGCCGCTGGAATGGGCTCCGAAGACCAACGCACCGCTGTTGTCACCTGCATGGACGCGCGCCTGGACACCGCTGGCTTCCTCGATGATTTGCCCACGCCAGTCCACGTCGTCCGCAACGCCGGCAGTCGCGTGACGGCCGACGTTCTGCGCTCTCTAGCGGTCTCGTGCGCGATGGGGACCAGGAGGATCCTCGTCCTCCACCACAGCCGCTGCGCGATGGCAGAACACGACGACGACGGCATCCGCAAGATGCTCCCGCCCGGCGCGAGCGCCGAGGTCGACTTTCTCACCATCGCCGACCCGGTGGAGGCCCTCCGAGAGGACGTCCTCTCGATCAGAAGCTCCCCGCTTCTTCCTGCCGACATCGAGGTGATCGGCTTCATCTACGACCTCGACTCGCGGGTCCCGCGCGAGATCGAGATCTGACGATCGCTTCAGATTTCGACTTCGACCTCGTCGAGATGTCCGCGCTACGATTTCCGGGTTGGTAAACGGTTTGCCAGGCGAGGGAGGCACGCGTGGAGTCACGAGGTTTGTGCGGTGGGCGGCTCTGGGGAACGTGCGTTTGCGTTGGGGCGCTGGTCGCCACCCTGGCGCTCACGGTCGCGCCGGCTCGCGCGAAGGCGGCCTCGCCGGTGCTCGAAATCGTGGCTCCGGGAACGGCTTTCCCCATCGACTTTACGGCCGATGGAGGCGAAGTGACCGCCGTGATGAACGGCTTCGACACGGAAGTTCTCTGCACCGGGTCCGAAGGCGAAGGCAAAATCCTCGGACCGCGCTCGACTATCTCGAGCTACGTCTTCACGGGGTGTGAAGCGAAGAGTGGCACCAATAGCGGCCATCCATGCGAGTCGGAAGGCGCGAACACAGAAGAAATCAAGGCCGAGGAAATCGAAGCCGACCTCGTGTACGTCGACCAGGCAAGGCACGAAGTAGGCATGCTTCTCAATCCGGACGGCGGCGTCTACATGGACTTCGAGTGCGGGGGCGAATTGGTCGAAGCGAGCGGCCCCTTCCTTTCTCCCGTCGGCCCGATCAACGAAGAGACCACGTCCTTCACAGCGACGCTCAGCAGGTCGGGCGCCATGCAGACTCCCAACGAATACGAAAACGCGCTCGGCGAAAAGCGCCAGGCGATCCCAATGGGCAAAAGGGGAGCTAACCCGTTTGCGACGACCGGAGTGGAACTGGGCTTCACGATCCACCCGAGCGCGTCGCTTCAGGTCAAGGCCATCACCGCGGCAGAAATCGAAGCCAAGCAGCGTGAGGACGAAGCAGCGGCAGCAGCGGCGGCAAAGAAGCGACAGGAAGAGGAAGCCACCGCAGCAGCGGCGGCGAGCAAGCGCCAGGAAGAGGAAGCCAAATTAGAACGGCTCAGGCGCACCCTGCTCTCCAACGCGCTCAGGCAATGCAGGCAGGACCACCCGAAGCACAAGCGCGTTCGTTGCGAAAAGCGGGCTAAGAAGCAGTACGGCAGCGCAAGGTCGCTCTGAAATAATCGGGGCGCCCGGATTTGAACCGGGGACCTCACCGACCCGAACGGTGCGCGCTACCAGGCTGCGCCACGCCCCGATGGCGGCGATTATCTCAGAGCTGCCGCGCCGGGGCGTTCGGCGGCGTTCGGCGGAGGTCAGGCAGCGTGGGGGACGCCGGCGGTGGGGTGTCCGCCGGAGCGGTTGCCACGGGCAAAGGGGATGGGGGCGGCCGGGGGAACGACGTTCGGGTAGTCCTGCAAGGGGATCTGGGAGGCGAGCATCGTGCGGCGGTCGCCCGCCTCCCCGATCGGGATCGGCCAGAGGCCCTCGTTCTGGCAGATGCCGGAAATCTCACACAGGTGAGGCGGGGGCTCGGTCAGGGACGCGAAGGCGCCGTCCGGGCTGTGCATGATGACCTCGGTCGAGTAAAACGATCGCATCAGTGACTGCCGGGGCTCGCCGTCTTCCCATTCGAGCCGGTTGGCGACGTTGACCTGGACGCGATGGAGCCCGTCTGCGATCTCCTCCACCCAGGCTTCGATCGTGGCGTGGAGCGGTTCCCATCTCCAGGCGAGGGCGGCTACCGCCGCCCCGGCCTCGAGCAGCTCCGCCCGCCTTTCGCCGGCCGGCTCGATGCGGGCTGTGCGGCCAGGCAGCGACGCGACGTGGACCTCGTGCTCCACTGCCTCCTCGCGGCTGGCATAGCGCGTACCGGCGACGATCAAATGGTCGACTGGCTCGCCTTTCACGTCGAGAACCTGCCGTGCGACCGGTTGCTGGACCCGCACTAGGACGTCGACGCAGGGTTCGAGCCCCTCGATCAGGCACTCGGCGTGCAGCTCCGACCGGCCCTCCGGACAGCCGCGGGGCGACACCCCACCTGCAAAGCGCTCCCGATCCTCCATCGGTAGATCCATACCCATCCCATTCGTGGGCAAAACCAATCCAACCGACAGTATGCGCTGACCTCCGGACGGCCAGCGAATGGTGCGATTTGATCGCGCAACTAGCGGGTAAATCCTCTCTGTCCCGCGATATCCGAACGGAGGAACGATGGAGGCTTCAGCGCCGACCCCGAGCAAGGGAATCTTCGACAGCGCCAATCTGGCTGCCAGGGAGCACGTCGTCGAGCTGCTCAAAAAGGCCTACTGGATGGAGATCGAGACCGTCATGAGCTATTTGGCGGCGTCGGTCAATCTCGACGGGGTGCGGGCGCAGGAGATCAAGGAGTCGCTGGCCGAGGACGTCGAAGAGGAGCTGGGTCACGCCAAGCAGTTCGCCGCACGGATCAAGGAGCTCTACGGAGCGGTGCCGGGGTCGGAGGATTTCGCCGCCGAGCAGGGATTCCTTCAGCCGCCGGAGGAGCAGACCGACATCGTCCACGTCATCCGCGGTGTGATCAAGGCGGAGACTGGCGCGATCGAGCACTACACCCGGATCGTCGAGGAGACCGACGGCGTCGACCCGGTCACCCAGGACATGACGATCGGGATCCTCCGCGACGAGCAGGGCCATCGCCGCCTCTTCGAGGGCTTCCTGCGCGAGTACGAGTTCGAGGGCATCGCCTAAGTGGAGGCGAAAGCGGGTACGAGGGCCCATGGACGTCCAGAGGCCGCTGCGAGCCTTCGATCGCTACCAGCAACGCCATAAACCGCTGTCGGTGCCGGTTGCCGTGGTGAGGAAGTTCAGCGACGACGATGGTGGCGACCTCGCCGCGTTGATCGCCTACCGGGCCTTCTTCTCGCTCTTCCCCCTGCTGCTGCTCTTGACCACGGTGCTCGGCTACGTGCTTGCAGGCAACCCCGACCTGCGTCAGGAAGCTGTCGACTCGACGCTCGCGCAGTTCCCGGTGATCGGCGAACAGATCAAATTGAGCTCGCTCGAAGGCAACGGCATTGCTCTGGCGGTGGGGATCGTCGGTTCGCTTTGGGCCGGCTTCGGCGTCGTGCTCGCCACCGAGGTGGCACTCGACCGTGTCTGGGCAGTTCCCCGGCGCGATCGCTCCGGCTTTCTATCATCGCGGTTGCGGGCGCTTGTCCTCCTGTTGGTGCTCGGTACCTTGACGATCGCATCGACCGTCGCGTCGGGCCTGGTCGGTGGCGACGCCGGCGTGCTTGGTCCGCTCGGCGGCATCGCCGTCTCGATCGGGCTCAACGTGATCGTTTTCGCCGCCGTCTTCATGCTCTTGGGACGGCATTCCGCGTCCTTGGGCGCCTTGCTGCCGGGAATCGTCCTTGCCTCGGTCTGCTGGTCCGCCCTGCAGCTGGTCGGTGGCTACTTCGTCTCCCACCAGATCCGCAACGCAACCCCCGCCTATGGCACCTTCGCCCTTGTTCTCGGTCTTCTCGTATGGATCCATCTCGGCGCGATGCTCACCGTGTTCAGTGCCGAGCTCAACGTCGTCCGCTCCCGTGGCCTCTGGCCTCGTAGCCTGCTCGGGGTCGAGCGGGAGGAGGACGAGCGGGCAATGCGTGCGCTGGTCAAGTCAGAGGAGCGCGACGAG
>Ga0157370_10003650_pt1 | contig 17995 bp, 16 predicted proteins | sample C35metaG_FD_113463 | JGI IMG/M metagenome (GOLD analysis project Ga0157370, IMG submission 113463) | Corn rhizosphere microbial communities from Kellogg Biological Station, Michigan, USA - C3-5 metaG | ecosystem: Host-associated > Plants > Roots > Rhizosphere > Soil | place: USA: Michigan...
CCGCGTCGTGGTCGACAACATCGGCGAGACCGGCTACATCTCCGGCGAACAGGTCGAACGCAGCGAAATGCTCAACACCAACGACGCCCTGCGCGCCGAAGGCAAGATCCCCGCGACGTTCACGAACCTGCTGCTGGGTATCACGAAGGCATCGCTCTCGACCGACTCGTTCATCTCGGCCGCTTCGTTCCAGGAAACGACGCGCGTGCTGACCGAAGCCGCGATCATGGGCAAGCGCGACGAGCTGCGCGGCCTGAAGGAAAACGTCATCGTCGGCCGCCTGATTCCCGCAGGCACCGGCATGGCCTACCACCAGGCTCGCAAGGTCAAGGACCAGATGGACGAGGCCGAGCGCCGCGCCATCGCCGAATCCGAAGCCGCCGAACTGGCGGGTTCCTCGAGCGATGCGACGAGCACGGTTGACGCCAGCGAAGGCGCCGCGACCGAATAACCGGCTAGCATCACCGGCCATGACCGGTACCCCACGCCCCCCGACCGCCTCCGGTTGGGGGGCGTTTTTCTTTGTGCTTTCCTGATGATGAGGTGTCGTTTCCGATGAGCGTGTTGCCCGAATCGCTGGCCAGCTGGATCGTCATTGCAGTGCTGTTGTTCTGGTTTGTCGGCGCCTACAACCGGCTGGTGCGCCTGCGCGCGGCCGTGCTGCAGTCCTATGCGACGCTCGACGCGGCGTTGGGCAGGCAGCTCGATTTCGTCCAGGCCAGCATCAGCGCCGCGCCACAGACGGGCGAGTCGTCGCAGGAGCTCCTGTCGTCGATCGCGCCGTTGCAGGCGGCCACCACCCAACTGGCCACCTTGCTGGGCGCAACGCGGCTGCATCCGCTCGATGCCGGGGGCATGGCCGCGCTGGGCACGGCGCTGCAGGTGCTGATTTCCGCCTGGCAGCGCCAGCATCCGGATGCGGTGACGGTCTTCGATGCCGACGGGACGCTTTCCCGGCCTGTGGCGGCGCAGCCTGGCGCTGCCGCTGCCGTTGTGGCGGCGCCGAGCACGGCCGAGCCGATCGCCTGGCCCGAACCCTCGGCAGCCGCGGAAATCGCGCGCAGCCAGTTCAATCTGGCGGTGCGGAACTACAACGAGGCAATCGTCCAGTTCCCGGCGCTGCTGGTGGCATGGGCCGTGCGTCTGCGTCCGGCCGCGCCCCTGCGCTAAGAGGCTGACAGGACGTCTTCCCCTTCTTTACATTGCACGGCGTAGTGCCTTTGGCCCGCCCTTTACCATCCGCCCCAACTTGTCCGAACTACCTTCCGATTCCCCCGGCAACGCAGCGCCCTCGCTGCAGCCACCGCTGTGGCGCCAGCTGCAATTGACGGCAGGGGCGCTGGCGTCGATTCGCGCCGGCACCTCGGGCTCCGTCGCTTTCGAGGCGGTCGAGCCCGCGCTGCGGCCCGGCGTGCAGGCGCTCGGCTTCCAGGTGCTGCGCTGGCTCGGCCGCGCCGAGGCGCTGCGCCGCCACCTGGCCAAGCGCACGCCGCCGCCGCTGCCCGACGCCTTGCTTTGCACCGCACTGGGCCTCGCCTGGGACGCCGAACGCGCGCCCTACGAGCCCTTCACGCTGGTTGATCAGGCGGTCGAAGCGGCCAAGCGCAACCCGGCGACCCGGGCGCAGGCCAGCTTCATCAACGCATGCCTGCGCCGGTTTCTCCGGGAGCGCGATGAACTCGTTGCCATCACCGACCAGGAACCGGTCGCGCAATGGAACCATCCGCGCTGGTGGATCGAGAAGCTCAAGCGCGACCATCCCCGCGACTGGCAGCGGATATTGAATGCGGACAACGCCCAGGCACCGATGACCTTGCGCGTCAACGCCCAGCAGTCCACGGCTGCTGCATATCTATCAGAGCTGGAGGCGGCCGGCCTTGCGGCCACGCGCATCGGCACCAGCGGCCTCCAGCTGGGACGCGCGCGGCCGGTACAGCAGCTGCCCGGCTTTGCCGACGGCGCCTGCTCGGTGCAGGACGCGGCCGCGCAAATGGCCGCGCCCCTGCTGCTCGAAGGTCTGCTGCCGGCGAAGCCCGGCGCCGCCCCGCTGCGCCTGCTCGACGCCTGCGCCGCCCCCGGCGGCAAGACCGCGCATCTGCTCGAGTTGGCCGGCCCAGGTGCCGCCGAGGTGATCGCCCTCGAGGTCGACCCCGTCCGCAGCCGCCGGATCGACGAAACCCTGGCCCGCCTCGGCCTGCAGGCCAAGGTGGTGGTGGCCGACGCGGCGCGCCCCGCCGACTGGTGGGACGGCACGCCCTTTGACGCCATCCTGCTCGACGCCCCGTGCACCGCCTCGGGGATCGTGCGCCGCCATCCGGACGTCCGCTGGCTGCGCCGCGAGAGCGACACCGCCCAGTTGGCCGCCCAGCAGGCCGCGCTCCTGGCCGCGCTCTGGCCGCTCGTGCGGCCCGGCGGACGGCTCCTTTACTGCACCTGTTCCGTCTTCCGGGAAGAGGGCTCGCAACAAATTGATGCGTTCCTTGCACACAACACTGACGCGCGATTGCAACCGTCCCCGGGCCATTTGCTGCCCCAAAGCGGGGGGAATGTCCGTGGCGTCCCGGACAATCCCTCAGGTGACCACGACGGCTTCTTCTACGCACTGCTTGAAAAACGCTGAGTCCGCTCGGCCGCGCCGAGCGGTCCTGCTGGCCGTGTTCCTGCTGGCCTGGACACTGTTGCTGGCATGGCTGCCGGCCCCGGCCGCCGCGCAGAGCCGGCCGGGCGCGGCGGTCACCCAGATGCGCCTGGAGCAGGCCGAGGACGGCGTCTACCTGAGCGCTGCCGTGCAGTTCGAACTGCCCTCGCTGGTCGAGGAGGTGCTCGACAAGGGCATCGCCATCTATTTCGTGGCCGAGGCCGAGATGTACCAGGAGCGCTGGTACTGGACCGACCGCAAGGTCGCCCAGGTCACGCGCCACATGCGGCTGGCCTACCAGCCGCTCACACGCCGCTGGCGGCTCAACGTGTCGCCGGTGCCGATCACCGGTGCCGCCGGCTTCGGCATCTCCCTGAACCAGAATTTCGACAGCCTGGGCGATGCGCTCGAAGCCATCAAGCGCATCGGCCGGCTGCGCATGGGCGATGCGGCCGAGATCGGCGACGACCCGCTGCACCAGGTGACGTTCCGCTTCCGCCTCGATACCTCGCAGCTGCCGCGGCCGTTCCAGATTGGCGTGGTCGGTCAGGCCGACTGGAACATCTCGGCCGAACGCACCGCGCGCCTCGCGCTGGAGAAGCAGCGGTGAGCAGCAAGCCGCGCAGCGGCGCAGCGGCCACGCCCGCCGCACGCCGCTCGCGCGCGATGCGCTGGGCCGTGGGCGTCGGCGCGGCCATGGTCACGGCCATCGGCCTGGTGCTGATGTTCCTGCTGGCCCAGGCCACCAACAACCGGGAGCTGTACGAGCGCTACTACGCGCGCCTGTTCGGCATCAACGTCGTGGTGGCGGTGCTGCTCGTGCTGGTGATTGGCTGGGTCGCGTTCCGGCTGCTGCGGCGGCTGCGGCAGGGCAAGTTCGGCAGCCGGCTCCTCATCAAGCTGGCGGCCATCTTCGCGCTGGTGGGCGTGGTGCCGGGGGCGCTGGTCTACGTGGTGTCCTATCAGTTCGTCGCGCGCTCGATCGAGAGCTGGTTCGACGTCAAGGTCGAGGGCGCGCTCGAAGCGGGCCTGAACCTCGGGCGCGCCACGCTCGACTCGCTCACCGACGACCTGGCCACAAAGACCCGTGCCGCGAGCGTGCAGCTGTCGCAGGTCTCCGATGCGAGCGCCGGCCTCGCGCTGGAGCGTATTCGCGACCAGCTCGAGGCGAGCGACGTGGTGCTGTGGACCGGCTCCGGCCAGCTCATCGCCGGCGCGGGCACTTCGCGCTTTCAGCTCAACCCCGAGCGGCCGACCGCACAGCAGTTCCGCCAGGTGCGGCCCGACCGCCCGCTCGCGCACGTCGAGGGGCTGGACGAAAACGTCGTGCCCGGTGCGACGCCGCCCGCCGCTAGCGTGCGCGCGCTCGCCATGGTGCAGCGGCCGGGCTTCGATTTCGACACTGCGCCGCGCTACCTGCAGGTCACGCGACTGTTGCCGCCGGCCGTCGTTGCCAATGCGCTGGCCGTGCAGGAGGCGAACCGCGAATACCAGGAGCGCGCGCTCGCGCGCGAGGGCTTGCGCCGCATGTACATCGGCACGCTCACACTGAGCCTGTTCCTCGCCGTGTTCGGCGCGGTGCTGCTGGCCGTGCTGTTCGGCAATCAGCTTGCGCGCCCGCTGCTCGTGCTGGCCGATGGCGTGCGCCAGGTGGCCGCCGGCGACCTGCGGCCCACCGTCGTGCTGCAGGGCAAGGACGAGCTGGGTGGCCTCACGCGCTCGTTCGCCGTCATGACGCAGCAACTGGCCGACGCCCGCGGCGCGGTCGAGAAGACCATGGGCCAGCTCGACGCGGCTCGCGCCAACCTGCAGACCATCCTGGACAACCTGACCTCGGGCGTGATCGTGCTGGACGCCAAGGGCACGATGCTCTCGACCAACCCGGGCGCCACCCGCGTGCTGCGTTCGCCGTTGGCGGCCTACGAAGGCCAGGCGCTTGTCGACGTGCCGGGCCTGGCCGACTTCGGCGCCAAGGTGCAGCAGCAGTTCGACGAGTTCCAGGTCGAGCGCATGCAGCACGGGCTGGACCACTGGCAGCACGCCTTCGAGCTGCACGCCACCGGCACCGACCTGCCGCAGCAGGACGGTGTGATCAACCTCGTCGCGCGCGGCGCCGAGCTGCCCGGCGCCGCGCGGCTGCTGGTGTTCGACGACATCTCCGAGATCGTCTCGGCCCAGCGCGCGCAGGCCTGGGGCGAGGTGGCGCGGCGCCTGGCGCACGAGATCAAGAACCCGTTGACGCCGATCCAGCTTTCGGCCGAACGCCTCGAGATGAAGCTCTCGGGCAAGGTGGCGGCGCCCGAGCAGGCGATCCTGGTGAAGTCGGTGAAGACCATCGTCGACCAGGTCGATGCGATGAAGCGGCTGGTGAACGAATTCCGCGACTACGCGCGGCTGCCCGCGGCCGACCTGAAGCCGGTCGATCTCAATGCGCTGCTGGCCGACGTGCTGCAGCTCTATCACGCCGAGAACCTGCCGATCGCGCTGCGCTCCGAGCTCGACGTGCGCTGCCCGCCGATTCGCGGCGACGAGCAGCAGATCCGCCAGGTCATTCACAACCTGCTGCAGAACGCGCAGGACGCCGCCGAGGCCGCGGCCAGCAGCACGGGCAGGGCGGGCGAGGTCGTCATTCGCACACGGCTGGGCGATTCGGGCCAGCGCGTGCGCCTCACGGTGCAGGACAGCGGCCCGGGCTTTGCAGAAAATATTCTGAAGCGCGCCTTCGAACCCTACGTCACGACGAAAACAAAAGGTACCGGTTTGGGGCTCGCGGTGGTCAAGAAGATCGCGGATGAGCACGGCGCGCGCATCGAGCTTTCCAACCGTGTTGTCGACGGGGCTGTGGCAGGGGCGCAAGTCTCGCTATCATTCGCGCTGGCAGGCGAGCCGCGGGCAGCGGTCGCTCACACCGAAGACTCGAAGTCTTCCACCGCCTGAGCGCCAACGAAATCCAGCGCGAGGGCGCTGGACAGGCCAGCGGACAAACACATACCAGCGCACACAACAAGCAGCACTCATGGCAAACATTCTCGTGGTCGATGACGAGCTGGGCATCCGGGACCTGCTCTTCGAAATTCTCAATGACGAAGGCCACAACGTGGAACTCGCGGAGAACGCAGCCGAGGCGCGCGCCGCACGCCAACGCGCGCGGCCCGATCTCGTCCTGCTCGACATCTGGATGCCCGACACCGACGGCGTCACGCTGCTCAAGGAGTGGTCCACAGCCGGCCTCCTGAGCATGCCGGTCATCATGATGAGCGGCCACGCCACCATCGACACCGCGGTCGACGCAACGCGCATCGGCGCCTTCGCCTTTCTCGAAAAGCCGATCACGCTGCAGAAGCTGCTCAAGGCCGTGGAGCAGGGGCTCGCACGCGAGAGCGCACGGCGCGCCGCTGCGGGCGTGGTGCCCGCGCCGGTCGGCGGCCATCAGGCAGCAGCGATCACCACGACGGGCGACAGCATGCTGATGGCATCGCTGGCCTCGGTGCCGGTTCCGGATGCAGGTCCGCAATCGACCCAGAGCTTCGACCTTGATCGCCCGCTGCGCGATGCGCGCGACGGATTCGAGAAGGCGTACTTCGAATTTCACCTGGCGATGGAGAACGGCTCGATGACCCGCGTCGCCGAGAAAACCGGCCTGGAGCGCACCCATCTTTATCGCAAGCTCAAACAACTTGGTGTCGATCTTTCAAGAGGGCGCAGAAGCGCTGTATAATCTAGGGCTGCACACAAAGGCCCGGTAGCTCAGTTGGTAGAGCAGCGGATTGAAAATCCGCGTGTCGGTGGTTCGATTCCGCCCCAGGCCACCAAATTCGTAAAGGCGCTACAGCTATCAAAGCTGTAGCGCCTTTTTCGTTGTGTTCCCGCGGCGGGATTTCGGTTCGGATCGTTGCTGCGCCGACATGCAGTCATGGCTGACGTTCTCGTGAACCAGCGGCTCAAGCCACGGACCCCTTGCGCAGGACGATATCGGGCGGCTTCACCGCGAGCGACGCCACCATCGCGAGCAGCGTGTCGCCGAAGCCGCCGCGGGCGCGTGCATCGGTTCTCGCGCTGGTCGTGACGCGCGGGCCGGCGCTCCATGCAATGCGTGCGCCGGAAGCCTGCAGGGCTTCGACCAGGGCCGTGTCCTCGCTGCATGCCAGCGGCTCGAAACCACCGACCCGGCAATACGCTTCGGTCGCCACGCCCAGGTTGGCGCCATGCACATGGCGGTGCCCGTCCGAGGCGACATAGTGGCGCGCGAAGTGCGACTGCAGCCCGCCGCCGTCGACACCGTGCGCGCTCCAGTCGGCCACGTCCACCAGGCCGCAGACCACGTCGGCGTTCTCGGCGAGCTGCTTGACCAGCCAGTCGGGCGAGACGATGGTGTCGGCGTCGGTAAAAGCCAGCCACCGTGCTCCCGCCTCGACGAAAAGCTCGGCGCCCCTGGCGCGCGCGATGCCGACGTTGCGCGCATCGAGCACCAGCAGCGCCACGCCACGTTGCCTCGCGATGGCTTCGGTGGCGTCGCTGCAGCTGTCGAGCACGACCACCACGCCGACGTGTTCGCCCTCCAGCGCCGGATGGGCAGCCGCCCGCAGCACGGCGTCCAGCGCGGCGCCGATGCGCTCGCCTTCGTTGTGCGCGGGAATCACGACGCCGATCACCGGATGCCCTCGCGCTGCGCCACCGATCGGCCATCGCGCGCCCAGACCTGGAGCACGAAGTCGTCCTCCTCGTGCAGGGCCAGGCGCGCCAGGTTCAGGGCGGCCAGTGCGCCGTGCACCTCCCGGGTGGAAAGACTGCGTTGCGCGAAATCGGGCCGCCAGTCGCAGGCCACCAGGATGCCGTCGGCCTCGAGCGTGTCTTCGCAACAGGCGGCCAGCCGGTGCATGTCGTCGCGGTCGAGGAAGTAGCCCAGCTCGCTCAGCACGATGAGATCGAAGCGGCCGGCATCGCGCGGCCAGTCCTGCGGCAACTGGTGGTGTGCAACGCGCACGTTGGCCAGGCCGCTGGTGCGCTTGCGTGCGATGTCCACGGCATGCGCCGAGAAATCGCTCGCCAGGAGATGGTCGCAGCGCTGCGCCAGCGCGAGCGTGAGCTCGCCGATGCCGCAGCCCGGTTCATAGGCTCGCCGGTAGTGCGCCTGCGGCAAGGCGGCCAGCAGCAGTGCGCGCTTGCGCGCCTCGTACCAGCGATGGCGCAGCGCATACGGGTCTTCGCTGGCCGCGTAGAGCGCCTCGAAATACGGCTGCTGGTCATGCGGCATGGTCGCGGCTCACAGGAAGATGACCTCGAACGGGCGCGCCGCGCGCTGGACCGTGGTGGCACGCAGCACCGGACCGGAGCCGGTGGAGGGATCGCGCCGCAACTGGCTGGTGAACGCATTGACGGCCGCGCGCTTGCGCCGCACGGCGTCCTCGTTCAGCGGGAGCCGGAAGGCGTGCGACCAGGGCATGCGCATGTCGCCGGGGCGCGACCAGTGCCATCCCCACACGGGCACTTCCGCCAGCCGGGCGCCGGTGCTCGCGGCCGCCAGCGCGCAGGCCTCGCCCGTCGCCTCATGGTCGGGGTGGCCGTCCTGCCGCCAGGTGGTGAACACCACGTCGCCGGGCCGCAGCAGCGACACCAGCCGGGCTGCGAGCATGGCGCGCAATGCCTTCAGGCCGCCATCGGGCAAGCCCAGCCGGATGGGTTCGATGGCGAGGCCGAGGCACTGCAAGGCCTTGCGGCTTTCCCGCGGCCGGGTTCGCGCGAGCCGTTCGACCGGCCACTGCGTCGAGCCGCGATGGCTGGCGGTGCCGTCGGTGACGGCGATCACTTCGACGTGCCGACCGCATTCGGCCAGTTGCGCCAGCAGGCCGCCGACCGAGAGCACCTCGTCGTCGGGGTGCGGTGCGACGACGACGGCGCGCGCGTGCGCGGGCACCAGTTCGGTCGGCGCAATCGCGGGCAAGCGCGCGAGCCCGGGCCAACTGCTCCATTCGGCTTCGGTGGTGCCATCTCCCCGGATGGCGCGGCGTGCTACAGCGTCCATGACGAGGGCTCCTCTTTGTCGTCCGCCGCGAATTGGCCGAGTGCGGCCAGGTCGCGCTCGGCATGGCTCTGGCGCAGGAACACGGGCAGGTCCGCCATGGCGCGGGCGAAGCGCGGGTCCCGGCACAGCGGGCCGGCGCCCACGGCGCGGCCGGCATGGTGCAGGACTTCGTTGGCGGCCTGCTCGACCGAAAGGCGCGCGCGCAAGGCGATGCGCCGTGCGTTGTCCCGCGGATGCCGGTCGATCCAGGCGGCGGCTTCGCGCAATTGCGCTGCCGCCGCGGTCAGGGCCACGTCGATGGCGCCGAGGTGCGCGAGGCGATGGGCATCCGGTGCCGGCCCGCGCAGCCGATGCACAGCGTGCGCAATGTCGTGCGCGCCGCCGAACCAGCAAGCCGCGATGCCGGCACCGCCTTGCCAGAAACCGGCGCGGTTCACGTAGTCGCCAGGACGGCCGATGGCCGTGGCGTCTGCATGATCGAAGCGGACGTCGACGCTGGCGCTCGCCGCCATGCCGACGGCATGCCAGCCATCGCCGGTCACCTGTATGCCGGGCTGGTCCATCGCGACGACCGCGAGGCACGGCTCGTTCGCTGTGTTCCAGCAGCTCACGACGGCGTGCGTCACCGTCGCCGCGCCCGAGCACCACGCCTTGGTGCCGGTCAGGCGGATTCGACCCCCCTGCGCTGCGTGAAGCGCCAGGCGCGCATCGGGTGGCTCCGCGCACCAGGTGCCCCAGAGCGAACCCGCGGTCGCGAGAGACGCGCGGTCGAGTTCGGCCAGGATGGCCAACGCATCGGTGTGCCCTTCGAACAGCTTGGCGAGCGACAGGTCGTGCGCCGCCACGTCGGCCAGCACGCGCCAGCGCGCCAGGGTCTGGCCGCCGCCGGGCTGCGGAAGAACGTCGATACCGGCATCGACCAGGTGCTTCAGCGCCAACCCGCCACCGTGGCGCAGTTGCAGTTGCCGCAGGGCGTTGCCGGGCGCGGAATCGAACATGGGCGTGCGTGGTTTGGGTTGGGGCTGACGAAGGAAAGAAAAAGAAACTTCGACAGACGGTAGGCAAACCATGCAACGCGAATCGTCGGTGGGCGGCTTCCGGCCGTGTAGGACCGGGCAGGGCGCGCCGCGAAAAACCCCCGTCGCTACTTGACCGAGCCCGAGGTCAAGCCTTGCACCATGTAGCGCTGCATCCACGCGAACAGGATGGCGACAGGCACCACCGCGCAGATGGCCGCCGCCATGACCAGTTCCCACTGCACCACGTACTGGCCCGCGACCATGTTGGTGACGAGCACGGTCAGCGTCTGCTTTTCAGTGGAGCGGATCAGGGTGTAGACCACCGCGAACTCGTTCCACGCGTTGACGAAAGTGACCAGCGCCGTCACCGCCATGGCCGGCAATGCCAATGGCAGGAACACCTTGCAGACCGTGCGCACCGGCCCCGATCCTTCGAGCCAGGCCGACTCTTCCAGGTCGCGTGGAATGGTCTCGAAGTACGAGGTCATCATCCAGACGGCAAAGGCGATGCCGAAGGCGCCATAGGCGATCACGACGGACAGCCGCGAATCGGTCATGTTGCTGCCGTCGAACCAGGGGATGCTGGCCGCCATCTTGAACAGGCCCACCACCAGCAGCACGGGCGCGATCATCTGCGTCACGAGCAAAAACTGCCGGTAGCCGCCCTGGCCGCGAAACTTGAGGCGCGCCAGCGCATACGCGGAGGGAACGCTGACGGCAATCGTCAGCACCGTGGCCGAGAGCGAAACCAGCAGGCTGTTGAACAGCGCGCGCCCGAAGCCCGTCTGGGTCCACATGGCGGAGAAATTGCTCCACTGCCATTCCTGGGGCAGCCATCGCGCGGGATAGACGTAGATCTCCGAAGCCGGCTTGAGCGCCGTGAGAAACATCACCGCCAACGGAAAGACCACCACGGCCACCAGCGGCAGGAGCAGCAGCCAGCACCAGAGGCTGCGCAGGAGCTTGTCTTTGCGGATCATGCGGCGGCCTTCCCCGCCTGCCGTTTTTGCAGGCGGACATACAGCACGGTGAAGACCAGCAGCAAGGCGAGCATCACGAGCGAGATGGCGGCAGCTTCGCCGGGGCGGCCCAGGCGGAACCCCAGCTGGTACAGCCAGGTGACGAGGATGTGCGTGGCGTTGTCGGGCCCGCCCTGCGTCATGATCCAGATGATGGGAAAGGAGTTGAAGACGTAGATCACGTTCAGCACGATGGCCATGTGGATGAATGGCTTGAGCAGCGGCAGCGTGAGGCGGCGAAACTGCTGCCAGCGAGAGGCGCCCTCGATGCCGGCCGCTTCATAGATGTCCTGCGAAACGGACGACAGTCCACCCAGAAAGATCGTGACGGTGAAGGGAATGGACACCAGGATGCCCACGCCCACTTCCACCCAGAAGGCGAGATGTCCATCGGCCAGCCAGTTGATGGGCTCCTGGATGATCCCGACCATCGCGAGGCTGGCATTGACCATGCCGTACTGGCCATTGAAGGACCAGGTCCAGACGATGGCCGTCATCGTGAGCGACACCGCCCAGGGCAACATCACGATGGTGCGCGCGATGCCCCGGCCGTAGAAGTCCTGCTGCAGGATGAGCGCCGCGGGAATGGCGCACAGCACCGCGCCGCCGACGACGCACACCGTCCATTGCACGGTGCGCCACACCACATGGCCGAACACCGGGTCGGTGAACACGGTGCGAAAGTTGTCCAGGCCATTGAAGGCGCGCAGCAGCCCGAAGCGCGAGATGTCGTGCACCGACTGGAACACCAGCGTCGACAGCGGATAGGCAAGGATGAAGACTGTGAGCAACAGGCTCGGCGCAATCAGTCCCCAGGCCAGGACAGGGCTTCGAACGGAATTCTGCATAGGGCGATACGGTCGAAATAGGCGTGCGTGCGGCACGCGGGAAGGAAGGACGCAATCAAGAAAGCAGGAACGCACGGCCGGGGCTGCCGTGCCCCGGCGGCTTGTTTATTTCCTGTTGAGCTTGGTGTTGGCTTCGGCCGCGGCCTTGTCCAGCGCCGCCTTCGGCTCCGCCTTGCCCTGGTAGATGGCCTGCAGTGCATTGGTGACGGCCTGTGCCGAGTCTTCCCAGCCGGCGACCAGCGGTGCAAAGCGCGCGTTGGGCAGCAGCGTCACGAATTCGGACAGCACCGGGTCGTCCTTGAACACGGGGTCGTTGGCCACCTCGCGTGTCACCGGCATGAAGCCCTCGGCCTGATCGAACTTCAACCGCGCGGCCTTGGAGAACATGAAGCCGAGGAATTTCTGGGCGGTTTCCTTGTTCTTCGATGTCTTGAACATCATGATCGAGTCGGTCACGCCGAAGGTGATGTCCTTTCCACCGTTGGGCACGCCGGTGATGCCGTATTTCAGCTTGGGTGCGTCCTTGGCGATTTCCTTGGCCAGGGGCGGCAGCGAAATGACCATGCCCAGGCGCCCCTGCTTGAACAGGTTGTGCAGGTCGTAGCGCGTGTTGCCGGCGACGCCGGGCTCGGTCAGGCCCTGGTCGATCATGCTTTTGTAGAGCGTGGCGGCCTTGACACCGGTGGGCGAATTGAATGCGGCCTTGTTGGCAGAATCCAGCACATCGCCGCCCATGCTCCACAGCGCGTAATAGAAATAGGTGTCGGTGTCCAGGTCCTTGCCCTGAATTCCGTAGCCGTAGGCGCCGGTGGCCTTTATCTTTTTTGCGGCGGCAATCACGTCGTCCCAGGTTTTGGGGCCATTGGGAAAACCTGCCTTGCCCAGCAATTCCTTGTTGTAGAACATGGCGCGCACGCTGGCCGCAATGGGCAGTGCGTACGCTTTTCCATTGATATTCCCAGCATTCAGGAATGCGGGAATGAAGCGGTCCTTGAAGGCCGCATTGGCATAGCTGTCCACGGGCTCCACGAGGTCGTCGTTCACGAAATCGCCGACCCAGCGGGTGGCGACGTGGGCCAGGTCGGGCGGATTGTTGCTGGCAATTTCCGCCTGCAATTTCTGCTGCATGTTTTCCCAGCTTCCCACCTCGACCTTGACCGTATCTCCGGGGTTGGATTTTTCATATTCCCGGGCCAGGGCTTCCAGCCAGGGCCGCGTATTGTCGCTGTAGCTGGACATGGCGATCCGAATGTTTCCCGCGTGGGAATTGAATGCGGAAAGGCCAAAAAGAATTGCACTGGTCAATAGAATGGTATTTCGCTTTTTCATGTTCATTTCCTCGTAAACCATTGAAAATAAAATCAATCAATTCCTGATCCGGTCGCGGTCGGTGCTTGCGCTTTTTCATCTTACGGGTGCGCGGGAGGATTGTAAAAGATGGAGTTAACCCTTGACTTCTAAAAAACAGAACCCTGCGTGCTAAATATTGAAGGCCAAATGGCTGGAATTCCCTGTAATCTTCAAATTCGAGTGCGAATTGCGTCCGGCAATTCGCTGTCGCTCGAATTGGAGCGATATTGGCAATTCATACGGCGCATCCTGTGGAAAAAACAATTCAGACCCCGTCTCCTGCTCGCCAGGAGGCCTCGCCTGCCGGAAAACCCGCATCCGGCGCCCCCCCTTCCCGGCGTGTGACGCTGGTCACCGGCGCCGCTGGCGGCATCGGGCAGGCCCTGTGCCGCCGCGTGCTGCAGGCCGGCGACCGGCTGATCGCGCTGGACCACGATGCGGGCGCGCTGCAGGGCCTCGCGGCCGCGCTGGCCGGGCAAGGCGTGAGCGCCGAAGACCTGGCGCGGCTGCACCCCCTGGTCGCGGACATCACCGACTGCGCGGCCCTTGGCGAGAAAGTGGCCGCAGTCGCCGCCGACATCGGCCCGGTGGATGTGCTGGTGTCGAACGTGGGGGCGGCGCGCGGGCCGACGCTGCGCAAGACCACGCCGCAGGATTGGCAGGCCGACATCCACCTCAACCTCAATGGCGCATTCCACTGCGTGGAGGCGGTGCGCGAGACGATGATCCAGCGCCGCAGCGGACAGCTGGTGCTGATCGGCTCGGTCAACGCGCTCACGACGCTCGGCCACCCGGCCTACAGCGCCGCCAAGGCCGCCCTGGTCAGCTACACCCGGTCGCTCGCCATGGAGCTGGGCGCCTACGGCATTCGCGCCAACATCGTGCTGCCGGGCACCGTCAAGACAGCCGCCTGGCAGGCGCGGGCCGACAAGAACCCGCAGGTGTTCGAGCAGTTGAAGAAGTGGTATCCGCTGGGCGACTTCGCGACACCCGACGACGTCGCGGACGCCGTGCTGTTCCTGGCGTCGCCCGCCGCGCGCGTCATCACGGGCGTGGCGTTGCCGGTGGATGCGGGCCTCATGTCGGGCATCCGTCCCATGGCTCGCGAAATCACCGTCGAAGACTACTGAGCCGCGATCCCTTTCCACAGACACAAGGAGACCCCATGGCTCAGGTTCAACTCAAGCAACTGCGCAAGGATTTCAATGGCGTGCCCGTCGTGCACGGCATCGACCTGGACATCGCGCACGGCGAGTTCGTCGTGCTGGTCGGTCCCTCGGGCTGCGGCAAGTCGACGCTGCTTCGCATGATCGCGGGGCTGGAGCCCATCAGCGGCGGCGAGCTGCGCATCGCCGGCGCACGGGCCAACGATTTGCCGCCGCAAAAGCGCAACATCTCGATGGTGTTCCAGAGCTATGCGCTCTACCCGCACCTGTCGGTCTACGAGAACATTGCCTTCGGCCCGCGCACGCGCGGCGAAGCGGAAAGCGACTTCCGCCCGCGCATCGAAAAAGCCGCCGGCCTGCTCAACCTCACGCCCTACCTGGACCGCTTGCCGCGCGCGCTCTCGGGCGGGCAACGCCAGCGCGTCGCCATGGGGCGCGCCGTGGTGCGCGAGCCCGCGCTGTTCCTCTTCGACGAACCGCTGTCCAACCTGGATGCGCAGTTGCGCGTGCAGATGCGCGCCGAGATCAAGGCCCTGCACCAGCGCCTGGGCAACACCATGGTCTATGTCACGCACGACCAGGTGGAAGCCATGACCATGGCCGACCGCATCGTGGTGCTGCGCGCGGGCCGGGTGGAGCAGGTGGGCGCGCCGCTGGAACTCTACGACCGGCCGGTCAACCGCTTCGTGGCGGGGTTCATCGGATCGCCCGCCATGAACTTCACGCAAGGGCAGGTGCATCGCGAACATGGCCGCACCTGGCTCGCGCTGCCCGACGGGCAGGCCTGGAATCTCCCGACGTCCGGGTGCACGCCGCTGCTGGCCGACGGACAGCGCGTGCTGCTGGGGCTGCGGCCCGAGCATCTGCAGTTGGGCCCGGAGGGCCTGGCGCTGCGTGTGATCCTCACGGAGTCGACCGGTGACAAGACGCAGATCTACGGCACCGTGGCTGGCAGCGAAACGCCCTGGTGCGTGTCCGTTCACGACCGCGTGGCACCGAAGCCGGGTGACCTGGTGCACCTGCAGGTCCGCGATGCCGCCTCGACCCATTGCTTCGATGCGGAGACGGAGCGCCACGTGGGTGTTGCTGCCGCGGCGCACGCCGAGTACAGGCCGGTCGCCACCGGCGTGGAGCGAAGCGGCACCGGCAGCGAGGGGCTGCGCCATGCCGCAGAGGTCGCGTATTCGTATGGCTAGACCGTGAGCTGCAGCGGCATGTCAAAAACCGAAACGGGAAACTACATCGGCGGGCGCTGGTCCACCACCGCCGAGACCATGCCGGTGGTCAACCCGGCCAATGGCGAAACCATCGCGGCCGTGCCCAGGTCGAGCCGCGAGACGGTGAACGAGGCGGTGGCCGCCGCCAGGGCCGCCGCCTTCGACTGGGCCGCCACCCCTGTGTTCGAGCGCGCCGCCATGTGCATGGCGATCGCGGCCGCCATCGATGCCGGGCGCGAGGCCATCGCGCACACGCTGTCGCTCGAGCAGGGCAAGGTCCTGGCCGAGGCCCGGGGCGAAGTCGCCAAGGCCGCCGACGGCTTCCGGCTCGCCGCCGAACTCATCAAGCAGATGGGCGGACAGACGCTGCCTGCGGAAGACCCGGGCAAGCTGGTCATGACCATCCGCCAGCCGCGGGGCGTGTATGGCGTCATCACGCCCTGGAACTTCCCGGTCAACATTCCGGTGGAATACCTCGCGCCCGCCATCGCCACCGGCAACAGCGTGGTGTGGGTGCCCGCGCCGTCCACCGCACTGGTGGCCTGCGCGCTGATGGCGGCCATGCAAAGCGCGGGCCTGCCCGCCGGCGTCGTCAACCTGGTGACGGGCGAGGGCGCCACCGTGGGGGATGCGGTGGTCGTGCATCCGGACGTGACCGCCATCGCATTCACCGGCAGCACCGCCACGGGTCGACAGATCGCCGAGCGAGGCGCCGGAAAACCCATGCTGCTGGAGCTCGGAGGCAACGGGCCCCTGATCGTCTTCGAGGATGCAGACCTCGATGCGGCCGCCGCCGCCGCCGCGGGCGGTGCGTTCTTCAATGCGGGGCAGGTGTGCGCGGCCACAGGCTTCGTGCTGGCCCACGCCTCCGTGGTGGACCGCCTCTGCGAAAGGCTGGTCGCCAGGGCCGCCGAACACGTCCTGGGCAATCCCTTGGATTCCGCCACGACCATGGGGCCGCTCAACAATGCCAAGGTGGCGGCCAAGGTCCTAGCCCATGTGGACGATGCGGTGGCGCAGGGCGCACTCCTTTTGCACGGCGGCCGCGCGCGGCCCGACATGGGCAGCGACCTCTTCTTCGAGCCCACCGTTGTCCGCGACGTCACGCCGGACATGCGGCTCTGCCGGGAGGAAACCTTCGGCCCCGTCGTGCCGGTCGTTGCCTTCCAGGACGAAGCCGAGGCCCTGGCGCTGGCATTGCAGAACGCCTACGGACTGTCGGTGGGCGTTTTCACCCAGGACATCAGCCGCGGCATCGCGATGGCGAAGCGGATTCCCGCCGGCATCGTCAACATCAACGCGGGGACGACCTGGTGGGAAATCCACCTGCCCTTCGGCGGCGGCTCCGGAAAGCAAAGCGGCATGGGCCGGCTGGGCGGCATGCACACGCTGGAGGCGATGACCGAGATCAAGATGATCACGGTCACGCTGCCGGGTTGAGCAGCGCGTGCGGGCCCGCAACTATTTCGTTCGTCCTCTCGAGGGCGCACGGGGAGCGGCGGCACGCCCTGGCTTCAGTGGCCGCTGCCACCCCTGCATGTAGGCGATCAGCGACTGCGACAGGTGATTGGCCGCGAGCGACAGGCGTCGGGAATAGCTCGCGACCAGCGTGGCGCGCGCGGATCGCAGCGACGCATCGGTGAGGGGAATGGCCACCACCGTGCCGGCCTCGATCAGCGGGGCGACCACGTCGCTCGGCTGGAAGGTGATGAGGTCCGACTCCGCCACCAGCCGGCTCGCAAAGGAAAGGGAGTTGGTCTCGACGGCGATGTTCAGCTTGAACTTGCCCTTGGAGCTCACGCGGTCGACCAGCTGGCGCAGGCCGAAAGAGCGGTCGGGCAATGCAAGAGGGGTGTCGGCGACCTGCGCGAGGGTGCAGCTGCGCTCCTGTGCGAGGGGATGCTGCGGCGACGCGATCACGCACAGGGGCTGGTCGATCTTCTGCAGCTCGATGAGGTCGGGCCGCGGCGAGGCGCCGAACAGGATGCCCAGGTCGTACTTGTGCTCCGCCACCGACTCGCCCACCGCATGCGAGCCCATGAGGTCGAGCGAGAAGGTGATGCCCGGGTGCGTGCGGATGAAGTTCGGCATGAAGCTGGTGAGCAGGCCGTGCAGGATGCCTTCCACGCATCCCACCCGCACATGGCCCTTGGCCAGCGTCTCGTACTCGTGGATCTGGCCCTTCAGGTCGGCCAGCTGCGTCTTGTTGTCCTGCGCATAGCGCAGCAGCAGCTCTCCGGCCGCGGTGAGGGCCATGCCCCGCGCATGGCGCTCGAAGACGGGCACGCCCAGTTCGTCTTCCAGCAGCGCGATCTGCCGACTCACGGCGCTCTGGGCCACGAAGAGCTTTTCCGCCGCCACGCGCACCGAGCCAAAGGCCGCGACTTCGTAGAAGTACCGAAGGGTTGTGGATTCGATCATGCGCGCACTCTACGGGATGCAGGGGCCGGTGTTCGCGAGCGTCAGGCCGCGGTGCGCGCTTGCCGCGTGAGCATCCGGCCCGCGCGTGCGAGCACCTTCGCTTCGCCACCGCCACCGCGGTACGCCAGCACGCCGTTCACGTACACGCGTTCGACGCCTTCGCTCACGCCGCGCGGCTTGTCGTAGGTGGCGGTGTCGGCGATGGTCTCGGGGTCGAACACCACGACGTCGGCCATCGTGCCGACGCGCAGCAGGCCGCGGTCGGCGATGCGCAGGTTGCGTGCGGTCATGCCGG
>Ga0157370_10003651_pt1 | contig 17994 bp, 11 predicted proteins | sample C35metaG_FD_113463 | JGI IMG/M metagenome (GOLD analysis project Ga0157370, IMG submission 113463) | Corn rhizosphere microbial communities from Kellogg Biological Station, Michigan, USA - C3-5 metaG | ecosystem: Host-associated > Plants > Roots > Rhizosphere > Soil | place: USA: Michigan...
CCGTATTCACGTTACCGGCCTGCATGCACACGATCGCTGGCCCACTCAACACCGGCATCTCGCCGGCTCGCATCCGCCCCTGGTCATCCACCGGCACTCGGACTACGCGAGCGCGTCCCAAACCGAGCATCCCCAGCGCTTTGACGAGCGACGGATGGACTTCGTCTCCCACAACGACGGTCACCGGCGGTGCGCCAAACAGCCCGTCTGCTTCCACGTCCCATCCGACTCGCTCCAACACGGCGTGCCGAGCGGCTGCCAGTGCCGTGAAGTTGGCCATGGTCGCCCCCGTGACGAAAGCCCCGGCCGATTCGGCCGGCAGTTTCAACACGTCGAGCAGCCAGCGCAGTGAGACTTCCTCAAGCACCGTCCCAATCGGCGACGCGGCGAAGAGTCCAGGATTTTGGTCCCAGGCGCCGGCCAGCCAGTTAGCGGCCAGCGCTGCCGGCAGCGAGCCGCCAATGACGAAGCCGAAGTATCGCCGCCCAGCCATCCCCACGGTCGCCGGTGAGCCGATGCGATCAAGCATCTCAAGGACGGCCCCGGGGCTTTGTGGGTTCTCCTGCAAAGGTTGGTCCAACTCCGCCAGCCGCGCAAGTGCCTCCGGGGTTGGCGTAACGCCACGTTCGTCCAGCATCTCCAGGTAGCGTGCAGCTATTTCCGCCGTTTGGTTCAACAGGTCTCGCATCTTTTCGATGCTAGCAACCCGGGACCCGCAGCGTGATGGTTCCAGTGCAAGTAGTGGCCGTGTGGTGCACCTCCGATCCCAACCAGTGACGTGACGGAACGGTCACGTCACTACCCCCGGTAGACTACTCGACGCCGAAAATCCAGCCTTCAATCTCTGTCGTCTTTCGTTGCCCCTGCCCTAGTTGCAGATGAAAGTAACCCGACAGCAAACCTTCGGCGTCAATGCGACGCATCCAAGCGGCAGTTGAATATGCGTCCTGTTGATGGGTATCACTTCCTTCGCATGGGAGACTTTTATTCCACAATGCTGGATAAACCTCTACTACGACAGATTGTCCGGGTGCCCCGCAGAAAAGTTATTCTATTTGTTATCCTGCGTCGTGCGAACAGCGCGGCTGAGCGGAACCTGCTCTAAGCGGTTGGCATTCTGGAAGGGAAGCATCCAGCCCGGGTACTCAGGCGGCAGCGCGCTTACTTCGTCAAGACGCGCAATCTCTTCTGCGGTGAGTCCAACGTCCGAAGCAGCCAGATTGTCCTCAAGTTGGTCGAGGCGCTTGGCCCCGATTATGACGGAAGTGACGACCGGCTTCGCTAACAGCCATGCCAAGGAGACGCGCGCCGGGGTGCAGGCGTGCGCCTTGGCGATTGGAGCTATCGCGTCTAGAATCTTCCAAGCACGTTCCTTGTCTACAATCGGAAAGTCAAACTCGGAGCGCCGGGAACCTTCCGGCTTTTGATTCTCGCGAGAGAATTTGCCTGAAAGCAAGCCACCGGCAAGAGGACTCCAAACCAACAGGCCAACCTTTTCGGTTTCAAGGAGAGAGACGATTTCCCGCTCCAGGTCACGGCCCGCGATTGAATAATATGCCTGAAGAGTGTCAAAACGCGCAAAGTTCTTGAACTCAGAGATTCCCAGCGCTTTGGCGATCTTCCACGCTTGCCAATTAGAGCAACCGATATACCGGACCTTGCCCTGTGCAACCAGAGCGTCGAGTGCGCGAAGTGTCTCTTCGACAGGCGTAACGGTGTCGTTGCCGTGAATCTGGTAGAGATCAATATGATCGGTCTGCAAGCGGCGGAGGCTGGCATCAACAGCGTCCATGATGTGTCCGCGCGAAGCTCCGACGTCATTACGGCCCGGGCCCACACGGGCGAAGACCTTCGTGGCGATCACAACGTCCTTACGCGCGATCTGAAGGTTTTGGAGCGACTGACCTAACATTCTCTCGCTTTCACCCTCGGAGTACACGTCTGCCGTGTCGAAAAAATTTATACCAGCATCGATGGATGTTTTAACGAGATCGTCTGCTCCCTTTTGATCGACGCTTCCAATCGCCCTCCAGAAGGCGCCTTCCCCGCTGAACGTCATGGTGCCTAGACAGAGTTTTGAAACCAGTAGGCCGGTGTTGCCCAGAGTTTTGTATTGCATCCGTCTCCCTCCTTCAGGTCGGCTGCCTCGGTGTGATTATACCGGGGCACAAGCTGATATTTGACCTTACCAGTGTCCCAGTGGGTTTGGGGGGTATCAACAGTGAAGACGCAACGCGGTGATGCAATGAAGCAGCTTTGTTGGAGGTTTTATAGGCGGGTGCCTACTACTTTTTTTGATCGCGGCTGTGAGGCTCTTGGAGATCGCTCTAATGAAATTATCGGCAGTTCCGAAGCCGTGCTGCCCGCTCCAGCGGGCATGAACGCGGTCAAGGAAGATTGTAATGCCGCTCTCCTCCTGTAGGAATCGTAAGGAACTGATTCTGTTTGGGTCCGTGCGAATCCGGCCAAATCTAGAGCCATAATCGCGATGAAACTCGTTCTGGTCAACCTGAGTCCTTCCGGTATCTCCAGAACTACGGTTTCCGGGCAAATAATCTTAGTTTGTTTGATACTCCCGGTACATCGTCTCCGCACCACCCCGAGCAGCCTTAAGGGTATCTGCGCACACACGCACAAACGGATTCTCGCCAGGTAGGTAGTGCGGCACGGTGCCGCGCGGTCGAGGGATCTCTATCACGGGCGCGCACGGATAGACCCAATTCTGCCCTTCAGGAATGATCAGATTGAAAGTCTGACTCTTAATCAACGGTTCGGTCAGATAAACAGGATCGGTCAAAATCGTCACATGAGTGAATATATTCCCGTGCCGAATGAAATGCTCAAACCAGGTGGCTTGATCGCTAGAGGGCAGCCCGTTGCGGGCCACCCAGCGCTGCTTGATGTGTGTAGTGTAGACCGTTAGCATGCCGCCTTCCCCCTTACCTGTAGAAAAAACCCATCCAAGTGTGGGCGGCGCCCTCTGGCGGGTGAGAACGGCCATCGATCCATATAATCCGGTTCTGCTCGAAATTTTGAAGGTACTGGCGGATCGCAAATATGTGCTGTGACTGGAGGTCTCTCTCTTCCCAGATTATGCAACTGGAGAGACCGCGGTAAATGTAGGACACCACATGCACCTGACATTGATGCTCCGGCAGTGTGAGGCGGAGCCCATTGGCGAGCGCCATCAGTAATGGGGAGCACCGAATAGTCGACTAGGACTGGACCCGGGCCACGCTCGGCTTAATCTTCATGCACTACTGGCGCCCAATTTCCAGATAGGTCGAGACCAGGGCCGGCGACAAGAGCCCGTGCTGTTTGAGCCAGTGCCGAAACGCCCGTAAATATAAGAACCAAAAGGATCGAACGACCTGATCGAAACGCTATCCCAGACTGGTTCTACGGTTATCGGCATCCAGGGTGTCTAAAAAACGTACTTCAGCGCAAGCTGGATTAGCCTTGGGTTCACCGAAGTGGTCGTGATCTGACCGAAAGTAGCAATGCCGACGACAGTGGCCGGATTTCCAAATTGCGAATGATTGAAAGCATTGAAGAACTCAGCGCGAAATTCTAGCCGCGCATCTTCGTGGAATCCGCCAACCTTGGTTGACTTGAGAAGGGCAGCGTCGAAATTTAACTGACCCGGACCGAGAATTGTACCTATTCCCATGTTGCCAAACCCAGTCCCATTCCCAATTTGCGGTATCGCGCAGAAAGCCGACTTATTGAAGTAACCCACCCCACCGGCTATACCGCCCAGGCGGCTCCCAAGATCGCCCGGACTTGCTTGATCTGCGTAGGTCAGTCCTGGGCATAGCTGTGCAGTGCTGGAACTCAGACCGAAGATCGTTCCTCCCAAGGCACTCGTGATAGTCAGCGGCGTCCCGTTCTGAATTGTGGTCACACCCGACAAGACCCAGCCGTTGACCAGCTTTCCAGCAAGTCCAGCCCGGTTGCCGAAGGGCAACTGCCAGTTGTAGCTGATCACTAATCGCTGCGAATGATAGGCGGCGTTAGGTCCGTAATTCGACGCTAGAATGTTAGGATCATTCTGAACATTTGAGTCGGTCAGAGCCTTGCTCCAAGTGTAAGCCGTCTGGAATTGTAGTCCACGCGACATTTGCTTGCGCAGCGTTACCTGAAGACTATTGAATTTCGAGTCGAACGCAGTCTGCCAGTTAGACAAGTTGGTGCCTGAACCGTACCCAAGAAACGGCACGCGAAGAGTTACGTTGGTTACTGTGTTAGTTGTCACGCCGTTGATCGGATTAGTGGGACTGGCCAACCCTGCGTCGTTAACGGCACGCGCGCCAAACAGATGGATCCCGTGGGAACCCACGTAAGCGAGCTCGAGAACCCAAGAGGGCCGCACTTCGTACTGGATACTCATGTTATACGACTGTACGCGCGGCGTCTTGAAGTCCTCGGTGGTTCCGAGCTGGAATAGGTTTGAAGACTGTGCCGTATTGAAGTTCACCCACCGGGGCGGGAATGTACCGAATGGCAGCGAGACATAGGGCTTCGCCAGAGTGGAAAAGTAGTTATTCGTACCACTGGTGTCGGTTCTGGTGGCATATGGCGGCGATGCTAAGTGAAGTCCCAAACCACTTCCCGACACGCGGTCGAAAAACCAGCCGTACCCACCACGCACAACGAACTTGCTACCTCCGACGGGCTTCCAGGCGAATCCAAACCGCGGAGCAAAGTTGTCCCGTCCGGGGCCGTTTGGCGTTTCGTCGCCTCGAGGACCGCGCGTCAGACCCGCCAACAAAGGACCCTGATAGTTGACCGGTACCACATAGCCCGCCAGAGATCCCGTCGCGGGCGTGCTTCCGGGTACCGGCACTTTGAGAATCGCGCTGGGCCAGAAGTTGGTTTGGTTTCCATACTTGTCATTCAGCAGGCCCCCGTACTCCCAGCGTAGACCCAGGTTGATAGTCAAGCGTGAGCTCACCTTGATGTCATCGTTCACGAAGCTGCTGATGTCAGTGATTCGAAAGGCGTGGGGCAAGCCCGCCGCAGATAGAACGCCCGCTTGAGTAGTCGCGGCAATGTTACTGAACGGAGTGCCGTTCGTGCTGCCGGGATTTGTGGGACTACATGCCGCGTCACCCGGCGTGCAACCAGGTAGCCCTAGCAGGAAATCATCGAAGGTAGAGAACATTAGATTCCCCACCCCTAGGCCGGGAAAATTCCAGTTCCAGCGCGTCCTTCCGTACTCAAAACCTCCACGTACCGTGTGTTTCCCGTGAGTCCATGAGATTTGGTCGGCGAACTGGTAGGCGGTTGAAACGGCGATCGTGATGTCGTTGCCAGTCGGGACTCCCAATTTAGGCCCTCCTGTGATTGCAATCCGTGCTAGAAAGCCGGGAGGATCGAGGGCAGGATTAAGCGGCGTGATCCCAAACTGGTGGTCAGTGAACGTCTCACCGGTCTGCGAATTGTCCACGTTCCGCTGCAGGGAAAATCGCGCTTCGTTGACGAGCGAGGCCGTGAGCACCGAAGTCAACTTAAGCAAGGAAGTAGTATTCTCGCCGAGAAAGCTTGTAGGTGTGCCCGGCAGTATACCCGCAGCCTGAAAGCTTAAATCACTAGGGTTATGCCCACGGAAATATCGGGCTGTCAGAGTGTGTTTACTCGAGAGAAGGTAGTCAACGTTAACCATGACCTGATCCTCCCGGTAAATCGCCGGAATGCTGAAGTTGACATTCTGGAAGGTGCCGTTGGTGGATCCCTTAACGAAATACGAGCCGTCAGGCAGCTTCGCTTGCAATAGGGCGATTGCGATTGGATTGATATTGGACCCGTCACAAGCTACTTGCACACCACCGCGAAAAGTGTTGTAAAGAGTACTTCCAGGGTGTTTGGCCGGACAAAAACTTGCTCCAAGAGCGCTACGGAAGTCAACCATATTCGAGCGATCCCCCCCGGGAATGGGGGTCAGAGTCACAACACTATTGCCCTGACTTGCGATTCCATTTTTCTGCCTCGTGCCTTGATAGGAGCCGAAGAAGAACAGCTTGTCCTTCCTGACGGGACCACCCAGGGTACCGCCGAACTGGTTCTGATTAAGAACCCCCTTACCTTTGCCTCCCACGTTCAAAAAGAAGTCGTTGGCGTTGAGAACCGTATTACGGAAGAACTCAAAAGCGGTTCCGTGGAATACATTGGTGCCAGACTTGGTAATAATGCTAACGTTTGCGCCCCCATTGCGTCCGTAACCTGCATCGTACAGTGAAGTCTGAACTTTGAATTCCTGGATAGTGTCCGGATTCGGGACCGCTTGACCACCCCAGACCACGAAATCGGTGGCGTTATCCCCCGGGCCCGCGAAATTGCTAATGGAAACACCATCCATCAGCGTGTTGTTGGAACCCGTGCCGCCACCGTTCACGGCCATACTCATTCCGGCCTTACCTAAGGTAGAAGCGTTGGTTACGCCAGCGCTCACTCCCGCGGAGAGAGCCAGTATATTCGTGAAATTCCGCGTGGTCAGCGGCAGATTTGTTACTTGAGACCCGGCCAGTACCCCGCCAAGGGCCGCATTAGTGGTTTGGATCGTTTCCGCGTTCGCTTCGACCGTAATCTGGTCCGATTGCGTTCCGACCTCGAGAGCCCGGTCCAAGACCGGGGTCTCCGTGACATTGATTGTGACCGATGGAATCTCAACAGCCTTGAACCCGTTAGCGGTAAACTTAACCCGATAGGCACCTGGAGGGAGCAAAGCTACTTTGTAGGTACCATCGGCACCAGTCGTCACAGTCCGCTGTTGGCCAGTACTGGTGTTGGTTGCTTCGATCGTCGCATTTGGAACCAGTGCGCCGGAACTATCCGTAACCGTTCCCGCAAGTGCGCCTGTGCCGGCAGTCTGCGCCTGTAGCAACGATAGGCACATTACTGGTAGGAAAGCGATTATCTGAAGTTGCGATGTTCTTAGAGTCATAGCTAATCCCCTTTCAAGTGCGGCACTCCGCACCATCACGGCCGGATGCGCACTCTTACCCAAATGCCGAACCTTTCCGCGCGACATCTTCCAGGAAGCTGAGTTGGTGAATTATGGGACGAACGATAATCCGTGTCAACTGGGGTGCCCAATATATTGGACCAATGCGAATCGGCGCTTCAAGCGGGTAATGCGCGATTTTCCTAACTGGCAAAATCCCGCTCTGAGCCGTAACGGTTCGACAGACGACTAACGCAATAACAACGCTGGGATGTCGGTTTTTGCTTGCGGGCTATCGGGCAAAGTGAAGAGTAACGCCATGGACGCCCAGTTTGACGCCTCTCCCGATATGAATTGGCTCCAGCCACCCGGAAAGCCTAACTCGAACGTATGAGGCTGAACGGGGAGTGCCCGAGTTTGCACAAACCAAGATCCGTCCGGAAGCTGATTTTGCAACAGCCATTTCACACCCTTCTGATACACAGGATCGGATATCGGCACTTCGCCGGCTATATGTAGAGCGTAAAGCGCCTCGCCGGTCGCAAACGCTTCGCCACGAATAGTTGGGAGCTGGCTCCAACTACCATCCGAATTCTGAAGGCCCCTCAATGCTTTGACAAAAGGCTCGCGCTCGCTCTTACTGGCGCCTGCTGCCGCCAATCCGATCAATTGCATGGTATGTTCTTCCATGGACATGGCCTTTGCCCTGAGCAGCCATCGTTTTGCGCGTTCAAGCCGCTCCTCGAATTCCTGGCGTCGTCCTGGTATAGGGTAGAGCCTGATCGACATCAGGGCCAGTGCCGTCGACGTAAATGGCCCGTATTCCGTCGGAGTTCGGTAACTCGTCGTGTTCCAGTAGCCGTCCGGAAACTGATAAACCGCAAGATAGTGCACGTGCGAATCCGTCAGAGCGTCACTAGGGTAACCTGCGGCTGCCATTCCCATGAGGGTGTATCCAAGGGTGTCTCCGCCGCCGCCAATCGTGGAGCCGTTCCGCATCGGTTCTAGAAATGGTACTTCCGTAGCTACCGCAAATCCTAATTCCTTCTTGGCCTGTTCCTCGTTTACAGCGAAGCCTTTTTTCCGCGCGAGCGCCACCGTCATGGCGGTGGTCGAGTTGTTATGGCAAGAGACGCAACCGCGCGCCTTGAATACAGGTTCTCCGGCCATTTCGAGCACCGGGAGAATCTTCTTTACAGCTTCTGCCGCGGTGCGGGGCACATCAATGGGTTTAGGAGACTCCTCAGTCACGACTTTGGCACCCGCTTTGATGAGCAGATCCATTGTGGATGGAATTCCCAAGCGCGCCGCGAGCTGATAGGCGGTCTCGCCGCGATCGTTTTTGGCGTTGGGATCCACACCCTTCGAAAGCAGCCATTGCACCATTCGGTCGTGCTCGGCGGTGGGCTCCATCGAGAGCACTGCTTGCATCAGAAGTGTAAACCCTTCCCGGTCCTTAGACTCGAGAGAAGCCCCGTGGCTCAGTAGATACTGGGCGGCATCGGTCATCGAACGTTTCGCGGCTTCGTTCAGTACGCCTGCTCCAGTATTTCGTAACCCGCTGACGGGAGCACCCTTTTCCACCAGCAATCGAACGCAAGCTTCACAGCGTGCGATCAAGGCCTGGGACACCGCTCCACCGTTGGCATCGCCAGGACTGACCCCGAGACTGAGCAGGTATTGGATCGCTTCCAGATCGCCTTTTTGTGCGACAGAGGCCATCATCGCCGCTTCAGGCTCGGCACCCTTCGCCGCTAGAAGTTTGAGAACCGGAGTTGCCCCGAAAGCCTTCGCCGCGACGTTCATGGGAGTGGCACCCCGTTTGTTCTTGACTTTGACATCGGCGCCCGCATCCAGCAAAAGACGGGTTTTAGCCAAATTCGTCGCAGCATACATCAATGCGGTTGACCCGGCCGAGTTTTTTGCATTTACATTGGCACCATTGTCCATCAGTAATTTCATCATCTCGGGATCGGATTCGATTACGGAATGCATCAACGCTGTTGTCCCATCCGCGTCCACGCTATTCACGTCCGCCCCAGCACGGAGAAGCTTTTGAACCTCGGCATGGTCTCCGTTGCGAACCGCAACCAAAAAATCGGAGGAGCTGGCGGCCATAAGGGTGCTGCAAGTTGTGAGTAAAAGTAGAAATAAGCCCTTCATTCGTGGATCTCCATCTGGCAGCATAGGAACTACGCAGCAAAATCGCAAGCGCTAGTCCAATGTATTGAGCCGAGCCGATCCTTCGGGATCGACCCAATGGTGGTAGACCGCCTAGAGCGTTTTCAGGTAAGCAATTAGGTTTTCCTTGTCCTCGTCGGTGAGCACGCCACCCATGGGCGGCGTCGTACTTCCGCCCATTTCTATGATTTCTCGAACGTTTACTTCGTTAACGGGCTTCCCGCTTAGAAGCTTTTCTTTCTTAAAGAGGTTTTTTAGTCCAGACCCAACCTTGGTATCAGTGGAGTCCGCATTGTGGCACACAGCGCAATTGTCGAACACCGCCTGCCCCTTGCTGGCATCCGCAGCCGACACCGGCAAGACGATCGATATGAGTGCGCCTAAAGCCGCGATTGCTAATAACCCCTTCATCATGGAATTTAGTCTACAATCAGGACGTGCCAGAACACTTACGATAGTCAATAGATTGGACGCTACCCTTAAATCCCTCCTCGTGAATCGATGGGTTGAGTGCCGAGCAAGCGGCCGCTTTTCCCATAGTTACCGGATTAGGGTCCATTCACGGTCGGTTGCGATGACTTCCGCCACATGTATATCGTCCTCGCTCGAAAGCGTTCGCGACGTGAGCGTCACTTCGGGCCTCATTGGTAAGTACTGCGCTTGCCAAAACCGCGGTTTCTAGATACTCTACTCGGTGGCAGTGGGCTTCCTAATCCCCGTCAGTAGAATTACACGCGCACTAGTGGCCAATATTCGGAAAGTAACAAATTCATTCGAGCGCGCGCTCATGCTACTCGATCTGCTCGAGAAGACTCCCGGTGGTCTCAAGACGATGGAGATAGCCAAACGGCTCAACATTCCAAAGAGCAGCTGCTTCTACATTACGTCCAAGCTGGTAGCGCGCGGGTACATCCAGCGGGATGACGAAACCGCGTGCTATAAGATCGGCCTTACCCCCCTGGCTTTGGCTCACGCTAGCCTACGGGAAATTGGATTTCGGTCACTCGCGGAGCCAATCCTCTACAAACTCGCATTGCAAAGTGGTGCGTCCGCCGCCATTGGTATGATCGAGCGCGGCCGCGTTCTGATTGTCGATAGGGTGGAGGGTCCCGAGTTCGTGCAGGATGCTCTGCGGATTGCGGAGGGGAATAGAGTACGCTTGCAAAGGAGACGCGGCGACAGCAGAATTCGACAGGACCGCGATATCGGAAGGGAGTTGGCGATTCACTCGACCGCGCTTGGCAAGGTGCTCTTAGCTTACAAGCCAGAGCAACAAGCAAATGATCTGATTGGCGCACTTCATCTGACTAAGTTCACTGCACACACGATCACCTCTAGGGCAGAACTGAAAAATCAACTTTCCGAAATACGGAATCAAGGCTATGCGAGTGCTGATAGCGAACAAGACCTAGGGATTCGCGCTATCGCCGCTCCGCTGTTCTTCCGCGACAACAACACCGTGCACGCAGCGGTAACGATAAACGGGCACATTCCCGACGATGTTTGGGATGACCGCGACGCCCTGGTGGCGGCTGTCATAAATGGTGCCAGACAAATTTCGAAGCGGATTTGGCAACTTTCCTTTTCGTAATCGGGTGCGCAGATCGATCGCAGGATCCGCGTCATGGCCAAGCTTCCCGGCAAGGTACCTATTGTTCTTCCGGAACCGCAGTTTTGATTCCATCGAGATTGAACTCATCTGCTTTACCGCACTCTCCGCACCGGTTCGTTCCTCAATCCAATCCGCGCGCGTTACCATGTGCGCTTAAGTTTTTCGGATTTGTGATCCGATCATCACCTTGTTGTTTTCCAAGAACACAAAATAGCGATCCAGGGGCCGCGCAGCAGGCCCCCCCATCACTTTTCCATCAATGGAAAATCTCGATGCGTGGCAGGGGCACACAAATTGGTTGGTTTCATCCTCCCAGTGGTAGGCGCACCCCAGGTGGGTGCACTGCGGCGAATATGCCACCACCCTCTCGTCGCGTCTGCGCACCACCCAGGCAATCGCCTTTTCTTGGAAGGTGCGCCAACCGTCAATACTGGTCCGCTCGAACGTGACCATCTGTGGCTTATCAATCTGTAGTAGCGTCAGATCGGTGGCTTTAACCAAGGTCTCTTTCTTTTTTTTCGTCCGGGGATCAGCGAACAGATAGATGGCGGCCGGCACTCCCAAAGCCGCTCCGAGCACCGTCCCCAGGCTGAAGGTCAGCGCTGAATAAAACGAGCGGCGCGTCGGAGTTTCCACTTGGAGTCCATTGTGATGCTTCATGGGTTCTTTTGGCCGTTCTCACATAAACCGCCGGAAACAGCCACGAGAGAACAATATGCGTCACGCGACCGATCGTCAATAGATGCGCCCAATCTATTGACCGAAATGGCGGAGACCACGTCGAGGGTTTGTTCCCGTCTCCGGTCCAATAGGTTGACCTACGCCTTGAAAGGCCTTGGATTTGCCCTTACCCTATACCGAAGTCTGATCGGCAACCTATTGGGGTCCTGTTGCCGCGTTGCCGACTCTCGGATGCGGCGTCCGCCGTTCACGGCTGAAAACGGCTCGGAACGCGAAAGGGGGGATTATGAGATCAAAAATGTTTTGCGTCCATTTATTGTTGCTATTGGCAGCGTCTCTTTTGTCCGCCCAAACAGCGGGTACGGGCGCCGTCACGGGGACGGTCACGGATTCGAGTGGAGCCGTGATTCCCAACGCAACCGTTACCGCAACGCAGACCGAAACCGGGCAGGAGCGCACGGCGACCACCGGTGCGGACGGAACTTACCGCTTCTCCCTACTCCCCCCGGGACTTTATAAAGTGTCCTTTACCGCCAGTGGATTCAAACCCGTGGAGGTACCGAACTTTAATGTCAACGTCACGGAGGCGCCGGTTCTAAACCGTAGCCTCGAAGTCGGTGCGCAGACCGATCAAGTTACCGTTCAGTCTGAGGTGGAGACGGTCCAGACGAACACGTCCACGCTAGGAACAGTGGTCGGATCGCAGTCCGTGGTCGGTTTACCTCTTACCACTCGTAACTACACAAATCTTCTGGGCTTGTCGGCAGGTGCTGCCGCGGCCGTCCCCAATGCCACCGCGCTGGGGCGAGGCAATATGGAAATCGCGGTCAATGGGGCTTCCACGGGTCAGAATACGTTTCAAATGGACGGCGTTTCGGTGGTGAATTTCGCCAGCAATGGAATTCTCACCGAAGGAGGCACCTACGCGACATTTGGCATTCCCAACCCGGATGCCCTTGCGGAGTTTAAAATCCAGACCTCGCTGTATGACGCAGGATATGGCCGGAACCCGGGCGCCAACGTGAACGTGATCACCAAATCGGGAACCAACGTGTTCCATGGAACAGCATTTGAGTTTTTTCGCAATACCGTCCTTAACGCCAATGACTTCTTTAGGAATCGGTTTTGCGGGCTGTCTCCTCTACAATGCGCGACCGCTGGCGGCAACAAACTGGTTTTGAATCAAAACCAGTATGGCGGCGTAATAGGCGGGCCGGTGAAGAAGGATAAGCTGTTCTTTTTCACTTCGTATCAGCAAACCTGGCAGAAGAACGGGATTGCATCACAAGGCTTTTCCAGCGCCAACCTGCCGCCACTGCCGCTCGGTGACCGGGGCACTTGCGCGGGTTTTACCCTTTCCACGTGCGACGCGGCTGGACAACAGTTCATCAAGGGCCTCGGAGCAATTTACAGCAAGACCGCCACCAGCGTGGGCGGGACGCAGGTGGCCGCGGATGGGTCCAATATTAATCCCATCGCCGTGCGGTTCCTGCAGGCCAAACTGGCCAATGGTTCCTATTTCCTGCCCGGCTCGACTACGGGTTCGCAGCAGGCGGTAAACTACAGCAATCCCGCACACCAGCGGGAGTATCAGGGCTTGATTAATATGGATTACGTCATATCGCCCAAACACACCTTAATCAGCCGGTACTTCCGCTCGATGGAACCGCAAGATCAGGGTATTGTTGGTACGGGGACCGCCATTGTAAGCGGAACCACCGGCTCGGACGTATTTGGCTACCACGACGGTGTTCTCAAGCTCACCTCGATCGTTTCGAATAGTTTTGTGAATGAACTGCGCGGCTCTTTCCAACGGGCCACCACCGATTTCTTTCAGAGTCCGCCTCCCAGTACATTCGCGAGCAAGATCTATCCCAGTTCCAGCATCGCGTGCCCCGGAGGGAATCTGATCATATGCTCTCTTCCGTTTAGTCCGGTTCTGAGTTTTACCGGACTATATGCCGCAGGCGGCAGCTCTTCCGCCGACGAGATTGTGCATAACACGCAAAAACAAATTTCGGACCAGATTTCTTGGACCAAAGGCAAGCACACGGTTCGCGCCGGTTTTGAGTTCGACCGCTCTCACTGGGTGTTTGACTATCCAGGCCTGGGCCACGGCATTAACGCCTTCCAGACGTTCCAAGACTTCTTGATCGGTCTGCCCGGGAATTGCGGAGCGGCCGTACCCGGCGTCTGTAACGGTGGGAACGGAAGCAGTATTCTGAACACCACGAATTTCGACGTGCAATCTGACGGCTTCATCCATGGATTTCCCGTTAACAACGCCAGTTGGTTTGTCCAGGACGATATAAAAGTTACCCAGCGCCTGACGGTAAACGTTGGTCTGCGGTGGGAGTATGATGGCCAACTCTCTGAAAAATACGGAATGATGAGTACCGTTTGGACATCCTTGGTTCAGGCGGGGCCGGTGCCGGCGACCACGCAAGTGCCGGTTCCTGGCCAATATCTAGTACCGGCGGGAGGCAGTTACGCCGGTTGGATCGTCGCCTCCAACTACGACACCCGCACCTACGGTCCACTTCCGAATGGTGTTGCGCGCAGCGATCAAAACATCCCCACGAGAAACTCCGTTCCTCTCACCAATTACGCTCCGCGTTTGGGATTTGCGTGGCAACCGTTTGGAGGGAGCAAGTTCGTTGTACGAGGCGGCGGCGGCATCTTCTACGACCGCGTGCCGGCCAATACAATCGTCCACGGGGTTGGCCAGAACGCGCCCTATGCGATTACGCTGGATCAGTCGGGAGTCGGAAACTCATTTGCCTCACTGGCGGCTCCCTTTCAGAACATACCTAAAACCTTCCCCATCCGCTGGGTGAACTTTACTCCCGGACTTACTCCCTTTCAACAATCATCAGGGATCACCGTAACCGGTCTGCAGGATTTCTTTACACCAGTTTCTTACTCGTGGAATCTGAATATGCAGTACGAGATTCTGCCGCGCTTGGTCCTGGAGGTCGGCTACGTAGGTGCCCATGGGATTCATCAGGGCGAAGTCGCGCACCTTTTGAATGAGGCTGGGCTAGCAACTGCAACGAATCCAATTAATGGCATCACGACGAACACTACCAGCAATGTAGCGCTGCGGGTGCCCTACCTTGGTTTCTCTGCCACGGGAATTCAGTATTCGATGAGCGATACGGATTATAAATTCAACAGTCTGCAGACGACTTTGCGTAAACAGCTTTCCCACGGCTTAACGTTCCAAGGCGCCTACACATTTTCGAGAGCATTTGCGACGGCGCAACAAAGTGGCCAGAACAGCGGAGATCCTCTCAACACCCGGCAACAATACGGCTTGAATAATCAATACCGGCCCCACCGGTTCGTGCTGAACTATAGCTGGGAAATTCCAGGCAGCAGCCTCAAGGGCTTCGCCGGCAAGGCGATTGGCGGATGGAATCTTTCGGGCGTGACCACCATTCAAGACGGTACACCCATGAACATCACCGACAATCGGGGCGGCTCTATCTTCGGTATGTCGGGGTCCGGTCAGGTCATCTCACGAGCTCAAATGGCTTCAGGCGCCACCTACGCCGATATCGTCAACCCCGGCGACGTCAAGACTCTTCTTGGCGGCGCCAGCGGTGGGCCAGGCTATTTCAATACCGCGGCGTTCACTGCCATTCCTCTCGCTATTGCTCCAGATGGAAAGGTTACCAACGGCACGGGCTGGGGAAACTCGGGTGTAGGGATCGCCTTCGGGCCCGGCCAATTTAACTTCGATGCCACGCTGGCGAAAGTTACGCGGGTAGGTGGCATCCACGAGGACGTGAACCTTCAGTTCCGGGCTGAATTCTTCAACATCTTCAATCATCCCCAGTTCAGCAATCCGGCCACAGCTTTTAACAATTTGGGCAGTTTCGGACAGATCACCAGCACTTCGGTGAATCCACGTCTGGTTCAACTCGCTTTGAAATATGTATTCTAGGGCAGTCGATAAGGAGAACGACAACACAATGACGAACCGAGCCATCGAGACCACCAACCAGAGTTCCCACCCGGGTTCAGCGCGCAGGAGAATCATGGCACGTGTTTCCGCGGCGTTATTGTTCCTGTTGATCGCAGTAGTTGCCTACACACAGAATCAGTCAAACCAGCCGCCGAAAATGACGGTGACCAAGGTCAAAGGCGATCTCTATGAGATCGAGGGCGGCGGCGGTAATGTCGCTTTGTATGTCACCAGTGCCGGCGCCGTCTTGGTCGATGCCAAGAACCCCGGTGATCCCACGTACGATGCACTCATGGCGCAGATCAAAACCGTCACTAAACTTCCCGTAAAGTACGTTTTCAATACGCACTATCATGAAGACCACACCGGCGCAAACGGCAAATTCATTTCCAGCGCCGAAGTTATCTCGACTGAAAATTCCAGGCTAAACACTCTCGGACCGGCTTGGCGCGGTGCTTATGGCGAACATCGCGTTCCTCCCATCACCCCGTCGCAGCCTTCGGCGCCGGCGACGACGGTGTTCACGCAGGAGGTGTCCATATTTCTTGGTGGCAAAGAAGTGCGAGCACGCTATTTTGGCCGGGGCCACACCAACGGGGATGCCGTTATTTATTTTCCGGCAGAGCGGGCGATTCATACTGGCGACATGGTGACCAGGCTTGGCAACGCTTATGGCCCGATGGTTGACTATGATGGCGGCGGTAGCATCGTGGATTTGACCAAGACGCTCTACTCGGTGGTAGCACAGCTCGATTTCGACACAGTGATCCCGGGCCATGGCCCGGTGATCGACAGGGCCGGTATGATCACCTACATCAAGGGCGTTGAGGATTTTCGGACGCGCGCCGCCGGGCTAATTCGCGCGGGCAAGAGTCAGGAAGAGGTCGGCAAGATTCTGGGTGACGAGTACAATTGGACCTCTTCGCGTAACTTGAACTTTCAGTGGACTTTGCCGGGCTTGATGAAGGAACTGAAGTAGCCACTCTTCGACTAGTCCACGGAAATTAGAAACACGACCTTAACGCGAGGACTTGTCTCTGGCCCAGTCCTTTTCTGGTAGCTCGAATACTCAAAGCATAGCACCTCGATCAGGAGAATCGCTGATTTCGGGGTCGAATGGAAGGAAGCTGCGGTTTTGAGAGTAGCCAGAACCACCACAATAAGCAAGGTATTGCTTTCCGTTTACGCTGTATGGGATCCAAATGACGGCGTACCGGGAAGTGATCCGATCGACTTGATGACCACCGCGAGCCAAGAGTGTTCTTGTAACAAGCTCCAACGGATAAGGTACCGATAAACGCGCTTGTGTCCGTTTATCGGTTGGGTGCCTGGAAGGATGAGACTGCTATGCTGACTTCATTCCGCTAGCTAAAAGCACTGTGCTGCCTTAAACAGCGTGGCGCCGGATGAGTGCCAATCGGCATTCCTTTCCTCCTGAGCTTACACCAAACCAAACGAACGACTTTCCGAATCTAGTCCTGGTTAACACCCTGGAGAAAGTGACTCTTCTCAAATTCTCCATTCGCGGTTTCGATATGTGTCCGGCTTGGGGAGCCAAAAACTTATCTTCGAACTGTCTCTGGCTGCTGGTTAACGCCTTGGCTGCCACTATTTCTTTGGTAGTCGCGCGGTTTCGCGCAATACCGAGGTTTCCCTTGAACTCTCTGCTGCGGTATCGGCCGTTTGGCTCCTTGGCACCCGAATCGCCCCCCGACGGCACTTATTCTCTGTGACTCTCCAATTCCCTGCCCTTTGGTTAACAGCGCCTACCCAGCAGGCTCTGGCGTTGAAGGTCGGCGTGCACGTGGTGCAGCTCCGCCGCTACGAAGCCGGCTCCTCGCAGCCCACCCTCGACGTGATCCGCCGCCTCGCCGTCGCTCTCCAGGTGAGTGCGGATCTGTTACTGTTCTGCGAAAATCAGCGGGGCCCCGACGACGACCTCAAGGGGATGGCGGTTCCGCCATCGCGTTTATGTGGCGGGTGGGACCGCTTCCAGCGATTTTCCCCTGGTTGACCCCTTGCATCATCCGTAACACCGTTCAGTTCTACAAGAATCAGGGTAAGACGCTGGAGCACGTCCTGAACCATAAGCTCAATGGTGGGCGGCATCCGTTGTTCGCTGAAACTCTTGCCGGTGCCGCGCTGATCCCATTGGATGACGGCGGAAGGTTTCGCTGGTTATGCGGTTTTTCGAGAAGTCGAAGTACAGACTCAGGGCTTCCAGCGTGAAGCGTTCGTTGCGCTGCGGATCGTCTGCAAAGAACTGTCGAAGGTGTAAATCGCGGGTCTTGTCAAAATGTTCCTGCAGCGCGTTCCAGGCCGGCCGGTTACGGAGCGGGACGATGCTGCGTGCGGGGGTGTACTGCGGAAGTGTCATGTAGCTTTCAGCCGGCAGCTGTGAGCGTCGTTACCTTCGTCTCGATGCATTTGAGCAGATCCTTCCAGGATGTGACGAACGATGCCGCACCTTCGCGTTGCAGTTCGGCGGCGAGTTTGTCATCGTCAATACCGGCCTTGACAAACGCGGCGATCACCTTCTCGGCATCACCGCCATCCGCCGGTAGAACGTCGCCCAGCGAGCCGTGATCGACGAACGCAAGCAGTGTC
>Ga0157370_10003653_pt1 | contig 17990 bp, 15 predicted proteins | sample C35metaG_FD_113463 | JGI IMG/M metagenome (GOLD analysis project Ga0157370, IMG submission 113463) | Corn rhizosphere microbial communities from Kellogg Biological Station, Michigan, USA - C3-5 metaG | ecosystem: Host-associated > Plants > Roots > Rhizosphere > Soil | place: USA: Michigan...
ATGGCGGAGGAAGAGGGATTCGAACCCCCGGACGAGTTTCCCCGTCAACGGTTTTCAAGACCGCCGCCTTAAACCACTCGGCCATTCCTCCAGCTAACATCGTAGCCCGATTCGCTGAAGATCCGCAGGGCAAAACGAAGCTTTCTGAATGCCCTCGCTAACGGCTTGTATTCTGAATTAGGGTTCGAGCACCATTTCCGCCAGCACCCGCAAATCGTCAATGATGAAATCCGGCGGCGCTTGGGCGAAGGTTTCGGGCTGAAATCCCCAGGACACGCCGCAGGCCTGAACAGAAGCCGCGCGAGCCGTAAGGACATCGACGGCGCTATCTCCTACCATCACCGTGCGAGCTGGATCAGCGGCGGCTTCGGCTAACAGACGTTCGATGCCGACCGGGTGCGGCTTCTTTTCCTCAAAACTGTTTCCGCCGTAGATCCGGAAAAAGTGTGCGGAGAGACCCAGTCCGGCGATCAGGCGCTCGCTGAAGCGCACCGGTTTGTTAGTGAGTATCGACAGCGGAATTCCGCTTCGATGCAGGCGATCCAGCGCTTCGCGTACTCCGGGATAAAGCACGGTCGCGTCGAGCATGTGCTCGCGGTAATAGTCCAGGAAGAACTGGAGAGCTGCTAAGTGTTCGTCTTCATCGAGGCCGGGCAGCGCGCGTTTCACCAGCATGGGTGCGCCATTGCCGACATAAGAGGCGACTACATCGTGGGGCAAGGGAGCACGATGCTTCCATGCCAGCATGGCATTGACGGAGCTGACCAGGTCTTCCTTGGAGTCGATCAAAGTTCCGTCGAGGTCAAATATCAGAAGGTCTTTCATTCGTCTTTCTTGGGATGCGCGCCAGTGGCCCGTCGTTTTAGGATCTTCAGTTCTTCGCGGCTGTTTTGCAATTGCTCGGCCCACAGCCTGCGGAGTTCGTACATGCTCTCGCGGAACGCAGTTCTGATGGGATTGGGTGCCAGCTTCGAGATCGTGCTGGACGCTTCCATGGCGTAGGGCAATACTTCAGACTTCACCATCCAGTTGGGCATCGGTTTAGGCGTGAACGCGAGCAATACGGCGATGAGCGCGATGGCGATGATCATGCCGCGCACTAGACCGAAAGCGCCACCCAGCAGACGGTCGAGCCAGGAAAGGCCGGTCCACTTGAAAACCTTCGAACAGAGTTTGGCGAGTAGCGCGCCTACGGCCAGAAAAGCCCAGAACACCAGCAAGAAGCCGATCAGATTGGAGGCCGTAGTGGATTTCAGGTACTGGTGAACCCACCCGGCTGGAATGCCGTAGAACCAGAAACCAAACACGATGCCCAGAATCGCTGCGGCGAAGCCGATGCCTACGCGGGCGAAGCCCGCCACAAAGCCTGCGGCCATCGAAGCGCCCACCACAATCACTACCAGCAGGTCCAGGAGGCTCACGCGGATACGGATTGGAGTGCCCGGCCGGTCAGAGCGCGATAGGCTTCCTTATACTTTTCACCTGTGCGGCGGGCTACTTCTTCGGGCAGAGCCGGTGCGGGCGGCTGCTTGTTCCAGTGAATGGATTCGAGATAATCGCGCACGTACTGTTTGTCGTAGGACGGCTGCGGGCCGCCGGCCGTATAAGTCTCGACCGGCCAGAAGCGCGAGGAATCCGGTGTCAGTACTTCGTCGGCTAGAGTTATCTCGCCTCCGATCATGCCGAATTCGAATTTGGTATCGGCCAGGATAATGCCGCGCGGGCGCGCGTAATCGGCGGCCTGTTGATAGATCTTGAGAGTGAGATCACGGAGCCGAGCGGAAAGTTCCGCGCCAATCAGCGAGCACATGTGCTCGAACGAAATATTTTCATCATGACCGGTCTGCGCCTTGGTGGCTGGGGTGAAGATAGGTTCGGGCAGAGCGTCGCTTTCGCGCAGACCGCCCGGCAGGGAAATGCCGCACACGGCGCCGGTCCGCTGGTATTCTTTCCAGCCCGAGCCGGATAGATATCCGCGCGCCACGCACTCGACGTCAAACATCTGGGCTCGTTTTACCCACATGGAACGGCCCTCGAGATCTGCGGGCAGCCCGGTCATATCCGTGCTGAGCAGATGATTGGGTACAGTATCGCGCAGAAAGTCGAACCAGAAAAGGCTCATCTGCGTCAGCACACGCCCCTTGTCGGGAATTCCCGTGGCCAGAATGTAGTCAAACGCGGATATGCGGTCGGTGGCGACAATCAGCAGGCGTTCGGGGTGTTCTGGATCTTCATAGATGTCGCGGACCTTGCCGCGGCCGCGCAATTTCAGGCTGGAGACGTTGGTTTCAAGTACCGGGGTATTCAGGCTCATGTGATTTTGAGAAAGCTCTTCCAATTATACTGTTGGGATCGGATGCTTCTCTCCATTCTGATTCCTGTTTACAACGAGCGCACGGTGGTTGAGAGGAGCCTGTCGCTTGTCCTCGGCGCCCCGCTGCCTGAAAACATGGAGCGCGAGCTGGTCATCGTGGACGATTGTTCCACCGATGGCACCTCGGAGATTCTCGACCGTTTGGCTGCCGGCGAGCCGCGCATCCGCCTGTTCCGCCAGTTGGTGAATCAAGGCAAGGGCGCCGCGGTGCGTACCGCGATTGAAAAAGCGCAGGGCGATTTCTGTCTGGTGCAGGACGCGGACCTGGAGTACGATCCCTCCGAATACATGCGATTATTGCGCCCCCTGCTCGATGGGAACGCCGATGCGGTGTTCGGATCGCGTTACCTGGTGAGCGATCAAACCCGGCTGCTGCCTTACTGGCACACCGTGATGAATAAGGGGCTCACCCTGCTGTCCAACATCTTCAGCAACTTAAACGTCTCCGATATGGAAACCTGTTACAAAGTGTTCCGGACGGATCTTCTGAAGAGCATTCCCATCCGCTCCAACCGCTTCGGCTTTGAGCCTGAGATCACCATGAAGTGCTCGAAGCGCAGGTTCCGGGTGTATGAGGTGCCCATCAGCTATCACGGACGAACTTATGAAGAAGGCAAGAAAATCGGCTGGAAAGACGGAGTAAAGGCCCTGGGCGTCATCCTGTATTTCTGGGTTGTCGACGACATGTACCAGGCCAACTACGGGCGCGGACTGCTGAACAGCCTGACCGGGACTCCGCAGTATATGACCTGGCTGACACGCGTGCTGCGTCCTCACCTCGGTGATCGCGTACTTGAGATCGGGGCCGGACTGGGGAATCTGACCGGTCGGCTGATGGCGCGTAAATTGCAATACGTCGCCGGGGAGGCGGACCCGCTTTATCTGCACGCGTTGCGCAACCGTTTCCTACGCACGCCGAATGTGACGGTATGCGAGTTGCACCCCGAAGTGCCGGCGGATTACGAGCCGGGTGCCGGTCAGTTTGACACGGCCTTGTGCGTGAATGTGCTGGACTCGGTAAAAGATCCTGTGGCGGTTTTGGAATCACTCCGGACGTGTCTGGCCCCAGGGGGCTCGGTGCTGGTTCTGGTACCGCAAGGGAAGGGATTATTTGGGTCACTCGATGAAGGACTGGGTCAACTGCGGAGATTTTCGCGGGAGGAACTCGGCCAGATTCTGGGGCAGGCGGGTTTTCGCATCGAACGGATGTATCAACTCAACAAGATCGGCACGCTGTCGTGGTGGTTCTTCGGCAAAGTGCTGGGGCGCACGGCTATCAGCCGCCCGGCGCTCAAATTGTTCGATAAGACGGTGTGGTTCTGGCGCCGCATCGATGGGCTTCTGCCATGGCCGGGACTGTCGCTCGTCGCCGTCGCGAAACGGACTTGAAAATGAAATATATCGTCACGGGAGGGGCCGGGTTCATCGGCTCGACGCTGGTGCGCAGACTTCTCGACCAAGCGGACGTTGAAGTGGAAGTGATCGACAATCTGCTCACCGGATACGAACATAACCTCACAGATGTGCGGGACCGCATCAAACTGCACGTGCTGGACATTCGCGACGCCGCGGCTCTCGCACCCGTCATTCAGGGGGCCGACACAGTGTATCACCTGGCGGCGATCCCCTCGGTACCGCGCTCGATTGCCGATCCCGTGCCTTCGCACGAGATCAACATCGATGGCACCTTCAACGTCTTTCGCGCAGCGTCGCTCGGAGGCGTACGGCGCATGGTGTACGCGGCGTCGTCATCGGCTTACGGCGATAGCGAAACCTTGCCAAAGGTCGAAACCATGACGCCTCGGCCGAAATCGCCTTACGCGGTCCAGAAACTGGTGGGGGAGCAATACGCGTCAGTGTTTTATTCGTGCTTTGGACTCGAGACCGTGGCGCTGCGCTTCTTCAACGTCTACGGACCGCGGCAGGACCCGACCAGCGCCTACTCCGGGGTGCTCAGTCTGTTCATGAAACATCTGCTCGAGCGTACCCCGCCCACAATCTTCGGCGATGGCGAGCAATCTCGCGACTTCACATATGTCGACGACGTTGCAGCACTGTGCGTGAAGGCGTCGAGGGCGCCCGGTGTAGCCGGGAGGATGTATAACGCCGGCAACGGCGGCCGCTTCACGCTCAAGTTTGTCTGGGAGGTATTGCAGAAAATGGAAGGCGTTGAGATCCCGCCGCGCTTTGGGCCCCCGCGTGAAGGCGATGTGCGGCATTCGATGGCCGATATCAGCAGGGCCGCTGCCGAGCTGGGCCACGCGCCGAGGTTCACGATTGAAGAAGGTTTGAAAAGGACCCTCGAATGGTACCGGACTCAAACGGCAAGAACCCACCAAGCGGTGTAAGAGGCGCACGGCACCGGCTGCGGGGCCCCAGCCGGATTGACCCAGCCGTACCGCTAGGACCGCGAGCCGACATGGCATCGCCGTCTAAAATTGCGCCTACAAAGCCTGCGCCCACTCAACTTCTCGCCGCGAGAAAGCGGGTGCTATTTGTGTGTATCGGCAATTCCTGCCGCAGCCAAATGGCGGAGGCTTTCGCGCAGGCGTACGGCGCCGACATCATCGAAGCGCAGAGCGCAGGAGTCAGTCCGGCAACCTATATTGCTCCGCTCACTAAACAGACGCTGGGTGAACGCAATCTCAACATCGACGACCATTTCCCCAAGAGCGTGGACACCATGAGACGCCAGGCGTTTGACGTGGTGGTGAACATGAGCGGTGTTCCACTGAGCCTTCCGGGCGCGCACCTGATCGATTGGGTGGTGCCGGACCCAATCGGGCAGAGCGAAGCTTACTATCGCACCGTGGCGACGCAGATCGAGGGGTTGGTGATGCGCTTGATCATGGAACTGCGCACGTCGACATAAAGGCCCACAAAATTTGACACTGGGCACGGCGCGTTAGAAAATGAAGGGGCCCACCAACATATGCGGATATGGCGGAATTGGCAGACGCATGGTTCAGGTCCATGTTCTCGCAAGGGAGTGGAGGTTCAAGTCCTCTTATCCGCACCACTAGCCATGGCTTTGGGATCAGCGTGCCGCCGGAGGTTCCTGATCCGTCGGAATCCCGGCAAAATAGCGGAAGAAGGCTGCTGCCCGGTTAATCGTCGAGGAGTCGTGGCTGGCGGCACGGCCGTTGGCACCCCTAATAACGGACAGCAGTTTTGCGCCCTATGTGCTCCCCGCGCAGCCACACATACAACGGTGCGTGCGGTTCAGGTGCGGGCCAGGGCAACGTAATGCGCAACCTCTGGCGGAAAGGGTCGCCGGCAACCGGCGCCGGAATCGGCTCCACTGGCACGCCATGCTCCGCGTCCCATCCGATCTTTTCGATCATGTCGAGATCGCGGCCCTCCAAAATTCCGGCATAGCTCGAATCGCCGACTTTCTCGCTGGTGAGTGTGAATTTGTCGAGACGCGGAACCCGAATCACACGGCCGAGCACGAACGGATCCGAGCGGCCCTCCGGATCCAAGATCACGGTCGCCTGCAGGTTGCATCCGGCATAGCCCACCACACCGGGGTCGACGGACAGATAGAGCGTCCCTGGACCGGCGAAGGTTAGACTCGCACCAGTGGAGGTTTCGCCCTCGGAAATCCGCAGCGAATGACGCAGGCCTCCGGTCTTGCAGCCCAGTTCCAACTGTAGCGGTACATCGTGAAGGTCATTCACCGTCAACGCCAGCCCAGCCGGGATGCCAGAGGGTAACTCATTGGCACCAATCTCCATTCCCGGAGCATCCTCCAGCGACTTCCGCGCGGATAGGATTCTAGGGCGAGGCCCTACGATCTCGATCGCGTCGGGCACCTTCACGGGATTGTCGAATCCCTGGACTTTCAGAAGCAAAGAGAATGATTGCTCTTTGGCAACTCCGGGGCGCAGCGTAATCTCGCCCGACCAGCCATGCGGTCCCGGCGCTCCCACGATGTCGCCTGCCTCTGAAGAGACCGCCTCGATACGCTCAAGGCCGCTTCCCTGCAAGCGGATTGCCTCGCGCGTTTCCCCAATGTTGACACGAATCGGGAGATTGGAGATTTTCGGAGCAGAAGGCATGACCACCACCGGCACCTGGTGCACGACCCCGTCGGATTGCGTCAGTAACAAACGATACGAACCAGGCTTCGCGGTTTCGAGATTCACGATAACCGAGTTCTGCGGGCCGGCTCTTTTGCCCACCGGCAAAGTGAATTCAACTTCCGTTGGCTTGTTGTGTGGGGCGGGGGATACGAGAGCCGCCTTTTCGAGAAATTCGAAATCGGCGCCGGACAATGCCACCGCGACGTCTCCGCTCGCTTCGACAAGTTTGTCTCGCTCTCCGCGCGCGAGCGTCAAATGACTGAAGTCGCCGTAAGCGCGCAGATGCAGCGTCCCTTTGACCGGCAGCGGATCCCAATCCCACATTGCAGCAAGCTGGTAGTCGCCTGCCAGAACTTTCGCCTTCGAGAGATCGATTTCCAGTGAACCAGCAGTCGTGAGGCGAACCTGAATCGGGATGGAGGTGCCGCCGGCGGCCGGAGTCAACTGCCAGTCGCGAGCGCGCCCGAGCTCTTTTGCAATGGAGTCCTCGCCTGGTTTGAGCGCGACCGTCGACTTCGATCCGAGCGGCAGGTACGAACTGTCCGCCAGAGATACCGCGGGCTTCTTTAGGTTCGGCACTCTGTAGGCCCACAGATAGGCCATGCGCGTCTTCGACTTGGGAGACAGATCCTTGCTGCACAGCGTCAAGCTGTCTTTATCCGCTGCTTGGGCAAACGCCGAGCGAAATTCCGTCATGGGAAACAGGGCGCTCTTGAGGTTTTGAAATAAAGCCGCGCCCCCGGCGGCAAGTCCCACCGGATTGCCAAAAAACAGCCCTGCCACAGAGGCCGCCAAGCCGCCCGACTGCTGCACTTGGGCGCTCCGGTTAGCGAGCGGGTCGTAGGACGTCGACGCCGGAAGCAACGTCTTGAGCAACAGCACCGCTTGCTGATCGGACGATCCTTTCGCATTCAGCTTCTGCGCATCAACGCCGTATTGAGACGAGAGCCCCTTGATCACGGCGTCGACACCGGCACCCGACTGTTCCGCATTCGCCAGTTCTTGCACGAGCGATTCTGCTTGGGAACTTTGCTCGGCGTAGTCTGCCAGCTGCCGTAATAGTTCACGATCGTGAATTACAAGCGACTTTATTTTGCCCTCATTCAGGCCCTGTGGTCCGAAAATGAGCGCGATGACCTGCGGACGCTCGAGTAGCTGCCATTCAGTGCGAGTTCCTGCCTTGCGTGGTTCCAGCGTGATCAGGTCGTCGTCGGAGGCCGGCACGAGAACACCGGCGACTTCAGCGCGGCTGGAAGCGCCGGGCATCAAATGCATGGGATTCCAGGCGAGGCGCGCCCCGGCGGGAATCGCAGCAACCGATTTCAGCGGCAGCGGCGAACCTTGGGAAAAAGGGCGAACAGAGAGCTGAAATGCCCCCAGCGATGCACTTCCGGCACATCCGAGCGGCAGCACGGCGGCGGCCGCCGGCGCGAAAGCCAGTAACGCCCCCATGACAATCCAGATCATTATTCTGAGACGCCGCAATCGAGAAGCCGATGACGGTCGAGATCTACCGCCCTCGCTCCCGGAGTCAGTGCGGACCCTTCCTTAATTACCGATACTGCTATCAGGTCGACGTTTCGCTCGGCCCGCCCGCTAAAGGCGCGTCGGACCCAATTGGTTTTTGGATATTGAATGTCCATCAGTGGACAAATAGAAGGTCAAACCTTTTAGCTCGCGCCGAGCATGTGGTTCTTTACAACCTCGCGGCAGTAAATCTGACAAACACTAGACTTCTAGGTGGCGCGGTCAAAGCCAACTGAGTAAAACAACAATCCAACCCTCTGGTAGGCTAGCACGCTCTCGTAAAGTCGAAACATCCCTTGGAGACACTATGGGCCGACTTTACATCACTGACTGCCGCCCCGGGGAGAGAATGAATTCCGGTAATGATGCGATGAAAGCATTGCAGCGGGGTTTACGGCGACGCCAAGATACCGAGGCCCGCGAGGCCGACCGCGTCATCTGCGGGAATTCGTGCGGGATTCTCCGCAGGGCCGGAACTCGCAGCCGCCCTGCACCTTCTGCCCTCGCGCTAGCGCAGCGGACTGAGAGTTGTACGGGTTCTCGGACTCCGGCCACGGAAATATGAGCGGCCGACAACTAACCGGGGTTTTATTTTAGCCGCGTTACGCGTACTATGGCTGAATGCGATCTTCCACGATTCTGGGACTATTCCTGCTGCTCTCAACTTCTGTCCTCGCCGATGACGGCCAGCGCATCCTTAGTATTGACCATTACGTAAGCCTTCGCTCCACGGCACCCGCCTCAGCTGGGCAGACCACCGAGATTTATGTACGCGAACTGGTACAGGCGGGCATGAGTTTGCGAGGAGCCACACCAGCGGACCGCGTGGCTCTATTCATCCACGGCGCGGGTACGCCCGCGGAGGTGGCCTTTGATGTCCCTTATAAGGACTACAGCTGGATGGATTTTCTTGCCCGAGCCGGCTTCGATGTGTTCGCCATGGATATGACCGGCTACGGTCGCTCTACCAGGCCGGAGCCCATGAATGATCCTTGCAATCTTTCGAAGGAGCAACAGGCAGCCTTCGTACCCAGTCTCATTTCAGCTCCATGTGAAGCCTCTAATCCGCATTCGCTCACCACCATCGCCTCCGATTGGGACGACATCGACGCAGTAGTAAACCATATTCGCGCGCTTCGCCATGTGGACAAGCTCAGCCTGCTGGGCTGGTCACAGGGTGGGCCGAGGGCCGGAGGCTACGCCTCACGCCATCCCGATAAGGTGTCGAAACTCGTTTTGCTGGCTCCCGCCTACAATCCCACGATGCCGCTGGAACAAGCGGCTACCGCTATTCGCGGCGCGTCTATGAACACCCAGTCGCGCGCCGAGTTCGTCACCAACTGGGACCGCCAAGTGGGTTGTGCCGAACAGTATGACCCGGCAGCCAGCGAGTCGGTGTGGTCCAAGATGGTCGAATCCGACCCGCTTGGGGCCACCTGGGGCACCGGCGTTCGCCGCGCACCTTCGGTACCCACCTGGGGCTGGAACCAGTCTGTGGTCGCCCAGATGCAGCTCCCTACGCTCATGATATCGGGGGTCCACGATAAACAGGTCGCGCCGGAGCGCGTGCGCGAGCTGTACCGGGACCTTGGTTCTTCAAAGAAGGTGTTCATTGACCTGGCCTGTTCGTCGCACAACGCCATGTGGGAGAAAAACCACCTGCTGCTGTTTCGCGCATCGCTGGAGTGGCTCACTTCCACGACCGTCAACGGAAAGCCAGAGGGCCTGCAGCGTCTGGGCTATTAACCTGGACGATGCGTCTAAGCATTGCGCATAGCTGCTCCTTGGCGGACGCCGATGGCCACCATCCCATTTCCGTGCTGATGGGCGCGGCGGCCCGGTTCACAGGGATGCCGGCGCCTACAACTCGGACAGTCCCGTGAATTGTCCGTTGCTATCGCCTAACTTCGCGGTAGGAACCCCGAGTTTGTTGAGCAACGTCAGCTGAAGGTTCGTCAATGGCGTGTGTTCCGGATAGACCAGGTGACGGCCACCCTTGAGTGTTCCGGCCCCGCCGCCCAGCAGCAGGGTGGGAAGCGGGCCGTGCGTGTGACGATCGCTATTACTCAGGCCTGCGCCATAGAGCAGGATCATGTGATCGAGCAGGGAACCGTCGCCGTCTGGCGTCGATCGTAGCTTTTCCAGGTATTCGGCAAACAGTTTGAGGTGGTATCGCTGAATGCGCGCGCACTTCTCCATCTTCACCGGATCGTTCTGATGATGCGTCGTAGCATGATGCGGTTCCGGGACACCAATCTGCGGATAAGACCTACCGGTCTGCTCGCGTCCGTACATGAAGGTGATCACTCTCGTCAGGTCGGATTGATAGGCCAGCAGTTGTAAATCATATAGCAGCCCCACGTGCTGTTCGAACGCGTCTGGGATGCCGGCGGGCCGGGCTACGTCCGGCACTTGTTTGCCGCTTTGTTCTTCCGCTTTCTGAATCCGGCGCTCCACATCGCGAAGCGAAGCCAGATAGTCGTCCACCTTTCGGTTGTCGGAGGGACCGAGCTTCCGCTGGAGCTGCTTCACCCGGTCGGTAACCGAATCGAGAAGGCTCTGGTCCTGCTGGAGACGCGCCGCGCGCACGCGCGGATCCGTGCGATCGCTCGCGCCGAATAGCCGCTCGAAAACCACGCGCGGATTGTTTTCAGCCATCAGCGGCAGCGTCGGCGTAAGCCAGGAGAGCGTACTGCTATACGCGCAACTGTACCCGAGATCGCAGGAGCCCACAAAGCTGTTGTCGTCGACCGTTAGCTGCAGCGATGAGAGCTGGGTGTCGCGCTCAAAAGCCTTCGCGGCGATCTGATCCATCGAGATTCCGTTTTCGACGGCGCTGTCCGACTTTTTGACGTGGACACCGGTCAGGTATGTACCGGAAGCGCGTGAGTGGTCGCCGCCGCCGTCGCCAAGAGCCTCCGCAGGATCGCTGAACAGCCCGGTGACCACAGTCAGCTGGCTGCGGAACGGCTCCAATCCTGCGAGCGTGGGCGAGAGCTTAAAATCGGCGCCGGTACCGGTCGGCAACCACTGATCGTAGATAACGCCGTTCGGGTGGTAGATGACGCTCAGGCGACGTACAGGACCGGGAGTAGTTGCGGCGGTCGCCAAGGCGGGGACCATTGCGTCGAGCAACGGCAACGCAACCGTTGTACCCAGGCCTCGCAGCACGGTGCGGCGCGAAATGGCCTTTTTAGTAATGATCATGAACCCGACCTCCTCATCTGAAATGGTGCGCTCTTCACGATGCCCAAGACCACGGACGACCAGCGGTAGTCATCGGCGGCAGTGGATCGCACGATCCCGCGGACCGCTGGCGCGTCGTAATACTCAATTCCCCGGCCCAGCGCGTAGGTGAGCAGCTTTTCGGTCACCGCCTTGACGAACTGCTGTTTCCGCGCCACGAAGGCGTGCTGCAGGGCCGCCGGCCCTTCCACCTTTGTGCCATCCAGCAGCACGCCGGATGCGTTAATGGCCTTGCCCGCATCGGTGGTGCGCCACTGGCCGATGGCATCGTAATTCTCGAGGCTGAATCCCAGCGGATCCATGCGCGCATGGCAGCTCGCGCAGGCCGGATTCGCGCGGTGCTTCTCGAGCATCTCTCGCACCGATAAGACCTTGCCATCCTTGTTGCTCGCCTCGAGAGCAGGCACATTGGGGGGCGGAGCCGGCACCGGCGCGGCAAGAATATTTTCCAGCAGCCACTTTCCCCGGATGGTCGGCGAAGTTCGGGTGGGGTAGGAGGTGACGGCCAGAACGCTCGCCTTGCCCAGCAATCCGAAGCGATTCTCGTCGGTGAGCGTCACTCGCCGGAAGTGGCTTCCATACACGCCAGGAATTCCGTAATGGCGGGCCAGCTGTTCGTTCACGAAGGTCTGGTTCGATGTGAGCAGATCGACGACGCTGTGGTTCTCTTTCAATTGAGCGTCGACAAACATTTCGATCTCCTTGACGAAAGCAATCCGCAGATTATCGTCAAACCATGGAAACTTCGTACTTTCCGGTTTGAGCAGCCAAACATTGCGGGTCTGCAGCCACTCTTCGAAAAAATTCTGCACAAGCGAGGCGCGGGCACGCGGGTCAGCGAGCAGGCGCGACACCTGTTGATCGAGGACCGCCGGCTGCCGCAGTTTTCCAGCGATCGCCAGGTCGAGCAGTTGGTCGTCCGGGATGCTGCTCCACAGGAAGAAAGATAAGCGCGAAGCTAGCTCGACGTCGGAAATGCGGTAAGCTTCCCCGGGAGCGACGTTGGCAGGATCAACCTCGATCCGGAACAGAAAATCCGGACTCACCAGCACCCGCTCGAGCGCAGCGCGAATGGAGCCGTCGAAATCCCGGGTGGCGCGGGCGCTCTGGTAGAAACGGAGCAGCGTCTGCACGTCGTCGCTGTTCGAAGACCGGCGATACGCACGGCGCGCCAACGTCGACAAGATCTTGGTGGCGCAGGGCATCTCCTCTCCGCTATTGGCGGGGTGACACACGAAGATGAGCTTTCGGCTGGGCGAATCCTGCGATACCTGGCCGTTATACGGGCCGCCAATGAGCAGCGCCGAGATCGAGGCCGGAGCGGTCGGAGTGTCGGATTGACGGCTCCAAACCGGAATGCGATCTGGACCCGGCCCTTCCGGTTCAGTGTCACTGGATTTTAGGAAAGTGGCGACTACCTGCCGCAGGCCGGCTTTTACTGGCACGCGCACCTGCAAGGCCTCATCCGCGTCTTGCAGCGAAATCTTCTTTGGAGATTCGGCTGAGTTTGTTCGGGCTCCGGCGCCCGCGGATCCTCCACCGATCGTAAATTGCCCTATGCGGTTCCCGTCCACGCGAATCTCGATTTGATTGACTACATTGAGACCACGAATCACGCTGTCATAGGTCCTCTGCAGCCGAAGCTTGAAAACATACTCGCCATCCACAGGGAAGTAGTGCCGCGCGGCGATTCCGCCCTGAGATCCTAGTGGAAAATCTTCACCCAGACGCTCCGTCTGGCGCAGGTACGTCTGTTCGTTCGAGTTTCCTTTTACCGAACCGTAGCGCTCGAACTCGGCCGGAAGGGCCGGATCGCCGATGGCGAGCCGCGCAATCCTTGCTGCTGCCGATACGTACCGATCCAAGAGTGCCGGCGGCAGCGATAATGCCTCGGCGTTGGTGTCGAACCCATACGCCTGTTCGTCCGGCGGCAACATTGCTTCGGCATCGACGTCTACCGCAATCAGATCGCGCACCGCATTTGCATATTCGGTGCGATTCAGCCGATGCAGACTCGCGGACCGGCCCGGATTCACGTGAGCTGCCGCGGCGCGGTCAAGTTCCGACTCCAGCCACTCGGCCACGGCGTCGTAGGTGGCGTTATCCGGCCGCCGAATACCAGGCGGCGGCATCGAGCGGCTTTGCAGCTTGACGATTACCTTTTCCCACGTCTCCGCCGAATTGGACACATGCTCAGCGTCGGCTTGATCCAGCATGAGATTCGCTGTCTTGAGCTTGTTGTTGTGACATGAGACGCAGTATTTTGTGACCAACTCGCGCGCTGGAGTCGTGGGCGCCGCAGTCTTCTGAATCGCAGGAGCAGGTGCCTGGAAGGCCGAGGCCTGGAAGCACAACGCGATGAAATACGTGACGGGAACCCCGGCAATCAAAAGGGTTGTGATGATGGTACCTCGGCGCTTTCGGTGCATCGGCATTTCCTTCGCGGGGTTACTCACCACACTCATTCTGAGCCTCGCAAGGGTGACCGAGCTTCGGATCGGCGCCATGCTTGAGGAGCAGGTCCGCACCTTCCTTGTTGTAAAGGACGCCTCCCAGCCGGTCTCCGAAGCCGGAAGCTGCCAGCCAAGGGGTAACACCTGCCTTACTCACCGCATTCACATCCACCCCGAGATCAATCAATTGCGCAAGCAGAGTGTTCCAACCGCGATATGCGGGACCAAACAGGGCGTTTTCGCCGGAGATCGTCGCTCCCTTGGCATCGAGGCCAAGATCCAGCAAAAATTTGACCGCTTCCCGGGCCTGCGTCTCAGTAACCGGACTTTCACCCACTCCGTGGTGCAGTGCAGTGGCGGCCATGATCGCGGTCGTGTTGGAGGCTGTGGGTATCTTCGGATCGGCTCCGGCCGCTAGCAGGAGCCGCATCATCTCGAGATCGTCCACCGAGCTGGCGAGCAAAAAGGGCGTTGCGCCCACTGCGTCCAAATATCCGCCGGCGAACGTCGGCTGCGTTTTGGTCATGCGCGCGTTGGGATTCGCGCCATGAGCCAACAGGGCTTTCACCAACTGCAGCTTGGCCTGACGATCCGGAATTCCGGCCATCGAGTCTTCAAAGCCGTACACTGGGTTGGCCGTGAAGTTTTCCCAGGTTGTGGCTGCCCAATGCAACGGCGTAAGGCCGGCGTCACTGACGTTGGGGTCCGCTCCTTGATCGAGTAGGAAGAGTGCTAGTGGAACCTGGCCCCGCAGGGTAGCGATCAGCAGTGGAGTATAGCCGGCAGTCGATTGATTCTTTCGATAAAACGAGCCTCCACGCACTCGCGTGCGGCCTCGCCCGGCTACCTCCGTCGCTTCGGCGGGTTGCTTTTCGGACGCATCCGGCTGCGTTCGGAGGTTTATGTTCACCCCCGCGGCCAGCAGTATCCGGACTGTCTCCTGATCGCCTTCCCGGGCGGCGAAGTGCAGGGCCGTGAATCCGTCCTTGCTGTGGGCCTGGAGGTCGGCATGGGCGTCAATGAGCATTTTCACAACGGGAGGGTGATGCTCTGCGGCAGCCCACATCAGCGCGGTCTGGTTCTGCTTCGGTTCTTTCGCGTTGACTGCGGCGTCATGCGCGATCAGGATTCGAACCGCGTCCACGTTGCCACTTTTCGCACATGTCATGAGCGGAGTCTCACCGGTGGCGATCGGCAAGTTTGGATTGGCGCCCGCCTTCAGGAGCAACTCTATTAATGCGGGGCTCGTATTCACACATGCTTGAGATAAAGGCGTCATCCGAAAATCATTCACGGCATTGGGGTCCGCGCCAGCATCGATCAAGACTTTCGCGGTTTCGAGATCATTCCAATGCGCTGCCCAAAGGAGCGCTGTCGAGCCGTCATCCGATCGGCTATTGGCGTCAACATGCTGGCTCACGAGAGCACGAAGGTTCTTATGATCCTGGTTTCTGGCAGCCTCGACCAGCGTGGAGTCGCCGGCTGCAACGGCAGAGCGTCCCACCAGTAGTAGCGTCGTCAGCAGTATCGCGATCAAGCCGCTTTGCATACGTCGTTCGTGCATGCCGCCCTCCCCAATTAGAACCGGCTCTTAGCCGCACGATTTGCGCCATGCGAACTCTCCATCGACAGACTCGGCATTGCGTAAACCTGCGCCAATTATACGAAATTGCTCTGCGAGTTGCTGATCTTACGGGTAGCAGAGCGATGGAGCGGAGTGACGCTGGTCCTGCCGGCACCGTAGGAACAGCCAGCGGACCACGGATTCAAGTTGTCGCCGCTTGAATCAGGCGGTCATAACTTGTTCGCGTTCCCAGCGGCGCAGTTTTCGGCACTGGATAACGAACCCCGCCGCGGCTTTGGCGGTGGCCAGTAAAACAAAGCCATCGTCCATGTCGGCAGCGATTCCCGCCTTCTCGAACAGCGGCTTGGCCGCTTCGTTATAGGCGATAAATTTGAGCTTATCGCTCCGTTATGATTCGAAGCGGCCGCCCCGCCGGGTCATACTTAGCCCGATTCTGGAACTGGAAAAGGCTACAGCGGATTTCGTAACGCTCTCACTTCGAGCTTTTCTGGAGAGCCTTTTTTTCCTTACGGGGCAGTCTGCTCTTGTCCTTTTTCGGCAGTTTGGGCACTTTCTGCGACTTCGCCGGTTCCGTCGTTTCGTTTGCGCCAGCTCCCGCGAGTTTGGCGATTCTGCCAGCGGCAGTCCCTATTGCCTTTGCAGTGCTGACGAGAATGCTTTCCTCCGTGGTTTCGGTTGCTACTTGTTTCTTAGCCATCTTTTGATAGTCCTTCCCCTTCGTCTTTTGCCTGCGAGTTCTTGTTTCTGCCTCGGTTAGTTACTATACCTATTGCAACCTTCGCCGTGAGACCGGCAGGCTGCCCGCCGAGGAGTGCTACCGAAGCTTAGCAGTATTCAGAATGCCGTTGCCGAACTGCGTCGGCGGCGGTTTCAGCAGTGAGGTATGAGCTGAGGGGGGGCAAACTCGTGTTCCGATTATCCGCTCGCGGGTTCACTGGCGTATGCCGGTGCTGCAACCCGGCACGGACGCATCAACGACCATTCGCATGAGACGAGGACTTGTCCGAACTGTTTCTGGCCCCACTGGAACCGAACGTGAGGCTCAACAGATACTGGACTAAATCGCTCTTCTCGCCGCTGGTCAGGCCGAGCGTAAAGTGAGTATCGTAATGATTGACAACGTCATTTAGGCTCGCGAACCGCCCGTCATGATAGAAGCCGCCCTTAGTATGGGTAAACAGATCACCAATAGGGGAGGTGCGATAACGGTGATCCGGCGCACGGTCGGCTTGAAAACTATCGATACCGATTTCAGCCGGCGTGTGCAGGTTCCAGCCGGGATCGGTCCACAGGGGTTCGACGTGGCAGTTGTTGCAGCCGGCTTTCCCGCTGAACAATTCATCGCCCCGGGACGCTGCCGTCGGATCGAAGCTTCCTGCGGGAGGCTGCGGAGACGGTAAAGCCAGTTGATAGAACTGAAGAGCCTGCAGCTTAGACGTGATCTGGTCATCATCGGGGCTGATGTGTTGCCCATTGGTTAGGCGTAGGTCTCCGAAACCGTGTGTTGCCGCAATCGGAAACTGCCCCCCATCATTCAATCGAGGATCCCAAAATCTTCCGGCTCCATGCATTTCTAGAGCCGCCACGAACACATTCCAATAAGGTACCGATCCCCAACCGGTCCACGTGTGCAGATTCACTCCTCCCAAGCCAAATGCCGGCGGAATCAGCGTGGCGCCTGAGACTTTTGTGCTCGTAACATGACCGTCAGTGGTTTGCTGAGGGTTAAAAGCCTTACCATCGAGTGCCAACTCGGCATCGAATTTTCCCGGCCCCCAACTATTGAGGACGCTAATCACCTCAGCTGGAGTTGCAGACAACAGAGTGGCGAACGCGGTTAAATCCGGCGCCAGGGCGATAATTCCACCCACGTTCAGATCGCGATTGGGCCAACCGTCCAAGCGATGCCCAATACAGCCTGTACCAGGATTGGGCTGAATGACACCGGCGCAGAGGTCCGGCTGAGAGTTATCGACAGTCGAATGGCAAAAGGCGCACTGAATTCCCATAGAAGTGAGCGCTCCACCCGTATCAAAGAAACCGGTTACGCCGACTACGGCATTCAACTTCAGCAGTTGTACCGTTACCGCGGGGTCGTTCAGATTGATTGAGCCGCGTTTGAGCTGCTCGAAAACAGTTCTTGGAAGAGCATCGCTGTCTACCTTCAATCCGACCGTGAGAGCTGTTTTAGGACTCACTCCGGGGCCAACGCCGCCTAGCCCTGCGCCCTCAATCGCCTGGTGCAATTTGAGGGTGTCGCCCCAAAACGCCTGATCACCGAACGTATCAAAGCGAAAAATCTGGCGCCCCTGCGTGACTAACTGGACTGCGTTGTCAGCGGTCGCGTCTTTATTGACGGATTGGCTCCTAACGCCTGTCGCCGTGAGTCCGAAAAAGGCCAGACCAGCCAGCAGAAACCCTCCCGCGAGAGGGCCTACGTGAAATGATATATGTCGTTTCATGATATTCTCCTTGGACTAAATTGGGAACTCCCCGCACGCCCGGGGGCGCGTCGCGACCGTTAAGCGGACTTTGTCGGCATTTGGGCGCAGATTTTAACGCTGTATCTCTTTCAAAGCCACCTCCGCCGCACTTGGTTTCGCTTTACCTATCGAGGGAGGAGCGCTGTCTGGAGTTCCGCGGCGCAGCACGTGTTCCGATGGATGCATGTTCATGTCATGCGCTGCGGCGTTCTTGGAGTCATGTTCAGAGCTAAAGAA
>Ga0157370_10003656_pt1 | contig 17974 bp, 10 predicted proteins | sample C35metaG_FD_113463 | JGI IMG/M metagenome (GOLD analysis project Ga0157370, IMG submission 113463) | Corn rhizosphere microbial communities from Kellogg Biological Station, Michigan, USA - C3-5 metaG | ecosystem: Host-associated > Plants > Roots > Rhizosphere > Soil | place: USA: Michigan...
ACGCTCGTCGTCGTGTCGCTGGTTCTCATTCTGGTCGCGGTGCTCGCGAGCTGGATACCGGCGCGGCGCGCCGCACGCACTGATCCCATGGAGGCGCTCCGAGCGGAATGAACGGTTGACATACACCCTGCGCGTGGCGCGCCGCGCCGCTCTTGTCCTCTGCGCCGCGGCCGCCGCTGCGTGTCGCGCGCCGGCCTCCGGAGTCGGCGCGACTGGCGCAGTGCAAGGGCCACACACGATTACGCGCCTTCCCACCGGCGCCCGCCTGGACCCGGTGGCTCCCTCGGTCGACCTGGGATCCATGCCGCTTGCGATGGCATTCTCGCCCGACAGCGCTTTCGTTGCCGTCCTCATGAGCGGCTGGCGCGAACAGGGTGTGCAGATCGTGGAGCGCGCGACCGGACGCGTCACACAAACGCTGCCGCAGCGCGCCGCGTTTCTCGGACTCGCGTTTGCGCCGGATGGGCGGACACTCTACGCGTCCGGCGGCAATGAAGATGCGATCTACGCGTATCGCTGGCAGAACGGCCGCGCAACACTCACGGACAGCATTGTGCTCGCACCGCACCGCGCGCGGCAGTCCGGCCGGCGCTATCCCGCGGGCCTCGCGCTCTCACCCGACGCACACACACTCTACGCCGCCGAGAATCTCGACGATTCCGTCGCCGTCGTTGATCTGCCATCACGGCGCGTCGTGCAGCGACTGGCCACCGAAGCGTACCCGTACGGCGTAGTGACCGCGCCGAACGGCACGGTGTACGTGTCGGCATGGGGCGGACACACGGTCTCGATCTTCGCCCCTGACGCGAGCGGGAGGCTGCACGATGCCGGCAGACTCCCGGTGGCGCGACATCCGTCGGCGCTGCTTCTCAATGCGGACGGCTCGCGGTTGTTCGTCGCCTCCGGGAGCACAGACCGCGTCGATGTAGTGGATACCCAGGCGCGCCGAGTCATCGCAGAGCTGCGCGATGCTCCGCCCGCCGGCCCCGGCGAAGGGAGTACGCCGAACGCGCTGGCCCTCGCGCCAGACGGCCGGCGTCTGTTCGTTGCCGAAGCGGACAACAACGCGGTGGCGGTATTCGATCTGAGCGCGCGCACGTCAGGCATCGCGGGCGACGTCGCGCAGGATACGCTCGCCGGTCGCCTGCCCACGGATTGGTATCCGACTGCCGTACTGGTGCGGCGTGACACGCTGCTCGTCCTGAGCGGCAAGGGACTGGGAACGGCACCGAATCCGGACGGTCCATCGCCGGCGCACTCCAGCAGCGTGCATCCGCGCAGCTACACGTTGGGACAGACCAGCGGCACACTCATGACCGTCGCACTGGCTCCCACCTCGACCGAACAGCTTGCGCCGCTGTCCGCGCGCGTCGCGTCCGCCAATGGGTGGGGCGCCCGCGACAGCACGGGCGAGCACTACCCGCCCTTTCAGCACGTGATCTACGTCATCAAGGAGAATCGGACCTACGACCAGGTGTTGGGCGATCTGACGCAGGCCGATGGCGACACCGCCCTGCTCTTCTTTCCGCGCACCATCGGACCCAACCATCACGCGCTCGCCGAGCGCTTCGGCATTTTCGATCGCTTCTTCGTGGATGCGGAAGTGAGCGCGGACGGACACAACTGGTCCACGGCCGCGTACGCTACGGATTACCTGGAGAAGACCGTGCCGAGCGAGTATTCGGGACGCGGCCGCACGTACGACTACGAAGGCACGAACCGCGGCAGGGAGAGTGCGGCAGACTTGCCGGACGATGACGTGGCTGCACCGGCCAACGGCTACCTCTGGGATCTCGCCGCGCGCGCCGACATCACGTTTCGCAACTATGGCGAATTCGTGGTGCGGGACACGGCCGGTAGCGGCGATCAACGCCAGCGTTATGTGGGCGACAAGCCCTTCCTGCGCGATCACACGAATCCGCACTATGCGGGTTTCGATCTCGACATTTCCGATCAGTCGCGCATGGATGTCTGGCTGAGCGAGTTCAACACGGATGTGGAGACGGGCCGAATGCCGGCGCTCGAAGTCATCCGTCTCCCGAATGATCACACCGCCGGCATGCGCGCGGGTGCCCCCACGCCGCGCGCCTACTTCGCCGACAATGATCTGGCGCTCGGCCGCATGATCGGTGCGCTGTCGCATTCACCATTCTGGAAGAGCACCGTGGTGTTCGTGCTCGAGGATGATGCCCAGAACGGACCTGACCACGTGGATTCGCATCGCTCAGTGCTGCTCGTCATCTCGCCGTACAATCATGGCGGAGTGATCCACCGGTTCGTGAACACGACCGATGTGATCGCGACAATGGCGGAGATCCTGCACCTCGGACCGTTGTCGCAGTTCGACTTCTATGGCCGGCCGCTGCGTGACATCTTTGCGGCCACACCCGATCTCGCCCCGTATGATCCACTCACGCCTGACGTGGCGCTCAATGAGCGCAATCCGAAGAGCGGCATCGGCGCGCGCGAATCACGCGGACTCGATCTGAGCGCCGAGGATCGCGCCAACGAGGACCTGTTCAATCGCGTGCTCTGGCGAGCAATCAAGGGTCCGCGCGACCCCTACCCTGGTGCGACGCGCCAGCCGGCCTTCAACTGGCAGCATCCGGCGCTGGCGGAGCCTGGGGGCTGAGGGCGGGGTGGTCGCCCGGCCGCCCCACGCCACCCTTCCGTGGGAATGATCCACGCCCTTGCACCCGCCCTTGGGAATCGGCAATCGGGAATGGGGAATCGGGGAGGAAGACCTCCCCACCCCGCACCCCACCGCCTTTTTTTCACCGCCGCCTCCCCCCGCCACATCATTCCCCATTCCCACGATTCCCCATTCCCGATTTCCGATTCCCAAGGGCGGGGTGGCGTGGGGTGGTGGAACCGATCAGGCCCGTGACAGTCCAACCATCGCTTCCCGCGTCCGGTCTTCCGCCGGCGCTTCGCCAGTGACGGCCGGAAGGATCAGCGTGAACGTCGAACCCGCGCCGAACGTGCTCTCGACCGAGAGTTCGCCGTCCATCGCCCGCGCCAGGTCGCGACTGATGGCGAGTCCCAGACCAACTCCCTGCTGGCTCGCGGTCGTGCCGCGACGGTCGATCTGAACGAACGGCTCGAAAATGCTCGCCAGCTTGTCGGCGGAAATGCCTCGACCCGTGTCATGCACCTGAATCACGATCTGGCTTTCCTCTCGCGCGTCGGCATGCGAAGCTACGCCGGAGGGCTGCAGGTCGCACTGCACCGTGACCTCGCCGCCGGATGGCGTGAACTTCACGGCGTTGGAAAGCAGGTTGAGCAAAATCTGCTGCAATTTCTCGGCATCCGCTCGCGCCGCGAGTTCCGGATCCGGGTGCGCGGAGGTGAACGTCAACCCCTTGGATTGCATCTGTGGCGTGATGAGCGCTTCGACGTCATCCAGCGCCGCGGCCAGTGGAACGGTCGTCACGTGCAGGTCGAGTCGGCCCGCTTCGATGCGCGCCAGATTCAGAATGTCGTTGATGATCGCGAGCAGATGCTGCCCGCTCTTCTTGATCCGCCCGAGATCCACCCGCTGCGCCTCCGTGAGCGGACCCCGAAGCTCCATGGTGAGCAGATCGGTGTACCCTCCGATGGCATTCAACGGCGTGCGTAGCTCATGACTCATCATGGCGAGGAATTGGGACTTCGCCTCATTCGCGGCCTCCGCGGCCTCGCGTGAGTCCGTGATCTCCGCAATGAGCCGCGCGTTGTCGATGGCCATCGCGGCGCGACGGGCCAGATCTTCCGCGAGCGTGACATCCGGTTGCTCATAGCGCCGGCCGGATTCCGCGGAGACGAACGTCATCACGCCAAGGATGTCGCCGTGAATGGCGAGTGGCACGACCATGTAGGACCGCATGCGAAGCGAGCGCAGGATGCGCAGGTGTTCGGCGTCCTGCGCCCTCGCCACCAGCAGCTTGTCAGTAATCTCGAACATGAATTCCGGCGCGCCCGTCCGGAGCACGTGGTAGCGGCCCGTGGGAGCGTCGGTGTCATCCGGATAGCGTGCGCCCAGCGTGGTGGCCAGCGCGATCTTTTCCGGATCCTCGTGCGCGATGACGAGTCGCTCGAGCGTCCCGTCGCCGGCCAGGAGGTCCACGATGCACCAGTCCGCGAGCGTCGGCACCGCGAGACGCGCAACCGCGCTGAGCGACGCCGGATAATCAAGCGAGGAAGCCAGCACCTCGCTCGCCCGCGCGATGAAGCGCAGGTCGTCCTCTCCGCGTTGTCGCTCCGTGATGTCAGCGCAGACGCCGACGAGCCGTTCGGGTATACCGCCGGCGTTCAGGATCAGTGCACCGTACGCCTCCAGCCAGCGCAGTTCACCGTCCCGCCGCGTGATGCGATAGCGCAGATAGTACGGGTTGCGCTGTTCCAGGGCAGACCGAATGGTGACGAGCACCCGATCCCGGTCCGCGGGGTAGATGTCATTCCAGAACGCCTCGAACGTCCCGGGGAACGTGCCGCGCTCGATGCCGTGCATCGCCTCGACCGGAGGCGACCAGGTGACCCGCCCGGAGGGAATGTCCCACTCCCATGGACCGAGCCGGCTCGCCGACAGGACGAGCCGCAACTGCTCCTCACTGATCCGCAGCGCGGTCGCCGTCTGCTGCAGTGCATCGTTCGCCTTCCAGAGCTCCTCGGACTGCGCCGTCAGCTCCGCCGCCGACCGCTCCTGCGCAGCAGCGTGGCGGGTGAACAGCGTATTGATGAGCAGCGCGACGGCAATGGTGAGCAGCGTGCCGGCACCGAGCACCGTTTGGACGAGCGATGCCAGCCGTGCCTCGCTCGTCGCTCGTGCGGCGAGCAGCGCGGTCTCCGTCTGCTCCATGTCCTCGGCAACGCCGCGAGCCTGGTCCATGATGCGAGCGCCAACGTCGCTCTCGAGCAGGGCGAGCGCAGCGGCTCGGTGCCCGGCGCTCGCCAGCGCAATCGTCGAGTCGATCTCCGCGAACTTGGCATTGGCGAGCGCAGCCAGCGTATCGGTGCGCGCAGCCTGAACGGGATCGCCTCCGGTGAGCTGGCGCAACGTGTCCAGCTCCAGCCGGGCCAGACGTTGAGCGTTGCGGTATGGCTGCAGATAGCGCTCGCGCGAGGTGAGCAGAAAGCCCCGTTGGCCTGTCTCCGCCTGAGTCAGTTGCGCGAGCACGCGCTCGATCGCGCCAATGGCGCGGTGCGTGGCGGCTACCAGCTGCTGGTCAGCCGCCTGGCGCGAAAGCCCAACGTACACCACGCTCGCGAACACCACGATGACGATGCTGGATCCAAGCGTCGCAGCCAACTGCTGCAGCCCGGACCAGTGCACGAATCGGGGAACGTGCTGGTGACGTTCGGATGGACGGGGCTGGTCGGGAACAGCGGCTTTCATCCGGAGACGATGGGACGGACGGGCCCAAGTGCCATGGGGGTGCTCCTGAACCTCCGTAAGGCAATGACTGAATCGCCTGGACGTGCCGCCCGTGGGCACCTGCGCGGTCGGGCTGCATCGCCCGATGCGGTCATGATAGCGGCAAGTGCCGAACAGGGCAACGTGTTCCGGCGACCGTGCGTCCTGATCCACGCACATGCACGCGAGCGCCATGCAGCGCGGCGCCAGCGAACGGACATACCTTATATCCTGCGCCGCGTCGCAGAATTCCCATTCGCAAGGAGGTTGTCGCCATGGACGACGCATCGTGGAACAAGCCATCTGTCGACGACGAGAGGGCCACAACCATTCAGAGCCTCGACGTGGACGGTGCGGCGGACGCCCCAGCGGAGTCGAGCACGCGCCGCACATTTCTCCGTCGGGCATCCGCGCTCACGCTCGCCATTCCAGGGCTCGGAGCAGCACTGGAATCGTGCTCCTCGCGCGAAACCGGGCGCAGCGCGACGTCGGACACCACGGAGCATGAAACCCACGCCGGGACGACCGGCACCCGGCGTGATTCGCTGCGCTTCCACAATCCCGACAGCAAGCTCGATACGTCGCTCAAGCGAGGTACGCCGCATGGTCTCTCCGGGACGCGGCCACCCTCCGCGGCAGCATCAGCCGTGTATGCCCGCTTTGATCCACGGCTGCCGCCGCTTCCCGGGGAGCGGTCGCTGAAGCTGCACTTTCATGCGCGCGAAGTACCCGTGCGCATCTCGCCGGACACAGTGGTGGCGGGCTGGACCTTCGAAGGAAATATTCCCGGGCCTCTCCTGCACTGTCGCGTCGGTGACACGGTGCACTTCACGCTGACGAACGAAGCGGAGATCCCGCACTCCATGGATTTCCATGCGGCACAGATCGATCCGCGTACCGCGTTCCGCTCCGCCATGAAGGGACAGTCGGTATCGTACCAGTTCACGCCGCGCCGTGCCGGGGCGTTCTGTTATCATTGCGGCACGGCACCGGTGCTCATGCATATTGGCGCAGGCATGTTCGGCGCCATCGTCGTCTCGCCGCGCACGCCGCTGCCACCGGCGCGGGAGTTCGTGCTGCTGCAGAACGGGTACTACCTGGGCCAGGAGGCCGCCGGCACGCGCCCATCCGATTACCAGAAGATGCTCGGCGGCAACCCCGACATCGTGACCTTCAACGGACGACCCGATCAATACAGCCGTGAACCGATCCGCGTGAAGCGCGGGGATCGCGTGCGCTTCTGGGTCGTGAATCCGGGGCCGACGATGGACTGCGCCTTTCACATAGTGGGCGAGCAGTTCGACACCGTGTACATCGGCGAACCGCCGACGCAGCGTGTGCGCGGCGTGCAGACGTGGAGCGTGCCGGCCGGGGGCGGCATGGGCTTCGAGCTCACCTGCGATATTGCGGGCGAATTCGTGTTCGTGAATCACGCGTTCGGCCACGGACAGAAGGGCGCCATTGGCACTCTGGTGGTGGAAGCATAGCAGGAAGCCACGCCCTCGCCCATGACATCATCTCGCACCGTGGGAGCCGAGACGGCACCCGTCGCGGAAGCACCGCGCCAGTGGTTGCAACCACTGTTCCCGGGCGCCCTCGCACTGCTCGTGCTGAGTGCCGGCGCGCTGCTGCTGCGCCTGCCGAGCGCGGCAGCGCACGCCGTGTGGGTGTGGGAATACGGCCTCATCGTCGCTGCCGCACCGTTGGTATGGCGCACGGTGCGGGACGCGCTCCGCGGGCATCTCGCCGCCGACCTCGTGGCAACGCTGGCGATTGCCGGCTCGCTTCTGCTGCTCATGCCGCTGCCGGGGCTCATCGTGGTGATCATGCAGAGCGGCGGCGAGGCGCTCGAGCGCTACGCCGAAGGCCGGGCCTCGTTCGCGGTGCGCGAGCTGGAAGCAGCGGCTCCGCGCACGGCGCACCGCGTTCGGCAAGGCAGCACCGAGGACATTCCCGTCGCGGACATTGCGGTTGGTGATGAGCTGCTGGTGCGCCCGGGCGAGATGATCCCCTGCGATGCCATTGTACTGGAAGGGCGGTCGCACGTGGACGTCTCGCGCATCACGGGGGAACCCCTGCCGGTTGCCACCGCACCGGGCACGCGGCTCCTGAGCGGAACGATGAACGGCGAGTCGCTGCTCACCATCCGTGCAGTCGCCCTCGCCAGCGAGAGCCAGTATGCGCGCATCGTGGAGCTGGTGCGCTCCGCGCAGGCGAGCAAGTCTCCGCTCCAGCGCCTTGCCGATCGGTACGCCGTCTGGTTCACCCCCGTGACGCTGGCGGCATGCGCGGTGGCGTGGCTGATCTCGGGCGACGCCGTGCGCGTGCTGGCCGTGCTGGTGATTGCCACGCCGTGCCCACTCATTCTGGCCACGCCCGTGGCCATTCTCGGCGGGATCAATCGCGCCGCACGGCGGCAGATCGTCGTGCGCAACGGCACCGCGCTCGAGCAGCTTGGCAAGGTGACCGCGGCCGTGTTCGACAAGACTGGAACGCTCACCATTGGCCGGCCAGCGGTGCGTCGCGTCATCACCACGAATGCGATCAGCGCCAACACGGTGCTGCGACTGGCGGCCGGCGTCGAACAGGGCTCCAGCCATCAGCTTGCCCGGACCGTGGTGGAGGCAGCGCACGCGGCCTCAGTCGATGTGCCTGATCCGACATGGGCACGCGACGATCCGGGGCGCGGCGTGGCCGGTGAGGTTGACGGGCACCTCGTGACGGTTGGTGCGCGATCCTACAGCCTCGAACAGGTGGGCGACCCCGATGGCGTCACGAATCGTATGGCCGGAGACGGTGCCGCCCTGCGGGCATTCGTCACGATTGACGGAGCCATGGCGGGGATGATCGAATTCGCGGACCAGACGCGCGAAGAGCTTGCCCGGACCATTGCACAACTCACCCAGCTCGGCGTACGCCGCATTCTCATCGTTTCCGGCGATCACGCGGAGAACGTGCGCGCCGTGGGCGATATGGCAGGGATCACGGAGGTGCATGGCGACCTCCTTCCCGAGGAGAAGGTCGCCATCGTGCGTGATCTGGTGACATCCGGGGAAACCGTCATGATGGTCGGAGATGGCACGAACGACGCGCCGGCACTGAGCACGGCCCAGGTCGGCGTCGCGCTCGCGGCCCATGGCGGCGGAATTGCGGCCGAATCCGCCGGGGTCGTCCTGCTCGCCGACGATCTGTCGCGCGTGGCGGATGCGATTCGCATTGGCCGGCGCACGTACCGGATTGCCCGCGAATGCATTCTCGTCGGGCTCGGCCTGAGCGCCATTGGCATGCTCGCGGCGGCAGCCGGCGCTCTTCCACCCGTGGCCGGCGCGATTGCGCAGGAAGCGATCGATCTCGCCGTCATCGTGAACGCGCTCCGGGCCAGCCGCTGATACGTCGATATGCGGCCGGCCGTGGGGGGATGCCGGACACCGCGTCTGCTTCCGGCTGACAGAACGTCCGAGAGTCCGCCGACAGACCGCGTGATCGGCGTGGCGTAGCTTGTCGTCGTGACGCAACGCACGCATCCGAATCTGATCGTGGAGGATACTCATGCATCGCATTCTCGTTGCCACCCAGAGCCAGCCTGACTCCGACAGTGCGCTTCGCGTTGCGCGCGCGATCGCCGCGCGGGAGGAGGCGACCGTGCTGCAGACCGTCCTGCGGCACGACCGGCGCGCCGCACTGGCCATCGCCGCTGAAGCGGAGCAGCAGATGGTCGATCTGATCGTGGTCGGCAGCGGCGCGAACGAATCGGCGAACGGGCTGTCGAGCGGAGGGATCGGCCTGGAGATCGCGCGCTGGAGTACCGTGCCCGTGCTCGCTGTTGCACCGGGCAGCACCGGGCTCCCTCACACTGTCGTCGCCGCCACGGACTTCAGCCCGTCCAGCGTGAATGCGGCGCGCACCGCATTCGAACTGCTCGACGACAGCGGGACGCTGTCCCTCGTCCACGCGTGTCCGGATGTCGAGTTGCCGCCGGATGCGCTCGGTGACTGGCGGGAGCGCTATGCACACTTTGCGCGGAAGCTGCTCGCGCGAACCATGCGCCAGATGGGCGCGGATGATACGGACCGCGTCGTGCCGGTGGAGCTCGAGGGAAATCCGGCAGAGGAGATCGTGGCCTTCGCCACGCGCGTTGGCGCGGACCTCATTGCCGCGGGCAACCACAGCTACCACGTTGTCGAGCGGCTCCTCGTGGGCAGCGTGGCCACACAGTTGCTCCGTGTCGCGCACTGCTCGGTGCTGCTCGCCCCCTCGGGTGCCAGTGTGGCGCAGCGCGAACTGGCTCGGCAGGGTGCCTCGGTCACCGTGCCGGGCGTCGTCTGACCGGTCCGCCTGTCAGGCTGATGGCCGGGCGCGGCGGCGCTCGAAAACGAAGCGCCGCACATACAGCTTGTGCTCGGCCACGGCCCTGGCAATGTCCATGGTGGTCACGATTCCCACCAGCCGTTCCCCTTCCATGACGAACATGCGATGAATCCCGGCGCGTTTCATGTAGTCCGCCGCCTCGGACACGTCGGCGTCTGGCGATATCCGGCAGACACGCCGGCTCATGGCGTCCGAGACCGTATGTTCGCCGAGCAGATCCGGCTCTGGCGGCGACGCCTCGACCTGATCCTCCGCTTCCGCGCCGCTCACGTCTCTCCAGAGCTTCGCGAAGTAGCTGGCCGGCGGATCATCGTCGCCTGACCAGCTCGAGAGTTCATCGTCCGCCGCGTTCCCCTGCTCGATTTGCGTGTCACAATCGCGCGGCTCGGCCACGGCATCCGCCTGGAGATCGAGAATGTCCGTCATCGACACGGCGCCCACGACCCGGCCACCGGTGACGACCGGCGCACCACCCACGTGCCGCTCGGTGAACAGCGACACGGCATTCCGCAGCGTCGTCTCCGGTGCAAGGGTATAGACGTTGGGCGTCATGATCTCGCGTACTTTCAGCATCGGAATACTCTCCCCGGAGCGTCTTGTCGCTTCAGCGGGCCGCCTGCCGCGCCCTCGGCGAAGGGCCCGTTGCTCGCGATGCGAGCCAGCGTGCAGGAGACAATCTGGCGGCCTCCGCCAGTCGTGTCTGTCCGGCGGGATACGACGCTCTGTGCGGCAACGGCCTACAGCGCTCGTTCGCCACCCGACGAGCGATGGACCCGGTGCGAGTCCCTCCCGATGGGCCGGCAAGCACGCCGGACGCTCGCCTGGTAGCTTGGCACTGTGAACCGCGCTGCAATGCCCGGGGCGGCACTCCGGGCGCTGATCAGAAACCAGATGCGGGGCGCGCGGAACGTGCCGGCCACGCTACCCGCGCTCCGCCGCTGCTGCGCCTGCTCGTGACTCCCCCCGAGGAGGAGTGGCTGTCAGGCTGGGATCCGACGCCGGGAATCGTTTCCGTCCACGCCACGTTGGATGGCCGGGCGCTGGTGTGGCGGCGCATCGCGGAAAGCGGCGCGCTCGTGCGCGAGGACGAGCGCTTTCGCCCATGGCTGCTCCTCCAGCATGACGCGGATCTCAAGTACCTCGACGTGCAGCGCGGCAGCGACTCCTGTTCTGTGGCCGGCGTGCGCCATCGCGAACTCGACGGACCAGGCCAGTTGCGGCATCTCGTGAGCGCCGATGATGGTCGCGCGCTGGTCGCAGCAGTTCTCCGCGGGGCATCGGAGCGCTTGGGACGGCGCATCGCGCACGTCGCCGAACTCGAGCGCGACAGTGCGCTGGTGCTGCCGCCCGAGGAACAGTACCTCGTCGCGACCGGTCGCGCGTATTTCCGGGGCCTCGCCTTCGATCAGGTGCATCGCCTGCAATTCGACCTGGAAACGACGGGTCTCGATCCGCGCCGCGACCGCATCTTTCTCATCTCGATACGCTATCCCACGGGCGACACCGAAGTTCTCGAGGCGCACGGTGCGGACGATCGCGCGGAAGCGGAATTGATCCACCAGCTCGTGCAGCGCGTCCGCGCGGCGGATCCCGACGTGATCGAGAATCACAATCTGCACGGCTTCGACCTGCCCTTTCTGGATCAGCGCGCGCGCCGCCTGGGCGCGCACCTGGCGCTCGGACGCCTTGCCGAAGCGGCGCTGAGGCAGCGCGCCGCCAGACGCGGTGTGCCCGCCCGCGCGGTAAGCGGAAATCCGGACGACCGTCGGCGCCTGCGCTTCGTGGCTCCGGGCCGCGAGCTGATCGACACGCTGGACGCCGTGCGCCGCCACGACTTCTCGACGCGCGAGTTTCCGGGACACGGCCTCAAGGCGGTTGCCCGGCATCTGGGGCTCGCCGCGCCCGACCGCGAGTACATCCCGGGCCATCTGGTCTACGCCACGTACCGCACCGATCCGGAACGGGTCCGGCGCTACGCGACCGACGACGTCGAGGAAGCCGCCGCACTCTCCCGCACGCTCGGCGGCGCCGCATTCGCACTCGCCCAGATGGTGCCGCGCCGCTATGAACGGCTCGCCGATGCCGGTGCAGCCACCGGCGTCATCGATCCCCTGCTCGTGCGCGCGTATCTGCGTGCGGGCATGGCGCTCCCCGCGCACCAGGCGGGCGACGGTACGTCGCACAGCGGCGCCGCGCTGCATCTCTTCGCATCGGGCGTCGCGCATCGCGTAGTGAAGGCGGATGTGGCAAGTCTGTACCCATCACTGATGCGCGCGTATCGCATTGGTCCATCGCGCGACCGGCTTGGGGTGTTGCTCGCGCTCGTGGACAGCCTCGTCGAACGCCGGCTCGAGGCCAAGGCGAGTGCCCGCGCAGCCGCACCGGGATCGACGGAGCGGTACACACAACTGGCCATGTCGGCGGCACTCAAGATCATCGTGAATTCCGCCTACGGCTATCTGGCGGCGGGTGGCCTCACGCGATTTTCGGACGTTCATGCGGCCAACGAAGTGACCCGACGCGGGCGCGAGGTGCTGATGCTCATGTGCCGCGAGCTCGCCCGTCGCGGCGTGACGCTCATTGAGGCGGACACCGACGGCGTGTATTTCGCGGTGCCACCCTCGTGGAGTGAGGCGGACGAACGCCGGGTCGTCGCGGAGGTCGCGGCGCTGTTGCCGCCGCTGGTGCAACTGGAGTTCGAAGGTCGCTATGCCGCCATGCTGTCGCACGAGCCGAAGAACTATGCGCTGCTGCATCATGATGGATCGCTGCTGCTCAGGGGTGTGGCGTTCCGGTCGAGCCGCTCCGAGCCGTTCGGCGAGGCGTTCCTGCGGCGCGCCGTCGAACGCCTGCTCGCGGGCGACATCGTGGGCGTGCGGGAGAGCTATCTGGCTACCCTGTCGGCTCTGCGCAGCCGGTCGCTGCCAACCGCCGACGTGTCCCTGCGTGTGCGGCTGATGAAGTCGCCGCACGCATATCTCGCATCGCGGAGCACGCGTCGCGAACTGCCGTACGAGGCGTTGCTCACCGCCGGACAGTCCACGTGGCGCGTGGGCGACCGGGTGCGCGTGTACCGCAGGCAGAACGGTGACGCGGGACTGTTCGGCGGCGGCGCCACATTGGGTGATGACGACGTCGCCGCGGAGGACTCGCGCGACTACGACGTTGACTATTACACCCGGCTCCTGCGCACGACGTGGGCCCAGCGCCTGGTACGCGCGTTCCGGCCGGAGGACTTTGCCGCGATATTCGCCGATCCGGACCAGTTCACGCTCTTCGCCCCGGCTCTCGAGACAATCCGGCCGGTGCTCACACCGCGAGCGAAGCCTTAGATTTCCCGCGAGGCCGCGTCGAGCAGAGGCGGTGTGCCGTACTCCTGTGCTTCGTGCACGTCACTGTGGTCCGTCATCCGGAAGGCTTCATGCGCACTCGCCGCAAGCTGGCTGTCGGCATCGCCGCGGCACTCGGCACCATTCTCATCCTGCTGCTCGTCCTCCCGTTTCTGTTTCGCGACCGCATCGCGGCACGGGTCAAGACGGAACTCGCGAAGTCGGTGAATGCGCAGGTGAGCTGGAGTGGCGTCGGCCTGAGTCTGCTCCGCGACTTTCCCAACGTCACGTTCCGGCTGAACGATCTCACGATCAGGGGACTGAAGCCGTTCGCGGGTGATACGCTGCTCGCCATGCGGCAGCTCCGCGTCGTGTTCGATGTGGGCAGCGTGATCCGCAATCTGCGCCATGGCGACGCCATCGTCGTGCGTGAGGTGAACATGGAGCGGCCCGCGGCCCGGCTGCTGGTACTCGCGGATGGGAATGAGAACTGGAACATCGTGCGCAAGCAGCCGCGAGGCGCCACGACCGATACGAGCACGGCGCTCGCCGTCTCGCTGCGGCAGTTCGCCATCCACGACGGAAGCATCCGCTACGACGATCGGCACGCGAACTCCACTGCCGCGGTGTCCGGGCTCGAGCTGGCGCTCAACGGAGACTTCGCGCAGGACAGTTTCAACCTCGCCACGCGCGTCGGCGCCGACAGCGTTTCGTACCACTTCGCCGGAATTCCGTACCTGAGTGACGTCGCGCTGGCGCTGGATGCGAAGGTCGGTGCGGACATGCGCCACCGCCGCTTCACGTTCGCGCAGGACACGCTGCACCTCAATGATCTCGTCCTGGCGTTTGCCGGCTCTGTGGGCCTCGGCGACAGCACGACGGCACTGGATCTCACCTTTTCGTCACCCGGCACAGCCTTCGCGAGCATCCTTTCGCTCGTGCCGGCGATCTACGCGCGGGATTTCAGGAGTCTGCAGACATCCGGCAGGATGTCGGTGGCGGGGCGCGTGCACGGCAACTACGGGGCGCACGTCGTCCCGGCGTTCGCCCTCAAGGCGATCGTGGAGAATGGCGCCTTCCGCTACCCGGACCTGCCGCTCCCCGCGCGCGACATCGCGCTGGATCTGGCGGTCGACAATCCGGGCGGGAGCATCGACAGTACCGTCGTCGCGCTCAATCGCTTTCACGTCGCGCTCGGCCAGCGTCCGCTCGATGCGCGGCTCGTGCTGCGCACCCCGGTGAGCGATCCCGACATTGACGTCACGCTCAAGGGTTCGGTGGATCTCGCTGATGTGCAACGCGCCGTGAAGCTGCCGGACGTGAAGCAGCTCACCGGCCTGATCACGGCGGACCTGGCCGTGCACACACGGAAATCGTGGGTGGACGCCGGGAAGTATGACCGGATTGCCGCGAAAGGATCGTTCGGCGTGTCCCGGCTCGCGCTCAACAGCGCGGCGGTGCCGCGTCCCATTGCGATCGACTCCGCACGGCTGGCCTTCACGCCGCGCCATGCGGAGCTCTCGTCATTTGCGGCACGGATTGGCAACAGTGACATCAGCGCCACCGGGACCCTCGACAACGTCCTGGGCTTCGTGCTGCACGACGACGAGCTTCGTGGTGACGCCACCGTCGCCAGCAATCGCTTCGATCTCAACGAGTGGCGCTCCCGCGACAAGTCAAAGGTGATCGCGGTGCCGCCCAGGGTGGACTTCACGCTGCACGCCACGGTCAAACAGCTCCTCTACGGGCAGCTTGACATTGCCAATGCGCGCGGAGCCGTACGCGTGAAGGATCAGCGAGTGACATTCGACGGCTTCCGCATGGACATGCTGGGCGGCGAGGTGACCGCAAGCGGATTCTACGAGACCACCACGCCGGCGCGCCCCACGTTCAACCTTGCGGTGACGGTGGATTCGCTGGACATCCCGACCGCGTTCAGCAAACTGGTCACCGTGCAGCAACTCGCGCCCGTCGCGCGGTACACCCACGGGGTTCTCAACGCCCAGCTCGACCTCACCGGGCCGCTCGCCGAGGACATGATGCCGGTCTTCTCCGCGCTCACGGGCCAGGGATCGTTCCGTACCGGCAGCGTTGCCATTCAGGGATTCCCGGTGCTGGTGAAGCTGGCCGACGTGCTCAAGATGGATCAGCTTCGGAATCCCACGCTGCAACCGCTCGCCGACAAGTTCCGCATCGAGAACGGCCGCCTCACCGTCCAGCCTTTCGACGCGCACATTGGCGACCTGGCGGTGACCGTTTCCGGGTCCAACGGCATTGACCGGACGCTGGATTACAATCTCGCGCTCGCGGTGCCCACGAAGATGCTCGGCTCAGGAGCGAATCAGGCCATCAGCTCGCTCGCCTCGAGCGCCGGGCGCGCCGGGATCAACCTGGGCAGCGCGGCAGTCGTGTCGATTGGCGCCAGGGTGACGGGAACCGTGACCGATCCGGTGATACGTCCTTCGTTCGCGGGAACCGCCGGATCGGTCAAGGAGGCGGTGCAACAGGCGGTGCAGACGAAGGTCGAGAGCACCGTGACGAACGTCAAACAGCGCGTCGATTCGGCTCAGCAGGCAGTGCAACGGGTCGCTCGCGCCAGGGCCGATTCACTCGTCGCCCAGGCGCAGCAGCAGGCCGCCGTACTTCGGCAGCAGGCGGACTCGCTGGCCGCGCGCGTGAAGCGGGAGGCCGACGCGAAGGCGACGGCCATGGTTGCGCAGGCCAACAATCCCGCCCTGAAAATCGTCGCCCAGGCTGGCGCCGACAAACTGCGACAGCAGGCCGATCAGCAGGCGCAGAAACTCGTGCAGGACGCCACCGCGCGCGGTGACTCGCTGATCGCGGCGGCGCAGCGACAGGGCCAGGCGCTGACCACTCCGCAACCCTGACAGTCTGTCCGGCGCTGACCACTCGGCGACCCTGACGGGCTGCCCGCGGATCGTTAGCGGATCCCGGGTCGCGGAGTGATGGTGGCGAGCACCGTGAACGGGCCGTCCGTCGCGCGCATCCCATGCAGCTCGTTGGGCTCGAACGTGACGAGTGTACCGGTGTGCACGGCGCGCTCGCCATCCGGACCGAGGAGCAGGCGATCGCCGGGAATGGCCAGCAGCATCACCGTGGAAGGGCTCGTGTGCGGCGCCACTTCCTCGCCGGGAGCCAGACGGAACACCACCACACGCGCATCCGCGGAATCGTGGACGATGGCCGTGGCCGGCCGCACCGGACGCACCGCGACCGCGCCTGCCGCGATCGCGTGCGGGTCATGTACGGTCATGCGTCCTCCCTCATGGGTTGCCGCCGGGCAGCGGGCGCGGTGCCGCCGACGAGATACTCGATCACGTCGCCCGCGGTGTAGCTCGTACGAGTGCCCAGGAAGGCACGGATGGCGGCAAGATCATCGCCGCTGGTGAGCAGCGGCGGCTCCTCCACGCCGGCACCGCGTACTTGCGCGTGGCCGATGTTGGCGGCGAGTGCGTTGCAGAGACACTCTCGGCCTTCGGTATCTTCGAGCGCGCCGCCTTTCGCCACGTAGTCGTCGACGGGTTCGGCGGGACAGCGAAAGCCGATTCGACCATCCTCGCGGCGGTAGGGTGTTCGCAGGTAGCCGAGATCGCACCTGCGCGTGCGCGACGCCCGCGCCGCATCGCTTCCCGGCCAGCGCACAATCTTGAACGGGTACCCTGTTGGCGACGCTCGCGGATCGGTGAAGACATCCAGCTCGCCGCGAGTCGCATGGTCGAGCACCGTACGCTTGAGTGTGTGAGTGATACCGGACTCCTCGCACCAGGCGAACAGCGTTCCCACCTGAATGCCGGTGGCGCCGGCATCGAGTGCCCGGCACAGTCCTTCGGGCGAGCCGGTGCCGCCCGCGAGCCAGAAGGGACGCTCGAGCTCCAGCAGTCGGTCGACGTTGACTTCGTCGCGCTCGCCGTACTGCGGTTCGCCCCGCTCGTTCAACCGCAGCTCACCGCGTGGTGGCGCGTTGTGACCGCCAGCCGTCGGACCTTCCACCACGAAGCCATCCACGCGCCCGTTCGCCTTGCGGGCGAGCGTGGTGGCCAGCGAGTGTGCGGCCACGATCGCCAGGAATCGCGGACGGGCGAGCGGTGCGCTGTCATCGGCTCCATGCGCACGCGGATCGAAGGTCAGATACTCCGTCTCACCGGACGGCAGTCCCTCCAGGTCGAAGCGAATGCTGGCCGAGCGATGCTCGGCGAACGCATCGAGCACGCCGGGAATCTCGCGCGGGATGCCGGCGCCCATAAGCACGTAGTCCACGCCGGCCAGCATGGCACCGTAGAGCGACGCGAGATTCGGGAGCTGCACCTTGGTCAGCAGGTTGATGCCGACGGCGCCGTCGTGCCCTTCCCTGGCGAGGTGCACTTCCACAAAGTTGGCCAGCATGGTGAGCTGCTGCCGGGCTACGCTCACCACCTGCCGGTACATCGGCGCAAGCGTGTAGGGCGTTCCCCGTGTGCGTCCGCCGGGGATGAAATAGCGGCGCAGCACGGCTGCGCTGACATGAGGGACGGGGAACTTCGCCATGGCCCGGCGCACGTGTCCACCCAGATCGCCATCCTGCAGCCGGCGCACGAGAATCGTGTCGAGGCAGGTTCCGGACACCACACCGAGCTGGCCCCGCCGAGAGACGGCGCGGGCGAGTGTCCAGTTCGAGACGCCGACACCCATGCCACCTTGAATGATCATCGGCCAGGACGCGGCCAACGCGGAAGTCATCGGGAGGGAGCCTGAGGAGAGAATGTCGCGCGCCGCCGCGACGAATGGGTCTGAGCGAGTGCAAACTGCCCGAGCCCGCGCGACGGCGACGTGACGGTTGTCACGAACGCGGGCGTGTTCGCGGTGATGCGCATCGGTCCACCGCGTG
>Ga0157370_10003658_pt1 | contig 17970 bp, 18 predicted proteins | sample C35metaG_FD_113463 | JGI IMG/M metagenome (GOLD analysis project Ga0157370, IMG submission 113463) | Corn rhizosphere microbial communities from Kellogg Biological Station, Michigan, USA - C3-5 metaG | ecosystem: Host-associated > Plants > Roots > Rhizosphere > Soil | place: USA: Michigan...
ACCCTGATTTTCCGCGCTTCAGCGCGACAGTGTGTCGAGGAGGTTCGATGTGAGAGGTCACCTTGGTTCCTATTCCGACTGGCGAATCATCGTCCCAGTAAGCCGCTGCCCTCTCAATGCGGCGAAACGCATCTACGATCACGAGACTGCCCAATAGGCATGGAGGTCGAATGCGCCAGCGGCTGTAGCTATCGTGAAGTTCTCACGGATTTCACTGGCAAGGACTTCGAACTATGGATGGGGCGCGTGCGCTGGAGCTCGCCAGACCAGATTGACGAGACCCGTCATACGGAAACCTTCGCGCAGACGGTTGGAAGGCCACTATCACAGGATCGGCAGGAGAGACCGGAAGTACAGTAGCGGATCGGTGGCGGCCGTGAATTCATCTGATGGGTAGCTGGGTCGGCCCGATCCCGTCTGTGAAAACCGCCGCCAGATCGCAGGCAACGGGTTAACGGGCACCTACACTCCATGTAGCATTAAGACATAATGGTGATATATTGATTTTGTATTGTGTGCGATGAGCTGTAACGCGCTCAGTGCTTTATTTGCGGTAAGCGCCACACGACCGACAGGGGATGTCGATGTACAGGGGCTTCAATCTAGTTATTCTCGATCCCAGTCCAGCCGCGTTTGCTGGGCATGGCGCGAGGTCGCGAGCGCATGCCCGTTCAAGCGATGATTTTGAAGAGCTTCAGCGTCAACTAGGCCACCAGGATATCGATGGTGACAAGGTCAAAGACGACTGGTTCAACGATGTCCCCGCAAGCATCTTCCTCTCGCACTCCGGAAAGGACACGGACCTTGCCTATAGCTTGGCCGATTATCTAAAGGTAAAGCTCAATCTGGATGTGTTTGTGGACTCCCGCGTTTGGGGTGGAGCCGACAAACTTCTGCGCGCGATCGATAACCAGTACTGCCGATCTGACGACGGCAAGCACTACGATTATCAAAAACGCAACTACTCCACCAGCCACGTGCACATGATGTTAGCCACAGCGCTAACTGAAATGATTGATCGCTGCGAATGCGTCATCTTTCTAAATACGCCTGAGTCAATCCAAGCAGGGGACGCGCAGCACCGTGCTGCCGAACGGCTTGCCTCGCCGTGGATTTATCACGAGCTCATGATGACCAGGCTCATCAGTCGACACCTAGATCGACGTTTGTCGGTGCTGAGGGAGTCACTCGAGGCAAGATTGGATGCGCAGGATCATGCCCTTCATATTAGCTATGAGGCTCCTTTAGCTCATTTTGCGCAGCTAACATTGAGCGACATGACCGCGTGGGGACAGCAGATCATGTCCGGAACACGGGCGCTGGATTGGCTGTATCGCAACCATGATTCTCCTCCAGAGGAATTGGCCCTCCTCAATCGCAAGTTACCGTACGCTCTCCCAAGGAGCCCTTCATGAGCATCGACCTTTTTCGCTCGCAGGATCGCTCGGCCGCGGTTCGCCCTAGAGTGTTTGTTAGCTATCACCACAAAGGTGATCAGTGGTATTACGACACGTTCTCGTCCTTGTTTCATGACTCGTACGAGACGATCTACGACAATTCGCTCGAACGTGTTGTTGAGAGTGACAATGTCGACTATGTGATGCGCAGCATTCGAGAGAATCATATCTCCGGCACTTCCTGCACGGTTGTTCTCGTTGGCGCGGCGACGTGGGGGCGAAAGTACGTCGATTGGGAAATCAAGGCGACCCTGGACAAGAACCATGGCTTGATCGGGGTCTGCCTGCCTACTACCTCGACGAGCGCGGGCGGAGGCATCATGGTGCCACCGCGTCTGAACGACAACATCCTCTCCAAATTCGCGCTCTGGGTCAGTTGGACTGACCTGACAAGTAGCGCGGCGCGACTGGGAGGGTATATTGCTGAGGCAAGAAGTCGCAATACTCAGCTCATCAACAATGCACGCGAGCGACGACTGCGCAACGCGTGAAGCCAACCGAGAGAGCGATGTTATGAGGCCCTTACATACAATTGCCGCAATCATCGTGGTCTTGGCGACCTTTCTTCCCATCGCTAGAGTGACCGCACGCGATGAAGCTACCATGCTGACAGTAGTGACGTCACCGAACGTTATCCCAGCGACCCCACTTCCTCGCATCTTTCTAGCCGGAAGCATTGATATGGGAAGCGCGGAGAATTGGCAGAAGGCGCTTGTTGCGTCGTTAGCCGGCGAACAGGCAATCGTTCTGAATCCACGACGGGACGATTGGGATCCTTCATGGAAGCCTGACCTATCCGACTTCCACTTTAAAGAACAAGTGGAATGGGAACTCAATGCACTAGAGCGCGCCGATATCATAGTGATGGCACTCACTCCAGACTCCAAGAGTCCTGTGAGTCTGCTCGAACTTGGGCTATACGCCAACTCTGGACGCCTCATTGTTTTTTGTCCCCCAGGCTTTTGGCGCAAGGGAAACGTTGACGCAGTGGTTTCTCGCTACCAAGTCAAGTCAGCAGCATCAATGCAAGAGTTAGTGGCCGAGGTTCGCTCGCGGGTGCGAGCTATGCGGATGCATCGGTAGCCACGAGATGGAATCCGCCACGTGAACAGCAAGCAGCTTGCCGAGTACGGGCAGGGACATAAATTGCTCGATCAATAGGTGCACCTCTCTGATTATTAAGGTGCGCCGCAACAGTCGTCGATGTGGCTTGGTCAACACACTAGGTGCCCAAATGAACGACGCGGTGATTCCACATGCTCCAGTCTCATGGGGTGACTGGCTGGAAAGCCAAGGGGCTTTGTCGTGGCTGTATCCAGAGGGCTCTCTTCCTCCGGAAGTTGCATCCTCAGACTGGAAACCCAATGCATTGGACAAAGAGGCGGCGTGGCAGTTCTTGATCGAGCTTCGCAGTCGTGTTGCCACGCAGTCGCTGGCCTTTCGTGCAGGGACCGAGGTCGCTGCCCTTGACAGCATCGTCAAGCTATTTCAACAGTTCCGTGACGTGGCGAAGGAGCACAGGGGCGCAAACCATTTTGCGCTCTTAACACTTCAGCTACTCAATGCTCATGTAAGGCCTTTCACTTCGTCTTGGCACCGACTGCGGCAAGAGGGACGCTTGGAGAGCGTAGACTTCCGGGTGAAATTTCGCACGGAGCTAGCGACTGTCCAGAAGAGTCTCCGCAAAGGAGCAGGGGTGCTGGCCGCTATCGCAGGAGCTCAGTTGCTCGGCTATCTAGAGCCGGAGGAGCAGGCAGCACAACCCGAAATAGATGCCCCATTGTCAATTGCACTTGTCGAGGGCAATGACCGCTGGAAGACGATGTTCGACGCGGAACTCGTCGAAGTTAGAAATAAGCGTGCACATACTTCAGACCGTGAGTGTTCCGGCGCTGAGTGTAGTGATGTGACCGATGGTATCGGCCTGGCTCTGTCAGGAGGCGGCATTCGCTCCGCAACATTCTCTCTTGGCGTACTGACGGTGCTTGCCCGAAAAGGCATCCTAAGCCAAGAGGACTACTTGTCGACGGTGTCTGGCGGCGGCTACCTAGGCGCTTTCATCAGCTCCGCCGTGGGGCATCCCACGTCATCGACCTCTCCAATAACCGATCTGTTTGGCTCGGAAGGGCAGCCAGAGACAAAGGGGCCGCGTGCGCTGCGAGACCACAGCAAATATCTCATCGAGGGGGGTATCCGCACGGCCGCGACGATTGCCGGGCTCGTGACCTACGGACTGGTAACGACTCTGCTATTGGTCGCCCCCGTGCTGCTGTTGCTTGCCGCCGGGCTGCGATTTGTGCCGACACGCCTGTCTTGGCAAGTCTTCGTCTTTCTGGCGACGTTGTCGCTTATCGGTTACGGAACCACAGCCATAGGGCAGAAACGGCGCTCAGAACGAGTTGAATTTGCCGGGATGGTGCTGGGCCTGAGCGGCCTCAGCCTCCTTCTCCTTGCGTTTGCTTGGTACGACAACCTGGAAGACGTGACAGTCTCTGTCCGCCTTGTCGGATGGATTGCCATTGCGCTAGCGCTAGCGTGCTTTGCGCTATGCATACCAACCTTTGCGAAGCCGGTTCGGCAAATGTTTGGTTCGCTCGTTGCTACCCTGATGATCGCTCTCGGCTGGCTGAGCATCACCGCATTTGCATCTCTTCCGGGGGATGGCTGGCTGACGGCAGGCCTGATCATTGGAGCGACGGCAACTTTCCTAATCACCAGCTTGGTGATTGACCTCAACGCAGCCTCGCCGCAACGGTATTACCGTGATCGCCTCGCCAAGACGTACATCATTACCGTCGATTTGGAAGTGAAGACCAACGGCAAACAGAAGCTTTCTAGTCTCAATGCTTCCCACTATGCGCCGTACCATCTTCTCAATGCAGCCCTAAACATTCCGGGATCGACGAATAGTGCACTTCGGGGGAGGCGTACGGATTTCTTCGTCTTCAGTAAACTTTATTGCGGCAGTCTGTCCAGCGGTATTCATCCGACGACAGCCTGGGAGGAGGCTGATCCGCATCTCGACTTGGCGACCGCCGTCGCGACATCGGGCGCTGCCGCCGCACCTAACATGGGCACCAACAGGGCGAGCAAATTACGCTATTTATTGGCCATGCTCAATCTCCGCCTCTGCTACTGGCTCAAGAATCCCGAGCGTCGCTCACGGTGGGGGCTGAATCCAAGCAGGTACTTTTGGCATGAGCTGCGCGGCAACATGACGGAAGACCTGCCGTATCTAAATCTGTCAGACGGCGGCCACATTGAAAATCTGGGAATCTACGAACTCCTCCGGCGCCGCTGCAAGTTCATCATCGCTGTTGATGGAGAGGCAGATCCGCAGCGCGCCTTTGGGGGCTTGCTCACTCTCGTACAGCTCGCGCGAATTGACTTCGGCATTGAGATCGACCCTGATCTGAGCGATCTGCGAGTCGATGATCAAGGGATCGGACGCTCCCATTTCGAACTTTTTCGAATTAACTATCCGTGCGGCGGGAAGGGGGTGCTCGTGTACGTGAAGGCGTCCATGACGGGAAACGAGTCGGAGTTCCTCCAGCGGTATCGCAAAGAGCATCCCGACTTTCCTCACGAAAGCACTGCCAAACAGCTTTATTCTGAGCGCCAGTTTGAGGCGTATCGCTCCTTGGGCGAGCACGTCGCTACTGAGCTGTTTCGGCCGGATCTTGTCGATGAGTGGATGGGCGGCCACGTCAGGGAATGGGTGCGCCGCCTAGCACGACACTTACTCTCCTGACCAATGATTTGACGATGATCAATCACTCGGAGCGGGCCATGTCTTACTTCACGCCAGAAGCACTATTTGACATTGCACGCGAGTACTTCTCCTATCTCACGGAGGGATCTATCGGACGCGATATGGCGGTTCTTTCTTTGGACATTCGCAAACGATTCCCCCTTCCCCCGGAACGGAAAATTAAGTCAGTTAAATTCGATATCTTTCTCTCGCATAGCTCCATCGACAAGCGCAGAGTCGATCTGGCGTATTTGGCCTTAACCGCTATGGGTACACGGTCTATCTTGATCGAGTTGTGGATCCGCAACTACACCCAGCTCAAGTTACGCGAGCGACTGCGACCGTCATACGACGACATTTGGTCCAGTCACGTTCGATGTTCGTTGCGACCTCGGCCAATACGTCAAAATCCAAATGGGTGCCTTGGGAACTGGGACTCACTGATGGCTGGAATGGTAAAGCAGCGATTCTACCGATTCTCGAAGAATCCACACTGGCATTCCATGGACAGAAATACTTTGAGCTGTATCCGGAGGTTCAGCAGGGCGCGAGCTTCGCTTCGATCGCCATAGTCGACAGTCAGCGATCAAAGCCATGGCACCAATGGGTCAGAGAACCCCGCAGGATTTAAGACCTCACCACTAGATCTTTATAGAGCAGGAACAATTGCATTTTGACATGTCACATTTCCCAGGAAGGTGGGTATGGGCACCGAAAATCATCAAACCTCCGCACCTGCAACTGATCGTGGCTGGAAGTATTGGGCGTTCCTGAGTTATAGCCGTAATGATGCCCGTATCGCCTCCAAGCTCCACAGGCAGCTCGAAACCTACAGCACCCCCAAGGATCTGGTTGGGACAGTATCCAACCACGGTTTCGCGGTACCCAACCGCCTTTTCCCCATCTTCAAGGACGACAGCGAATTGCGATCTGGCCCTAGCTTGTCGAAGGCTATTGAGGAGGCCCTCGCGGCATCGCGGTGCTTGATCGTCGTCTGTACACCGCAAAGTGCTAATTCAAAGTGGGTGCGGGCTGAGGTCGAGAGCTTCTGCAGTCAGGGCAGGCGAGAGGATATCTATCTCGCAATCTTTGGTGGGGAACCGGGCGCGCCGATATGGGATGGTGGCTGTTTTGTGCCGGCCCTCGGCTCAGATGAGCCGCTGGCGGCGGACTTTCGCCCGGGACAGGGCCGCTACACCGCCGCATTGTGCCAATTGCTGGCAGGTGTTCTTGGCATCCAGCTCGATTCCCTTCGGAATCGAGAGCGGCTGCGCGCGCGGGGTCGACGGCGTAATCTGGTCGCCGCTACCGCCGTGACACTGATGGCTGCTGCGACCGTAGGGTGGTTCGAATACGATCGCAGCGATCTATCTACGTACCGATCCACCTTACAAACGGCAGGATTGAGTGACGGACACGATCAAGTCGCGAGATTTCGCGCCGCAGTCCAGAACTCAGAGTCGCGATCCGTCGTAGTCTGGCAGGATCACCATTTCGTTCGATGGGATAGGTCCCTCGTCGCAGCGCCTCAACTAGACAACGCTTGGGTTGTCCCTGATATTTCCATGGCCCGATCATTGGTCATCGGCGCCAATAGCGCTAGCACGATCGGTGTCGTCCAGCTTCCATCACTCAACGCACTGATTGGTGATGCGGAGGTCAGTGCTGATGAAAGCTTTGATTTTGGTGGCCCAGCCATTCGCTTGACTCCTGATGTGTATTTTGTCGGTGCAACAATCCAGAGCACTTACGCTGGCGGCGCCCAACCGGTAGTGATACTGATCGATCTGCCCTCTCGAGTCCTGCATGTCATCCACAACGAAACCGCTCCGACGAAGAAGCCCGCAAGTGATGCGACCGAAGATCAAATGATTTTTCCGGAGATTGACAGTGTGCCGGACCTAGGCGACGGGTTCTACATTAGCCCGGACTGCCAGTCGCTCGCTATCAAAACGGATACTCATGCAGGGCGACAGATCAATCTTACAAAACCCAACGACGACGCATCTCGCGCAACAGTCATCATCGATAACTGGCTGCCTCTCACCGATTCAGGCGGGGACATCAACATGATGCTGCAAGTTGCGTGCCCCTCGCGCTTCTGGCGCCCGGCCGGAGATGCGTCATGAGCATCATCCGTATAGGCGCTACCGCTGTACACGCTTGGCTTGTACTAACGATGGCCTTTGTGTGCCCGGTTCTCAGCGCCCAGAACGCTGATCCGGTCCAAATCAGCCGAACGGAAGCTAGCTTTACTCGTCACGGCGAGACATACACCATCGGTTCTGCTGCGATGGGCGCTAGCTACGGGTCAATTGCCGTCTGCAAAGGCAAGGGCAAATACGACGAGGAAATGGGAAAGGCGCTTAACGTCAGTAGCGGTACGCCGCCTACTGAGCGCCCCCTCAAATGGGATGCGGACAAATGCGTCGCGCTTGGAATCCAAGGGGATGCGGGTGAGTTCACCGCCACTCCTGATACCCGTTTCATCTATGTCCAAGACGCGGCCTTCATGGGCGAAGAAGCCTTTTACTTGATCGATGTGGACGCCCTAAGAATTCAAAAGGGCCTGAAGGGCCCCGCGGGCAGCCCTAGCCCCGCGTACGGTGAGGCGAGCTTCGATGCTTTATCACGAACGTTGACGGTTGTGTCGAGAAGCACCCCTCGGGACTCTGTCGTCTGGATTTACGACAGAACAAGCACTGACCAATGGACATTTCGGACGCGTCTGTCGGGCTTTGGTGCGGTAATGGCGGCCATGCCCATTGACTCAACCCACATTCTTTTGTGGACGACCGACTCGATCATCAAACGTGTCAATGCCGACACGAGGCGCATCGAATGGGAAACCGCTTTGTCCAACTGCCCGTCGCTGCCGGCGGGTCATTGTCCTCGCGCTACCGTGAAGGCAGACACATCTGAAGACACAAGAAATCTTCTTCTCGTCTCCCCAAACCTCAAATTTGCCGCGATCGCTGCCGGCAAGGCCTCGTGGCTAGTAGAGCTGGACGACGGCAAAATCAACGATGCTCGTCTGGCATCGAGTCAGTGGGATCTGGCCTGTGACGGTCGATCTGATAAGGCGTTGCCGGTACCTCCGCCACCTACCGTCTTATCGTGCGGCACCATGGCCGTCAGTAATGCGGGGAGCTTTACCATCAAGTCCGAAGAGGGGGCCGCCTCGGTATTGCGCCCACACTAGTCACGCCAAACAGATATGGGATTCCCCTCAACTGACCATCGCATGAGAAAACTGTCATAAGGAGAGATTGATTTTTTGATGGTTTACAACGCTGTTCAGGGAGCAGTTTCGCAATTCTTCGCTTGAGCGAGGCTTTCTCTAACGCTCACTATTTTTATTGCCTCGGATTGGCAATGGTGACGCTACCGATCATGTTTTGCAGGGGGACATATGGCCGACATAAAGAACGTGTTCATCAGTCACGTCCATGAAGACGATGCTGGACTTGGAAAGTTGAAGGACCTTTTGAAGTCGAAGGGGATGGATATCCGGGATGCGTCGATCCACACCGCTAACCCAAATAATGCTAAGGAGCCTGACTACATCAAATCAGGCATTCTGGCGCCGCAGATCAATTGGGCGGGTACGTTCATCTGTTACGTCTCACCCAAGACAAAGCAGAGCGAGTGGGTCAACTGGGAGATCGAGTACGCCGCCAAGCAAGGCAAACGAATCGTGGGGGTTTGGGAACACGGTGAGAAAGAGTGCGATATCCCGGATGCGCTTAAGGAGTATGCCGATGCCATGGTGGGGTGGAATGGCGACGCCATTATCGACGCCATCAATGGCAAAGATAGCTGGCAAAAGCCTGACGGTGGCGCTTGCGAGTCTGTCTTCTTAAAGAGGCACCCCTGCTGATGGCTCGTATCTATTCCTACATCGTGCGCTATGACAGTGGCTTTGCGCCCAACCCGTTCTATGGCTATTGCACACTCGCAACATGCAAGCCTGATATACGGAAAACAGCGAAACTGGGTGACTGGATTGTGGGCAGTGGTAGCAATGACCGGGTGATACGCCGCGGAGGCCACTTGGTCTATGCCATGCGAGTTACGGAAGCGATGCGATTCGACGAGTACAACTCTGACCCACGTTTCAGCTCGAAAAAGCCTTATCGCTTTGGAAGTCGCAAACAGAGCTGCGGCGACAACATCTATTTTCGTGCAACTCCTACGAAGCCATGGCGGCAGCGGGATTCGTTCCATTCCCGCGCCGATGGCGATCGTCATACAGAACATGTGGATATCGATACGAGGGTCGACCGCGTCTTGATCGGCGCCGATTTCGTATACTTTGGAGGCGAAGGGCCGACGTTTCCGGCCGATCTGGTTGACAGCACTGGGCGAGCGCTTTGCAAGGAAGGCATCGGTTACTCGGTGTTTGAGGACCAAACATTGCTGAATAAGTTCGAGGCATGGATCGGTGGATTTGATGCGAACGGGTACTGCGGCGCACCCTATGAATGGATATCACTTCGTGAAACTTAATTCGACGGAAATCCTGATTTCCGACTACGTAACGGCCGTCGAGCCAACCGACGTGCTCGACCCGAAAAGCCTGCATCCGGTGCTTCAGGGACTGTTTGGTGAAGTGGGTAGCATCATGTCGGTGGCCAAGAAATCCGTTCGCGAAGGGGATGCGTATCCTCGCTTTCGACGCGTGGCGGAAGAGGAATTTGGCGACGCCCTCTGGTACCTCGCCGCGTTATGTCGACGATGCGATCTGCGCCTCGATGCGCTATTCGCCACGGCGATTGATGGAAACGCTTATGCCAATCAGATCGTGGCTAGTGACTCTTCGCTCGGGGCAATTTCCCAGATCGCAGTGCCTCTCCAGCCTGGTGAGTTGGATGTCGCCTTGTCGGCGCTGGGCAAAGCGACAGCAGCCCTACTGGACACCCCGCCCAGTCAGGCCGCCATTGAACTGTTCGCGGCGCGGTACCTTGACGCGCTTCATGCGGCCCAGCTCTCTTTCGGCGCAGTCCTCCGGCACAACGTTCAAAAGGCACGCGGCGCCTTTATCGATCCTAGTCCTGCAGAGCTGATTGACTTCGACCGGAACTGTGCCGTGGAAGAGCAACTGCCGCGGGAGTTCAAGATTCGCATCAATCAACGCGCTTCCGGCAAGAGCTATCTTCAATGGAATGGCGTCTTCATAGGCGATCCGCTGACTGACAACATTGGCGATCCGGATGGCTACCGCTTTCATGACGTGTTTCACTTCGCGCACGCTGCAATCCTTCATTGGTCGCCCGTGGTCAGGGCACTAATCAAGCACAAGCGCAAAAGTCGCCCGAACGATGATGAAAACCAGGACGGCGGCCGCGCCATCGTGGTGGAGGAAGGATTGACGGCGTGGCTGTTCAGCCGGGCAAAGGAGCTGAATTACTTCGAAGGCCAGACGAAGGTATCGCTTGGCCTGCTCAAGACCGTGCAGGACTTCATTGCGGGGTACGAGGTCGAGGAATGCCCCCTGCGTCTTTGGGAGCACGCGATCCTTAGAGGGTATGATGTCTTCCGTCAGGTTCGTGATCACCAAGGCGGGTGGGTCATTGGTGACCGATCTGCCCGAACTCTCCGCTACGAGCCATTAGAATGAAGCTTCACCCATTCGTAAGAGCTGTTGCCGCACTGAATTTCGACAACACTTTCAACCCCTACGTCGATCGCTGCCCCGTTCACGACCGACGGGACGCGCCGCGCTACCGTGCTGAGGCTCTATCAGCCATGGTGGACCGCGCAACCGACATTTCCGTCGAAGCCATATGGGTGGGGCGAGACTTAGGCTATCGTGGTGGTCGCCGCACGGGATTGGCGTTGACGGACGACGTGCACATTGAACAGCATGCACATCGCTGGGATCTGGTTGCTGAACGTCCCACAGTCGGTGCCGCTGTAGCGGAACGGACCGCAGCGGTCATTTGGAACTTGCTCGACAAGATTGACGCGAACATCTTCCTTTGGAACGTTTTTCCGCTTCATCCTCATGAGAGTGGCGACCCATTTACAAATCGACAGCACAATGCCGCCGAGCGCCGTGCTGGCGAGGAGATATTGACAACTCTAGTGAATTTGTTGCGTCCACACCGGATTGTGGCGATTGGTAACGACGCAATGGGATCCGCACAGCGAGTTGCGGGTGACGTTCCGGTGTTTGGCGTACGGCACCCGAGCTACGGTGGGCAAAATGAATTCGTCGCAGGCGTGAGTACTCTATACCGTCGGAGAATGTCGGCGTAGATTTAGATGGTCAGCTCCTGTCGTCCGAATGTTATGGCACAGCCCTGGATCGCCCCTTCTATCAAGAGGATTTTCAATCCTCGGCATTGAGCATCCGTGCCGCCGGGCTATCGCCCACACCACCCGCCTGAAAATACCCGATCACACTCGCCACCGACCGGTGCTCGGTCATCGCCATCAACGCGGGCAGGGCGATACCTTGATCGCACCCACCGCCGCCGGCAACAGCGCGTCACCAATCCGCGTTGTCCACGGCCGGCGAAATACCGCGCCTACCGTCAGACCACCGACGCCCTCCATTCTGAGTAGCACGAAGCTTAAGTCTCAAAGAAAAAAAGGCGCCAGATAGGCGCCTTTTCAAACTGAGGTTAAGTTAGCTTACTTTTTCGCAGACTTTTTCACGGGGGTCTTCTTGGCGCTGGCTTTCTTGGGCGTCACGGCCTTGGCTGCGCTACCTTCGATCAGGAAGCTATCCAAGGCCACGCCACGTTTCTTCAGTGCGCCCGTAAGCCAGAGTGGACGCTTGCCTCGGCCGGACCAAGTCTGCTCAGGATTGTCGGGATTGCGGTACTTCGGTGCCACCGAGGATTTCTTGCTGCCCTTTGTTCCTTTGCTACGGCGGGTTGGGTAGACCTCATCCAAGCTTAGGCCGGCAGATTTGAGCAAGCCATCAATCTTCACGCGGATGGTGCGCACCTGAGTTGCATGAGCTTCTTGCATCTGAGCATTTGCGCCCGCGATGAGGGCTTGGAGTTCTTTGGGAGATAGCGCTTTCAGATCGATTGCCATGAATTGTCCTTTCCAGGTTTAGAGTGAAGAATGCGGGATTCAAGTCTACAGGCTGTCAACGTACAGGAGCCAAGGGAACCCATGGAGCAACTCGACAGAGCAACACGGTACCTAGAACGCATGCGAGAGATATACGCCGGGGCAATCTCAACGCACCACGACAAAAACCGTTATGAGGACGACATGGTTTCGTTCTTTGTCCACTGCCATCACGTTGGCGACTGGTTTACTCAGTTGAACAAAATGGGCATAACGCAGGGGCAAGTGAATGCGTTCATCAATCGACACGAAGCGCTTCGCGTCTGTGCCGATCTCTGTAATGGCTCCAAGCACTACAGGCTAACGCGAACGCTTCGAACAGGTCGGCAGCCTCATATCGCTCTCAAGCAGTACAAAGCTTCAACTTGGCTAACGAACGGAGGAGGTGGAGAGTTTATCGAAGGGCGTTACTCTATTCTCATCGCATCGGGAACGATTGACGCGCTTGTTTTGGCCGAGCAGTGCTTAAAGTTGTGGACGGATCTCGTGGCTTCGATCATGGCAATGGTGGTGGAGGGCGCCGTCATGGACAGTCCGGAGCTTCTCTTGCCACCGACGACCCTTGCTGGAATCCGCTGACCTTTGTTCGTTTGTTGCGAAAAGCTAATAGCCTCCGAATTTCGGGCGGCCATCCGGTAAGGATTCTGCACCGAGAAGCTTCATTGCCTGCGTGATGAGATTCCAAAACTCTTCGTATTCTTGGTTGTGCATCTCATCATTCCGGACGATGAAGAATGGGACGCGCCAGTTCTTGTCGTGGTGCGTATTTGCCTCGACTAGGTCACTCATACGCAGCAACCGAATTTGCATGAACGTGCAATTGAGCAGCTTTGTGGCTGCATCAATGACCTCGAAGGGCAAATAGGTCACGAAAATCTGGAGAGTGGTGACCATGCTCTTGGTTCCTGCCTTGGCAGCCTTCTCGAACATGGTGTGCCACTTGATCTCCTTAAAGTTGCCTGACATGTAAGGCGATACGGAATTGAGGTTAAGTTCCGCTAGCAGTTCACGTCGTTTGGGGTCCAGGAAATCGAGAGGCGAGGTCGGGCGGCCTTGTCTCTTCCAGATCGTGTCGTTCCTCAGTGGGTGAATCGAGTGAAGGACGGCCTCCAACATCTGAGCCTTGCCGGCTGCGCAGATGCGCTCCTGCATCTGCCTCTTTTGCGTCTTCTCTCGGTTGTTTTTGGCGGTAACGACCATGGAAACCGCCAAGGCCAAGAATCCGATGAACAAGACCATCCAGCCAATGTGCGTAATTTTGGCAAAGCCGGTGGCCTGGTCGTTCCATTTTGGAGCGCCAACCACCGCGACTACGGCGGCAGAAAAAGCGATGACTGGGGGAAGATAGTCCAGCAGAAGTTTTGAAAGCCGGGGGCTAGTCATGTATCGGTCCTATAAGAATAATTGCCGAACCATGGGGTACCTGAGACAAAACAATTAGGCTTGTAAGAACGGGAACTGGACATAGGTCATTGCTTTGATTTCGTCGAAAATATCTTGATCCCCCGTGCCACGGTCCGAGGGATGAGTGGTCAGCGTTAGATAGTAGTTCTGACCGTTGTGCTTGGCGAACACGATCCACTCGCCGGTGAGCTTTCCTTGGCTCACACGTTCTTTCAAGACGTCCTGTGTCACAGCGTCGGCAAGTTCTGTGATCATTTCTTTGGTGACGACTGGTGATTTCGTCGGATCCATGATGCGATTGACCGTCTCGGCGACTTTCTTTTTGTTCATATGCACTGCGATGTTCTGCGGGACAAATCGTGCGGAAAAGAAATGCTTGTGCCACATGCCTTCGAGCGGTTTCTCAGTGAACTGAGTGGGAGGTTTGGTGGCAGGAGCAAAATTAGGCCGCCCCTCCAACGCCTTCAACTCCTCAAGGATGAAGTGACTCTCAATGCCCTCCAATGTGGTGTAGAGGAACATCTTGAACGCGAACAACATCGAGTAGCGGCCGGGAGCAATGTCGTCCAGGCCGGCAACAGCAGCAAACTTGATCAGTTCTGTTTCTTGGACTCCAAGTTCTCCGCCATCAAGCAGCTTCGTCTTGTAGGTTCCCATGGTCACCGCTTCCCCCTTTGAACGCATATTTTATTGATGCACTCACTTTGAACCAACAATGCCTGTAGTTGTGGGTGGTCTCACGCCTCAATCAGGGTGGTCATGGTGGAAGGAGATTCGGTCGAAAGTCCGGACCTTCTTTTGCCGTCGACAACCCTTGTCGGAATGTCCTGACAGACAAACCAAATCACCTTGGGCAGTCTTTCTATCTATGCGCCGCAAGTCAGGCCACGAACAGACTGGACGTCAGGCAGGCAGTGCCGACATCGGAAAGTCAGGTGGAACCGACGAACCGGAGCATTGGTTAGCTCAATCCCCCTGAGCTGGAAGGCGCCCGCAAGGGCGTCTTTTTTATTGGGCTGTCTCTAGCGGTGAGACTGAGAAGCCTGAGACTGCACCTGTCACCTATCATCGGAACCAATATGTCCTACATCACCAAGATGTGTCTGCGCATGATGGGCTGGTGCCTGTTGCCGATCTTTTTTGCGGCCCTGGTGGCTTGGCCCATGTCCGCAGTGCTTGAACTCCCAATCGCGACGGGTGGTCAGCCGGTTCTTCCAGATTTACCTTGGCTGGTCGTCTCGACTGGGGCCGCAATCACGCTTGTCCTTTTGGTCTACCAGAGCATTCGGGTTTGGTGCTGGGAACGCGGCAGGGGCGATGGGTGTTTCGTCTGTGGGTGCTTGTTGGGCCGTGAACGCTCGAGGCGTTGGGGGCCATACCGCAAGTGTCTTGGATGCGGAAAGAATCATTCACTGCAGAACGGGATCGGCTGAGTCCAGCACAAGGGGAAGGTCATGATTACGCTCAACACTGAAAAAGGTCTGGTTCGTATCGAGAGCTGGAATGATGTCCTGGAGATGGCTGGCTTTACGGTGGACATCGACCCGGAAGCGGCCAAACTCAAAAGCATCATCGGAAGTTACGCCTTTAAGGACTTCATCAAGTGCGGACTTGCGTCATGCCATCAACCTCACGGAAAGGGCTATCTGGTTGAGCTTGCTGATGGCCGCGTCACGAACATTGGACAGGATTGCGGCAAGACCTATTTCGCGGTGAATTTTGAGGAAATGCGGGTGGTCTTTGATCGGGAGACGCGGGCGAAAGAGCGACGCGAGTCCCTGGTTTCTTTGCAGCATCAACTGCCGGCCATCGAAGAACGCATCCGCATACTCAAGGACATGCCGTTTTCGGGCGGATGGGTCCATAAGCTAAGCCAATCCCTCACTGGCGCAACCACCGGGCTTCCCAGTGAGGTGACGTCCTTGGTCAAGAAACTGGTTCGTGCCCGAAACGGAAGACTGACCCAGCAAAGGATTGCCACACAGGAAGAGCGTGAACGTCTGAAAGCCAGCGGGCAACGTCTGGAGAAGGAAACCTACGTGGAGGATTTGGTTGGCCAACTCGATGGAATCGCAGCTTTGTACCCGGAGAATGATTTAAGGGGGTTGCTGGTCAAAAAGCTTCGTGAAGAGCTTGACGAACTGGCGTTGGTTGACGCGGAACAACTCGATGACCGAAGCCTTGCAAGGCTTGCCAAATGGAGCGAGGAAATTGAGCCGACGCTCGTCAAAGCGGCGGAAGTGATTGGCTTCGGCCAGAAGCTTTTTTTGCAGGAAAACATCCGGCAACTGATGGTTTATGTTCCAAGCAGGGACGGACAAAAAAGCATGGCCTCGTTCATTGCCCAGTTGCCCGCTGAGCCCATGAATGTTGAGGCAGCTTGACCCAGGGAGATCACCTGCCACTCTCTCCGCCTACCGTCTCGGCGTCCTCAAGCAGACGTGCTGCCGGATTGTCCGTCACGCCACCCGCCTGAAAATACCCGATCACACTGGCCACCGACCGGTGCTCGGTCATCGCCATCAGCGCGGGCAGGGCGACACCCTGTCGTGCACCCTCGGTGATGAAGCCCGAGCGCAAGCTGTGCCCGCCAAAGCTCCCTTTCAGACCGGCCTTCGCCGCGCGCCGTTGCACGATCGCGCCGACCGCCGCCGGCGACAATGCGTCGCCGATCCGCGCTGTCCAGGGCAGGGCGCCGATCAAGGAGACCGATTCATGCCGCGTGGTATCACTCAGGAGCAAGTCAACGCCGCCGCCGACGCGCTGGTCGCCGCCGGCGACAAGCCAACTGTGGAAAAAGTCCGGGCCGCCATGGGTACCGGCTCGCCAAACACCGTCACGCGGATGCTGGACACGTGGCGCTGCGGTTTGGCGGAACGCCTCCAGAATGTCCTGCAGCTTCCGGAACTGCCGCCGGAAGCGGGGCAGGCGATGACAGGGCTGTGGCAGTTGGCTGTCAAGCATGCCGACCACCTCCTCCAAGCCCGGATGGCCACTGAGCGGGCTGCCCTGGCGGCGAACGAGGCGCGTCTCACCGAAGAACGCACACAATGGGCGGCGACGCTGGCCGAGGCCGAAACCGCCGTGGCCCATGCGAGGATGCGGCAGGAACTGGCGGAACACGCTTGCGCCAACCTGGACAACCAACTCCGCGATAGCCACGCCCTGCGGGATGATCTGATCCAGCAGCGCGATCGACTGCAGGCACTATGCGACCGGAAAACGGGCGAGCTCGAAGCCCTGCAGGCTGATCGCATTGCCCGTCTCGCTGCTGCAGAGCACGGACGGGAACGCACTGCGGCGCACGTCCAAGGGGTCGAGGATCGGGCGCACCAGGAAATCGACAGCGCACGGCAAGAAGCCAAACAATGTCAGCAGCGGCACGAAGTGGCCGAGCGGAGTTATCGCGAAGCACTTCATGCACTCGAGTCGCGATGCGAGGCGACGCGACGCAGAAACAATGGCAACAGGCCGAGAAGGACGTGGCGCGCCTCTCGGGGCAAGTCTCGGCACTTGAAACGTCGCTGGCGAAGGCCGGCACCCTCCGAAAAACGAAGAGCGCTTCCCGAACGGCACGGTCGTCGAAGGTCGTCCGGCGACGGTTCCCAGCCCCTCATTCGATGCCCCTGCAATTTCGCATAATGTATATTATGTCAATAATGACATTTCACTTTAAGAAACGTCATTTAACAGTTTGATTTTTCAGTAACTTACCGGCTTGTTGTGGGTCCACTACTGGACCCAATGTGTGATAACGCGTCGTTATGGTCAAATAAAGCGCCAGGCTGGTGAAGGCGTGGCGCTGCAGGTGGATGCCGCGGATGCGCTGACGCGTTTTGCGCGCATCCTGGCAGGAAGTCGGGCACCGACGACGGTGCAGCTGTACGTCGGCGTGGTTCGGCGTTGGCTGATATTTGGCGGCTCGCCAGATAGGTTGCACAAGGAATTGCTCAGCAAGTGGCTGGACAAGCGCCGCGCGCAGAAAGCCGCCCCGACCACCATCAATATCGATCTCGCCGCCCTGCGTGCGTTCTACGACACCATGGCGCTGATCGGTGCCTGCGGGCAAGAAGAATCGAATAACTGTCCGTCCAATCGGCGCGTGCCATCGCGGCTGGTGCGCACCTTCGACGACGGCCAGGTGCTGGCCATGCTGGCCGCGCCGGACCTGGCCACGTTCACCGGCTTCCGCGACAGCGTGATGATGCGCATGCTGTGGGAAACCGGCCTGCGCGCCACCGAGCTGGTCAGCCTGGGCCTGGGCGACGT
>Ga0157370_10003659_pt1 | contig 17970 bp, 16 predicted proteins | sample C35metaG_FD_113463 | JGI IMG/M metagenome (GOLD analysis project Ga0157370, IMG submission 113463) | Corn rhizosphere microbial communities from Kellogg Biological Station, Michigan, USA - C3-5 metaG | ecosystem: Host-associated > Plants > Roots > Rhizosphere > Soil | place: USA: Michigan...
GTTCGTGCCGACCGGCAGTCCCAGCCCGGATTTCTTCGGCGGTGACCGGCTCGGACAGAATCTGTACGCGAATTCCGTGATCGCACTGCGCGCATCGACGGGCGCGATGGTCTGGCACTTCCAGGTCGTGCACCATGATCTCTGGGACTACGACGTACCCGCGGAACCGGTGCTCTTCACCTGGCGCCACGACGGGCGCGATACGCCGGCGCTTGCCGCGACAACCAAGATGGGCCACGTCTTCCTGCTGAATCGCGAGACCGGCGCACCGCTCTTTCCCGTGGACGAGCGGCGGGTGCCGGCGAGCGACGTCCCCGGCGAATCCGCGTGGCCGACGCAGCCGTTCCCGACGCGTCCGGCTCCGTTAGTCCCGGAGCGATTTCGGGCCGACGATGTGTTCGGCGTGTCGCCACAAGGGAAGGCATGGTGCGAGAAGGAGCTTGCCGGTGTGCGCAACGACGGGATGTTCACACCGCCATCAGTGCGCGGCACCGTGATCTATCCCGGGAACATCGGCGGCTCGAACTGGAGCGGAATCGCAATCGATCCGGTGCGGCATCTCGCGATCCTTCCGTTGAACAACGTGATGACCGTGGTGCAGTTGATACCGCGTGCCGATGCGCATGCCCGCGCAATGTCGGGCACGCGCTTCGATCAGTTCTCGCCCCAGCGCGGAACGCCGTACGCGATGCGGCGGACCTTTCTGATTGCACCGGACGGCGCGCCGTGTTCGACGCCGCCGTGGGGCACGCTCTCGGCGGTGGATCTCGAGACGGGTCGGGTGAAGTGGAGCCGTCCGTTGGGGAGCATCGCTGCACTCGCGCGCGTACCGGGCAGCTCGCAGTGGGGCTCGCCTAACTTGGGCGGCGCGATGGTCACTGCCGGTGGCATCGTGTTCGCGGGCGGTGCGCTCGACGAGCGGCTGCACGCATACGACGTCGAAACCGGCACGGAGCTGTGGTCCGCCAAACTGCCGGCCGGCGTGCATGCGTCGCCGATGACGTATGTCACCGCGACCGGACGACAGTTCGTAGTCGTCGCAGCGGGCGGACACCGGGAGCTGTACGCGGCAAGCGGAGGCACGGACGGAGCAGGCGACTACGTCGTTGCGTTTGCGCTCCCGACAACCGCTCCGGCAGCACCGCACGCGGCGACTATCTCGGCCGGCCAATACACGGGACACATGGTGCTCGACCGATCGCGCTTCGACGCGCACTGGGATCTCGGGCGTGACAGCTCTGGCGCTACGTTGTCGTTCACGCTTGATGGCGTCGGGGTCAATGGTCATGGGACGGGTCACGTCGTGGGCGACAGCGTCACCATCACGGCGAATTGGTCGCTGCCCTCGAAGCACTGCTCCGGCACGATGACGCTCGCAGGCCGCGCGGCTAACGAGAATCGCGCGATCATCGGCGAGCTAACGTATGTCGATGGATGCACCGACGGCTCCACCAAGCCGGGGACGTTTGCGATGTGGCGCGCGGGACATCGCGTGACACGCGTCGGTGTATCCGGAAGGTGACCGGGAAACCACAGACACCTTCTGGATGGCTCGGGTGCGACATCGCTTTGTTCGCGGAGCGCTGCATGGTCCGCGGCGTCAAATCGGTTCTGCGTCGCGTGGGAACTCGCGCGCGATGAGATCGGCGATGCGCGCCAAGTGCGTGTATCCGTACTCGAAGATCAGCGACACGGGCCGACTCGAGTCCATGGCCTGGAAGCGCGCCACCACTCGGATCAGATGGCCCACCGCCGTGCCGCGCGGCTCGCGAATCCATTGCGGCACGATGGTGGCGACGCCGAACAGAACGAGCTGCACGATCATCATGGCGCGGAATTCGCCTAACGTTGGAGTGGCGCTCGCGGCCAGGACCGTGAGCAGCGCGCCGCTGATCAACGGCGCCATCCCTTCGGCCACGCCGCTGAATGCGCCAAAGGCGCCGAGGTAGGAGGGGCGGCTGTCATCCGGCGCGAGTTTGAGCGCGAGATTCGAGAGGCTGACGTGGTACGCGCTCCACCCGACGCCCGAGAGCACTTCCACAATGATCACCGGCCACACGCGGCCGGGCGCGCTGATCAACCAGAGCACGGGAGTGCACGCGATCAAGTAGCTGCCAATGCGCAGCACCGGCTTCGTGCCGAAGTGGTCGCCGAGCGTGCCCCATCGCGTTTGCGTTAGGGCCATGATCGTGTTGGTGATCGTGGTGAGCAGCGTCACGGCGAGAAAGGACAAGCCGAGCGTGCGCAGCATGTACACCATGTAGAAGGGCGCCATGTACCCGGACGCGAAGCTCCACCACGCGCTGAAAACCAACATGGTTCGATAGTTCTTGTCGCGGAGCGGCGCGCGCAGGGCGGTGGTGAGATCCAGGGGCTGTGTTCTGGTTTCACGCCGGCGCGGCTGCGGCAATTGCTGAAGGAAGAGCACTCCCACGAGACCGAGAATCGCGCCGGCGCCGAAGACGAGCGCGAAGCCGTGCTTGGAAGACGAGGCCGTCGGCGACTGGTCGAGTCGAATCGCGGCGAGAATGGATGCGATCGTCCCGACGACGCCGGCGTTGCGTCCGCGTCGCCCCCAGAAGACGCCGCGCAGCGGCTCGGGGATGAGCTCAGCGAGCCATGTCAGGAACGAGAGCTCGAACACGGCGCCGGCGAGCGCCGAGACGCCCATCACGATGATGAGCATCGCGAGGCGGATCGGCGCCGGGCCCGGGGCGAGCACGAGCACGGGCACGGCAATCAAGGCGATACGAGCGACGGACGCGCTCGCGATCGCCCACCTGCGCCAGCGCCCCGCGCGCTCGATCCACCATGAGAGCACGAGCTGCGACAGCTTCGACGCCAGCGGGAGCGCGGCCAGCACACCGATCGCGATCGCGTTGGCGCCAAGCGCAAGCGCGAGACCGGTGAGAAACACACCACCGGTCAACTGCACCATGACAGTCTGCGCGATGCCGTTCGCGTCTACGAGCGCGGCAACGCGTCGCCAACTCGCGCCCGCGTCATTGGACCACAGCCGCGGTTCACGCGAGCGCATGGCCCGCCGCGCGGCAGATCACGTGCCGCGGTTCTCCGCGCTTGTCATGCGAACGAGTGAACCCGCCGCGAAAGGAGAGAAGCGGTCCGGCGTTTGCGCTCGCAGCGCAATCCAAGCAGAACGTGTCGCATTGCAGCGTCTGGTGCATCGGTGTGGAGTCGTCGTTCAGGTAATCGGCGGGCAGTCGAAGGGATGGGGGGTGGCGGCATCGCCATCGTTCGAGCGCTTCACCTTGGCGATATGCTGTGCGCGGTGCCGGCGTTGCGCGCGTTCCGCGCCGGGTTCCCCGATTCGCGAATCACGTTGATCGGGTTGCCGTGGGCGACTGAGCTCATGCCGTGGCTCGCGTCATTGGTGGACGATCTCGTGTTTTTCCCGGGCTATCCGGGGATTCCCGAATGTCAATTTGACGCAGCGGATGTGACGGCGTTTCTCGCGCACATGCAGTCGCGTCGGTTCGATCTCGCGGTTCAGCTGCACGGCAGCGGCGCCCACATCAATGAATTCACGCTGCTCTTCGGCGCGCACCGGACGGCCGTTTACCGTACGCCGGAAGATGCCGTGCCGCTGGAGGGCGAGGGAACCGCCGTGCCGTGGCCGACGCGGGGCAGCGAGATCGAGCGTCTGCTCGTGCTTCCGTATGCGCTCGGATGCCCGGATGTGGGCACGGCGCTGGGGCTCGCGGCCACGGCCGACGACCGGGCAGCGTTAGGCGAAGTGGGCGAGGCCGCCGGCTTGTCGTTTCGCGAATACGCGTGTGTGCACGCGGGGGCCCGATTTCCCTCGCGGCGCTGGCCGCCGGAGCGATTCGCCGCGCTGGCGGACGCGCTCGCCGAGCGCGGGCTGGCGATCGTGCTCACCGGCACGCGGTCGGAGGCGCCGATCACGGCCGCCGTGCGCGCGGCGATGCGAGCGGACGCGATCGATCTGACCGGGCGGCTGGGGCTCGGCGCGTTAGGCGCACTGGTGAGCGATGCCGCGCTCGTCGCCTGCAACGACACCGGCATGTCGCACATCGCGGCGGCGTTCGGGACGCCGAGCGTCGTGGTGGCGTCGGGGTCGGACGTGTCGCGCTGGGCGCCGCTCGATCGCGAACGGCATCGCGTGTTGTGGCACGACGTGGCGTGCCGGCCGTGCATGCACCTGCGATGTCCGACGGGTCATGAATGCGCCGCCGGCGTGGATGTCGCCGCCGCGATTGCGCAGGCCGACGACCTCATGGAGCACTGCCATGGCGCGCGTTAGTCGCCGCCGGCTGCGCGTGCTCACGTGGCACGTCCACGGCAATTACCTCTGGTATTTGTCGCAGGCGCCGCACGAGTTTTTCCTGCCGGTGAAGCCGGAACGCGCGCATCCGTACGGCGGCCGCGCCGGCAGCTTCCCGTGGCCGGACAATGTCCATGAAGTTGCAGCCGCCGAGGTCCGCACGGCGCGGTTCGACTGCGTGCTGTTTCAGTCGGAGCAGGTGTACGCGGTGGATCAATTCGACCTGCTGAGCGCCGAGCAGCGCCGGTTGCCGCGTGTGTATCTCGAGCACGATCCGCCGCTCGCGCATCCCTTTGCCCAACGGCACCCGGTGGACGACGGCGACGTGATGGTCGTGCACGTGACCGAGTGGAACGCCATGATGTGGGACTGCGGGCGGTCGCCGGTTCGTGTAGTGGAGCACGGCGTGATGATCCCGGGAGACGTGCGGTACTCGGGGGAACTGCCGCGCGGCGTCTGCGCGATCAACAACCTGCGTACGCGGGCGCGGCGGATGGGTGCCGATGTGTTCACGGCGGCGCGGCGCCACGTGCCGATCGACCTCGTGGGCATGGACGCCTGCTCGTTAGGCGGCATCGGCGAGATCGACCCGCCGGCGCTGGCGGCCTTCCAGGCGCGCTATCGGTTCGCCTTCAGCCCGGTGCGCCACACGAGTCTCGCGCTGGCGGTGGTCGAAGCGATGATGATCGGGCTGCCGATCGTCGGGCTGGCGACGTGCGAGTTGGCATCGGTGATCACAAACGGAGAATCGGGATTCGTCGACTCGTCGCTGCCGCGCGTGCTCGACGCGGCGTTGGCGCTGATCGAGGATCCGGCGGAGGCGCGGCGGTTGGGCGAGGGGGCGCGCCGGATGGCGGCCGATCGCTACGGGATCGCGCGCTTTGCCGCGGACTGGGATGCGGTGTTGAGAGAGGTGGCAGCATGAGGAAGCACATCGCGATGATCAGCGAGCACGCCTCGCCCGTGGCGGCGTTAGGCGGCACCGACAACGGGGGGCAGAACGTCTACGTGGCGTATCTGGCGCGCGAGCTGGCCGGCCGCGGGCACGAGGTGGACGTGTTCACGCGGCGCGAGTCGCCCGAGATCCCGACGGTGCTCGAGTGGCGGCCCGGCGTCCGCATCGTGCACGTCGAGGCGGGACCGGCGCGGCAGCTGCCCAAGGAGCAGCTGCTTCCGTACATGGCGGCATTTGCCGACTGGATGTTGAACTTCATGGATCGCGACGGCGCGACGTACGACGTCGCGCACGCGAATTTCTGGACATCGGCGGTGGTCGCGATGCAGCTCAAGCGCGAAATCGGGCTGCCGTTTGCCGTCACGTTCCACGCGTTAGGCCGGGTGCGGCGGATGTACCAGGGCGCGGCGGATGGCTTCCCCGAGGAGCGCGGCGCTCTCGAGGAGCAGGCCATCGACGCCGCCGGCGCCGTGATCGCCGAGTGTCCGCAGGACGCCGAGGATCTTCGCGCGCACTACGGCGCGCGGACACGGCTGCGCCAGATCCCCTGCGGCGTCGACGTCCGGCGCTTTCATCCGGTTGCGCCGGCGCGAGCGCGGGCGCGGCTCGGCCTTCCGCTGGAGGGGCCGCTGATGCTGCAGTTAGGCAGGCTGGTGCCCCGCAAAGGCGTGGACGATGTGATCCGGGCGCTCGCCATCGTGCGCCGCACGCACGGCATCGACGCGCGGCTGTTGGTGGTGGGCGGCGACACCGAAGCGCCCGACGAGCGTGCAACGCCGTACCTCGGCACCTTGCGCCAGATCGCCGAAGCCGAGGGCGTTGCCGACCGTGTGGTGTTCGTCGGGCGGAGGGATCCCGGGGTGCTGCGCTACTACTATAGCGCGGCCGACATTTTTCTGACGACGCCGTGGTACGAACCGTTCGGCATCACGCCGTTGGAAGCCATGGCGTGCGGGACGCCGGTGGTCGGGACGGCCGTCGGCGGCATCAAGCACACCGTGTTGCACGGAGAGACCGGGTTCCTGGTGGCGCCTCACGATCCGCACGGCATCGCGGCGAGCGCGGCGCTCCTGCTGCAGGACAGCATGCTGCGCGCGCGCATGTCGCGGCATGCAATCGCGCGTGTGCGAACGTGGTTCCAGTGGTGTGACGTGGGCCGCGCGGTGGATGCGCTGTACGACGACCTGCTGGCTGCGGAGCGACGCGAAGTACGGCGGCGCGCGCGGGCGGGGGGGCCGGCGCGATGATGAGCGGTGTCGTTCTGCTGGACAAGGACGGCGTGCTCGTCGACAACGTCCCGCTGAGCGCGGATCCGCAGCGCATGCGCCTCATGGATGGCGCCGGCGACGCGCTCGCGCGACTGGCGGCCCACGGGTTTCGATTCGGCGTCGTGACGAATCAAAGTGGAGTCGCACTCGGATGTTTTCCCGAACGGGCGCTGGCGGGCGTGGCGGAGCGATTGCGCGAAATGCTGGCCGAGGCGGGCGTCTCGCTGGACGCATTCTGCTACTGCCCGCACCATCCCGATGGCGTGGTGGCGGCGTACCGCCGCGTGTGCGACTGCCGCAAGCCGGCGCCCGGCCTGGTACATCGCGCGGCGCGCGAGTTAGGCATCGATCCGCGATCCGCCTGGGTGGTGGGCGACATTCTCGATGATGTCGAAGCGGCGCATCGCGCCGGCGCGCGCGCGATTCTGTTCGACACGGGCGGCGAAACCGACTGGTTGCGATCCCCGCTCCGGACGCCCGACTTCGTCACGACGTCGTTCCATGGAGTGGCCGACATCATCCTCGGCGACCGGCTGGCGGGGGCGCGGCGATGACGAGCGATTGGTCGGGGGTGCGCCGCGTGCTCTGCGTGCGTCTGGACAGCGTGGGCGACGTGTTGATGACGACGCCTGCGTTAGGCGCGGTAAAGGGGGCGGACGGAGAGCGGCACGTCACGCTGCTCACCTCGCCGGCCGGCTCGGCTGTCGCGGCGCTGGCGCCGAGCGTCGACGATGTCATCGTCTACGACGCGCCGTGGCTCAAAGCGACGCGGCCGCGGACCACGAGTGCCGCCGATCACGCCATGGCGCACATTCTTCGGACGCACGCATTCGATGCGGCGGTGGTGTTCACGGTGTTCAGCCAGAGCGCGCTGCCGGCGGCGCTGCTGTGTTATCTGGCCGACATCCCGCGCCGGCTCGCGCACGCGCGTGAGAATCCGTATCAGCTGCTCACGACCTGGGTCGCCGACCCGGAGCCGGCCGGCGGCATCCGCCACGAGGTGGAGCGTCAACTCGACCTCGTGGCAGCCGTCGGCTGGAGGCCGGCCGATACGCGGCTGACGTTGTGTCCATCGCCGCGCCACGACGAGGCGGCGGCGTCCATGCTCTGTTCGTTAGGCATCAACGACGATGCTTGGGTCGTGCTGCATCCCGGCGCATCGGCGGCATCCCGCCGGTATCCTGCGGCGTCGTTTGCCGCGGCCGGACGATCGCTCGCCGCACGCGGCGGCGTGCGCATCGTCGTCACCGGTGGAGCGGACGAGCACGAGCTGGTTCGTGACGTGTGCGCGCAGATCGGTGCGCCGGCGATCGATCTGTGCGGACAGCTCGACCTCGGCGCCTTCGCGGCGCTGGTGGCTCGCGCGCCGCTCGTGATCACGAACAACACGGGGCCGGCGCACGTGGCGGCGGCGATGGGCACGCCGGTCGTCGTGCTCTACGCATTGACGAATCCGCAGCACACGCCGTGGCAGGTTCCGTGTCGGGTGCTGTCGCACGATGTACCGTGCCGGAACTGCTTCAAGAGCGTGTGTCCCGAGACGCACCACAACTGCCTGCGATTGGTGCCGCCGACGGCGGTGGCCGACGCCGCGCTCGACCTTTTGCAATCACGATGCGGCGCCGCGCGAGGCGCGCCCGTGCGTGTGGAGGGATGACGGGATGTATACGTTAGGCATCAACGCCGCGTTCCACGATCCAGCGGCCTGTCTCGTGCGCGACGGCGAGGTGGTGGCTGCGGCGGAAGAAGAACGGTTCACCAAGATCAAACACGGGAAGCGGCCGGTGCCGTTTTCCACGTGGGAGCTGCCGTTTCACGCCATCGACGCGTGCCTGGCAGCGGCCGATGTCGCGCTGCGCGACGTCGATCACGTGGCGTATTCGTTCGACCCTGGTTTGCTGCTGGGCGAACGGGCTCGTGACCGGATGATTGCGATTCCGCTCGATGGAGCGCGAGCGGCCGATCAGGGCGCCGATGCGTGGGAGCCGCTCTTTCTCTCGCACATCGTCAACGCACCCGGTCAACTCATCGATGGCGTGCCGCATCACCTCGAACGCCGGTGGCGCGGCGCACGGCGGGGCGATCTGTCGTGGCACTTCGTTGGGCATCACGCCGCGCACGCGGCAAGCGCGTTTCTCGCGTCGCCGTACAGCGATGCGGCGGTCATGTGCCTGGACGGACGCGGCGAACGCGCCACCACCAGCTACTGGCAGGGACACGACGCCGCCATCGACCCGTTAGGCGAGGTACGGCTGCCGCATTCGCTCGGGCTGCTGTACGAGGACGTCACCCAGTACCTGGGGTTCCTGCGGTCATCCGACGAGTACAAGGTGATGGCGCTCGCATCCTTCGGCCGCCCCGAGTTCGTCGACGAATTTCGGAGCATGATCGCGATCGGCGACGACGGCGGCTATTCCATCGACGACCTGGAGCTGGAGCGGCGCTTCGGCGCGCGGCGTCTGCGCGGTGCGCAAATCGAACAGCGCCATTACGACATCGCGCGTTCGCTGCAAGTCGTGCTCGAAGAGACGGTCATCCGTCTCGCCTCGTGGCTGCGCGAGCGCACGCGATCGCCGCGACTCTGCATGGCCGGCGGCGTTGCGCTCAACTGCGTGATGAATGCGCGTCTGCGCGACAGCGGCGTGTTCGATGACGTCTGGGTGCAGCCGGCGGCCGGCGATGCAGGTACGGCGCTCGGCGCCGCGCTGATGGTGGACGCGAGCGAACGCGGTGCAACCTCGCATACGCGAATGGAGCACGTCTATTTCGGGCCGTCGTTCGCGGACGATGAGATCGAACGATTTCTCCAATGGTCGAAGGTGCCGTATCGGCGCGTGCCGGACATCGCCGAGGCCGCCGCGGCGCTGCTGGCGGGCAACAAGGTCATCGGCTGGTTTCAGGGCGCGATGGAGTTCGGTCCGCGCGCGCTCGGCGCTCGATCGATTCTAGCGAGCCCGATCGATGCGGCCATGCAGGTGAGGCTCAACGAAATCAAGGATCGCGAGGACTTCCGGCCGGTGGCGCCGGTGGTGCTCGAGGAAGAGGCGGCGTCGTGGTTCTGCGGTGCGGGGGCGGCCGCGCCGTTCATGCTGTTCACGTTCGAGGTGCGCAGCGAGAAGGCAGACTGCATTCCTGCCGTTAGGCATGTGGATGGCACGGCTCGCGTGCAGACCATCCGGCGCGATCAGAACGCGCGATATTACGATTTGATTCGTGCGTTCGAGCGGCGAACCGGCGTGCCGGTGCTCGTGAACACGTCGTTCAACACGCGCGGTGAGCCCATCGTGTGTACGCCCCGCGACGCGATCGAGTGCTTCTGGACCTCGCCACTGGATGCGCTGGCCATCGGGTCGTTCGTATTGGAGAAGCCGGTGCATCACGTCGACGTGCACGCGCCATGACCCACGTCAGCGTCGTCGTGCCGACGTATCGCCGGCCCGCGCTGCTCGAGCGGACGCTGGGCGCCCTCGCGCGCCAGGTGCGGGGCGACTGGACGTACGATGTGATCGTCGCCGATGATGCAGCGAGCGAGGAAACGCGGGACCAGGTCAGGCGGTGGGATGGCCGGCACGGCGTCCCGATCGCCTATGTGCCGGTGAACGGCGCCGTGCACGGGCCCGCGGCCGCGCGCAACGCGGGCTGGCGCCGGGCGACAGGCGAGTGGATCGCGTTCACTGACGACGACACGGTGCCGTCGCCGACGTGGCTGGATGAGGCGATGCGCTGCCTAACGGAGCGGTCCTGCGCCGCCGGGTGGGGCGCCGTGGTCGTGCCGCTGCCCGAGGTGCCCACCGACTACGAGCGTGCGGCGGCCGGACTCGAGACCGCCGGCTTCGTCACCGCGAACTGTTTCGTGCGCCGCGACGTGCTGGGGCGGTTGGGCGGTTTCGATACGTCGTTTGCCGAGGCGTGGCGGGAGGACAGCGACCTCTATTTCCGGCTGCTCGCCGACGGCCAACGCGTGATCGAGGTGCCGCGCGCGGTGGTGGTGCACCCGGTGCGTCCGGCCGGGTGGGGCGTTAGCGTTAGGCAGGAGCGGAAGACGGCGTACGACGCACTGCTCTATCGAAAGCACCCACGTTTGTACCGCCGGTTCATTCGTCCCCGCCGGCCGGCCGATTACTCCGTTGCGGCGATGGCGGCGGCCGGCACGTTCGTCGCCCTGGCCGCCGGAAGGGCTACCATCGCGGCGTGGTCACTGGCGGCGTGGTGTCTCGCCACCGGTTCGATTGCGCGGCGCAGGCTGCGCGGCACCTCGCGTGCGCCGGCGCACATTGCCGAAATGCTCGTCACCTCGGCCGTACTCCCCATCGCGTCGTTCTACTGGGGCATACGCGGGGCGATCCGATACCGTGTCCTCTTCTGGTAGGGCGCCATGGACCTCCCGACATACATCCAGCTGGAGCCGGTTGGGCAGTGCAATCTGAAATGTCAGATGTGCGCGATCCAATTCCGGGCGGACGGCACACCGCATGGGCCGCCGGCGTTCATGGCGTGGGATCTCTTCGTTCGGATCCTCGCCGACCTCCCGACGCTGACGGAGCTGCACCTGCAAGGGTTAGGCGAGCCGATGATGCATCCTCGCTTCTTCGACATGGTGGCGTACGCGGCCGCGCGCGGCATCGTGGTGTCGACGAATTCGAACGTCACGCTACTCACGCGCCGTCGTGCCGACCGTTGCGTGACCAGCGGTCTGACGACGCTGCACGTGTCGGTGGACGGGGCAACGGAGGCGACGTACGAGGGGATCCGCGTCGGCGCGTCGTTCGCGCGCGTCCGCCGCAACCTCGGCCATCTGCGGGATGCGAAGCGTGCGATGTCGAGCGAGAAGCCGCGCGTGCGACTGGTCATGGTATTGATGCGGCGGAATCTCCGGGAGTTGCCGGCGGTGGTGCGGCTGGCCGCCGAGCACGACATCGACACCGTCTTTGTCCAGCATCTCTGTCACGACTTCACGGAATCGACGCTGCCGGCCCGCTATGCCCCGATGCGGGAGTTCGTGCACGGCGAAAGCCTGACCGGATGCGACGAAGAGCTCACGGACGGCGTGTTCGCCGCGGCGCGGCAGACGGCCGAGTCGTTAGGCATCGAATTGCGGCTGCCGCGGCTGGACGTGCACGAGCATGCGCCGGGCACGCCCGGCCGCGAGCGTTGCGATTGGCCGTGGCATGGCCCGTACGTCACGTATCGCGGCGATGCGATGCCGTGCTGCATGATCTCGACGCCCGATCGAGGCACGTTAGGCACGGTGGCAGAGCAGCCGATCAGCCAGATCTGGCGCGGCGCCGCATACGAATCGTTCCGTGCGGCGTTGGCGTCGGACGCTCCACCGGCGATCTGCCGCGGCTGTTCCGTGTATCGCGGGACCTTCTAATGAACCGCGTCCGAGTGGAAAAGCGCTTAGCTGCTCGTACGTTAGGCGACGCTTTGCCTCCCCCGCGCCGCGCGATGTCAGTACGGCCGAGCGGTGCGCGGCTTTTTCCGGTGTGTCCGCCCCTTGTCCGCCTGTCAGGGACTGAGACGCGGACGCAACGGATCGCTCAGGTCCATCCGCTGCCACGGAATCCTGATGCGTCGCGGCCGAAACGGGAGCGCGCGAACGAAAGGCAGGTGCAGGGCGGCGCCGCCTAACCGCTCCCAGAGCGCGTCGGGACCCAAGTGATACTCGGCAACGATGGTCTCGCCCTTCACCACATCCAGCTTGAACTCCTCGATGCGCCCCGCGACGCGGCCATCCGCGTCGCGCACGCGTCTGCCGAGCAGGTGTTCGACGTGTATCTCCAGTTCGTCATTCATTGGCGGGCCAGCCGGTGACATGCGTGCGCAACCAATGCTCGACGGCGTTGATCGGCGTGGCGTCGACGTCGCCGTCGAATTGGAACGAGCGATCGCGGTAGCGCAATGCGTCCCACGCGATGCGAAACGGAGTACGGCGGCCGGTGATCCGCGCGTCGAGCCGGCCGAGCCATCGAGCGAGTCGCCAATTCACGCGGGCGACGAGCGTCACCGGACTCACTTCGATGGCGATCACGCGCGGCGGCTGTCCGGGCCGTGTCGAGACGATGACGCCGTCGATCCGGCCCGCCTTCTGGTGCTTTACGTCGACGAGCTGCTCATCGAGCACGTCGGCGGCGAGGTGCATCGGGCGGTCGATCACGAGCCCGCCAACTGCAACGGGATGGAAATGACGCCGAGCACCATGGCCAGCACGCTGATGACGAGCACGACGGCATTGCCCAACGGTCCGTTCGTGTGGTCGCCCAGGTAGTCGCTGTCGTTCATCAGAACGAGAAACGGCAGAACGCCGACCGGCAGTGATGCCGCCGTGAGGGCCATCGAGATGTTCGTGAGTTCGAGCGGATCCGCGCCGGCAAGAACGATCACGGCGGCGACGGCGATAATGACCGTGTAGGTGAGGCTGAAGCGGGCGCTCCTGCGCGGATCCATGTCCTCTCCCCACTCCCATCCAAGGCCTTGAGCGAGGAGGTAGGCCAGGGACAGCGCGATCTCGAGGGTTGCGCCGAGGCACGCAATGCCTAACGCAGCGACGAACAGCCAGAAGCCCGGTGTGCCGAGGACGGTGGTCGTCAGATCCGAGAGATCGCGATAGTGTTGGACCTCGCGTCCCGCCGGCGCGAGCACGATCGCGGCCAGCACCATTACGGCGACGGACAGAAACCCGCCGAACCCCATGCCGATACCTGCGACCCAGCGATTGATGCCGAGGTACCCCACATTCCATTTGTCTTCGATCGCGCCGGACGAATAGAAATAGTAGAGGTACGGAGAAATGGACGCGCCCAGTACGCTCACGGCGACGTACCAATAGTGAACAGGCCGATGGTCGGGCAGTCGAGGCACGAGGCCGCGGGCCAGGGCGCCGTAGTCGGGACCTCCGGACACCGCGGCCACGACGAACACGATGGTGACGAGGCCGAGCAGCGACACCCCGTTTTCGATGAAGCCGAAGGTGCCGCGCCAGACAATGAACCAGGCCAGAACGGCCATCGGCGCCACCCACCAGCGCAGGGCGATGCCGGTGCCCAACTGCAACGCGACCGCCGTGCCGCCGATTTCTGCGCCTAACACAAGGATCGACACGCAGCACATCACGGCGACGATCGTGAGGTAGACGGGGCCGCCGAAACGCTCGCGCAATGCATCGGGGATCGTCCGCCCGCTGCAGGCGGCGAACCGGCCCGACATTTCCAGCAGAAACGCGATGCACACCGTACCGGCCACGATCGACCAGGCGAGGCGGTAGCCGAATGCGGCGCCGGCCTGCGCGGCGGTCGCAATCGATCCGATCTCGAGGAACCCGCCGACGCTGGTTACGATGCCGAGCGCGATTTGCAGAACCCGCTTCATGTGGCAGCCTGAAGTCGCATCTCGTGTGCCAGCGTTTGCCGTGCGATCGGCGCGGCGGTACAGCGTTTGTAGCTCGGGTGATCGTCTTCGTCGCGTGTCGCTGCGATGTTCTTCCATTCGTGGGCGGCCGTCGGTCGCGCCGCCGTCACAGCTGCGATTCTTTTCGTGTTCGTCGTCGCCGTGCTGCGGCTCGTCGGGCAGCAAGCCTTGGCACGCATGTCCGGATACGACGTCGTGGTCACCGTCACGTTCGGAGCCATCCTCTCGGCGGTTGCGGTGACGCCGGGCGTCACGCTGAGCGAGGCCGCGGCCGCGCTCATCGTGCTCGTCATCCTGCAGGAGGCGACGCGCTGGCTGCAGGCGCGTTGGCTGCTGTTTCATCACGCCGTGCGCGAGGCGCCACGCGTGGTGCTGTGGGATGGCAAGCTGTTAGACGAGCGGTTGGGACAGAGCAGCGTGAGCGCCGACGAAGTGCGAGCAGCCGTGCGGCGCAAGGGACTGCGCTCCTTGAGCGAGGTGCGCATCGTGGTTCTCGAGAACGATGGCGAGTGGTCGGTGGTGCCCAAGCAGGCCAAGCCGAGCGACGAATCCGCATTTTACGGCCTCAAGATTCCTGGATACGAGTGGCCCGAGCCCGCACGCCGCCGCGAAGGCGAGAACGGTGAGTCCAGCGCCTCATCGGCGCACCGGGTTCCCTGAGACGAATCCAGCGGCGCCTAACCAGCGGCGGACCGTGTGCAGCGCGGCCGCGAGGTAGAGCACACTCGCCGGCACCCACATGACCAGCCCGGCGAGCTGCTGGTCCTGGAGCGGCGTGAGTCCCGAGGCGGCTGCGTGCGATGCATACGCCGCGTACCACGGCGATGGCGCGACGACGAGCAGTGCACCGAGCACCGCCGTGTGAACGGCGGTGACGAAGAGATAGATGATCGAGCGGCCGAGGTCGCTCGAGTGTCGCGGGTACGCGACCGCGGACCAGAAGAGCACACCGGTGCCGAAGAAGGATAGGTGTTGCACCACATGGATGGCCGGATGCGCGAGGGCAGCGTCGAAGAGAGCCGGTATGTGCCAGAGCCAGATGGCGGCGCCATGCACGAGGCACATGAGCGACTGGCGCCGGCAGAGGCGCGCGAACGCCGCCGCCGGCCGCCATTTGCCTAACGACGCCGCGGCGCGCCGGGCCGGCGGGACCGCGCGCAGCAGCGTGATCAGCGGCCGCCCAAATGCGACCAGCGGCGCCGCGACGGCGATGAGCAGCTCGTGCTGGATCATGTGGGCCACGAACAGCCGGTCGGCGATGCGGTCGGCGGGCCCGATCACCGCGGCGAGCGCCACTGCGCATCCCGCAACGAGCGTGCGCCGCCGCCGCAGCACCGCGTCGTGCGGCGGCATCCGGCGGCCGGACATCAGATGGCGCACGGCGGGAAGGTCGCCGCCGCAGCCGATTGCGCGATGAGGAACGTCGCGGCGAGCGCGCCCAACGCCATGCCTAACAGCCCCAGAAAGCGCTCGGCGGACGCCAGCGCGCCATCGCCGGCGTGCCGCGCCTCGAGCCAGCTGCGATAGGCGCCGGTGCTGAGCAGCGCAATCAGCACCACACATACGGCCGGCAGCGCGAATGATGTCCAACGCTGCTGGTGGACGCACATCCACGGATCCGCCGCCAGGATGAGCGCCTGGTTCACGAGGCCCAACAGCGGGTTGAGGCACACCGCGAGAACGGCGCGTCCGATGCCCGGGCGCCGGCGCTCAGATGACGCGGGGACCGACATAGGCGATCAGGTACACCGGCAGCCAGATGCCGACGGTGAAGTACCAGTAGAAGCTGTTGTCGGCCGCGTCGCTGAACGACTTCACCGGCTGCCGCCTGACAAAAAAGAACAGCGTTAGGCCGAGCGTGTCGAGGACATCGAGCAGCAACAGGGAGGTGTGAAAGCCGACGATCATCCACACCGCGGTCCCGTACGCATTGGCGTCCCATCGCACGCCGAGCGACTGGAAGTCCCACCACCGCAGAATCAGAATTGCGACGCCAATCAGCGAATGAGCGACGAGCCAGCGCTTGACCGCGGGCGCATCCAACCGGCCTCCGGCGCGCGCGACCACCACCGCGGGCACCACGCTCAGCGCCATGAGGGCGAGATTGATGCTGGGCATGAGAAGCGCCGGAGACTGCGACGGCGCGGGAGGCCACTGGATCACGCTCTGGCGCAGATACAGGTAGCTCACGAGCAGCAGCGCCAGCGTCCAGCCTTCGATGACCATGAAGCCGAGCGTTCCCCACCACATGAGGCTCCGCTGTCCGAACGTGACGGTCGGCAAGTCGGCCACGCTGGTCTCGGCCCGCAGGGACGTCATGTGCGCTCCACGATGGCGCCGTTAGGCAACGCGATCCGCTCGCGTTCGATCGGCCGCGTGCTCTGCCAGCCCCACCCGAAGAGGCCGGCGAGCGAGAGGGCGGTGCCGATGAGCACCCAGTACGGGCGGAAGATCGATCCGATGAACACGACGCCCATGCACAGCGCGAGATAGAACGGCCAGATCGATTCGCGAGGCGAGCTGTGGCGCGCGTCCGGGCGGGCATCGAACGTCGTCGTCGTCAACACCTCGCGGCGATCGGTGCGAAGGCCGGTTGCGACCGGCAGCGCAGCGTGCGCGTCCCACAGCGGGTGCGCGCTGGAGACGATGAGCGGATACGCGAAGTTGTACGGCGGCGGCGGCGATGCGGTGGCCCACTCGAGGCCGCTTGCGCCCCATGGATTCGGGCCGGCAACGGCGCCGCCTCGCCAACTGAGAACGACGTTGACCAGGAAAATGATGACGCTGATGGCGATCGTCGCTGCCCCGAGCGACGAGAGCAGATTGAGCGGCCCCCAGCCGGTCGAGGCGAGGTAGGTGTAGATGCGCCGCGGCATGCCGTCGAGGCCGAGGATGTGCATCGGGAAGAAGGTGACGTTGACGCCGATGAGGAACAGCCAGAAATGCCACTTGCCTAACCCATTGCGCAGCAGGCGGCCGGTGAACTTCGGAAACCAGAAGTAGAGGCCGGCGAAGAGCGGCATCACGCCGCCGCCCAACAGCACGTAGTGCAGGTGTGCGACGACGAAGAACGTATCGTGCGCCTGGCGGTCGAACGGCACGGACGCGAGCATGACACCGGTGATGCCACCGTTGATGAACGTGAACAGGAAACCGAGCACGAACAGCATCGGCACCGTCAGGCGCGGGCGGCCCGTCCACATCGTGGCGATCCAGCAGAAAATCTGCACGGCGCTCGGGATGGCGATGACGAGGCTGGCGGCCGTGAACAGGCTGTCGCCGAGCTCCGGCAGCGGCGTCGCGAACATGTGGTGGACCCAGAGGCCGAAGGCGAAGAACGCCGTCGCGATGTTCGCCATGACGATCGCGCCGTAGCCGACGACCGGACGGCGGCAGAACGTCTCGACGATCGGCGTCACCATGCCTAACGCCGGCAGAAAAATGATGTAGACCTCGGGATGTCCGAAGAACCAGAAGATGTGCTGCCAGAGCAGCACATCGCCGCCGCGCGCCGGGATGAACCACTGCATGTGAATCGCGCGGTCAGCCGCGAGCATGAGCGTGCTGCCTGCCGCCACCGCGGGCATCGCGAATACGATCATGAACGCGACCACGAGCTGTGCCCACACGAACAGCGGAATGCGGTTCACCGACATCCCCGGCGCTCGCATCTTGAACACCGTGACGATGATGTTGACCGCCGCGCAGAGCGCCGCGATCTCGGTGAACGTGACGAGCTGCGCCCACACGTCCACCCGATGTCCCGGGGCGTAGAGCGTTTCCGAGAGCGGCACGTACGCGAACCATCCGGTGTCCGGCGCGTGATTCGTGAGCAGCGCCACGTACAACAATCCGATGCCGACCAGATACGTCCAGTATCCGAACGCGTTGAGCCGCGGGAAGGCGACGCTTCGGGCTCCGATCATCAGCGGAACGAAGTACAAACCCATCGCGGTCATCATCGGGACCGCGAACAGGAACATCATCGTCGTGCCGTGGGTCGTGAAAATCTGGTTGTATCGATCCGCTCCGAGAAA
>Ga0157370_10003660_pt1 | contig 17970 bp, 11 predicted proteins | sample C35metaG_FD_113463 | JGI IMG/M metagenome (GOLD analysis project Ga0157370, IMG submission 113463) | Corn rhizosphere microbial communities from Kellogg Biological Station, Michigan, USA - C3-5 metaG | ecosystem: Host-associated > Plants > Roots > Rhizosphere > Soil | place: USA: Michigan...
GTTTTTCTTCAATATGTTCAAGAAGCAGCTCAAAATTTTTATTTAAAGAATTTTGTGAAACCTGCTCCATTTTGACTTCTGTGACTTCTTTTAATCCTTCAATAACCGCTCCACCAAAATCAATCGTCTTAAATTTTTTATAATCAAATAAAAACTCCTGATCTGAAATAAAAAGCTCCTGCGGTGTTCTATGGGCAATATCTTTATTTAAAGTGTCATATTTTTCCAGAGACTTTTCATAGAATGTCCTGATTTTCTGCATACCAATCATTCCATTCTTAGAAACTACAAAACTTTCATTTGGCAGCAGCTGCAGTAATGACACTCTGCTGCCGGTGACAGAGAAGTTCATATTGGAAACCAGCTGAAAATCTTTCACTTTATCTACAGAAAGCTGAGTTTCTATATCAAAGGTTTTAATGCTTTCCACTTCATTACCAAAGAACGTTATTCTGTAAGGCTTTTCGTAAGAATAGGAAAACACATCTACAATTCCTCCTCTTACTGAAAATTCTCCCGGTTCTGAAACAAAATCCGCCTGTTGGAAATGATAATGATTAAGAAGTTCGTCTATAAAATCGAAATCCAGCTGATCACCTACTTTAATATGATGTGAAATTGCTTTAAAATCTTCCTTTTTCAAAACCTTTTCAGACAAAGCTCCGGCATAAGCTACAATAACTTTCGGAGCTCTTCCGGAATTGATTTTATTGAGGACCTCAGTTCTTAGAACCAGATTGGCATTTTGTGTTTTTTCTACCTGATAAGGCTCAAGATGAGTCGCTGGAAAATACAGCACTTTATCCTTACCAATAAGGTCTTCCATTTCTGTATTGGCATATAATGCATCCTCTTTATCATCTACTATATAAAGAATATTTTTCTTTTGAACCAAAAAAAGCTCAGCCACAAAAATAGAAACTGAAGATCCAGCACTTCCTTTTACGGCAATATGCTGGCTGTTTTCTAACTGGGTAAAAATTTCTTTCCCGAACTCTTTCTGCAGCAGGTCTGGAAGAAACTTTTCGTTGATGGATTTTAATTGCATAAATAGTAATGGTATAAACGACAAAAGCGATTTCGGGAGTTTTCCGAAACCGTTTTTGGGTATACAAAGGTACGGATATTTTTTTCTTTCTTTAAAAACGACATTGACTTTTCGATTCAAAATGAATCAATCAGCCAATAAATCTTAATTTTTTACAATTTTATTTAATAACCCGTTAAAAAAATTCAATTATTTACCCCTGGCATAGTGTTTGGGATTTCCAGCTTAACCAAACATTAAGAATAGTATTATGAAAAAAGCAATTAAAATCTTAGGAGTGATGACGCTGTTGGTATTTACAGCCTTATCTTTTTCGTCGTGCAGTAAGGATGACGATCCTGTAAACAATGAGTTTTTTGCAGGGACGTATAAAGGAAGTGTTTCTTATAAAGACGGAAGTTCTACCAATATCAGTACAGACAACGGAAGTGTATTTGTAACAAAGATCGCCAGTGGAACCAAGTATAATTTCTCTTTCTCAAACAGTATTCCGGATCTTAACGGAATAGAATTTAATCAGGAAGGAGACCATACTCTGGTGATGATAGGCTCTACAGCAACCTCTTATATCAGAATTGATAACAATGTCTTAAAAATTCTGTACATCAAAGATGGCAAAACGTGGACAGCCAATTGTACGCGCTAGCCATGTCTATTTATATATTATTGCAAGCCTGTTTTCACCTTTGAAGACAGGCTTTTTTATTGTAAATGAAGTGCTTTAATTTTTTTTTAAGCTGTAATAAACTTTAGTTAAGTTTGAAAATCTCATTTTTCTAGCCTGCTTTTTGTATATCTTTATTCAACAAAAAACAAACAATAATTCTTATGAAAAAATTCTTATCAGCAATGTCATTGATCCTTGGATTAGGACTTGCAACTGCTCAGCAAACTGCTCCAGCTACAAGCGCTCAGCCTCATCACCCTGCAAAAAGCACAGTGACTGCCGCTAAACCTGCAGAAGTAAAAGCAGCAAAACCAGCAGTAGACGCAAAAGCAGCAAAGCCAGCACCACCAGCTGCCAAAATGAAAAAAGACGGTACTCCAGATAAGAGATACAAAGAAAACAAACATCTTAAAAAAGACGGTACTCCGGATAAAAGATACAAAGCAAACAAATAAGTACAACATTAACATATAGTTGTTATTTTCATAATCAAATTTCGAAAAAGCCGGTGGAACTTGTTCCATCGGTTTTTTTATGTGAAGCTTTGCAAAAAATGATTCCAGATTCTCTACTTATTTATAAATTTGACCCATGTTAAACTTCTTCAAGAAAAATGCGGCGCTTATCTGGGCAAAAAAACATGTTCAAAAAGCAGAAGATTTCAAAAAAAATGCAGAGAAAAATCAGGAGGACTTATTACTTTCTCTAGTGAATACGGCTCAAAAAACACTTTTTGGGCGGGAGCATGATTTTGAAAACATCCATTCTGTAAAAGAATTCCAGGACAAAGTTTCTGTAGCCGATTATGAAGATCTTAAACCTTATATTGAAAGGGTAAAAAAAGGACAGGCCAATATTCTATGGACAGACACTCCGGAATATTTCGCCAAAACTTCGGGAACAACTTCCGGATCTAAATACATCCCTATTTCTAAAGAAGGCATGCCATTCCAGATTGCAGGAGCTCAAAGTGCTCTGTTTCATTATATCAGCAAAAAGAATAACGCTGATTTTGTGAATGGAAAAATGATTTTTCTGCAGGGAAGCCCGGAACTGGAAGAAGTTTTCGGAATAAAAACGGGAAGATTATCCGGTATTGTAGCCCATCACATTCCGGGTTATCTTCAGAAAAACCGTCTCCCAAGCTGGGAAACCAATATCATGGAAGACTGGGAAGCCAAAGTAGACAAAATTATTGAGGAAACAGAACACGAAAACATGACTCTGATCTCAGGAATTCCGCCATGGCTGATCATGTATTTTGAGAAACTAACGGAAAGAAATGGCAAAAAGATCAAACAGCTTTTCCCTAATCTCCAGCTTATTGTTACCGGAGGGGTTAATTATGAGCCTTATCGTGATAAAATGGAAGACTTATTGGGCGGAACGGTAGATATTATTCAGACATTTCCGGCTTCTGAGGGCTTTTTCGCGTTTCAGGATGATTATACAAAGGAAGGCTTACTGTTATTAACCAATCATGGGATTTTCTATGAATTCATTCCTTTGGAAGAATATGGTAAACCCAATGCCAGAAGGTTAACATTAAAAGAAATTGAACTTAACAAAGATTACGCTCTCATCCTTACTACCAATTCCGGATTGTGGGCTTATTCTATAGGAGATGTGGTGAGATTTATCAGCAAAGCTCCGTACAGAGTATTGGTGAGTGGCAGAACAAAACACTTTACTTCAGCTTTTGGGGAACATGTGATTGCCTTTGAGGTGGAAGAAGCGATGAAAGCTGCTCTTGAAAAATACCCGGCACAGATTACAGAATTCCATCTTGCTCCACAAGTGAACCCGGTGGAAGGACTTCCTTATCATGAATGGCTGATAGAATTTGAAAAAGAACCTGAGAATCTGAAATTATTCAGAGACGAGCTGGATCAGCAGCTGAGGGCAAGAAATACATATTATGATGATTTGATTTCGGGAAATATTCTACAGAAACTGCAGATTACCAGACTTAAAAAGAATGCCTTTCATGAATATGCCAAATCCCAGGGAAAACTGGGAGGACAAAATAAGACTCCGAGATTGGCTAATGACAGAAACATTGCAAATCTCTTAGAAATATATAAAAATTAATCATATTTTTTCAATTCCGAAAACATATATTGGAAAAAAATTATAAATTTGAAAAACTAAAAGAAAATAATGAAAGCATCTGTACTGTTGAAATCGTCTTTACTAACATCTTTATTTGTTATTACATCTTGTGCTACTACAAAATACAGCGAAGATATTTCAAAAAACAATTACTCTAATCTTGAAGCCGGAAAGGTATACAAAGTAACTATGAGAGACGGCTCTCCAAAGCAGACCATCTTATTCAGAAACCTTGTTGGTGACAATCTTGTAGGTACAACAGGTAAGAAAGACAGTACAGAGGTAGTGATTCCAAAGTCGAATGTAGCCGCTGTAAAAGACAGAAGAAAAGCAAGAATTGCTGCAGGCGCTACTATTATTGGAGCTGCTGGTGTTGCTGCCATCGTAATCAGTTCTTCAAGAGCTGACTAAAATAGATTTTATCTTTCAAGATATATTTAATATATCTTTTAAAAATCAACATATGAATAGTCCTAAATAAATTTTTAGGGTTATTTTTGTTCATGATTTCCTTTACCCCGTTACAGACATTACAAAATGTCGAGTTCAGAAATCTTCTCACCGGGAGATTTTTTATTGTTTTAGCTTTCAGAATGCTTGCCACGTTATTAGGATGGTGGGTATATCAATTAACAAAAGATCCTTTTTCAATAGGTCTTATCGGACTTTCTGAGGTTATTCCTGCTGTAAGCTGCGCGTTGTATGCAGGCCATGTTATTGATATGAATGAGAAAAAGAGGTTGCTGCTTATCTGCAATTACGCTTATATTTTTCTGATCGGACTTCTTCTGGTTCCTGCATTCCTGGATGTAGAAATGCATTTCACAGGGCATCAGATCACCTATTATATTTATGGAGTTATCTTTTTTACAGGAATAGCAAGGGCTTTTATCGGTCCTATTGTCCCTTCCATGATTCCTAAAATTGTAAAGAAAGAAAACCTCCCCAACGCAGTCACTTTAAATCAGGCAACCTTCCTGATCTCTTCCGTCTGCGGACATGCGGTAGGTGGTATTCTTATCGGATTTATTGGGGTAAAGTGGACATTGGTCGCTATTTTAGCATTAATATTTGTTGCTTCCTTATTTTTCTGGCAGCTTAAAAAACAACATTCGGAGTATAAAAAAGAAACTGTAAATGTGGTGGAAAGTATGCGTGAAGGAATCTCTTATATTTTTAAAACCAAAGAAATTTTAGGAGCATTATGCCTCGATATGTTTGCTGTACTTTTTGGCGGCGCAGTAGCTATGATCCCGGTATTTGCCACAGATATTCTCAATTCAGGAGCAGAAGGCTTTGGTTTGCTAAATGCAGCTTCGGATATCGGTTCCATGTGTATCATTACTATTTTATCTATTGTTCCTCTTAGAAAAAATCAGGGGAAAATACTTCTTGCCGTTGTTACCGGATTTGGACTTTGTATCGTTGGATTTGGTTTATCCAAATTGTATTGGCTGTCTTTTATGTTCCTTGTAATGAGTGGAATGCTTGATGGAATTTCAGTGGTTATCCGAGGTACCATTGTCCAGTTAAAAACACCCGATCATATCAGAGGACGTGTTCTTAGTGTGAATTCAATTTTCATCATGTCCAGCAATGAAATGGGGCAGTTCGAGAGTGGTGTTATGGCCAAATTATTAGGTGTTGTACGCTCTGTTGTATTTGGAGGCTGTATGACTGTTTTGGTAGCTTTAATTGTAGGAAGTAGCAATCCTAAACTAAGAAAGATGCAATATTAACTTATTCTTTCTCAGCCCTTTTCAGATTTTAAACGGAGCAAACCGTAATTCGAAATATTTAAAAACAGAATAGAACGTTTTCTATTCTGTTTTTTCTTTTATAGCTGTTTTTATAAAGTCAATGAGAGATTTATACCACATTTTTTTAGCTAAACAACCAATATCTTTACGATCTCCACATAATTACACCATAAAAACAAAATACAACATTAGAAACCAATATATTACTTTCATTAAATATATCTCAAAATCTTTAATTTAACGTTAATAATTTTTTATATTTGCTTCATAAAATATCCCCTATGACTAAACTTTTACTAACTTTAAGCTTTTTCATTGTAAGCTTTTGGGCTGAAGCCCAGACTTTCACTGATAAAGCACTAACACAGAGCGTTTTGCAGCTCAACAGCTCCAAGACAGCCAATGATTACGACACTCTTTTCAATAAATTTTCAACAGCAAAAACTACCGAAAAATGGCAGACCAACTACTATGCTGTTGTTGCTTTATATCTTAAAAATGAAACCCTGCTAAAAAAAGTGTCTGGAGCCAGCCTTATGGACGACAACGCTTTAGCCAGAAAAATAGCAACAGGAATATGGACGATACAAAGAGATAATGCAGAGGTGAACACACTATTAGGCTTACTGTATTTTCAGAAAATGCAGATTGACGGATCTCAAAGCAATCAGCTGGATCTGAACGTCATCTCTCAAAGTATAGCAAAAGCTGAGGCAAACTCTAGTAATAATCCGAGACTGGCTGTTCTTCAAGCAAAAATAAAAGAAAAATCAGGAGATAAATCCAATGCCGACATTTTATACCAAAAAGCTTTAGGCGAATTTTCTAACCAAAATTCCTCAGACAGCAAATCTCCTTCATGGGGAAAACAATTGGTACCCACTGTCCAATAATCTGGAAATAAAAAATTAAAATGATCAACATGAAAAAATATCTACTCGTTTTTCTACTTTTCTTAGCTCAAGTGGCGTTTGGACAGCAAGACTGTATTTCCGCCATCCCAATATGCAGCGACGCCGCTATTTCTCTTACGCCTAATGGCTGGGGGAATGTGAAAGAAGGTCAGGTAGGCTGTCTGGGTCCTAATGGAGAAAGTAACTCTATATGGCTTACTTTCAGTATAGAGACTGCAGGGACATTGACTTTCGTAGTAACTCCTACAGGTCCCACTGCAGTAGGGATTGACTATGATTTTGCTCTATATGGCCCTAACTTTAACTGTGCCAATACAACAGCTACTCCACTGAGATGTTCTTATGCCGGTGTGAATTCTACTATCATCAACCCTACCGGGCTTGATATGACCTCTACGGATACAACTGAAGGAGGTGGTGGTGATGGTTATGTAAAATATATTGATGTACTGCCTGGACAAGTCTATCATCTTCTTTTAAATAACTATTCCCCGCTGGTAGCTCCATTTACCTTAACTTTTGGAGGAACAGCTAAACTTCTTACTCCTTTTGACAATAACTCTGCGCATGTATATCAGCCCCATCCGTTTTTAGAGCCTGGCCCTACCCAAAACGGAGAAATCCCTGTATGTGGTAAAATTGTAAACTATGATTTTTCTACATTATCTACACAGATCATAAATGGTAATCCTAATTTTATTGTAAAGTATTATGCTTCACCAACAGACGCATTAGATGATAACAATCCTATTACTGCACCTACGAATATTAATGTGGCTAACAATTATACGTATGCCATCAGCTATGTTGATCCGAACAGCCCAACCAGCTTTTTAAATCAATGTAGAGAATTTGGACAGATTAAATTTATTGATAAGTCTTTTACGTTAAACCCTGCCACCCTTACTTCTTGTAGTAATAACGGTTCAGGAACAGCAACGTATGATCTGTCTACGGCAACTGTAGGAGCCGCTCCTAATCATATATTAAAGTATTACCCTTCTATGTATGATCTTACGAATGGCACCAATGAGATTACCAATCCTTATGTGTTTGTTTCTGCAGAAGGTTCTGTTTTTGTAAAAGCAATCAACGAATTTGGATGTACAGCATCTGCTGAAATTACTCTGAAATTCTATCCTTTGGTTACAGCAACAGATGCTTCAATGAGATCTTGTTTTATAGAATCAAACCCATCTACAGCTTTATTCAATCTTGCAAATGCTCCTGTTACAAGCCCTACAGGAACTACTACCAAAAGATACTTCCCATCGCTAACTGATGCAATAGATGCCACAAACGAAATTTTAGGATTTAGTAATTATATTGCTCCAAATGGATTTGTATACGTTAGAGTATCAGACACCCGCGGATGTTATACTGTTGCAAAAATTACTTTAGCAGTAATTCCTCCAGTGACATCAAGTGTTCTGAAAGATAAGATCATCTGTATGGAAGATACTACAACTCTGGATGCAGGTCCTGGATTCAGCAGCTATGAGTGGAGCACAGGGGCAACTACGCAGTCCATCAAAAATGTTGGAGTAGGAAATTACTGGGTAAAATTAAAAACAGGAGAATGTATTGCTACTCAAAAAGTAACAGTGTATCCTTCTGAGCAGCCAGTGGTAACAGGCGTTGATATTTCCAACACTACACTAACAATTAATGTAATAGGAGGAACACCGGATTACCAGTATTCTATGGATAAAATTCTGTGGCAGACCTCTAACACATTCTCTAATATCGCAAGAGGAACTTACAAAGTATATGTAAAAGATGCTTATGATTGTGATCCTATTGAAGTAACAATAGTGGTTCCTAACCTTATCAATATGATTACTCCAAACGGAGACGGTGTGAACGATGTTGTAGATTACTCTGCAATAGCAGACAAGCAGAACCTTGTATTAAGTATCTTTGACAGATACGGAACAAAAATTCATCAGGGAGACAAATCCAACGGATACAAATGGGACGGAACTATTGCTGGGAAGAAAATCCCAACTGGTACCTATTGGTATTCTGTAACATGGAATGAAAATGACAAGAAAAACACTCCTTTCAAGTTTTCAGGATGGATTGTTGTAAAAAACAGAGAATAATCATCATATAATAAAAGCCGCTTCGGCGGCTTTTTATTTTTGCAAATCATGAAAAAATTATTGATTTCAGTTTTGTTTAACAAAAACTTTTAACAATGAAAAAAATACTATTCTTTTTTATTTTATTGATAACACAAATGGCCTATTCACAGTCAGACTGTGTCACGGCAATCCCTATCTGTGGTAACTCTGACATTTCTTACACTCCTTCAGGACCCGGGAATATTATAGAAATACTTAACCAAAACGGAGGATGTCTTAGTACCAATGAGAGATATACTGTTTGGTATACCTTCACTGTATCCACACCTGGAACACTGGCATTTAAAATAAAACCTAACGATCAGGGTGATGATTATGATTTCGCAGTCTATGGCCCAACAGCAAACGGATGTGCATCTTTACAGAATGCGGATCACGTTTTCATACAGCCAATAAGATGTAATTATAGCGGAACTCCGGGAGACACAGGCCTGGATCTTGCTCTTGCTCCGCCTGCAGTATTCCCTACCAACCCTCCTGGTACTACAGCCAGTATGAACAATGGTAAATGGAGCCCTTATATGAATGTACTGGTAGGGCAAACGTATTATTTGGTTATTGACAACTTCAGTAGATCCACCAATGGATTTTCTTTAGAATGGTCTGGTACAGCAAGCTTAAGTTCAGCATTTAATGATCCTGTTCTTTCTCCTAATCCATTTATTGCACCAGGAATTCCAGGAGCAACTCCTACCGACCCTAACCAGGTGATGGTTTGTGCGTTACCTACACAGTTTGATTTTTCAACACTTTCTGCGGCTATTATTAATGGCAACAGCACCAACTTCAAGGTTACCTATCACAAAACAACCAATGACGCGCTTACAGGACAAAACCCTCTTACGGTAACAACAGTAGACGGAACAACAACATATTATTACAGAATTGTATACCAAGACCCAACTAACCCTACCAATCCTATCAACGGATGTTTCATAACAGGGAAATTTAAGTTTGTCAATGTAGGTATCTCAGCCAATACCGCTACTTTATATTCCTGTAACAATAATGGAGCAGGTACTGCAAAATATGATTTAACAACTGCCAATATTTTTGGCGGAACCGGAGCAACTATTAAGTATTATGTGACTGCAGCTGATATGAACGCTGGGATCAACGAAATTACCGATCCTGTCAACTATATTTCTCCGGAAACAACTGTATATGCAAAAGTAATTTCCTCTTTCGGATGTATAGCAACCACAACGATCAGATTATTATTCTACCCGGCAGTGGTATTGAAAGATGCTGTAATCCAAAACTGTTATATAGATAACGATGTTACACGTTCAACATTCGATCTTTCTAAAGCAGATATTGGAGTAGCAGTTCCAACTCCTACAGGAACTATTATTAAATATTACACATCAGTAGCTGATGCTAAAGCACAAACTAATCCGATTGCAACCCCATTCAATTATCTTTCAGAAAGCAAAACAGTATTTGTAAGAGTAGATAATGATAAGCAGTGTTATTCTATCGCTAAGATTGATCTGAAAGTATTGCCTCCAGTAAAATCAGCTGTATTAAAAGATAAAACAATTTGCGCTGAAAGCAAAACAACTTTGGATGCAGGACCTGGATTTGTAAGCTACGAATGGAGCACTGGAGAAACTTCACAATCCATCAATAATGTACCTGTAGGGGTATATTGGGTAAAACTTCAGACCGGAAAATGCTTCACTCTTCAGGAAGTACGTGTGCATGCAAGTCTTCAACCTGTAGTTTCAGGGATAGAAATATCAAATAACAACATCACGATTACGGCTACAGGTGGAGTTCCTCCTTACAAATATTCTGTAGATGGTATCAAATGGCAGGATTCCAATATCTTCACAGGACTTCCGAGGGGCGAGAATACAGTGTATGTAAAAGATACTTATAACTGTACGCCTGTTCAGGTTACCATTACGGTTCCTAACCTTATTAATGCCATCACTCCGAACGGAGACAACGTTAATGATGTTATCGACTATTCTGCATTGGCCTATAAGAAAAACCTGATCTTCATTGTGTATGACAGATACGGAAACAAACTTCATGAAGCCGACAAAATGAGAAATTTCACATGGGACGGAACTGCATTCGGTAAGAAAATTCCAACAGGAACTTACTGGTACACAATTTCATGGAACGAAAACAACAAAAACAATACAGAAACCAAATATTCAGGATGGGTACTGGTAAAAAATAAAGAATAGATTTTTCACTAAATCTTTTTGAAAAAATCACCTCAGACTGAGGTGATTTTTTTTATCAACAGGTCTAACCTCCTGTTTGCAGCATTTTCCGAAAGACTGCTAATAATTTGTTGAATACTATTTTTTTATTATTTTTTAAATAAACTATCTTTGCACCATGGCGCAGAAAGAAACATTATCATCCCTGACACACGGAAACTTTGCAAAAGAATTGTCTATTGCGGATGGAAAAATGCCTCCCAATGCAGTGGATTTTGAAAGACTTGTTATCGGAACTTTTTTGATTGACAAAAAAGGTCTTGACCATTCCATTGACCTTCTTACCCCAGAAGTATTTTATGATCCGAGACATCAGGTCATCTTTTCTACCATCCTGAAGCTTTATGAGGGAAACCAACCGGTAGACTTAATGACCATTATTCAGAATTTAAAAAAAGAAGATAAACTAAGCCAGGCAGGCGGTGACCACTACATCATCGATCTGACGATGGGTGTAAGCTCATCTGCCCATATTGAATATCACGTACGTGTTATTCTTGAAAAATATATTTTAAGAAGCCTTATTAATGTTTCTGCCAACGTTATTGATTCTTCATACAAAGAGTCAACCGACGTTTTCGAACTTTTGGATAAAGCCGAACAGTCTTTCTTTGAAATTACGAACGGAACGATTAAAAAAGGATTCGATACTGCCAATTCATTAGTAAAACAGGCTATTGATACAATTAAATCTTTAAAAGATAAAGAAGGCCTTTCAGGGGTTCCTTCAGGATTCCGGGATGTAGATAAAGAAACCGGTGGATGGCAGAATTCTGACCTTATCATTATTGCCGCACGTCCCGCGATGGGTAAAACGGCATTCCTTCTTTCCATGGCAAGAAATATTGCAGTGGGACATAAAGTTCCTATGGCTCTTTTCTCTCTCGAGATGGCATCTGTACAGCTAATCACCAGAATGATCGCTTCCGAAACAAGGATTTCTTCTGAGAAATTAAGAAAAGGAACTTTGGATGATGAAGAATGGCAAAGACTATTCTCCAATGTATCTGAGTTGGAAAATGCTCCTTTATATATAGATGAAACTCCTTCCCTTTCCATATTCGACTTCCGAGCAAAATGCCGAAGATTGGTAATGCAGCATGGAGTAAGAATTATCATGGTCGACTACCTTCAGCTGATGACCGCAGGAAGCAGCGGTGGAAAAGGAGTTGGAAACCGTGAACAGGAGATCTCTATGATTTCACGTTCATTAAAAGCAATTGCAAAAGAACTTAACGTTCCTGTAATTGCCCTTTCTCAGCTTTCAAGAAGTGTGGAAGCACGTCCGGGAAAAAGACCTCAGCTTTCTGACCTAAGGGAATCCGGAGCGATTGAGCAGGATGCGGATATCGTATCTTTCATCTTCAGACCGGAATATTATAAAATTACTGTTTGGGATAATGATGAGGAAGGACAGGAAACTTCTACTGAAAACCAGGCCGAACTGATTATTGCAAAACACAGAAATGGTGCTACAGCAGATGTAAGATTATCTTTCTTAAAACATTTTGCAAAATTCGCTGATATTGAAGCAGCATTCGAAGGAGCCGGTGGTGGATATCCATCCAACTTTGGTGAACCGAGCGGCTTTGATAAAATCAAAACAACCATTCAGCCAGGGGCAGCATTTGACCTTCCGGACAGCTCAAAACTTTCCGGTTCATCAATGAATGACTTTGATGATGATGATGATTTTCCGTTTTAACATAAAAACTTAGGTTTACACCAAATTCAGTTTAATTTTACTGTCATAATTCATTTTTTTAAAAAGCAGATTTGAGAATCGAAATTTATACCGACGGGGCTTGCAGCGGAAATCCGGGAAAAGGCGGATATGGAATTCTCATGCGCGTTCCTGAAAAAAATTACCAGAAAACATTTTCCAAAGGTTTTCGAAAAACGACCAACAACAGAATGGAACTTCTGGCTGTCATCACTGCATTGGAAAAACTGAAATCCACAGAAAATGACATCCATGTGTATACCGACAGCAAATATGTATCTGATGCAATTAACCAAAACTGGATTGCCGGATGGATCAAAAGAGGCTGGAAAAATGTAAAGAATCCCGATCTCTGGAAAAAATTTGTTGAGCTATACAACAAACACACACCGAAAATGCATTGGGTAAAAGGGCATGCGGGACACTTTGAAAACGAGCTTTGCGACAAATTAGCCGTTGCTGCAGCCAGCTCTCCTGATCTTGAAATTGACACCTATTTTGAGAATCTGGACAACAATTCATTATTTTAATTCGATTAACACAAACACATTATTACCACTATAACTTTCTTTATTCCATCATAAGAAACGTTATTTATTAAAAAATAATTAAAATATTTAACGAAATTAACATTAAATATACATTAATTGACTGGGATTTAATATCTTTACATCTTAATAAAAGTCCCATCTACATGAATAAAAATCTATTATTGTATTTATCTGTTTTTTTACTCTGTATAGCCGGGAAGTCCTTTGCCCAGACTTATCAGCTTATCGGAAACCCAGTGACGACGACTGGATGGACGATGGTCTCCCCTACTCAGGTAAACACAGATTTTATTCAGCTTACTCCGGATACCAACAACCAATCTGGCTCTATCAGACTGAATGACCCTATCAACTTAAAATATTGTGACAAATGGAGAGTGGAATTCGATTTCAGAATGGACTCCAACCAAACTTCTAACGGAGATGGAATCGCGTTCTGGTATCTGGCCAATCCACCTGTTGCCAGCGTATTAGGATCCGGTCTTGGAGTATCTCAAAACGCAGTAGGTCTTGTCGTAGGACTGGATACTTATAACAATACCACTACAGCAACAATGAGTAAAGTGCATGTTGCTTACGGACAGGTTCAAAATACAACAGATACTAATAATGTTGAGTTCTTTAATGTTCCCGGAAGCTCCTTTCACTCACCAGATCTGAATACTACCCAACCTTTTCAGGGTACAACCTTTAAGCACGTAGAAGTTACTGCACAGGTAGATCCTGCAGCTCCTACCAGCTGGATCATCAAAATAACAATAGATGGTAACGTAATCTGTAATCAGTCTTTTGCTCCTTCCGGCACAGCTGCTGCAATGACTGTAGGATATTTTGGATTCTCCGCTTCTACAGGAGGTGCCAGATCAAGACATTCTATTAAAAATGTAAAAATTTATACTGATAAAGTTCCAATTTTACAGAATTCAGCAACCCAGTCTTTCTGTCCTAATCCTACTACAGGATATGGATCTGTAAACCTGACGACTTTCAATTCACAATTTGTAAGCAACCCTTCAAATTATACATTTACTTATTATCCATTTGGAAGTTCAACTCCTATTCCTAATCCTGCCAATTATCAGTTCAATGCCAATACAACTGTTACAGTGGTCATTAAGGACAATGCAGGACTTCTTTGTGACAACCCGGATGGTAAAATTTTATTGGTTCTTGCACCTTTTAAAGCAGAAGATAAAACCATTACGGTATGTAATAATAACAAGGCAGGAACTGCCGCTTTCAATCTGAATACAGCACCTGTTACAAGTGTTCCGGGAGTTACTAAAAAATATTACAAAACATTAGCAGACCTCAATGCAGATACGAATGAAATTCAAAACCCCGACAACTATATATCCGCTCCCGGAGTAGTTTATGTAAAAGTAACAACTCCTCAGGGATGTACGGGGTCAGCAAAAATCACCCTGGCATTCTATGCAGATACTCCTGTGAAAGAAGCTACTCTCAGATCGTGCTTTATTGAAAATAATATCACCAGTGCAATTTTTAATTTGACTTCAGCAGATGTTACTACTTTAGGAACCGGTGCTGCCAAAAAATATTACACTTCTATAGCGAATGCCTTAGATGGTGTGAATGAAATTATGAATCCTCTTCAGTATTTATCTACAAACACTGTTGTGTATGCAAAAGTAACCGACGCCAACGGATGTTTTAATATCGCTAAAATCAATCTTATTGTATTGCCGCCTGTGACATCTTCCGTTCTGAAAGACAAAACTATTTGTATTGGTGAAAAAACAGATCTTGATGCAGGCCCTGGATTTGATGGTTACGAATGGAGCACAGGAGCAACAACCTCATCTATTAAGGACGTAGGAGTAGGCACTTACTGGGTAAAACTTAAAACCGGCAACTGTATCACTACCCAAATTGTCAATGTAAAAGCATCTGCAAACCCTGTAATCTCCAGCATAGATATTGACAACAACACAATCACTGTAAATGCAGCAGGAGGAAAACCTGCTTATCAGTATTCTTTGGATGGTGTCAACTGGCAGGCCAGTAATGTATTTACCGGGCTGGCAAGGGGAGAAGTAAGAGTATATGTAAAAGATTTCTACAACTGTACTCCTGTTGAAGTTCAGATCACCGTACCGAATCTTATAAATGCTATTACTCCAAACGGCGATAACGTAAACGACTTCATTGACTACTCCGCACTCGCTTACAAGAAAAACCTGATCTTCATCGTCTACGACCGATATGGCAATAAATTGTATGAAGCAGGAAAGATGAGAAATTTCACTTGGGACGGAACTGCTTCCGGTAAAAAAGTTCTTACAGGAACTTACTGGTACACCATCTCATGGAACGAAAACAATAAAGACAATACTGAAACTAAATACTCAGGCTGGGTATTGGTTAAAAACAGAGAATAAATTACTATCAGAAACTACCTCCTTTGGGGTAGTTTCGGTATTAAAAACAAGATCTGCTCAATCAGAGATTGGGACAAAGTATTGCTTTTTATAGCCAATCCAAACATTAAAAAACAATTTTATTTCTAAGAAAAAGTATAACATCACAATCCATCCACTATGAAAAAAGATATACTCATTTTTGTACTGACTATCTTATTATGCTTGCCGGGAAAATTATTTTCACAAACCTATCAGCTTACCGGAAACCCCGTAAATACAACGGGCTGGGATCTTGTCTCTGACGCTATCGTAAGCGGAGACTTTGTACGACTTACAACTGATCAGACCAGCAAATACGGAGCTGTAAAATTATCCACCCCAATCACCCTTAGCTATTGTGACAAATGGAAAGTGGAATTCGACTTCAGAATTGACGGAAACGGAACTACACAATTTGGAAAAGGGGACGGCTTTACTTTCTGGTATCTTGCAAACCCACCCACAGGATTTGTATCAGGAGGAGGATTAGGTATTCCTGCCAATGCTTCCGGACTGATGGTTGGTTTTGATATCTTCAACAATACCACAGAAGGACAGATGAGTAAAGTTCATATTCTTTACGGAACGAATAATACAGCAGGTAACAATATCGAATACAATACTACGCCAGGAAGTACATTCCACTCTCCTGACCTTATTGCCACTCAGCCATTTGTAGGAGATACCTACAGACACGTTGAAGTAAATGGAGAAACAGATCTTACCAATCCGACCAACTGGATTATCAAAGTAAGAATAAATGGTGTGCTTATCGTGGATCAGTCTTTTGCTCCTTCTGGGGGTGCGGTAGGAATGTCACAGGGGTATTTTGGTTTCTCCGCAGCAACCGGAGGTGCCAGCGCGAGACATTCTATTAAAGACGTAAAAGTTTTCGTAGATAAAGTTCCTATTTTAAGCAATACGATCACGCCGTTCGTATGTACAAATCCTGCTACCGGAAATGGTACAGTAGATCTTACTTCTTATAATTCTCAATTTGTAAATAATCCAGGAAATTATATTTTCACTTATTATGTATTGGGAAGTTCTACTCCTATTGCCAATCCAACGAGTTTCCAGTATTCAGGAAATACAACTATTAAAGTGGTTGTAAAAGATCCCACTTCTACTCTTTGTGATAATGGTGACGGAGTCATTCAGCTTAATCCTACTCCATTTGCAGCAACAGACGCCAGCCTTACCGGATGTAATAACAACAATGCCGGAACAGCAACATTTGATCTTAACACAGCTGCTGTAACAACCGTTACTGGTGTAACCAAGCAATTCTACCCTACATTATATGACCTGAATAATGGCACGAACCAGATTACAAATCCTTCAGCGTATGCTTCTGCAGCAGCTACAATATATGTAAAGGTAACCACTCCTCAAGGCTGTGTAAGTACATCCAAAATCACACTGAACATTTATCCCGTTGTTGTTGTCAATGATATCGAAATAAAATCATGCTTTATTGAAAGCAACCCATCTATGGCTTCTTTTAATCTTGCTGCAGCTGTAGTTTCTCAAGGCGGACTTACAAAAGAGTATTACCCATCATTAACTGATGCCATCAGTGGAACTAATACAATTTCAACTCCGACGGCATACATTGCTCCTAATGGGGTAGTTTATATTAAAGTATTCAGTGCAGACGGATGTTATTCTATTGCTAAAGTAACCTTAACAGTAATACCTGCTGTTTATTCAAGAACCTTACATGACCAAACAATCTGTATTGAAAACACGACAACCTTAGACGCAGGAGCAGGCTTCAAAAGCTACGAATGGAGCACAGGAGCTACCACACAGTCTATCAAGAATGTAGGCGTAGGTACTTATTGGGTAAAACTTAAAACAGGAGACTGTATCGCTACACAGAAAGTAACAGTATACCCTTCTGATAATCCAGTCATTACCACTGTTGACATTTCAGGAAGCACCGTGACTATATATGCCAATGGCGGAACTCCTCCTTATCAATATTCTATGGATAATATTAACTGGCAGGATTCCAATGTCTTTACCAATATTGCCAGAGGAGAAGCTAAAGTATATGTAAGAGACGGTTACAAATGTATTCCTGTTGAAATAAATATCACAGTACCTAATCTTATCAATGTGATTACACCTAATGATGACGGTATTAATGATTTTGTAGATTACTCTGCATTAGCCAACAAACAAAATCTGGAAATTGCCATCTTCGACAGATATGGTTATAAAATGTTCCAGGCAGATAAAACAAATGGCTACAAATGGGCAGGTACTACCAATGGAAGCAAAAAAGTTCCTACAGGAAATTACTGGTATTCTGTTTCATGGAATGAAAATAATAAAAACAGTACTCCGATAAAATTCTCAGGCTGGATTGTTGTAAAA
>Ga0157370_10003662_pt1 | contig 17952 bp, 13 predicted proteins | sample C35metaG_FD_113463 | JGI IMG/M metagenome (GOLD analysis project Ga0157370, IMG submission 113463) | Corn rhizosphere microbial communities from Kellogg Biological Station, Michigan, USA - C3-5 metaG | ecosystem: Host-associated > Plants > Roots > Rhizosphere > Soil | place: USA: Michigan...
GGGGCTAGGGGCTAGGTTTTTGCTAGATTCTTCCTCTTCACTGATCCCCAGCCCCTGAATCCTGGCCCCTCCCACGTCTTCCACTGCTCACTGCTCACTGCTCACTGCTCACTGCTCACTGCTCACTGCTCACTGCTCACTGCTCACTCGGCACTTCCCCACCACTTCTTTCCCACTTCAAAATGATGTCACTTGCGCGGGCATGCGGGATGGTGTGAGGTGCGCACGTGTTTGCCACTTACGTGCATAATCTGGACCCGATAGCGCTTCCGCTTTTTGGCAGTGTGGCGTTGCGTTGGTATGGGCTGGCCTATTTGATGGGATTCCTCGTTGGATTCCTGCTGCTCAGATACTTGGGAAAACGCGGATTGTGGGTGCTGAAACCGGAAAAGGCGGGGGATTTCATCGCGGCCGCTGCATTGTTCGGCGTCTTTCTGGGCGGACGGCTGGGCTACATCCTTTTCTATCACATTCCGCGTGAGGGCTTCCACAGTCTGGTGGCGGATCCGCTGCTGGTTTTCCGTGTCTGGGAAGGTGGAATGGCCAGTCATGGCGGCATTCTGGGCCTGGTGATTTTCACATGGTTTTACGCGCGGAAGCAGAAGGTCACCTGGACGGGATTGGGCGATGGCCTGTGCGTGGTAGCTCCGTTGGGCTTGTTTTTTGGCCGGATGGCGAATTTTGTGAATGGTGAGCTGTATGGCCGGGTTGCGCATGGCGTTTCCTGGGCGATGAAATTTCCGCTCTCGCTAATGGATCATGCCGCGCCGGAATCCATGCGTTTTGAGCTGGCGGCCGCAGCGGCGGCCAAGGTGCAGCCTGCCCTGCAGCCAGCCTATCAGGCGATGGAGGATGCCTCCAATGAAGGCTACCCGTATGCGCGCTCCGCTTATTTCGAGCAACTGCTGGCGGCTAACAGGCATTCCGACAAGGTGACGGATGCGATAGCGCCTTATCTGGAGCCGCGTCATCCCTCACAACTCTATGAAGGCGCACTGGAGGGGCTGCTGCTGTTCCTGATCCTGTGGGCGGTGCGCGTGCGTTTCCCGAAGGCTCCGGAGGGTCTGCTCACCGGATTGTTTTTCCTGCTTTACCCGATCTTCCGGATCTTCGCGGAGCAATTCAGGGAGCCGGATGCGAAATTGGTGGGGGCATTCACCCAAGGGCAATTCCTTTCCTTTTTCATGTTTTTCTTCTCGGCCTGTTTCCTGGCCTACGCATGGAGAGGGTGGAGGAAAAGCGTGGGCGGGAGTGTCTAACGTTTTCGACGTTTTGGGGAAATGGGTTTACCGCTAAGGCGCGAAGGTCGCTAAGGGACGCGAAGGAAGAGTAACGCAGGGACGACTTTGCCTGCGAGTTTGAATTAGAATTAAAGTGGCAGGTTATCCTTCGCTTCGCTGGTATTCCGAGAGGTCCGGCGGTGGCGAGCCAGGAATCCACCCATACCGCCGACTCCTTGCCTAACACGTTTTTTGTAGCACGCGTCGAACCTTTCGTAGCCTCGCGGCTGCGCCGTGAGGGCGGGGTGGGTTCGCTCATGCGAACGAGGTCCACTTCCCTCAGGCACGTCTCCATTTGAAGTTGTTGGCAACCATCAAGCCGCCAACCACCGAAGCCCAATCCCCCAGCCGCAATGGCGCAGCCATTGCGCTACGCAGAGCGTGATACGTTACGCGAAGTAACGGACGCCGGCGGTGAAGATCGGTTGGATCTTGTTGCCGGGGATGTTCTTGCCGACCAGGGTGCTGCGGCGCTCGGTGTGGGCCATTTTACCCAATACACGACCGCAGGGGCTGCTGATGCCTTCGATGGCCAGGAGTGATCCGTTGGGATTCACGGCGATGTCCATGGAAGGGTTGCCTGCGGCATCCACGTACTGCGTGGCGATCTGGCCGCTGGCTGCCAGGGCGGCGAGGGTTTCCGGGTTTGCCCAGAATTTTCCTTCGCCGTGGGAAACGGGGACGCTGTGGATTTCTCCCAGTGCGGTTTCCGCCAGCCATGGGGAAAGCTGGCTGGTGATCTTCGTATTCACGTAGCAGGAAACGTGGCGGCCGATGTCGTTGAATGTCAGCGTAGGGGCGCCCGCTTCCGGGTTACGGATTTCACCGTAGGGAACGAGGCCCACTTTCACCAGTGCCTGGAAACCATTGCAGATGCCCAGGATCAAACCATCGCGGTTCTTGAGAAGATCCATCACGGCATCCGCCACGCGTGGGCTGCGGAGAACGGTGGCGATGAATTTTCCGGAACCGTCCGGCTCGTCACCCGCGCTGAAGCCGCCGGGGATCATGAGGATCTGCGAGTGGCGGATTTGCTCGGCCAGAGCCTTGAGCGATTCCTCCACGTGGGTGGCGGTGAGATTGCGGAAAACAAGGATATCCGCTTCGGCACCGGCTTCCCGGAAGGCCTTGGCGGAATCGTATTCCGAGTTCGTGCCGGGGAAGGCGGGAATGATCACTTTTGGCTGGGCGATGGACGCACCGGCGGTACGACGAGCGGCGGTTTTGGCCGTCGGCGTGATGACGAAATCGCCAGGAGGAGTGTCTGCCTGTGTCGGGAAGATCGGTTCCAAGGTGCCGGTCCAGGCGGCCAACAGCGTGTCCAGCGCATGGCTTTCGCCATTGAGCACCAGAGTCGGGGACTCAGTCGTTTTTCCGAGAGGCTGCGCGTCCAGTGAGGCTGGCAGAGGTTCCGTATGCTCGATGATGAAGGAGAAATACCGCTCACTGGAGAGGTCCAGGTTGGTGGAGATTTCCGCGCCGATGGTGTTGCCGAAGGCCATCTTCGCCAGAGCGGCGGCGATGCCCGGGTGGCCCGGAGTGTGGAGGGAAAGGATTTTCCCGGCTGCATTGAGCGAGTGGATTTCTTCCGTGATGGCCTTCAGGTGGCCATAGTCCGGGAGCTGATCCGCATCCCGCTTTGCCTGCACGAGGGAGAGGGAGGTGCCTGCCTTCTTGAACTCCGGGGACAGCGCGAGGCTGGCCTTACCAGGAGCGAGGGCGAAGGAGACGAGCGTAGGCGGCACGTCCAGATCATTGAAGGAGCCGGACATGGAATCCTTACCACCGATGGCGGCCAGGCGCAGACCGTGCTGGGCGTGATAGGCACCCAGCAGGGCGGCGAATGGCAGACCCCAGCGGGAGGCATCATTGCCCAGACGTGGGAAATATTCCTGCAGCGTGAGGCACACATCGGAGAGACGGCCACCGGCTGCCACCACCTTGCACGCGGATTGCGCCACGGCATAGACCGCGCCATGGAATGGCGAGGAGGAGGAGAGGAATGGATTGTAATCCCAGCTCATGAAGGTGGCCACATCGCTATCACCTTCCAACAGTGGCAGCTTCGCCACCATCGCATCAGGAGCTGTTAGCTGCTGCTTGCCACCGAATGGCCAGAGCACGGTGCCGGCGCCCACGGAGCTATCGAAACGCTCGCCCAGACCCTTCTGTGAGCAGACGTTCAGATCTGCCAGATGGTCGCTGATAGAAGCGTGCTGCTGCGCGGAAAACGCCAGCGGCTGGATGGCCTTTACGTGTACCTTCGCCGTCTGCTGCACACCGTTGGTATCCAGGAATGCGCGGGAGAGATCGACGATGGTCTTGCCACGCCATTGCATGATGAGGCGGCCGCTGTCGGTCACATCCGCCACGTGCACGCACTCGAGGTTTTCCTTGTCTGCCTCTGCGATAAAGTAGGCGATTTCCGAAGGATCCACGCAAATGGCCATCCGCTCCTGGGATTCGGAGATGGCCAGTTCGGTGCCGTCCAGGCCGTCGTATTTCTTCGGCACGGCATCCAGATTGATCACCAGCGAGGGCGCGATTTCACCGATGGCCACGGACACGCCGCCTGCACCGAAGTCGTTGCAGATCTTGATCTTGCGGGTGAGTTCCGGATTCCGGAAAAGACGCTGGATTTTCCGTTCCGTCGGCGCATCGCCCTTTTGGACTTCTGCGGAGTTTTCCAGAGCCGTGTCCGTGTGCTCCTTGGATGAGCCGGTGGCACCGCCCACACCATCACGGCCGGTGCGGCCACCGATGAGCAGGATGACATCGCCCGGGGAAGGGGAGCCACGGAAAACCTGGGAGCGCGGGGCGGCAGCCACCACGGCACCGACCTCCAGACGCTTCGCCACATAACCGGGGTGATAGACTTCCGCTACCTGACCGGTGGCCAGGCCGATCTGATTGCCATAGGATGAGTAGCCGTGAGCGGCCACCTGACAGATTTTTTTCTGCGGCAGCTTGCCCGGAAGGGTTTCCGAGAAAGGCGTGAGCGGATTGCCCGCGCCGGTGACACGCATGGCCTGATAGACGTAGGAACGCCCGGAAAGCGGATCGCGAATGCAACCTCCCAGGCAGGTGGCGGCACCGCCGAACGGCTCGATCTCGGTAGGGTGGTTGTGAGTTTCATTTTTGAACATCACCAGCCATTCCTCTTCCTCGCGGTCATCGATTTTCACCGGCACCACGATGGAGGCGGCGTTCACTTCTTCGGAGACTTCCAGATTGTCCAGCTCACCGGATTTTTTCAGCTCACGCATGCCGATGAGGGCGATGTCCATGAGCGTGACCGGCTTGTCCTCACGGCCCAGGTTCTTGCGGGTGGCGAGGTAGGTTTCCCATGCGCGCTTCACCACATCCGCGCCATCATCGAAGGTGGCTTCATCGATTTTCGTGAGGAAGGTGGTGTGGCGGCAGTGATCGGACCAATAGGTGTCCAGCATGCGGATTTCCGTGATGGAGGGATCACGCTTTTCCTCGTCCCGGAAATAGCCCTGGCAGAAAAGGAAATCCGCATCCGTCATGGCGAGGCCCAGTTCCTTGCGGAGAGCTACCAGAGCCTCAGGAGAATGGCTGGTGTAGCCGGTGAGGATCTGCACATCGGCCGGATCATGGATGACAGGCTGGAGGGATTTCGGGATGGCCATGGAGGCCTCATGGGAGTCCACCGCATTGATCACGTAGGATTTCACCCGCGCCAGATCTGCAGCAGAAATGTCACCTGCCAGCACGATCACCTTTGCGGAGGAAACGAGTGGGCGTTCCTTGGCGGTGAGGATCTGCACGCACTGGGCGGCGGAATCCGCGCGTTGGTCGAATTGGCCGGGCAGGAACTCCACCGCGAAGGCGGATTCTCCTGCGGAAAGGGAAAGCGTGCTGGAAACGACATCCACCTGAGGCTCCGAAAGGATCAGGCGGGAAGCAGCGGCAAATTCCTCCTCGCTCAGACCATCCACGTCATAACGTTGGACAATCCTTACCTTTTCCAGACCCGGCAGCGAGAGGGACTCGCGGAGGTCGTGAAGGAGATGGCGGGCTTCGGCGTTGTGTTCTGCCGTTTTTTCGACGAAAATGCGGTTCATGAAAGGCTGCGGGATGCGTCAGAGCTGGGAAAGCGCTGGATGCTACGACCCCAGCCCGGCAGGGCAAGCGGAATGCTGAAAGGCGGGGACGTTTCTCCTGCGCCCCACCACTCAGGCGCACGCGGCATCCGCCACCCGCATGCCATCCATGGCGGCACTCACGATGCCACCCGCATAGCCTGCGCCTTCCCCACACGGGAAGAAGCGTGTGAGCTCTGGATGCTCCAGCGTGTCATCCCGCCGTGGAATCCGCACGGGGGAACTGGTGCGCGTTTCGAATCCCAGGAGCAGCGCCTCACTGGAGACATAGCCGTGCATCTGCTTGCCGAAAAGCCTCAGGCCCTCCCGCATGCGGCTGGTGATCCACTGTGGCAGGATCTCATGCAGCGGAGAAGACCTGGCACCCGGGAAATAGCTCGTCTCCGGCAGGGTGTCCGAGATTTTTCCGTTGATGAAATCCGTCACGCGCTGGCCGGGTGCCACCTGTCCGCCGCCGCCTGCTTTTTTCGCCGCGCGTTCCAGATCCTTCTGAAAGGCCAGACCGGCCAGGATGCCGTGGGAATTCACCAGATGCTTCACATCCTCCGGCTCCACCGTGGCCACCATGCCGGAGTTCGCAAATGGGGAATCACGGCGGGAAAGGCTCATGCCGTTCACCACCACCTCGTCATTTTCCGTGGAGGCGGGGACGATCCAGCCGCCGGGGCACATGCAGAAGGAATGCACGCCACGGTCCCGGATCTTCGTCGCCAGCCGGTAGCGCGCGGCTGGCAGGCTGTGCGGGCGCGGCTGGTCCTTGCCCAGATGATACTGGGTGCGATCAATGAATGGCTGCGGATGCTCGATGCGGAAGCCCACGGCAAACGGCTTCGCCTCCATCAGGATGTGCTTGTAGGCCAGCATTCGATAGATGTCCCGCGCGGAGTGGCCTGTCGCCAGGATCACGCCGTCCGCCGTGATTTCCTCGCCGCTGGCGGTCACCACGCCGTGCAGCTTCGTGCCGGTGATGAGCAGATCGGTCACTTTCGTCTGAAAGCGCACCTCGCCTCCCGCCTCGATGATCGATCCGCGGATGGCCTTCACCACATTCGGTAAAAGATTGGAACCGATGTGGGGATGGGCGTCCGTGAGAATATCCTCCGGCGCGCCGTGGGCCACCAGGATTTCATACACACGGGCCACCGGGCCACGCTTCGTCGCGCGGGTGTAAAGTTTTCCATCCGAGAAAGTGCCGGCGCCGCCTTCTCCGAAGCAATAGTTCGATTCCTCGATCACGCGGCCCTCGCGGAGAATCGGCGCCAGGTCGAAACGGCGGGCGCTGGCGTCCTTGCCGCGCTCCAGCAGGATCGGCTTCACCCCGTTCTCCAGGCAGCGCAGCGCCGCGAAGAGTCCGGCCGGGCCGCAGCCGACGATGATCATGGTTTTTCCGCCGGCCGGCAAGGCAGGGGCAGACCAGCGGGGTTTTTCCTCCTCCGGCATGGGCGCGCCGATGGAGACATCCAGCCGGAGCTGGATCTTGATGTCCCGCTGGCGGGCATCGATCGAGTGTTTCCTCAGTTTGGTGCCGCCGATGGTGGCCGCAGGGATCCCCAGTTTTCTGGCCGCCGCCTCACGGCGCGCGTTCTCGTCCTCGGATTTTTCCAGAGGCAGGATGATATCGACGGTTTCGATCAGCGGTTCCACGGCGGAGAGCTAGAAAGCAAAGACGCGCGGCGATCAATCCCGGAGCGCACGTTTTTTTCCATCCCCGTCCACATTCACGAAAGTGACATTGGTCGAGAAAATCGAGCCGCCTCCCATGCGCTCGTCATACACCTCCACGGCGTAAGTCACGCTCGTGGTGCCTTCCCGCTCCTGCTTGCAGGAAATGCGGAGGATCGTTCCCTCCCGCACACTGTGGTGGAATTCCACCCGATCCATCGCCACCGTCACCAACTGGCTTTGGGGGAAATCCATGCTCGCAGCGATCCATGAAGCCTCATCCACCCACGCCAGCAACCGCCCGCCGAAGAGAAATCCATAATGGTTCAGATCACCCCGGAGAACAAGACGGTGCGTTTCCATAAGCGGATGCTGAACTAACAATGGCGGATATCCAATGTCGAAATGATCAGGGCTGATAAGTATTCAGGTCAAAAAACATGGCCCGTGTTCTGTGTCCCGCGTCTTCCGGCGTGAGGAACTGAAAATGATTTTTCTCATAAAAACGTAGCGTGTCCTTTCGTGCATAAGCATCCACCGTAATGATCCGGCACCCCGTCCGATTATTTGTCGTGAACATCGTTTTAATCATTTCCAGTAAGAATGTTCCAACGCCTTCTCCCTGAAGTTCGCGCTGAGTGCCGAGTCGTCCAATTTTTACAGCAGGCCAAAAGGGATATCTCATGCGGTCTGGAACGTCACACTTACCATCGATCTTATTCAGGAGAATGGCATCGTTTGAGAGGCTCACCAAGCCTAGCAGGCTATAACCCTTTGATGGTAGAACCAATTCATAGGTTTCGGATAAGCGTAAGGCTCTCGCCGCCACAGCATCCTGAATAAAATACTCATTTAGGTCTTCCAGGCCACAATCGAACTCGCCTACTTTTGGCAGAGTGCGGCAAACACGCAGAAGCAGGCCGTTATCGGCTGAGATCTCGTTTTGAGCCAGATTCAGATGGAAGGCGTTCAAGCAGCTTGGAAAGTTTTGGGGTTTCCACACGCTTTACGGGGCGTGACTCGCCCTTTGCGAGCTTCTTGAGAAACTCGACTGCAACATCCCCTGACAAAGTTGGGGTAGGTTGGACTTCCAGTGCCATCTGTAGTGACCTTAGCAGTGAGGGCGGATGCACTCAAAATTAATATAAAGTTTTTTTCAACGTTCCCACGTTGCATTCCCCGGTGTTCCTCGCGGTGAAACACCTCCTACCATTTCCTGCGCTTCTTGTCCGTAGGTACCAGGGCATCCACGGAGTAAAGGCCGGCACCGGAGAGGAGAATCGCGATGGCGGGGATGATATAGAGCACGGCCAGTTCCTTGGCTCCACCGCCACCTGGCGATGCGAACCAAGGGTCCACAGCGTGTTTCCCGAAGGCTGCCACCACCATGGTAAAGGCCACGGCGAAGGCTGCCGGGCGCGTCATCAGGCCGAGGATGATCAGGCCGGAGCCCAGCACTTCTGCCAGGATCACGGCGATCAGGCTCACCTGTGTGCTCATGAGAGAGAAGGGGAAGAGGTCCGGGGCCTTGAAGGTCGCCGTCAGATGGGCATAGTTCTGGATCTTCGGGATTCCGTGGCCGATCAGCAGCATCAGTGCGAAGGAAATCCGCAGAAACAGAAGGCTGGTGGAGGTGACCGCATCGCGTGTCCCGGAATCGAAGAAAAACTTTTTCATGCTGATGGCGCGGGAGGTTGTTTCGCGGAAATGGTGATGCGTTTCAGGCGTTCCTCTCCCTCGGGGGAATGTGATATCACCTGCGCATCGCCGACGAGCACATTGTGTACAAGTCTGCGATAATATGCATTCAGCGGGCGCATGCGGAAGGGTTTCCCGGTTTCCACCACCCGTGCGGCGATGCCACGCACCTCTTCGTGCAGCCGGTCTTCCTGGATGGCGCGGTAGTGTTCACAGTCCACCTTCACCCGCTCCGCCTTGGGAAACTGGCGGCGCAGGATGCGGTTCACCAGGTATTGGAAATCGTCCAGCCGGTCGCCATCATGGCCGATCAGTGCCTTGCTCTCCGAGGAGCTGATTTGCAGGCACGGGCCATCATGGGTTTGCTGCAGCTCGATCGAGGCGGAAAACCCCAGATGGCCAATCATGGTATCGAGAATTTTCTTGGCAGAGTCCACCGGGTTCATGATTCCTAGGCTAACGAGATCTGGCCTGCGGTCAATCATCCGGCTGGATTTTCCAAGCCTCTGGCGATTTTCAGGGCTCTTTCCGCCAGGAGTGCTTTTTCCTCTGCGGTGAAATCATGAGGAGCCTGCATGCCCACCCCCAGGGTGCCGATGACCGCTCCGGTTTTCTCGGAAAATACCGGCACGGCGATGGAGCCGGAGACGCCTGTCTGGCGAGCGGCGGATTTCGCCACTCCCCCCAGATCCTCCTGGAGATTGCACAGTTCCACCGGCTCTGCCGTGGAGGCCGCCACTCCGGCGATGCCCTTGCCGAAGGGGATGTAGGAAATGCGTTCCAGCAGAAAATCCGGCACGCCCGTCTGGCAGACCAGTTCCAGGTGCTGACCGTCCGGCGTGGTGCGGTGGATCGTGCCGGTCTGGCAGGAAAGATCTGAGAGAGTATGGCGGAGGATGTCGGGGAAGGTGTCTGATGACATGAGTGGGACATAACATGAAGACCGATGTGCTGCATTGTAAAATTCCTTCTTGGCAGAGGCGGTTTCATTCGGATGATCCCGGCTATCTGTAAGCGCCCGATTCTCCGGGCGGTGTTTCAAACCCTTTTCCCATCGTGAGTGTTTCTCCCATTTTAGAAGAGTCCTTCGGCACCTTGCCGGATGGCCGTGAAGTTTCCGTTTTCATCCTTACCAACAAGCAGGGACTGCGTGCCCGGGTGACCAACTACGGTGCCCACCTCATCTCCATGGAGGTGCCGGACAAGCTCGGCCACCTGGCGGATATCACGCTCGGCTACGATACCCTGGCAGGCTGGCAGAAAAATCCCGGCTACCTCGGCGCGTCTGTGGGCCGTTTTGGAAACCGCATCAAGGACGGGAAATTTTCCCTCCACGGCAAGGACTACGTGCTGGCCACCAACAATGCGCCCGGCGGCATTCCCTGCCACCTCCACGGCGGCGTGAAGGGCTTCGACCAAGTGCTGTGGGATGCGAAAATCCTCAGCGATCACGCAGTGGAGTTTTCCTATCACTCTCCGGATGGTGAGGAGGGCTACCCTGGAAATCTGGACGTAAAACTCATCTACACGCTCAACGATCAGAACGAACTGATCTGGCAGGCCATCGCCACCACGGATGCGGATACGCCGATCAACATGGTGCACCACACCTACTGGAATCTCTCAGGAGATGCCGCCACCACGGCTTCCGATCACGTGCTCACCTTGCATTGCGACCGTTTCCTCGCCACCGATGCCGGGCTTATCCCTACCGGAGAATTGGTCGCGGTAGCCGGCACGCCGATGGACTTCACCACCCCACACGTCATCGCAGACCGGGTGGAAGAGAATTATGAACCGCTGAAACTGGGCGGCGGCTACGATCACTGCTGGATACTCGCGGACAAGAGCGCCCAACTGCGCCCCGCTGCCCGCCTCAAGGACCCGAAGACAGGCCGCGTGATGGAGGTGCTCACCAATCAGCCCGCCATCCAGTTCTACGGCGGGAATTTCCTCGATGGTTCACCGGGGAAAAATGGCATCCCGCTGACTCCGCGGAATGGCGTCTGTCTGGAGACGGAGCGCTTCCCGGATGCGCCCAATCATCCGAATTTCCCAAGTTGCATCCTGACTCCCGGAGAAACCTACGATCACTTGATGGTCCATCGTTTCTCGGCTGAATAACCCATCGTTTGATAGACTAACATATCCTCCAACCCATGTTACAATTTCCCATCCCGCTCCCGCTGGCGTCCGGTTCCATGAGTATCGGCGAGTCCGCCAATGCTCCGGTGATCGACCTTCATGCCGTCGATTACTCGATTCTCGGCATCTACATTCTCGTCGTCGTCGGAATCGGCTTCGCGCTGAAGCGATACATGAAGAATGCGGATGACTTCTTTCTCTCCGGTCGCTCCATCCCGGCGTGGATCACCGGTCTGGCCTTCCTTTCTGCGAATCTCGGTGCCCAGGAAGTGATCGGCATGGCAGCCTCCGGTGCCAAGTATGGCATCATGACCTCCCACTTCTACTGGGTGGGTGCCATTCCAGCCATGATCTTTCTGGCCGTCTTCATGATGCCGTTCTACTACGGTTCCCGTGCCCGCTCGGTGCCGGAATATTTGAAGCTGCGGTTCGATGAAAAAACCCGTGGTGTGAACTCCGTGGCCTTCGCCGTGATGACGGTGGCCTCCTCCGGTGCCTCCCTCCACGCGCTGGCCTCCCTGCTCAAGCTGCTGCTGAAATGGGATTACGATTTTTCTTTGTGGGTTTCCTCCATCATCGTTCTCGCTTACGTGCTCAAGGGCGGCCTCACCTCCGCCATTTACACGGAAGTGCTCCAGTTCTTCCTCATCGTTCTCGGCTTCGCCCCACTGGTCATCATCGGTCTGAATGACATGGGTGGCTGGAATGGACTCATGTCCCGCATGCAGCCGGAGTTCACCCATTCCTGGAAATACATGGGCACCACCGCAAACCCGATGGGTGTGGAGTGGTTTGCCATGGTCTTCGGTCTCGGTTTCGTGCTGTCCTTCGGTTACTGGTGCACGGACTTCCTCGTTGTTCAACGCGCCATGGCTGCCAAGTCCATGGGAGATGCCCGCCGCACCCCGATCATCGGAGCCATTCCCAAGATGCTCTTCCCGGTCATCGTCATTCTTCCGGGTATCATCGCCCTCGGCCTGGCTAGCAAGACCGGCTCCAACTACTCCATCCCGAATGGTGTGACCGGTGCCCCGGACTACAACCTCGTCATCCCATCCCTGATCGCCCACTACCTGCCTACCGGCATGTTGGGTCTGGCGCTCACCGCTCTCATGGCCTCCTTCATGTCCGGTATGGCTGGAAACGTGACCGCCTTCAACACGGTGTGGACCTACGATATCTATCAGTCCTACATGGCCAAGGATAAGTCCGATGCCCACTACTTGTGGATGGGTAAGGTCGCCACCGTGGCCGGTATCCTCATCTCCGTGGCATTCGCCTATGCGGTGAAAAGCATCGATAACATCATGGACTTCCTCCAGTTGGTCTTCGGTTTCGTGAATGCTCCGGTGTTCGCCACCTTCCTGCTGGGCATGTTCTGGAAGCGTGCCACCGGCCATGGTGCCTTCTTCGGCCTCGTAAGCGGCACCGTTGCAGCCATCATCTTCCACGGCCTCAGCACACCCGCCATCCTCGCTCCGGGAGAAACTCTTCCATGGATCAAAGGAGGCTGGCTGGGTGCCCATTACGGCTTTACCTCCAGCATGGCGCAGAACTTCTGGCTCGCCATCGTGGCGTGGTCCGTCTGTTTCGTGGTCACCATTCTGATCTCTCTGGCCACCAAGCGCACCAAGACAGATGCGGAACTGAAGGGCCTCGTTTACTCGCTTACTGAGAAAATCAGCGGCGAAGATGAGCCTGTGTGGAAGCGTCCTGCCGTCGTTGGCAGTGTCGTGCTGCTCATCGCGGTGGTTCTCAACATCATCTTCTGGTAATCGTTAACATTTCACGATCATGAACTTCGATCTTCGTCTTCCCATCGGTATTCTATTCTCCCTCTTCGGGATCATCCTCACCGGTTACGGGATCATTACCCGCGGCAGTGAGATTTACGCCAAGTCCTTGGGATATAATATCAATATCCAGTGGGGCATCGTGCTCCTCGTCTTCGGCCTCGTGATGTATTTCCTCGCGAAGCGCAGCAAGGACTCCTGAACGTTGCTTCTGCGATTCCTCATCAAACGCTCCGCCTCTCCCAGGGCGGGGCGTTTTCTCTTACCTGGCGGCGGTTTCCAACCGCCATGCCCAATGGAAAATTTTAGAAATGAAATAGGGCATGGCGGATGAAATCCGCCGCCACATTAAGATTGCCCCTGTCCGCCTACACGCCCCACGTTTCCTCCAACATCCTTTCTCTTTTCATGAAAATCAGTTCCTACACCGGTGGCTTCCTGCAAACCAATGGCTACCTCATCGAGACTCCGGATGGAAATCTCCTGATCGATGCTCCCAGCGGCGTGGCAGAGTGGGCCGCGGGCAGGGGAGTGCGGGTGGATCATCTCCTGCTCACGCACCAGCATTACGATCATGTGGAAGACGTGGCTCTTCTGCGGGAAGGTGGCACGAAGGTGCACGCCTACGCCGGGTATTCCAAGGATCTGGTCCTGGAAACACTCGCCAATGCGTGGGGCCTGCGGATCTCCGTTTCCCCCTTCGAGGTGGATCACATTCTGGATCTCACCCAGCCACTGACTCTGGCCGGACTGGAAATCCAACTCGCCCATGTGCCGGGCCACTCCACCGATAGTGTGACCTATCACTTCCCGGAAAAGCGTGTGCTTTTCTCCGGTGACACCCTCTTCGCCAATGGCATCGGCAGGGCGGATCTCCCGGGCGGCAGTGCCACTCTGCTGCTGGATGGCATCGCGGAAAAACTGCTTACCCTGCCGGGAAATACCCAGGTCTTCCCCGGCCACGGCCCCTCAACTTCCATCGATACGGAGCGCCGCGAGAATCCCTACGTCTGAACGGCCGCATTTGAGGGCTGATACGACTTGAAGAAAATACTAAAGAAAGCCAAACCATACGATATGACACCTGAGCTAGAGGATCTGTTTGCGTTTCTTCGTTTTCCCAGCGTTTCCACAGACTCCCGCCATGCCCAGGATATCCGGGATTGCGCCGGCTGGCTGATCGAAAAACTCACCGGCATGGGCCTAACCGCCCAACTCCACGAAACGCCGAAACATCCCATCGTCATCGCCCGGAATGAACACATCCCAGGCCGCAAGACTGTGCTCATCTACGGCCACTACGATGTGCAGCCTGTGGATCCTGTGGAGCTCTGGACCACGCCTCCCTTCGAGCCGCAGATCCGCGATGGAAAAATCTGGGCCCGTGGTGCCACGGATAACAAAGGCCAGATGCTGGCCCACGTCCTGGGCGTGGAAAAAACCCTCCGTGAAGAAGGGGAACTGCCCGTCAATCTCATCTTCCTCTTCGAAGGGGAGGAGGAAATCGGCAGCCCCAGTCTCGCCCAGTTTCTGCTCCATCATTGCGATGAGCTCCGCGCGGATGTAATCGCCATTTCAGACACCGGCATGGTCGCACCCGGCGTGCCGACTCTTGGCTACGGCCTGCGGGGCATCGCCTCGTGCGAGGTGACCCTGCGCGGCCCGAAGGGAGATCTCCACTCCGGCCTTTTCGGCGGCGCGGTGGCAAATCCTGCCGCTGCCATGGCCCGCCTCGTCACCAGCCTCCACACGGATGATGGCAAGGTCGCCATTCAAGGGTTCTACGATAACGTCCGCCCCCTGGAAGACTGGGAGCGCCAGATGTGGGTGAAGGTTCCCGGCGTCAGCGATGCGGATTTCCTTTCCGTCACCGGTTCTCCGGGCCTTTTCGGGGAGCCCGGATACACCTCTGCCGAGCGCACCTGGGCACGTCCCACAGCAGAAGTGAATGGCATCGGCGGCGGCTATCAGGGAGAAGGTTCCAAGACCGTTCTGCCGGCACAGGCCTTCGTGAAGCTGACCTTCCGCCTCGTGCCGGATCAGACGCCCAAGGAGATCATCGAGAAAGTGAAAAGCCACCTCGAGTGGTTTGTCCCACACGGTGTCGAGATCGATGTCCAGATCGGCCACGATGGGAAGCCCTACGTCACCGATCCGCATTCCAAGTATGGCCTGGCCGCTCAGGAAGCCCTTCGCACCGCATTCGGAGCGGAGCCGGTCCTGATCCGTGAAGGCGGCAGTATCCCCATCGTCCAGACCTTCCGGGACATCCTCGGTGCAGACACCATCCTGCTCGGCCTCGCCCTCGCGGATGCCCAGATCCATGCCCCGAACGAGAATTTCCCAGTGGAAAATTTCGAAGCCGGCATCCGTCTGAATCAGGCGCTGCTCAAGGAACTGGCAAAGTAAAGATATGCGGCGTGGCGTCTGTGATCTATCGCCATGCCCGAAAGTCCTTCCTTCGGAAGATGCTAGGAATGGCGGATGAAATGAACATTCGCAGTTCTTCGCATCCATTCGCGGTTCCACTTTCTTCACTCCTTCATGAGGGATTCTCTTTGATTTCGCCCGCCATGTGGGTTCTCTTTTCCCCGCTTTTCCATGTCCGATTCCCTTACCCCGCCTGCCAAACTGGATTTCATCCGCGAGATCATTGCCCATGACCTTGCCTCCGGGAAGCACTCCACCACCATCACCCGCTTTCCGCCGGAGCCGAATGGCTATCTCCACATCGGCCATGCCAAGTCGATCTGCCTGAATTTCGGCATCGCGGAGGAAAATGCCGGCGTGGGAGCGAAGTGCCACCTGCGCTTTGACGATACGAATCCGGAGAAGGAGGAGACCGAGTATGTGGAGAGCATCAAGGCGGATGTGCAATGGCTCGGTTTCGATTGGGCGGACGATCTCTATTTCGCCAGCAACTACTTCCCGTTTTTCTACGATTGCGCCCTCCACCTCATTCGGGAAGAGAAGGCCTATGTGGACCATCAGACGCTGGAGGAAATGCGTGCCACCCGTGGGAATGTGACCACACCCGGCACTCCATCGCCTTTCCGCGATCGCACGGTGGAAGAGAATCTCGATCTCTTCGCCCGCATGAAGGCGGGTGAGTTCAAGGAAGGCGAGTGCGTGCTCCGTGCAAAGATCGATCTTTCCTCGTCCAATATGAATCTGCGGGATCCGGTGCTCTATCGGATCATGCACGCCCATCACCACAATACCGGTGGCGATTGGTGCATCTATCCGATGTACGACTTCGCCCATCCGCTGGAGGATGCACTGGAGCACATCACCCATTCCCTCTGCACGCTGGAGTTTGAAAACCACCGCCCGCTTTACGATTGGTTCATCGAGAATTGCCCGGTGCCGTCCAAACCACGCCAGATCGAATTCGCCCGCCTGAATCTCACCTACACCGTGATGAGCAAGCGCAAGCTGCTGCAACTGGTGCAGGAAAACCACGTGAGCGGCTGGAACGATCCTCGCCTGCCCACCATTTCCGGCATCCGCCGCCGCGGCTATCCGGCCGAGGCCGTGCGCCATTTCTGCAAGCGCGTGGGCATTACGAAATTCAACGGCACCACCGATGTCGCGCTGTTGGAATTCGATGTCCGCGATCACCTGAATACCTCCGCAGAGCGCCGCATGGCCGTGCTGGAGCCGCTCAAGGTGGTGCTGGAAAACTGGGCCGCCGAGCCTCTGGAGCACGTGGAGGTTCCCAATCATCCGCAGAACCCGGAAGCCGGAAGCCGCCTCGTCCCCATCTCCAGTGAAGTGTGGATCGAGCGTGAGGACTTCATGGAAGTGCCAGAGAAGAAATTCTTCCGCCTCGGCCCGGATCGCTGCGTCCGCCTCAAGGGTGGCCACATCATCCGCTGCATCGGCTATGAAAAGAACGCGGAAGGGGAGATTACCCTCATCCGTGCCGAGATCCTCCCCGGCACCGTCGGCGCAGATGCGCCGGAAGGCATCACCTGCAAGGCCGCCATCCACTGGGTGGACGCCGTCACGGGCATCGATGCCGAAGTCCGCCTCTATGATCGCCTCTTCACCGTAGAGGCCCCGGACGAGGCCGAAGGTGGTTTCCTAACCGTTCTCAATCCGGATTCCCTGAAAACCGTCACTGCCAAGGTAGAGCCAGCCCTCGCCGCTGCAGCCCGTGGTTACTCCTGCCAGTTCGAGCGCGTGGGCTACTTCGTGGCAGACAGCCAGGACCACAACCCTGGAGTCACCCCCGTCTTCAACCGCACCGTCGCCCTCAAGGACTCCTTCACCAAAAAAGGCAAGTAATCATCCAGGCAGGGACCTCTATCATCTCAGGCAGGGACCTCTTTGCCTGCAGATTTGAATCAGCGTGGCAGGCTATCCCCGCTTCGCTGGTATTCCGAGAGGTCCGGTGGGGGCGACATCGATAGGAGATAAAGGTTCGGTTGTAGCGGGCCAGGAATTTACCTATCCCGTCGATCACTCGATCTAACATATCTCTCCATAGCACCCATCGCTCCAACCGGACGCCTGCGGAATACGAGCGCACCGAAGGATGGCCTACCATCCTCATCCAAACTCGCAGGCAGAGGCGTGCCAGCCTCACTCTTCCTCTGCGCTTCTCTTTGCGACCTCCCCGCCTCCGCGTTTCGCTTCATCCATAAAAACCTTTGCGTCCCTTAGCGAGGTTTGCGCCTTCGCGGTAAACTTCTACCCACGCGGTAAACCCATTTCCCAGACCTCAGTGCAGTTTCAAAATCGCGCCCGCGATCGTAAAATAAATCATCATCCCGGAAACATCCACCGTCGATGCCAGTGCGGGCGCGGAAACCACCGCAGGGTCCAGCTTGATTGCTCTTGCGAGGATGGGCAGCAAGGCTCCCAAGACCGTGGCTGATAGAACCTGCACGATCAGGGCACACGAAACGGCAATCGCCAGATGGGGGAAATCAAAGTCTCCACCCGTCGTCGGCTGCATATGAGGCAGTACAAAGGCGATGAACAGCGACATTGCCATCCCCAGCGAGAGTCCCAGAAATAGTCCCGTGCGCGCTTCCTTCCACGCGATGCGCAGCGCATTGCCGGTGCTGATTTCTCCCAGCGCCATCGCGCGGATGACCATGCTGGCCGCCTGTCCGCCGGAGTTTCCACCGGCGGCCACCACCATCGGCAGGAAAAGGGAGAGTACAAAGGCGGCTGCCAGTGTCTCGCTGAACTGATACATCACGAAACCGGAGCCGATGGAGACAAACGCCAGCCCCA
>Ga0157370_10003665_pt1 | contig 17944 bp, 10 predicted proteins | sample C35metaG_FD_113463 | JGI IMG/M metagenome (GOLD analysis project Ga0157370, IMG submission 113463) | Corn rhizosphere microbial communities from Kellogg Biological Station, Michigan, USA - C3-5 metaG | ecosystem: Host-associated > Plants > Roots > Rhizosphere > Soil | place: USA: Michigan...
ATCTTAAAATAAATTCAAATTTTTATAAATCTTAAATCAAATTATCATGCAGGAATTTTTATTAGTTATCCGTAGAGACATTACAAGCGAAAACCCAACACCAACAGCTGACCAGATGAAAGAAGCTATGAAACCATATCAGGAATGGGTAGCGGGTATTGGTGCACAGGATAAATTAGTGGGTACACCAAAACGCTGGGATGCAGACGGTAGAGTAATTAAAGGCAATGAGATTACAAGCGGTCCTTTTGGTACAGGTATAGATTCTATAGGGGGCTTATTCCTTATAAAATCTGAAAATTATGATGAAGCCGTTGCGATTGCTCAAGGGTGTCCAATCATTAAATATGGTGCAACTGTAGAGGTTCGTATGGCGATTCCTCCGGTGGCATAATTAAACTACAGGCATGCTTGCTATTTTCAGTAAGTATGCTTGTTTTTATTGAATCCTGTTAATTGCATTAGCAAATTAAAATACTAAATCTATTTTCTATGAAATGGTTAATCAATTTATTTACAAGTTCTATTGGGAAAAAAATTACGATGGCCTTAACCGGTCTTTTTCTTATTAGTTTCCTTTTGGTGCATATGTCTATCAATGCATTGATTTTTTACAATGACGGAGGTAAAATTTTTACAATAGGGGCTCATTTTATGGCTACCAATATAATTATAAGAACTATAGAGATTTTTCTGGTGCTTGGTTTTATCATACATATTATACAAGGATTATGGATATGGAAGCAAAATCGTGATGCACGCCCTGTTCAATATGCTTATGCCACCGTGACACCAAATGTTACTTGGTACAGCCGAAGTATGGCGCTACTTGGAACATTACTGTTATTATTTTTAGTAGTACATACTTCTAACTTCTGGATTCCAAACAGAGTTAACCAATTTAAATTTGGTGAAGAGTTGCCCTTATACGAAATGATGATTGAAAAATTTCAAAACCCAATTGAAGTAGTTATTTATGTTTTTGGATGTTTTATATTGTTCTGGCATTTGTTTCATGGTTTTAGAAGTGCATTAACATCATTAGGTATATCGCATCCCAAATGGAATCCTATGTTGGCATTTTTAGGTAATAGTTTTTCGATAGTTGTACCATTAGTTTTAGTTATGATGCCAATATCAATTTATTTAGGGTGGCTGAAATAGCGAAAATTTTAAGTGAATAGTTAATAAAAAATTATGTATACAGGTAAATCATATAAATTATCAGAATTTATAATCTGGACCAGAAAAAGCATATATGGCTTGCTGCTTATGGGTATATTACCCGTAATGCTATATCAGTATTTAGATTTGAAATGGCTTGGCATATCATGGACCGTTGTTGCGTTATTGGGTACGGCAACAGCATTTATAGTGGGTTTTAAAAATACGCAAACCTATAATCGCACGCTTGAGGCACAACAAATATGGACACTTATTTTAAATGCAAGCAGGTCGTGGGGAACTATGAGCAGGGATTTTTTAAGCAATCCTCAAAAAACAAAATTGCTTGTCTACAGGCACTTGGCATGGCTTACCGCACTTCGCTATGAGATGAGGTCATACCGTGTTTGGGAGACGAGTCAAAAAAGACACAATGCAGAATATCAGCAGTATTATGATGTACCTGAGCATCAGACAACATTAAGGGAAGAGCTTTCTAAATATCTTGATAGTAATGAATTGCATTATATTCTGAGTTCAAAAAATAAAGCTACGCAAATAATGTCTCTTCAAAGTAAAACGTTAAAAGAGCTTTATGATAATCAGGAGATTGTTGTATTACAATTCGTTGATATGCAACGCACAATAAAAGATTTTTTTAGCCAGCAAGGCAAAAGTGAACAGCTAAAAGATTCTCCTTATCCAAGGCAATATGCTATTATAAATACATTACTTGTAAAATTATTTTGCTTTTTGCTGCCCTTTGGATTATTAAAGGAATTTGATAAATTAAATGATAGTGTTGAGGGTATTATGAAAGGAAATATGGTTTGGCTTGTTATACCATTTAGTGTAATAATATCATGGATGTATACCTCATTAGGGCAGGTTGGGGAAAGTACTGAAAATCCATTTGAAGGAAATGCTAATGATGTACCGATATCTCAAATATCAAGGATAATAGAAATAGACCTCAAAGAAATGCTGGGTGAGAGTGATTTACCTCCGTTTTTAGAACCGAAACATAATATTATCCTATAATTATTGATAATGACGCTAACTTATTATAAATTAACCATTCCAAAATATTTCTTATGAAAAAAAACTGGCCGATACTTTCTTTTGAAAAAGGAAAAGCAACATACGAAACATTGCAGCTTTATGCTCAAATTTTGGGTAAAATTAAGCTAGCGACGCTACCTTGGGCAAATCATTCATGGAATGTAACACTTCATGTTGTTCCTTCGGGACTTACAACTCAAACAATGCCTTATGAAGAACTGGATTTTCAGATTGATCTTGACTTTATTGATCACGAATTAAAAATTGTAACCAGCAAAGGAGATGTAAGACATTTTAAACTTTATGATCTTACAGTTGCCGATTTTTATAAACGGATTTTTGAAGTATTAAAGGGACTTAACATTGACCTGAAGATAACGAGCATGCCATGCGAGATAAGCGATGCTATACCTTTTGAGCTTGATACTATACATTGTACATATGATAAAGAACAGGCAGGTAAATTTCATAATGCACTTTTAAGGATCTATGATACATTTATATTATTTAGTAGTAATTTTAGTGGCAAGAGCAGTCCTGTTCATTTTTTTTGGGGAGGCTTTGATTTGTCGTTGTCATTCTTTTCCGGAAAGGATGCACCAAAACATCCGGGAAAAATACCTGGGTTGCCGGACTGGGTGCTACAGGATGCATATAGCCACGAATTGATGGATTTTGGATTCTGGCCCGGATCTGAAGCTTTTCCGGAAGCTGCTTTTTATTGTTATTTATATCCCGAACCGGAAGGGTATAAAACAGCTGAAGTTTCCCCTAAAGAAGCTTATTATAACACAGATATGGGGGAATATATATTACCTTATGATGCAGTGCAGAAGTCCGATAATCCTGAAGAAATGATTTTAACATTCTTGAGGAATACTTATGTTATTGGTTCTGATTTAGCAAAATGGGATGTTAACCTTTATGAAAACGAAAAACATTAGTGTAAGAGAATAATAATCAAATAAAATAGCTCAATTTATAAAAAGACACAATTATCATAATTGTGTCTTTTTTTTGATAATTAAGTAATTTTTTTATTTTTTTTTGAAATAACAATCAATTTAGGCTGCTGTATAGCCAATATTTGTTTGTACATTAGCTACAATACTACTATTGGTAATTAAAAGATAATTTAGAAATTACTCCTTTGAAAAGATATATTTTATTTATCAGTTCTTTTATTATAATGCTTACGGCCTGTAATAAAAATGGCCGTGATCTGGCATCTGATCCTACTGTTGAGAAGAACAGTAAAAGTTCAGATATGAATAATGCAGATAATATAGAGAACTTAAAATATTCGCAAGAACAGCTTGATAATACTAAAGGATTGTCTAATAGTTCTGTAAACTGCATATTTCAGGATTCTCAAAACCTGCTTTGGATTGGAACATGGGACGGACTAAACAGATATGACGGTAATGAATTTAAAATTTTCAGGCCGGAACAAGATGGTAAAAACTCCATTAGTAATCAGGTTATTCTTAAGATAAAAGAAGATAAGAAAGGAGATATCTGGATTTCTACAATGCATGGAATTAATCGATACGATAAAAAATTGGGTGCATTTACACACTATTATTTTTCAAGAAATAACAAACCGCCTTTATCAGAATCAGAATTTAATATTGCATTAGATGATTCGAGAAATGTTTTTTGCGCGGTAAAAGAGTGGGGAATAGGTTATTTTGATGGTAAGATATTCCAAAGATTAAATGGCAACAATTTCGTATCGCAAACAGTAAAAAAAATTGAGTTCTCAAACAATAATGAATTACTTGTATTGTTCGAAAACAATGAATTGTTTTCTCTGTCAATCACTTCTTCATCTAATGGTCAGAAAGCTATCTCATCAGCAAAAAAAATAGCAGATAAGATAAAAACGTTTGATGTTTTGCCAAATAATACTATCTGCACAATTACATCAAAAGGTGAAGCTTGTTTTATCAATTCAAAATATACCAAAGAAAAAGTCGTTGTAGGTGAAAATATCGAAAATATCGTTGGGCATATTCCGGGAGGAATTGTGTTATCAGGCAAAGCAGGCTATGCCGTTACAGACTTTGAAGGAAAAAATTTAAATACAGCTTGGGCAAAATTTTTAGACAATCAAAAGGTTACAACGCTGCTATATGGCAATGAAAATGTAATTTGGACAGGAACTGATGGCGATGGGGTGTTTAAAATGTATCCTGTAAAAAAATCATTTAACCTTATATCTAAATTAAACGTACCACAATTAGATGGTGCTATTGTAAGATCGTTTCTTAAGACTGATGACAAATCATTTTGGGTCGGAACAAAGGGTAAGGGCCTTATCAAATTTTCATCAGAGTTTTATTTAAATCCTGACAAGTCATTAAATTATCAATATTTTAATGAGACGAATAGCACTATTGACAATTCTGTTTTTACTCTAAGTAAAGGAAGCGATAATCTAATGTTTATTGGTACAGATGGTGATGGTATTTCAGTATACGATTTCAATAAATCAAAACTGATAAGTTGGCATGATATTATAGGGAATGATAAATGCGATTATTTCAAGTCGGTTTATGCGATCTATCAGGATAGGAAAGGATTTGTATGGATTGGTACGAATGGTTATGGGATGATTCGCTGTAAGATAGAGCGATATGATCATGAATTAAGAGTAATCGATTTTACAAGATACATAGCAGGAGTAAAACCGGGATCGTTAAGCAGTAATATAATATTTTCTATTGTTCCGAGGGATGACAATCAACTTTGGATTGGAACACGGCTTGGCGGATTAAATCTTTTTAGTAAAGAATCAGGCAAATTTAAAATCTACACAAATTTGCCTAATGATGCCAAAAGTCTGTCAAACAACGATATACTTTGCATGGTAACTGATGTAAAAGGTAAATTATGGATAGGAACCAGTTTTGGATTGAATGTGCTGACGAGCCTATCAGAAAACGGTGAAGCTGAATTTAAAAATTACACAGTTAAAGATGGGCTTCCAAATAACACGATTCACGGAATTGCTACAGACAGTAAGTCTAACCTGTGGATTAGTACAAATTTTGGTTTGTCAAATTTTGCGATAAATGATTCAAAATTCATAAACTACTCCAGAAATGAAGGTCTTCAAAATAATGAATTTTCAGACGGAGCCTATTATTGTGATCCTGATTCTGGTTTTATTTTTATGGGTGGTATTAAAGGATTTAATTATTTTCTTCCTGAAAAAATAAAAGAATCCACAGTTTTGCCGGATCTTTTCATTGAAAAGATAAGCGGTCAAAATCAGGAAATACCTTATTATCAGGGATTAGTAATATCCCCTGAATCGCACGCATATCCTTCGATTGTTTTAAAACATAATCAGAACTTTTTTGATATACATCTTTCTGCACTTACATACACGAATAATGAAAAATGCCAATATGCTTATCAGCTAAAAGGATTTGATAAGAGTTGGAATGGCATAGATAACCGTAAGATTATTTCGTTTACAAATGTTCCAAGAGGTAATTATTCTTTATGGGTAAAATGGTCAAATGCAGATGGCGTATGGACAAAACCTGTTCATGCAATAGATATTAAGGTAATGCCGGTATGGTGGCAGTCTAATACAGCGCTTTTTATCTATGTTGTCTTGTCAATTGCATTTATACTATTTGTACGCAGTTATTATTTAAAACGTAAATCGTTACAGCAAAATATACTTTCCAGGAAAAATGAAGAAGAAATCCATGAAAACAGGCTTACATTCTTTACCAACATCGCCCACGAATTTTTAACCCCGTTAACCTTGATCGCCGGACCAGTTCAAAAATTATCAGAAGCTAAAAATCTGGATGAAAAGAACAGGAAGTTTATAAACATGATTCAAAGAAATGCTTCAAGGCTAATATTACTTACCCAGCAATTACTTGAGTTTAGAAAGGCTGAATATGATTATCTGGAAATTACTGTGAGAAAATTCAATCTGATTAACCTTATTGAGCAGATCGCAGAACTATTTGACGAATGGGCTCTCGATAAAAATATTGATTATCATCTTGAAATACCTTCATCGCTGCCCGGATGGTTTGATAAAGACAAATTAGAAAAGATATTATTTAATTTAATGTCTAATGCTTTTAAATACACGCCTGTAAAGGGTAAAATAGTTCTTAAATGCCATATAGAGAAAGGCGATCAAAAAAGATTAAATATTACAATTACCAACACGGGTAAAGGTATTCCTAAAGAAAAACTGGACTCTTTGTTTGACCGGTTCTTTTTGTCGGATATTAATCAGACATCCGATACCGAGTTATTCAGGACTGGAATCGGATTAGCTTATATCAATAAGCTTGTTACACTGCTTCGTGGTGAAATTTTAGTTTCAAGTGTTCCTAATGAAGAAACCAGTTTCACCATTTTGATACCTTGTGAAAAAGGTGCCTTTACAGAAAAGGAAATAGATGAGTCAAATGTACCTGTAATGATTTCTCATCATTTAAAAAATATTATAGAAGAGATTACAGAAGAGGGAGAAATAGTGCCCGGTAAAATTTCTGCTATTGATGTTATTGAAAATGATAAGAAAAAGGTACTGATAGTTGAAGATGAAAAAGAAATTCATTTATTTCTTAATGATCTCTTGTCTGAAAAATATAGAATAATTAGCGCTTATAATGGCGTTGAAGCTTTGGAGATTATGGATAGGGAACTTCCTGATATCATTATAAGCGATGTAATGATGCCTTTAATGGATGGTGTTGAACTTTGTAAAAGAGTTAAAACGGATGTCAGGACATGCCATATCCCTTTTATTATGCTTACTGCAAAAAATTCTGTAGTACACAAAATTGAAGGTTTGGAGAATGGAGCCAATTCATATATACCTAAACCTTTTTATCCTGATCATTTGTTAGTAAGGGTACAAAAGCTCCTTGAAGAAAAAGAATTGATTCTTAAACATTTTACACAAGATGCACTTTTAGCAGATGTTGTAGAAATACCTTCAAATAATGAACAAAAAGCTTTTATAAAATTAGTCATAGAAGTTATACGTGAAAATATAGATAGTGAAAATCTAAACAGCGCCTATATTGAAAAAGAAATAGGAATTAGCAATTCACAGCTGTATAGAAAAACCAAAGAAATCTTTGGGCTTTCTCCGGGAGACCTGATAAGAACTATTCGTTTAAAATATTCTGCAGAACTTTTACGTAAAAATGTATTAACGGTATCTGAAGTTTGTTATAAATCGGGCTTTAATAATAGATCTTATTTTTACAGAGAGTTTAAAAAAGTATATAATACTACTCCTAAGAATTATCAATTACAGTATAAATTGAAAGATTCTAAATTTTCAAAAAACTAATTTTCAGTTGTTTATGTATTAGTGTACACTATTGAAGAAATAGTGTACACACTTTTTTATGCGCTTCAGCTACTTTTATAACGCAAACGATATAGTAACTAAACATCTTTAATTAACCTAACCAAAATTTTACACACATGGAAAAAAACGCTCTAATTATTAACAATTCAGCAATATTGATATGAGTCAAAAAATTACTTACAATCTATTATTGATATTAACCATTTTACTTGGTAATGTCATGAATGCGCAGACTGTTAAAGGTATAGTTTCTGACGTAAATGGTCCGTTGCCTCAGGCAAGCATCGTAGTAAAGGGAACACCTATTAATACTGTTACAGATATTAATGGAGAATATACGCTTGAAGGTGTTGCTCCTAATTCAGTTTTGGTATTCAGCTATATTGGCTTTCTTACCAAAGAAGTTACAGTAACCAGTAATACAGTAAATGTAATACTGACTGAAGATAAAAGTGAACTTGGAGAGGTGGTAGTTGTGGGCTATGTTGGTCAAAAAAAGAACTCCATATCGGGTGCGGTAGGTGTAGTTAATATTGAAAACATGGAAAGGACAAGAATTCCTGATGTGGCTCAGGCATTACAAGGCCAGATTGCGGGTGTTTTCGTAGCTGCTAATACAGGAGCTCCCGGAGATGGTATAAAATTAAGAATCCGTGGAGAAGGTACATTGGGCTATAATGATGTGCTCTATGTAGTAGACGGTAATCCGACAAGAGATATATCTTCACTTAATCCTAATGATGTACAATCTATTTCGGTGTTAAAAGATGCAGCTTCTTCAGCAATTTATGGATCAAGGGCTGCAAATGGTGTGGTTATTTTAACCACAAAACTGGGTAAAGAAGGTAAGCCAACTTTTGATGCAAACTTCTTTACCGGGGTATACACAGCAACAAACCTTCCTGATTTACTTAATTCTGACCAGTATATTACTGTAAAAGATAGGGCATGGCATAATACTATAGGGAATGCCCCTACTGCTGAAAGCCCTTATGCTTCAGACAGGAGAACCAGGACTGACCTTTCTAACACTGACTGGCTTGATCAGCTTTTTACAACAGGATTTTCTCAAAATGTAAATGTATCGGCTAGTGGTGCTACAGATAAAGTACGTTATTATATGTCGGGAGGATACTATGGTATGAATGGTATCGTTACCGAAAATAATGACCAGTACAAACGTGTTAATTTCAGGACTAATGTTACTGCAGACGTTTCAGACAGGTTTAAGGTTGGTACAAATTTTCTTATAAGCTACCAATCTCAGGATAAGTTATCTTCAAGCGGTGATGCTCCTGGTGTAATACGCCATGCATTAATCCGTCCACCTGTATTAGGTGTATATAAAAATCCAAGTGATCCTACTTATTCTGCAAATGATCCTTATACAGATTTACCATTTTATACAGGTCCTGATAACGGATGGAGCAAATCGTATGAATACACTTCAAATCCATTAGCCATAGTTCATTTTACAGACGATAAAAGAAATACATTCCAAAATTTCGGAAATGTATTTGCTGAATATGCATTTTTAGGAGACAAGTCTTTAAAGTTTAGAACAAACCTTGGAGCAGACCTTAAATTTTCACACAATAAAAATTTTGCAGAAAATTATGGTGATTCTAATATTAATGATGCTACAAATCCATACTATGGCTTAGGCAGAAACAACATGCCGAACAGCCTGAACGAGAACAGAGGACAGGATATAACATTTACATGGTCTAACACATTAAATTATGTAAAAACCATTAATGATGTTCATAGTCTTAATTTGCTTGCGGGTACAGAATTTATAAAAAATAAAGCATCAGCTGTAGGAGGTGCAAGGTCTAATTTTGATAACACCAGTGATCCTTTCCGCTATCTTGATTTTGGAGGGTTAGGTAGTGCAAATACCCCTTATCCTTACAGTTCAGGATCTATGACGCAATGGAGCCTTTTATCATTCTTCGGATCAGGTACTTATGGTTATAAAGATAAATATTATGCATCCGCCACTTTTAGGGCAGATGCCTCGTCAAGATTTGGACCTAACCACAAATATGGATATTTTCCGTCTGTTGCAGGTAACTGGATAATTTCGAAGGAAAACTTTATGCGTGATGTTAAATGGCTTTCCTTTACAAAATTAAGAGCAAGCTGGGGACAGTCAGGTAATCAGGAAATACCAAATAACGCGTTTCAGACATTAGTATCTACAACAGGTGGGGTTGTGAATGTTGTTCGTTATGGTAATCCTGATCTTAAATGGGAAACTTCAACACAAACAAACGTAGGAGTCGACTTAGGATTTTTTAATGATAAGCTAAATTTTACTGTAGATTATTTTAATAAAAAAACCGACGATATACTTTTAACTATAGCGTTACCTGCTACTACTGTCGGTGTTATAGCGCCAACTTATGTAAATGCCGGAGCAGTTGTAAATAAAGGTTTTGAATTTGGAATGAATTTTAAAAATAATGACCATGATTTTAAATACAGCATAAATGCTAACGTTGCGACCCTTAAAAATGAAGTTACTAATTTACAGGAGCATGTAAAAAATATTCAGGATGATGCCAGTCATACGAGAAGTCAGGTAGGGCAACCAATAAACTCCTACTATGGATATGTATTTGATGGTATTTATCAGAATCAGGCGGAAGTAAACTCATATTTGCATACTAATGCTAATGGCACACAACCTGGTGATATGAAATTTAAGGATCTTAATAATGACGGACAGATAAATGCTGATGACCGTACATTTATAGGAAATCCTACACCAAAAGTTACTTATGGTTTTAACTTCCGTGCGTCATATAAAAATGTAGACTTTTCTTTCCTTTTCCAGGGAGTACAGGGTGTAGACAGGTATAACGATATGAAGCAGATACTTGATTATGATACAAGACCTTTTAATTCAACTACAGATGTATTACATAGCTGGAACGGAGAAGGCACAAGCAATTCTACACCAAGGCTTACTTTTAACAGTAATGGTGGATCGCAGGTATCCAGTAAATTTGTTGAAGATGCTTCTTACCTAAGGTTAAAGAATATTGAGATAGGTTATACATTTAGTCAGCAGGTAAAAGGATTTGCAGGTACACGTTTATATATATCTGCCCAAAACCTTCTGACATTTACTAAATATGATGGACTTGATCCTGAATCTACTGCTTTGAAAGATCAGGGTACTTACCCGCAATCAAGAGCTATTATTCTTGGAGCAAGGATACAACTTTAAAAAAAAATTGATATGAAAAATTATTTTAAAATAACTTTATTGGTTGGTGTATTATCACTTACAGCGTGTGAGGACGATCTTAATCAGGATCCGGTAGGATTAACTACTCAAGATCAGGCAAACACTACGCCTACAATGGCAACAATAGAAACATCGGTAAAATCATCCTATGACCTTTTGTCTAATAGATTAAATATACTTGCGACCTGGGATTGGGCAGGAGGTATTGTTTTTCAGAATGACTATATTCTTCAGGATATAGCATCAGATGATATGGAGAAAAAATGGGTTGGAGATGGTGACCAACCATGGATAGATGATATAAACAATTACACTTTTACATCTACTAATGGAGGACCAAATGGCTTGTGGAAATATGATTATGAAGGTATTAAACGAATTAATATTGCTATTGAATTATTAACAAAGCCGAATATTGAAAGTATTACAGGCATTACCACAGCTAGAAAGAATCAGCTTTTAGGAGAAGGTTATTTCCTTAGATCATATTATTATTTTTCTTTGGTTACTAATTTTGGAGATGTACCATTAATTCTTACTCCTGTAAAAACATATCAGGAAGCTTTTGATTTAGCAGTAAGAAAAGATAAAACAGAGGTTTGGAATCAGATCAAGGCTGACCTTACTTTAGCTAAAGATTTGCTACCGGACAGTAAATACTCATCTCAAACTGAAAAATGGAGAGCATCCAAAGGTGCTGTTATAGCATTGATGGCAAAATCTAATCTGTATACTCAAAACTGGAGTGCAGTGCCTTCTTTAGTTGATGAACTGGCTGGTTTAGGCTTCAGCCTTAATGCGCATTATTTTGACAGTTTCAGGACAGAATTTACGGATAATGAAGTAATCTTTGCTTTTGATCATCAAACCAATGCTACCCCAAGAAGGGGAAATGGAATATGTGCACCACTGGGTTGGGGCTTTTTTGCGCCAAGCACAGATTTTCTTAATTCGTTTGAAGCAAACGACCCAAGAAAATTATATACTGTAAATGTTGAAGGACAAAACGTAAATAAAATGTTAGGTAGCACAAATGGTACTAACAAAGGTAACGATGATGCGCCTAACAATAAAATATACATACGTTATGCTGATGCACTTTTATGGAAAGCTGAAGCACTTAATGAATCAGGAGACTATGCAGGTGCCATTACTATTATTAACCAAATAAGGAACAGGGCAAGAACTACTCCCGCTGTTGATGGTACTATGCCACCGGCAGGAACTTTAACAGATAGGCCGGTATCTAACGATAAGGCTACAGTAAAAGGATGGATTATATCTGAAAGAAGGGCAGAACTTGGTTTTGAAAACCAAAGGATGCTTGACCTGAAAAGATGGGGAATTGCAAAAGAGGTAATGACAGCCCATGGTAAAAATTTCCAGGACAAACATATGCTTTACCCAATTCCCCAAACAGAGATTGATGCTACTGCGGGTAAATTAATTCAAAATCCGGGTTACTAAAATTTAAATTTGGGTTAATTCAGTTCGTGTTTATTCAGGTCTGGATTAACCCTTTCTTTCCAAAAAACATTCTACAAATGAAAGACATTGCAAAACGCTTTGCAGAGAACCCATTGCTATCTCCTAACGATATTCCTGCCAGTAAGGAGGGGTTAGAAATTACATGCCTTCTTAATCCGGGTGCATTTCAATTTCAGGGAAAAACATGGCTAATAGTGCGTGTAGCTGAAAGACCAAAACAAAAAGACGGGATCATTTCTTTTCCGATACTTACTCAAACAGGTGATATTACCATAATGGAAATTGCCACTGATGATCCTGAACTGATTGCTACAGATGCAAGGGTAATAAATTATAAAGGCAGCGATTACTTAACAACATTGTCGCATTTACGTCTTGTATGCAGCGATGATGGCGTTAATTTTTATGAACCCGAAAATTATCCATCATTAGTTGGTGAAGGAATACTTGAAACCTTTGGTATTGAAGATTGTAGGGTAGCTTTAGTAGAAGGAAAATACTATCTTACGTTTACTTCGGTTTCAGATAATGGCGTTGGAGTTGGCATGCGTACAACAACCGACTGGAAAAATTTTGAAAAGCATGGCATGATATTACCTGCCCATAATAAAGACTGTGCCATTTTTGAAGAAAAAATAAACGGACTTTTCTATGCACTACACAGGCCGAGCAGTGTTGATATTGGAGGAAATTATATCTGGATAGCATCTTCTCCTGACGGTATACATTGGGGAAATCATCATTGTATTGTTAAAACCCGTAAGGGTATGTGGGACGCTAAACGTGTTGGAGCCGGTGCAGCGCCAATTAAAACTTCAAAAGGCTGGCTTGAAATTTATCACGGAGCCAATGACAACCACCAGTATTGCTTAGGTGCATTTTTAATGGACCTTAATGATCCTGCAAAAGTTATTGCCAGGACAGATGAACCTATAATGGTTCCTACTGCTGAATATGAAATAAGTGGCTTCTTTGGCAATGTTGTATTTACTAACGGACATATTTTAGAGCCTGACGGAGATACTGTAACAGTATATTATGGCGCATCAGACGAATTTGTGTGTGCAGCTAAATTTTCTATAAACGAAATACTATCACTTTTAAAATACAACTAATGCTAAAAAAACTTACATCAGAATTTAGCCATTTTAAAAGTCAGACTCATAATTTTCGCATATTGGTTATTACAAACCTTGTATATGCTCTTGTATTGCCGGTTATAGACATTTTTGTGGCGGCATATATTATGAGAAATTCTAATGATACCTCTAAAGTTGTTATATATCAATTGGCAATATATACAGGTATTCCGTTTACGTTTTTAATAAACGGTTTCCTTTTAAAATATTTTAATATCAGAAAATTATATTCTCTTGGAATGATGCTTAGCGGTATTTCTATGATTATCATGATGTCTTTAAAAACACTTGATCTGACAGGAATAGCGATTGCAGGCATTACTATGGGATTGTCTTTTGGATTATATTGGTCTAACAGGGATTATCTGGCATTGTCAATTACAAATGATGACAACCGTAACTATTACTATGGGCTTGAAACGTTTATCTATACTATTATAGCTATAGTGGTTCCTGCTGCAATTGGCTGGTTTATACAATCAAAAACAGGAGAAGACCAAAAACATGATGCCTATCTTATAATTACAGGAGTTGTTTTTGTAATTACTTTTTTGGCATCTGTTGTGTGTTTTAGAGGCAGGTTTGAAAATCCAGTGCAAAAGCAATATATCTTTTTTAAATTTCATTCGCTTTGGTATAAATTACTGTCTTTAGCATTGTTTAAAGGTTTAGCACAGGGTTTTCTTGTAACGGCTCCAGCAATGCTTATTTTTAAAATATTAGGAGAAGAGGGAGCATTAGGAAATGCTCAATCTATTGGGGCAGTACTTGCTGCGATTATAATTTATTTTATCGGTCGTTTTTCTAAACCTTCCGATAGGATAAAAACATTTTCGGCAGGACTTATTTTATTTGCAATAGGAGCTTGCTTTAATGGATTCTTATTTGATAAAACAAGTGTAATTGTATTCCTATTATTGTTACTTATGGCAAGGCCTCTTATGGATTTGGCTTATTTCCCAATTCAGTTAAGGGTTATTGACATTGTATCACGTATAGAAAAAAGAGGTGAGTTTACTTATATTTTAAACCATGAAGCGGGTCTGTATGCAGGAAGGCTTTTAGGAGCAGGTACTTTTTTAGTTTTGTATTATGTGGTTTCCGAAGATTTTGCATTGAGATACGCAGTGGGAATTATTGCATTATTACAGTTATGCTCCATTTATATAAGCAGAAAGATTATCGCTCAGGGAGATAAAATTGCTCCTGAAACCGAAGAGGAAATAGATCCAATGGTTATAGAAGAAGCCGCTGCGAAACTAGTCAAATCATAAAAATCCATCTTACATGAATATTTCTTATAAAGCTCTTTTACTGTGGTTCTTAATTGTAGGTAGCAGTATTAGTGCACAGGTTAAGCAACAACCTATTCCGCGTGTCGACCAGATGGCAGACATGCCTAAGCCATTTAAAATAATAGATTACAATAAACTGGCCCATGATTTTGATACCACGGTATTTGATTTTAATGCTAAAGGCAAATTCTGGCCCTTGGTATGGGTGGATAAATCTCAAAAGAATTACCCTCAGGATGTTGTAGGTATGTATACTGCAATTGGCGATGTGCGTCAGGGTCCGGGAAATAATAAAGGAATGTTTCATGAAGCATTAGCTACTATGGGAGCAACTTTAGGAGCAACTTTAGTAGGTATAGATAAAACCAACCAACAGCATCATAACTATGTAGGGATGCTGAAAAACTATTTTAATAGCGAAACAGGATGGGATATTATGATGAACAATACTTGCCCTGAAGTTGCTTTGCTGGGTGGAGGATATGGCCGTGACTGGTGGTATGATGTATATCCTAATCTGTTGTTTTATGCTATATATGATAAATATCCTAACGAACCGGGATTTGAAGATATGGCAAGAAAAATAGCGGATAAATTTTATGAGGCTGATGCTATCCTGAATGGAAACTACGACTATTCGTATTTTGATTACGGGAAAATGAAGCCTATGAAAAATAATATATGTTCACAGCCCGATGCAGCTGCAGGACATGCATGGATTTTGTATTCGGCATATAAGAAATTTGGAGATGAAAAATATCTCAAAGGAGCCATATCTGCACTTTCGGCTTTGCAGTCGCAAACTACGAACCCTACATACGAGTTGCTTATGCCGTTTGGAGCTTATTTAGCAGCCAGGATTAATGCAGAACAGGGTAAAGCATATGATATAAATAAAATGCTGCACTGGAGCTTTGATGGGACACCTATATGCCGTGAAGGATGGGGTGTTTTGGTTGGCAACTGGAATGGGTTTGATATCTCTGGTATTGTAGGCAGTACTGTAGATCATGGAGGTTATGGATTTCTTATGAACACCTATGATGCAGCCTGGCCTTTAGTTCCTATGGTGCGTTACAATCAGTCCTATGCTAATGCCATTGGTAAATGGATGCTAAATGCAGCTAATGCAGCTAAATTTTTCTATCCTCAATACATGCCGGATAATCATGAGGTAATTCCAGAACTTGCTGATGCCGGTAAAAATGTGATTGCATACGAAGGGATAATTAAAAAATCTAATCATGATGAGTTTCAGAATATAGAAGCTCCTGTGGCACAGGGGGACGGACCGCTTTGGGTACCGGGACAAAATCCTGAAGAATCACAATTAAGTGTTTATGGCAGTGGCCATGTTGGGATATTTGGAAGCATAATAAAAACTACCAATGTTGAAGGTATTTTACAACTTGATCTTTTAGCAACAGATTTTTATCATGATAAGGCATATCCGTCTTATTTATATTACAACCCATACAATGAAAGTAAAACTATTACTGTGAATGTTGGGAAAGGGAAGAAAACAGATTTGTATGATACTGTATCAGGTACGTTTATAGCAAAAAATATTTCTTCTGCTAAAGTAAAACTTATGCCTAAAAGTTCGGCAATAGTAGTAGTGGTTCCTTCTAAAGGTAAAATAACTTATGACGGTTCTAAAATGTTAGTTAACGATGTTGTGGTAGATTATACTGCCCAACAGAAAAAATAAATTCAATTGTCTGTAAGATATAAGTTGTTATTTATAAAAATTACCTGCTTTTTTATTTGCTTTTCTGCGGGTGCACAAAGCCCTGAGAATTCAAAGAAATGGTGGAAAGAAACTGTATTTTATCAAATTTATATGCCAAGCTATGCTGACAGCAACGGTGATGGCTACGGTGATTTTGGGGGAATAGCCGATAAATTAGACTATTTGCAGGAAATAGGGGTTAGAGGTATATGGCTAACCCCATTTTTAACTTCTCCAAAAGTAGATAACGGATATGATATTTCAGATTATTATGCCGTTGACCCTACTTATGGTAGTAAAGCAGATTTTGACAGATTTTTAAAAGAAGCTCACAAACGAGGTATAAAAGTTATTATGGATATGGTGCTGAATCACACTTCTACGGAATGCAAGTGGTTTCAGGAAGCCAGAAAATCGAAAGACAACCCATATCGTGATTTTTACATATGGAAGGATAAACCCAATAATTGGGAATCATTTTTTGGAGGTACTGCATGGCAGATGGATTCATCTACTAATCAATACTACTATCATAAGTTTGATGTAACAATGGCTGATCTTAACTGGGCTAATTCTAAAGTGGTTAAAGAGGTTCATAATATACTTAGGTTTTGGCTGGATGCAGGTGTTGATGGATTTAGGCTGGATGTAATTAATTTTCTTACTACTGATGGAATTATAGCTGATAACCCGATGGATAATGGTGAACAAAATCATGTAAATGATATTGATCAGAAAGGGGTAAAAGATGCAATGCGAACTATCAAATCTACCGTAAGCGAATATAAAGATCGCTTTATAGTAGGTGAGATTGGTAGCGATAAGATTGAGGTATTAAAACAATATCAGTCAGAAGACCTACTCGATGTTGTGTTTAATTTTAATTTCGGAAGCATTCCGGATTTTTCTGCTGAAAGGATATTTAATGAATTGAAAAGCATGGATAAAAATATGAGTAACTATCCTACTTTGTTCTTTGGAAGCCATGATATGCCGCGTATGATTGACAGGTTAGCTAAAGGTAATACCAAAAGGGCAGAAGCTCTGGCAGCATTAATGCTCACAGCAAAGGGTGTTCCGTTTGTATATTATGGAGAAGAAATCGGAATGCATAATATAACAGCAAACAGCATTGAAGAGATTATAGATATACAAGGGAAAACGCACTATAAAATAGCCATCGAAAAGGGAGCAGGCAAAGAAGAAGCGCTGATTGAAGGTAACAAACAAAGCCGTGATAAGTCGCGAAGCCCAATGCAGTGGGGTAGTGATACTTTTGCAGGTTTTTCATCTGAAAAGTCATGGATAAAGATCAATCAGGATTACAAGACTACTAATGTTGAGAATATGGAGAAGGATAAAAAATCTATTCTTAATATATACAGAAAGTTAATAGCTATAAGAAATACTGAAAAAGTATTGCAGTACGGAACATAC
>Ga0157370_10003666_pt1 | contig 17942 bp, 14 predicted proteins | sample C35metaG_FD_113463 | JGI IMG/M metagenome (GOLD analysis project Ga0157370, IMG submission 113463) | Corn rhizosphere microbial communities from Kellogg Biological Station, Michigan, USA - C3-5 metaG | ecosystem: Host-associated > Plants > Roots > Rhizosphere > Soil | place: USA: Michigan...
CCACTTTTTCATGAATGATTTTTAATCGCTCGTAATTATCTATTTTAGATGAAAGTTTCAGCGCATCCATCATGATGAGTGAAATACCTTTTGAAGAAACTTCAATGACCCCATAACCCATCAATAAGGTTCCGGGGTCAATACCCAAAATGATTTTTGAATTTTTATGCAACTGAAGATTATTTTTGGCCCCGAAATAATACGACTGCTTTGTAAAAAACGTTTGTAAAAAACCAGATGATCCGTGCGCACAAAAATATAAAAATAATATTCAAATACATTATTGCCCCGCTGCTGGGCGCATGGTTGTTTTATTCTTTGTATAAACAGGTGAAAACACAACCCGATTTAAAAGAATCATTGCAACTGGTCAGGCAGGCTCCTTTTGGCGCTATGGCACTGCAATTCTGGATGGTGATAGTATTAGCTTTTATAAACTGGGGCATTGAAGCAAAAAAATGGCAGATGCTTTTGCAAAACATTCAGCAAATAAAATTTTTTACTGCATTCAAATCGGTGCTCAGCGGCGTTACACTTTCTATAAATACACCCAACAGGATGGGAGAATACGGAGGACGCATTTTGTATGTGGAAGATGGAAAAAGAATTAAAGCAATTTCATTATCTATCACCGGCAGCATCAGCCAATTGATCATTACGATGATGATGGGTTGCATGGGCCTTGTTTATGTGCTAATTTATAAAGGAGAGAATTATGCATTGGTGATGGATCTAAGTATGTTTTGGATCAGGACACTGTTAATCCTATCGCTGGCAGCAACCATTATCATTGTACTTTTTTATTTCAGGTTGTCGTGGCTGATACGTCTTGTAGAAAAAATACCGGCTGCCGCCAAATATGTCTCGTACATTAGTGTGTTAGATAATTTTACTGCCAAATTATTGTTAAGGTTACTTTTTCTTTCATTACTTCGCTATGTTGTTTTCGTCATTCAATATATATTACTGCTTCACGTTTTAGATGTATCTGTCGGGTGGATAAATGGTGCGTGGATTATCAGTATACTTTTTTTAGTATTGGCAATAGTACCTTCATTTGCAATTGCAGATTTGGGTATTCGCGGAAAATTCAGTACGGCATTGCTGGGTTTTTACAGCAGCAATATGATCGGGATTATTGGTACTACTTTTGGAATCTGGTTTATCAATTTATTTATACCCGCATTTGTGGGAAGTATATTGATACTGGGAATAAAATTTTTAAAGACAAATAATAAAGATTGAAAACAAAATCATTGATTGTAGTATGTGCCCTGTTGTTTGGATTTACCACAAAGGGGGATGATAATTTTTGCGGTATCACCAATAGCGCTTTTGCTCCGGGTGAAGTAATCACCATGAAAGTTTATTACAGCACGCTTGGCATGTATGTGGGCGCGGGTGAAGCGGTTTTTTCCACCACGCTGGAACGGTACAATGGGCGGCCGGTGTATCATTGTGTAGGCACCGGAACTTCTTATTCTTTTTTTGATAATTTTTATCGCGTGCGCGATCGGTATGAATCTTACATTGATACTGCTACTATGCTGCCATTGAAATTTATAAGAAATGTGGATGAAGGGGGAACTAAGTTTTACGACAATGTTGCATTCAATCATGATGCGGGCACTGCAGTAAGCACCAAAGGCGTTTTTAAAATCGGCCCCTGCATCCAGGATGTGATAAGCGCCACCTACTATGCACGCAATATTGATTTTAATAAATACAGCCCCGGCGATAAAATTCCATTCGATATGTTTTTGGATAATGAAACCTATCATTTATACCTGCGCTACGAAGGAAAAGAAATTGTAAAGACAAAGTATGGTAAATTTCATGCCATCAAATTCAAACCGTTGCTTATTAAAGGCTCTATTTTTGAAGGCGGAGAAAAAATGAACGTGTGGGTAAGTGATGATGAAAACCATATATTGCTGCGGGCAGAAAGCCCTATTGCAGTGGGCACTATTAAAATAGATATGATGGGCTACCGCAATTTGCGGCATCCGTTAAAATCGCTGATCAGTTTCCGGTAATTATATTTCTTCAAGTTTGAAAACATCTTTACTTCGTATACCCCTATCCGTTAGTTGAAGCGTGCAACATTCAATTGCAGGATCATGTTCAAAAAATAAGATGTAATTATTTTGAAAAGCCTCATTCAAAAAAGATTTTTTCTCCAGCAGGGTTGTCAGTGGAAACATATCGTAAGCCATTACATACGGAATGGGGATGTGCGCCATTGCGGGCAACAGGTCGGCTACAAAAACAATTGTTTTATCATCATATTGAATTGCCGGAAGCATCATGGCGCCGGTATGGCCATTTGCAAACATGAAAGAAACATTTGGAAGAATTCCGGTTACTCTTGTCAATTTCCCATTTGCTATTGCCAGCTGATTAGTTCCGCTCAGCGATTGAATATTTACCATCTTCAATTGACCGCTTGATTCTATAGGTAAAATATTTTCTTTTAAAAAACTTGCCTTTTCGCGCTCATTAGGCTCTGTAGCCCATTTCCAGTGAATTTCATTGCTCCAAAATATCGCATTTTTAAATGCAGGAATCAATTTATCACCATCGCGTTTTATACTTCCGCCGCAATGATCAAAATGCAAATGAGTTAAGACTACATCGGTAATATCATCTTTCTTAAATCCATATTTTGCCAATGATTTATCGAGCGAATCATCACCATTTAAATAATAGTATGAAAAAAATCTTGCATCCTGCTTATCACCAATGCCATTATCAATTAATATTAATTTATTGCCCTCTTCAATTAGTAAGCATCGCAAAGCCCAATTACACAAATTATTTTCATCAGCAGGGTTCAGTTTATTCCAAATGCTTTTTGGCACTACGCCAAACATGGCGCCGCCATCCAATTTGAAATATCCTGTATTGATGGTATAAAGTTTCATAGTTAAACTGCGAGTTGCATTTTTTTCTTCTTTGGAATTGTACTGAGCAAGATAAAAAATGAAATAATAAAATAGGTCATTATAAATAATACTGCATTTCTCATGCCACCCAACTCTTCTGTTGCAAGCCCGAAAGTGATCATACCGATAACAGTGCTTACTTTATCACACACATCATAAAAACTGAAATAAGAGGCCGTGTCTTTTGTTGGAGGCATCAGTTTTGAATAGGTAGATCGTGAGAGCGATTGTATGCCACCCATTACCAGTCCTACGGTTCCGGCCAAACAATAAAATGGAATTTCGGTATAAACAAAATACGCCCAGATACAAATACCGGCCCATATCATAACTGCAATAATCAGCACTTTAAAATTTCCGAATTTTCCTGAGAAATAAGAGAAGAGATACGAACCCCCAATAGCCACGACTTGAATAAGCAAAATTGTCAATATCAACTTACTTGAGTTTGCAGCATCTGCTTCTTTGTTACCCGTTTTCGGAAAGATCAAATGCTTGGCAAAAATTGCTGCTGAATACATCACTGTTTCCGCTCCCATTCCAAAGAAAAAAAATGCAAGTAAAAACTTTTTCAGCACCTGCTGTTCCTTCAATTCATTCCATACTTTTCGCAATTCGGCATAACCTTTTGTAAATGCATTGTGACTTCTTGAAACCGGGTTAGGCATACTCTTTGGCAAAACAGCAAACGTGAATTGTGCAAATCCCATCCACCAGAGGCCGGTGAGCAGGAATGAAATTTGAACAGCTTTTGTAGTGTCAGTCATTATTGATATCAAAACAAGACAAATAATTTGTAGTAATACGCTGCCAACATAACCAAATGCAAATCCACGGGCACTCACTTTATCCTGATCTTTTTCTGCGGCTATCTCGGGCAGGTAAGCATTGTAAAATACCAGGCTGGCGCCAAACCCGATAGAGGCGATGATGAATAAGCTAATGCCAAACTGAGGATCATCCGGGGCAAACCAATACATGGAACAGCAGCTCAGTGATCCGAGGTAGCAAAAAAACTGCATAAATCTTTTCTTAATGCCAAAAGCATCAGCTATGGATGATAGCAAGGGAGAAAAACATGCAACGATTGTAAAAGAAAATGCAACAGCGTAATCATATAATGCCGTTGGCTCTGTAAAGGTTCTCCCAAGGTACTTAACAATCTTGCCGGAGGTAATAGATTCGTAGTAAGTCGGGAAAATGGTAGATGTAATTACCAATGAATAAACAGAATTAGCCCAATCGTACATGGCCCATCCGTTGATCACTTTCCTGGAAGCAGTATGCATGTGCTGGTATATAATGGCTCAAATTACTTATTTTTCTCAAGATGAAATGAGAGAATTATTTGCAAACAGCGTATATGCGTACCCGTTAGCTTTTTAAATAACCTGTAAACAACATAATCAATAATACTATGCCCGCTATAACGCGGTAAACGCCCCATACTTTGAAACCATGTTTTTTAAGCATGCTGATAAAAAACTTGATGGCCAGCAAGGCTACTACAAAAGCAACTGCATTGCCAATGGTGAGAATTTTTATTTGTTCAGCAGTGAAGCGGCCATTTTCTTTTATGTATTTAAAAATTTTAAACGCTGTGGCAGCAAGCATAGTAGGCACTGCGAGAAAAAAAGAAAACTCTGCAGCAGCGCTCCTGGTAAGCTTTTGCTGCATACCACCAATGATGGATGCGGCGCTTCTGCTCACGCCTGGTATCATGGCAATGCATTGCCAAATACCAATGATGAATCCTTTGGAATAGGATACTTCCTGCTCGTTATGAATAACAGGATTTTTAAAAACATTATCTATAAACAACAACACAATTCCACCGAGCAACATAGTAATAACAACGGTGGTGGAGCTCTCTAATAACCTATCAATTTTAGATTCAAATAAAGCACCCAATATTAAAGCAGGCACAACAGCCACCGCAAGCTTTACATAAAACTGCCAGCGACTGAAATCGAAAAACTTTTTCCAGTATAAAACTACTACGGATAAGATAGCACCTAATTGCACAGCAACCGTAAACACAGTATTAAATTCGCTATCACGGATGTGTAACAATTTTTCGGCGATGATCATGTGGCCGGTGGAAGAGATAGGAATAAATTCAGTAATGCCTTCTACGATGCCTATTATGATGGATTGTAAGACGGTCATTACCGGGAGTATTTAATAGTAAATGAACATGAAAAAAATCAAACCTCTTTTTAAACAGCTATTATTTTTTTATTAATTTTTTTTCTGCAAAATAAAAAAGGCAATGTTGTTTCATTGCCGCAAATTATTTAAGTACTCTTACTCTTTGGTTTTTTCATTATAGCAAAAATCTCTATTATAAAACCTCCGATAATTAATATAGGCGCAATAGTGATGCGGGTGGTGCTGTATATCTCCGCATCATTAAAAACATTCGGGTCTTTGCTTTTACCTCCTGCCATCAGGAAGAAGCCCAACGCCAAAATAACCAGGCCAATCAGCATCCACTTATAATTTTCTTTTGAAAACAATTCACTTTTCGGAGCGGGTTCTGTCTTAGCTGCTTTTATGGGCTTGCCCGTTTTTTTTATTTGCTGCTGTGTTGCCATGTAAAATTTGAGTTTGCAATATTACGATTAAAATAAGTTGAATTAATACAACTCATCCAATTTCATTTTCAGGTATTTTAATACAGCGCGGTGTGTGCTGAATAATGTAATAAATAAACCTAAAACGATGATGCCTGAAAATAATAAAATCATATTTTTTGTATCCTGGATCACTCTTAGTTCAGGAACATATCTTTCTGAAAGGCTGATAAAACCTATCATGAGCACGATAGCAATCCCCGATGCAATCAGCCCGTTTAGCACAGCCCGACCATCAAGAGGCTTTGCAATAAAGCCACGGGTGGCTCCAACCATTTGCATGGTCTTAATCAAAAACCTGTTACTATACATGGCCAGCCGTATGGTATTATCAATAGAAATAATTACCAGCAGCGATAAAATAACTGCTACAATCAATAACACTACGGTAGTATTTTGAACAAACTTGCTTACACTGGCTACCGTTTCTTTCGGGCTTGATAATTCAGAAACGGTTGTGGGGAAATTGGTAAGAAGATCATTTTCAAGTTTAGAAATACTGTCTTTATCTACATAGTTGGCTTTTATATAAAAGTCAATACTTTCCGGTAATGGATTATTAATAGCAAGTTTTTTCCATACCGTATCATTTTCTTTGTTATAAATTTCAATAGCTTTTTCGCGATTGATGTATTCTACATTTACCGTGTAAGGCAGGCCGGTTATATAATTTCTTACTGAGTCAATCTGCTGTGGTGTAGCCATGCGGTACAGGTAAGCATGCAACTGAATATTTTCTTTAAAATAATCCCCGGTTTTTTTAATATTCAGAAATATCCAACCCACCACACCAAAAAGAAATAATACTAACGATACGCCGATGATTGCATAAACATAAGATGGTTTTCCTCTTTTGGCCGATGCCTTACCAACTTGCGACATAAGATAAATGATTCTGTTAACTATGTAATTTCAGTAGTGGGCAAAATTAAATGTTTTTAAACAGTTTAGTATTTTTGTGCCCGTACGCTAATGTAATCTACAGGCAGCATTAGAGGTAATAATCATATAATGAATAACATTTCTTTCACAAATAAGCATGCCCTTCTTTACCGGTGATCTTACACCCGGAATACGATACGCAGGAAATGTTTATTCAATAATCAGCAGATAAAATCATGGAATATAATTTTAGAGAAATAGAAAAAAAATGGCAACAGCACTGGAAAGATTCAGGAGCTTATAAAGTAGAAAATGATTTTGATAAACCAAAATGTTATGTACTGGACATGTTTCCATATCCGAGTGGTGCAGGTTTGCATGTAGGCCATCCGTTAGGATATATTGCCAGCGACATTTATGCACGTTATAAAAGATTGAAAGGTTTTAATGTGTTGCATCCGATGGGATACGACAGTTTTGGTTTGCCGGCTGAGCAATATGCCCTGGAAACAGGCCAGCATCCTGCGGTGACAACAGAAAATAATATTAAAAATTTCAGGCAGCAATTAGATAATATCGGATTCAGCTTTGACTGGAGCCGCGAGGTAAGAACCAGCGACCCGAAATATTATCGCTGGACGCAATGGATTTTTTTGCAAATCTTCAATAGTTGGTTTGATATAAAACAAAACAAGGCAAGGCACATTGCAGAGTTGATTGCCATTTTTGAAAAAGAAGGGAATGCCGATACTAACGGTTATGCACACACGAAAATAACTTTTACGGCAGATGAATGGAAAAATTTTCCTGAAGCAGAAAAGATGGATGTATTAATGGAATATCGTTTGGCGTATTCTGCTTATGGCGAAGTGAATTGGTGTGAAGCATTGGGAACTGTATTAGCCAATGATGAAGTGATTAATGGTGTGAGTGAACGTGGCGGTTATCCCGTGGTGAAAAGGAAAATGAGGCAATGGTATCTGCGTATCACCGCGTATGCAGAAAGATTGCTGAAAGGATTGGAACAAGTTGACTTTTCCGATGCCATGAAAGAGATGCAAAGAAATTGGATTGGAAAAAGTCAGGGAGCTGAAATCCGCTTCAGCATTGACGATTCCCCATTCACCATTGACGTTTACACCACCCGCCCCGACACAATTTTTGGCGTTGACTTTATGGTACTGGCACCGGAACATGAGTTAGTAGAAAAAATCACCACACCGGAACAACGGCAACGCATAGACGAATATTTGGATTATGTAAAAAGCAGGAGCGAACGCGAGCGGCTTGCAGAAGTGAAACAAGTGACGGGCGAATTCACCGGCGCTTATGCCATCAATCCTTTTGATGGAAGACAAATTCCGGTATGGATTGCAGAATATGTTTTAGCCGGATATGGAACAGGAGCAATTATGGCCGTTCCTTGCGGCGATCAGCGGGATTACGATTTTGCAACACATTTTAATATTCCTGTCACCAACATTATTGGTGATTATTTTAATGGAAAGGAGGCCAATCCTACCAAAGAAGCGATGCTGATCAATTCCGGTTTTTTAAACGGAATGAAAATGACAGATGCTTTTGATGTGGTATTAAAAAAAATTGAAGAAGAAGAAATTGGTAAGAGAAAAGTGAATTACAAAATGCGTGATGCAGGCTTTAGCAGGCAACGTTACTGGGGCGAACCATTTCCAATCGTATATCATAACGGTGTCGCCTATGCGCTGAGTGAAGATGAATTGCCGGTTGAATTGCCACACGTAGAAAATTATAAACCCGGCCCCGAAGGGGAAGGGCCATTGGCGAATGTGACGGAGTGGGTGGATTTAAGTAATGGCGATAAACGCGAAACCAACACCATGCCCGGTTATGCAGGTTCTTCATGGTATTTTCTTCGTTATATGGATCCTCATAATGAAAATGAATTTGCTGATAGAAAAGCAACGGATTACTGGAACCAGGTAGATGTATATGTTGGAGGAACAGAACATGCAGTGGGACATTTACTCTACAGCCGTATGTGGACAAAGGTTTTGTATGATTTGAATTTGATTGGTTTTGATGAGCCGTATAAAAAATTAATTAACCAGGGAATGATTCAGGGGAGTAGCAGATTTGTGTACAGAGTAAACTTTTATTCAATAAGAACCGAGAATTCAAAGCATGATGACTTAATCGATAATTTAGTTGAAGGAAAGCAGATTTTTGTTTCTGAAGGAATTCTCGAAAAATATTTTCCTGCACCGCAGGAAGAATTTAAAAAAATTAGGGAAGTTATTAATGCAATTGTTGATAAATCCACAAATGAGTCATTCGCTTCAAGCATTTCAGGCAATTGGTTGCACGTCGATGTAAATATTGTCAACGGACTTGAGCTCGATATAGATGCATTAAGAAAATGGAAGTCAGAGTATGCTAACGCAATTTTTATTTGTGAGGATGGAAAAGTAAATACTCCTTTTGCAATAAGAAAAGACTTGATGGCAACTTCCGATAGTAAATTTATCTGTAAGGCAGAAGTGGAAAAAATGTCCAAATCCAAATACAATGTTGTTAACCCCAATGACCTCATTGACAAATACGGTGCCGACACATTTCGCATGTATGAAATGTTCCTCGGGCCGGTAGAAGCAAGCAAACCGTGGGATACCAAAGGCATTGAAGGTGTGCATCGTTTCTTAAAAAAATTATGGCGCTTGTTTTTCGATGATTCTGCTCCCCTCTCCCAAGGGGGAGGTGCGGGGGATGAGGTTTGGAACAATGATAAGGCTTCCGATACCGAATTAAAAATTCTACATAAAGCCATTAAAAAAATTGAAGACGATACAGCACGTTTTTCATACAATACAGCAGTGAGTGCATTTATGGTTTGTGTAAATGAGCTTACAGATATCAAGTGCCATAAAAAAGAAATTCTCGAACCATTATTGATATTGCTGACACCTTATGCGCCACACATTGCCGAAGAATTGTATCATGAGTTGGGTAATAATTCTACCATATTAACTGCTCCGTATCCTAAACTCGAAGAAAAATATTTAATAGAAACAGAAAAAGAATATCCTGTTTCCGTAAATGGTAAACTGCGCACTACCATTAAAATTTCTTTAGATGCTTCTCAAATTGATGTAGAAAAAATTGCTTTAGCAAACGATGTGATACAAAAATGGATAGAAGGCAAACAACCTAAGAAGATCATTTTTGTAAAAAATAAAATGATTAATGTAGTGGTTTAATACAAGACCTCACAGGTTTTTAAAACCTGTGAGGTCTGTACTTTTATTGCCCGATCTCTTTCAGCATTTCTTTCACTGCGGCTTCTATCTGCTGGTCTTCGCCTGTTAGAATTTTATTGTAATCATCCTGAACTTTTATGTCCGGCTCCAGTTCAAGGTTTTCGAGAGGGCGGTCTTCTTTAATACCAATGTTCGCAATCATGGGTATTCCAAAAATCATGGTAGGATCAATTTGATCTTCCCACCACACAGATGTACTGGTACCTTGTACCGGCATTCCAATTAATTTACCAATCCCTTTTGCACGGTATGCATAAGGAAATGTATGGGCATCGCTGTAATTCGCTTCATTCATTACTACGCAACTTGGCTTATGCCATTTATTCTCCGGTTCGCCACCGCCAATTGGTTTTTCTCCATAAGGTTCAAATCGCAAATAAAGTTTTCCCGAAAGAAAATTAGACAAGTCTTCATGAAGCCAGCCACCACCGTTAAATCTTGTATCTACTATCAATGCTTTTTTCATCAGGTTTTTTCCAAGCACTTCGTCATACACATCGCGGTAACTGTTATCACTCATTGATCTTACATGAACATAACCGATAAGGCCGTGACTTAACTTATCTACCATTGCTTCCATTTTTTTGGTCCATCGCCTGTACAGTAATTCATTAAAATCGCCCGGCTTTATAGGTTTCATCACTTCATCAAAAGTGGTTTTGGTAACAGGATCATATACGGTTAATAAAATATTTACACCGCTTTTACGGTTCAGGTAAATAGCCCAATCGGTTGAGTCGTTAATTTCATTGCCATCAATTTTCAGGATAGTTTGCCCCGCATGTATCTTGCTTTCCGCTTTGTCCAATGGTCCGCCGGAAACCACTTCATCAATTTTCAGCCCTTTGCCTCCTTTCATTTCATCGAATAATAATCCGAGCGAAGCGGTTACATCTTCATTTTCTTCTTTGGGAATATAACGGCCACCCGTATGCGAAACATCTAACTCCCCTAACATTTCACTCAGCAATTCCCTGAAGTCATAATTGTCTGCAATGAAAGGCAAAAATTTCTCGTAAGTTTTTTTATACATTTCCCAATCCACGCCATTCATCTTCGGGTCAAATAATTTTTTCTTTGTTTGTCGCCATGCGTGGTTAAAAATATATTCTCTTTCTGCGGCGGGATTTACTACCATCTCTCCATTAATATTTATCGGCGTAATTTTTCCATCAGCGGTATTTACTTTCGAAAGTTTGCCGGAAGAAAGTACAAAAAGAGCTTTTCCATCCTGGCTCATGTCAAGCTGTGCATAGCCCTGGCCCAGCTTGGCAAGCGATTTCATTTCATGTGTTCTGGTATCTACCTGCCAAAGTTCATACGATTTATCGAAGCTGGCTGCAAGATAAAGCTGATCTCCTTTGGGAGATAATTTATAACTGCTCAGGTTTACGGATGCGGGTGTAAGCCTTACTCTTCGTATATCCAGGTCCGTTAGGTCCATCTTAAACGGAGCCTTGATTTTTTTTAATAGTGCGGAATCTCCTTTTGATTTGGAATGATCACTGCTTTTACCACTCGTGTCTTCTTTTTCTTTCAATAATTCGTATTCTTCTTTATTAAGAAGAAATTCATCGTAGGTTTCTTTGTCGAAGAACATCATGTAGATGTCTGATTCGCTTGCACCCTGGTAAGCAAGCGGCAGTTTACCATTTTTGCTTGATGTCCATGTGAGTGCTTTGCCGTTCATTGCCCACTGCGTTCCTCCGGGAGAAAAGCCTGATTCAGTTACATCGGTTCCACTGTCATTTGCAGACACATTGTATAGCATTACTTCATTTGCATCGTAAAATCCTTTGGAACTATTGGCAGCAATCCATTTGCTGTCGGGGCTCCATTTATAATTCTGATCTCCGTCCGAATAAGAAAAATTTTGTCCTTTAGGAATTATAGTTTTGAATGTTTTCTTTTCAAGATTGTACACCTTTAAAATATTTCTTTCCTCGAGGTAAGCGATTTGTTTACCATCAGGAGATACTTCGGGTTGAAATTCGTCTTTACTTGTTTCAATAACCGGCTCTGTATTTAAAATGGTAGAAGTAAAGAAATAAGGCTCTTCTTTTCTTGCAATGCTTGTTTTCATAATATCCCAACCGGTATTCTCATGCTCTGCTGCATAGTACAACGTTCTCCCATCGGGAGAGAATTTTACACTTCTTTCCTGGTAAGGAGTATTGGTGATACGCTTGGTTATATTGCCTTCCACAGAGGTCACAAATATTTCGCCCCGGAAAACGAAAGCGATTTCCTTTCCATTGGGAGAAAGATCAAACTCAGTGGCGCCGCCATTTACCGGCAAAATGTTTTGCGTATTGCTTTTATTTTCTGAAGTGATGATTATAGTTAACTTTTCAGGAGTGCCACCGGGCTTCATTGTATAAATTTCACCATCGTAAGTAAAACAAAGTGTGTTATCATTTGCCCTGCTTAAAAAACGAACAGGATTATTTTTAAAGCTGGTTAGTTGTGTTTCATCGTTGTCATCAATGCTGGCTTTATATACATTCAGAGAGCCACTTTTTCCATTCAAATAAAAATAATGCTGATCATCTGAAGCAAAAACCGGTTCGCGATCTTCGCCATTAAATGAAGTAAGTTTTTTATACGAATCTGTTTTGAAATTATACAACCAGATATCGCGTGCAATGGATGAAGTATTATGTTTACGCCACGGATCTTCAAAGCCTTTATTATCCTGGAAAATCACTTCATCTCCGGTTGAATTATAATGTGCATTTTCCATTCCTGCACTGTTCAGCATGATGCTGCGGCCACCTGTTACCGGCACTTCATACAACTTTTTAAAAACAAATGGTACTGGAAATCTTGCTGAAGAAGCTATGTCATTTCTCATGGTTCCAAAAATTACTTTGCTGTTGTCCGGAGAAAAATCATAAGGATAATCCGTAGCAGAATTATAAGTGAGGCGTGTTGGTTCACCACCATCGGCATCAATTACAAACACATCAAAATTTCCAAAGCGATCGCTGGCAAAAGCAATCTTTTTACCATCGTGGCTCCATACGGGCATAAAGTCGTGTGCCTCGTGCAATGTAAGCGGGTAGGCCGTTCCGCCGGCAGCAGATACTTTATACAAATCGCCTTTAAAACTAAAAACAATATTTTTCCCGTCGGGTGAAATGGCGGGATAACGTAACCACAATGGAGTTTTTTGTGCAGAAGTTTTGATGCAGCATAGCATAAACAAAACAATCAGGAGCCTGTTCATGTTTTTATAAAATTGGTAAAGAAGTGATAAACTTGCAATTTATAAAAGAAAAAACAACAAAGGATTTGGACAATCATATTTTACACGAATGGTTAAAGAAACATTCCGACGGATTTTATCCGGTGGTAGCATATAATCCAAAAAAAGATAAAATTATTCATATTGATTCTTCTGAAAATAACAGTGAGTTTGCGGGGATTGATTTTGAGGATACAAAAAGTTTATGTGATTATACAGATAAACTATTGTTGAAAACGGGAGCCAAATTTGGCATTGGCGGGTATAACGAAATCCGGCCGATGTATATGCGCAGTAAACTTTTTAATAAAAATATAAATGAACCTTCGATTGCTGACGAACCAAGGCGATTGCACATTGGAGTAGATATTTCCGGAAAAGCGGGAACAGAAATTTTTGCGCCTTGCAATGGAACGGTTCACAGTTTTGCATTTAATGATCATTTTGGCGATTATGGGCCAACGATAATTTTATTGCATCAGTTTGATGATATCTCCTTTCATACTTTGTATGGACATTTAAGCCTGGCAGATATTAAAAATATCCGTGAAGGAGATGTAATAAAACGGGGAGAACTGTTTGCTCATTTCGGATTTACAAATGAAAATGGCCAATGGCCGCCGCACCTGCATTTCCAAATCATTCATGATATTGAAAATTATAAAGGAGATTATCCCGGTGTTTGTAAAATAAGTGAAAGGGAAAAATATTTAGCCAATTGCCCCGACCCGGATTTGATTTTGAATATGATGCGTAAAGCAAGTTTTTAATTGCAAAACACCGATTAGCTCATACTATCTTTTCAATTTTTTCGTATATAAGTTATCAACTAATTAAGGGGTAAGTAATTATTCATTTACCCACGCAAAAACTTAACTTTGCATAGCAAAAAAACAAATATGGACATCCCTCCCGGCAAGTTGTTGCAGTCTATCAATAGTCCTGCTGACCTGAAAAAACTCAGTAGAGAACAATTGCCCGAAGTTTGCGACGAATTACGGCAATATATTGTTGACATCGTAAGCGTATATGGCGGGCATTTTGGCGCCAGCCTCGGCGTTGTAGAACTTACCGTTGCATTGCATTATATTTTCAACACACCGTACGATCAGTTGGTGTGGGATGTAGGTCACCAGGCTTATGGTCATAAAATTCTTACCGGCCGCAGAGATGTTTTTAAAACAAACAGAAAATATAAAGGCATAAGTGGCTTTCCTAAAAGAAGTGAGAGCGAATATGATTCTTTTGGAGTTGGCCATTCTTCTACTTCCATTTCTGCAGCACTCGGTATGGCAATGGCTTCCCATTATAAAGGTGAAACAGGCAGGCAGCATGTAGCAGTGATTGGTGATGGTGCTCTTACCGCAGGGCTTGCTTTTGAAGGATTGAATCATGCGGGTATTGAAAAAACAAATCTGCTGATCATTTTGAATGATAACTGCATGAGCATTGACCCGAATGTGGGTGCATTAAAAGAATATCTTACGGATATTACCACATCTCATTCTTACAATAAACTCCGCGATGATTTCTGGAGAGCACTGGGCAAACTTCCGGCAAAAACTTTTTCAAGAAAGATGGCAGCTAAAATGGAAACCGCGCTGAAAGGAATGTTGAGCAATAGCAGTAATCTTTTCCAGGCATTAAAGCTTCGTTATTTTGGCCCGATAGATGGGCACAACATTACAAAACTGGTGGATACTTTAAAAGATATAAAAGATATTCCGGGTCCGAAATTGTTACATATAAAAACAATCAAAGGCAAAGGATATGATTTGGCCGAAAAAGATCAAACTAAATGGCATGCACCGGGATTGTTTGATAAAGTGACCGGAGAAATTTATAAGAAGAAATTTGATTTACCACAACCACCCAAATATCAGGATGTATTTGGACAAACAATAATAGAACTTGCAGAAAAAAATGATAAAATAATGGGCATAACGCCTGCAATGCCCAGTGGCAGTTCATTAAAATATATGATGGAACAAATGCCTCATCGCGCATTTGATGTAGGTATTTGCGAGCAACATGCTGTTACCCTGAGTGCAGGATTAGCAACACAAGGCATGAAAGTTTTTTGCAACATTTATTCTTCGTTTATGCAGCGCGGATACGACCAGGTGGTGCATGATGTGGCCATACAAAATCTTCCGGTAATATTTTGTCTTGACAGGGCAGGGCTTGTCGGTGAAGACGGGCCAACACATCATGGCGCTTATGATATTGCGTACATGCGTTGCATTCCGAACATGATTGTAAGTGCACCAATGAATGAATGGGAGCTACGCGACCTGATGTACACCGCACAACTTGATAAAACAGTAAATCCTTTTGTGATCCGCTACCCCCGCGGCGAAGGTGTAAAGCCTGAATGGAAATCGCCGATGAAAGAAATAACAATCGGAACGGGAAGAAAATTAAAAGATGGCGAAGAGATTGCAATACTTTCATTTGGTCATCCCGGAAACTTTGCTGCAGAAGCCATACGCGATGTAAAACGCGATGGCATTGACCCGGCGCATTATGATATGCGGTTTGTCAAACCACTTGATGAAAAATTACTTCATGAAGTATTTAAAAAATATTCAAAAATAATTACGGTAGAAGACGGAACCGTAAAAGGAGGTTTTGGTTCTGCTATTTTGGAATTCATGGCAGAACATAATTATCATGCACAGGTAAAAGTTTTGGGAATACCTGATGCAATTATTGAACATGGAGCTCCTAAACAATTGTATGAAGAGATTGGTATTAATGCCAATCATATTGCCGATGCCATCCGCGATATGGCCGCTACCATAGATGTGCAGCGATTGATTGAAAGTTAATGATTAGATTTTTTATTTTCCTCTTTAATTATTCAAGGGATTTATTACTAACTGCTCACGGGGTTGCATCTCTTCCGGGCGATCATTATTGTATTCGATGATAAAATTATTTACGCCTGTGCCCATCAGTATCAGGAAATATTTTTGTTGCACCAGTTCCAGCATATTCAGAAATAAAAAAATTGCATGAATACGGTTTTCTGCTATGTCAAATATTTTTTCAAAGGCAATAGAGCGTTCTCGTTTCAGCAGATCAAGCATAAAACTTCGGCTGCCTTCCATGGTATAATTATATTGTACAACGGTATGAACCGGGCGATGCCTGTTCTCGTACAGTCTGCCTGCTACCCGCTCAAAGGCCTTCATCAGTTTAAATAAAGATACCGTTTGTATTTCCGTGCCCTCGCCGGAGGCTTCGCCAATCATGGCCAGTTCTTTTTGAATATTGCCGCGTTTTACCATCAACATGCGCAATGCTTCCATCTCGCTCATCTTTGTGGCGGCTTCTTTGAATTTTTTATACTCAAGAATTTTATCAATCAGTTCCTGGCGTGGATCTATTTCATTTCCTTCGGCATCTAATTCTTTACGTGGCAGCAACATTTTTGCTTTAATGCGCATTAGTGTGCTTACGAATAAAATAAATTCACTGCTCAGCTCAATATTCAATGCTTCATTTTTATGAATGTAATCCAAAAACTCATTGGTAATTTTTGTGATGGGAATATTATAAATATCCAGTTCATCTCTTTCAATAAAAAAAAGCAGCAAATCAAAAGGGCCTTCAAACTGAGGGAGCTTTATCTGGTACGTTTCTGTGTTCATTTAGTAAAAATACATTTTGTCAAAAGTGAGATTTAATTTATAAACCGCACAAAAAAACCCGTTGTTTTTATCAACGGGTGGGTATAAATAGATGTCTATCCCTTTTTCAGTTGGTCCCTGATTTCCATCAAAAGCTTATCGGTGGAAGAAGGCTCTGGTGGCGCTGAGGGGGCCTGTTCCTCTTTCTTTTGCATGGATGCAATGGCCCGGATGAGCATAAAAATAACCAATGCAATTACCAGGAAATTGATGACCGCCGCAAGAAAATTACCATAGGTAACATTGCCCCATTTTAGTTGCTTTATATCGCTCAGGTGTGCTGCATTAAGAGCGGGGGTAAGAATCAATGGCGTAATAATATCTGCTACCAAAGAAGATACAATGGCACCAAATGCAGCTCCGATTATCACGGCAACAGCAAGATCCATCACATTGCCTTTCATGGCGAAGGCTTTGAAATCCTTAATAAAACTCATAGTGTTTGTTTTTTAATGGTTATAAAAATGGATACTATTTTTTCAGCCCGGGATATTGCATATTCAATCCCGTTAGTGCTTCTTTCAGTGTGGATGCTATTATAAATTCTTTATACCAGTTCTGGTCGCTCGGCACAATGGTCCATGGTATTACATTACAATTTTCAAAGCAGTCTTCATACATCTGCATATACCTGTCCCATAGTTTTGCTTCTTTAAAATCATCGGCATTATACTTCCACATTTTTGCCGGGTCTTTTATTCTTTGCTTCAGGCGCTGCTGCTGCTCATCAAAAGATACATGAAGATAAAACTTCAATATGATGGTATCGTTATGTTCGGTGAGTAATTGCTCCCAGTCATTAATGGCCCTCATTCTTTTTTTTGCAGTGGTATCATCGCACCAGCTGTGAACGCGGGTTATCAAAATATCTTCATAATGGCTGCGGTTAAAAATTTGTATCATTCCTTTTGCGGGGGCATGCGAATGAATACGCCATAAAAAATCGTGACTCAATTCTTCAGCAGTAGGAGCTTTAAAACTTTTTACATTTACGCCTGCGGGGTTCATGGAGGTAAATACATTCTTTATAGCACCATCCTTTCCGCTCGCATCCATACCTTGTATTATCACTAAAACCGAATGCTGGTTTTCTGCATATAAAAGATTTTGAAGGTCGTCTAATTCGGCAAGTATTTGTATGGTTTTTTCTTTGGTATCTTTTTTATCAAACTCTTTTCCTGCTCTTGTACTTATATCTTCCAGTTTTATTTTACCCATACTAAAAAATTAAAAGAAGCAGG
>Ga0157370_10003667_pt1 | contig 17938 bp, 13 predicted proteins | sample C35metaG_FD_113463 | JGI IMG/M metagenome (GOLD analysis project Ga0157370, IMG submission 113463) | Corn rhizosphere microbial communities from Kellogg Biological Station, Michigan, USA - C3-5 metaG | ecosystem: Host-associated > Plants > Roots > Rhizosphere > Soil | place: USA: Michigan...
GAAACTGTGAAGGCTGTTTTAAATTAAGGTATTTAATAAGAAAGGATTTTTGAAGATCCAATTTTTCTGAAGCAACGCCAAGATTCATATCCCGATACTCGCCGGTGCTTTTTATTTTGATGTTAGCTTTAGCCCCCCCGTCTTCGCTTAGTACAACATCCACCACACTGTCAAATGTGTTATCCTGATAAGTGCTTTTAGGTGTATTAACCAGTTTGCCACCATCTTCGGTTACCAGCAGCGCATTACGGTTTTCTGTAAAAGTGCCCAATTTGCCAAATATTGCTGTTGTACTGGTGCATTCCAGCCAGGTAGTATCACCCTTAAAAGGCACACATACTACAATGTGATTGAACGGGTCGGACGGGAATGATGGATCAGCCGGGCGCTCGTTTACGCCACCTTGTATAACCGCGTAATATGCCGGTACGTTAATAGCTTTTAACAATGCCACCATATAGTTAGACAAAGCCTTGCAATCGCCATATTTTTTCTGATCAACAAACGTTGCCGGGAAAGGCTTTAAACCGCCAATGCCTAACTGTATACTTACATAGTGCATGTTTTTTTGCATATACTCATACAAAAATTTTGCTTTCGCTTTGTCGTTTGATAAGTGCGATACCATATTCCGTATCTCATCCTCGCGTTGCGGACTAAGGCGGTTTACATCTGCATTTAAAGCCTGCACCCATTTTCCGTATGCCTGCCAGGTACTAAAATCGCCGGGAATGCCGTCAAATTCAAACTTGTCTGTAGCAAACGCAATAAAGGGATAGATCGTCCAGCCCGGGGCATCCTCTTCGGGCTTATTTGCTTTAAGGTTGTGTACATCCCAGCTGTACACATCGTACTCGCCCTCTTTTGATTGGCGAGGCTTTATATTAGTGTTGTGATTTAAGTATCTGAACCCAACCGATGGCAAGGCCGAAATCTTATATTCTGAATTTTGTATAGCTATTTCGGGGCGCTGTATTTGCCATTCCCCCACATCCAGGCGACTATTGCTGGTTTCCTCAATATATATTTCTATTGTGCTTGGATAGCTTGATATGGTATGTTCAAGCAATAACATTCTTGAATTGCTGGCCAGAGTTTCATTATCCGAAGCAGAGCGATCATACATATCGCTTTTACTATATTTTTTTATTTGTTTACCCGATGCATCATAAACCAGCATTCTTACATCATCCACTTTGCCAAACTGTTTATCGTAACCTACAACCAGTTGCGCTGCGTGGTCGCCTTTTTCATTTAAAACAGTAGCAACTGTATGATACCTTGTTTGCGATTTTCCGGGGCCTTTTATTATTTCTTCTTTGAAGGAGTATCGTACAACTACATTCGCATCTTCCTTCAACGAGTCGGGGATGGTGGCTGCCTGATACAGTGCCGGTGCCACCGGCTTAAACTGGCAAAAGCCCTTAGTTAAACCTAAAAAGCAGGTACAGCTCAATAGCAACCCCAAAGTCCTATAAAATTTACGCATATCCATCAACTCTTTTTAAGTATTATCTGTTCGTTTAATCTTTGGTACAATACTTTAACAAACTCCCTGAAATCAGGATAACTTTCCTTCTCGTAAACAGGTTTTCTAAATTCGACTGTATACCTTATTGATATGACACCATCCTGTTCGCCCACTATCCTGGTAAATGATATGCTCTTATCGGGCATTACAATGCTGCCATTTTTAGGCATTGCATCTATTTTATAACCTTTAGGCATGGTATAGCGGCCGCCGATGGTAAAGCTTCTGTTATAACCAAACTCCACGTCGGTAAGTCTTTGCTCGGCCAGGAAGGGATTATTTTTTAGCGAAGCAAAAAGGTTTGGATTTAGCATAATATAGTTGTCATCAGAGCCGGCCAGTTCCATACTAAAATCAATATTTTGCAACAGTGGCAGGCTGTCAACATCCATATTGTCCATTTTAACACTTGTTATTTTTAAGCCATTATCACCATCCTGCAGAGCTTCAATATATTTTTTTTCTCCATCTGTTTTATATTTTTCCAACGCTTTCTTACGATGATAGCTTGCACTTCTAACATTGGCAACGCCCTGTATTTTGCCATCGGGCCTAATATCAGCTGTTACAAAAACACTTTGATTTACAGGTTTTTCGTTTTTAAGATAAACTATGTCATAAAGTTCTTTTGATTTATCTACAAACAGGCCCGACGAGTTGAGGAGGTCGGCTGGAATATCGTTAAAACTGTTGTACTTATTGGTAGCATCAAGTATATACATCCGGTCATTATCAAGCGGCACATAAGCAACCGTTTTATTAAACTGAGAAAGCGATGTATAAAAAGGAACTACCTTTCCATGCTCGTGCGTGCTCACCACCATTGGGTAAACATCAATACCCGCCTGTTTTAGTAAATGATACAAAATGATGTTGATCTCGGCAGAGTTGCCTGATTTTCGCTCCCAGGCCTTTGGGGTACCGTCAACGGTATACCAGCGGTCAACCCCATCCCATTTCATGGTATTTTTTACTTCACCAAAAATATAAGCGATCTTCTCTACATCGGTTTTTAAAGCTGCTGCTTTGGTTAATATCAACTCCTCATCTTTCAATTTCTTTTTTAGCTGGCCTCCAAAATCAGAATCCTCAATCAGTATACCACCAACTTTGCCCCACGTATCCGAATATGATTTAAAAACGCCAGCCGATGGCGCCGTAATATTTGTAAGCTGGAATGCTAAACCCTGCAAATTATCGGCATAGGATGACATGTAGGCCTCATCCGGAAGAGAGTGCACATTGGCCATTGCCCTGTTCATTACATCTACGTTATATCCGTTCTGAGATTCAGTTTTGCTTTCATTTTTTACAAGAGGGTCGTAAACCCTACTTTGGGTGCGGTAGGTAAAATACTCAGGGATGGCAGTATCAAACTCGCTGTAGCGCACAGGCACTTTCTGTTGAAAAAACCAATCCGGAAAGTTGCTGTATGATATGGTATTCCAGGTGTATTTGTACTCAATAATGCTACCCGCTTTAACATTGGGAAGGGTGAAAGCTATTTCATTTTTTAACTTATCAATGGTTTTAGTATAAATGAGTTTTTTGTCTAGTTTAATAATTTCAGGTTTGCCATTAACCAGATTTATGGTTTGAGCCTGCAGACCGGTGATAAACTCCAGTCGGTTACCGCCCTGAAACGGAATATGTATCTCGGCCTCTTTCATACCGTTATCGTTAAAAATTTTAACGCGTTTATGAACCTCCATAATTATGTTAAACTGCAGGTCAAAATACACGTTACCTTTTTCAAACAATACTTCGGCATTGGCATCTTTTTCAAAATCGCAGTTCTTCATTTCCAGATCCGCAACGTCAACTTTGCCAAAAGGCATTACACCAGAAACAGTTTGGGCGGGGGTTTGGGCCTGTGCGACAAATGCCAAGGCACTCAACAAAAGTGTGGTAAATATTTTATTCATTGTGATATGTTGGTAATAGGTACTAAATATAATGGTATTTATTAGAAAAACACTGGCAACTTGAAATAATTGGAATAGCTAAATCATAACAATTAGCGAGCATTATATTAGATCTTCTTTAAAACTATGGGTTCATTTAACTTCTCATACAACTCCTTCATAAACTCGCGAAAATCGGGATAACCCTCTTTTGCGTAAACAGATTTTGTAAAATCTATGGTGTATCTAATTGATAAAGTGCCGTCCTGCTCGCCCACTATTCTTTTAAACGATATACTTTTATCCGGCATTACTATGCTACCACTTTTGGGCATTGCATCAATTTTATACCCTGCGGGCAGGGTATAACGCCCGCCAATTGTATAGCTCCTGTTATAGCCAAATTCAACGTCGGTAAGCCTTTGTTCGGCTAAAAACGGATTGGTTTTAAGTGAACTAAAGAGATTAGGGTTTAGCATAATGTAATTCCCGTCTGCTCCGGTAATATCTAAAGTAAAAGCTATATTTTGTACCAGAGGCAGGGTATCTACATCCAAGTTGTCCATTTTTACTTCTTTTATCTTCAGGCCATTATCACCTGTCTGCAAGTAATCAATGTATTTTTTTTCTCCATCTGTTTTATATACTTCGAGGGCTTTTGTACGATAGTAGCTTTCGCTTTTTATATTGGCTGTACCTTCAATTTTTCCGTCGGGTTTTATCTGCGCGTTTATATATACCGATTGATTTATAGGGCCATCTATTAAAAGGCTCATAATTTTATAGCGCTTTTTGGATTTATCTATAAACAGTCCATCAGAATTGAGAAGGTCGGCAGGAATATCGCTGTAAGTGTTAAATTTATTGGTAGCATCAAGCAAATAATAATAATCATCCTTTAACGATACAAATACTACAGCTCTGTTAAATTGCCCAAGCGATGCATATAAGGGCGTAACTTTTCCGTGGTCGCGGGTGCTTACCACCATTGGGTATACGTCAACACCTGCCTGCTTAAGTAAATGGTACAAAATAATATTTATTTCTGCCGAGTTACCCGACCGCCTTTCCCATGCTTTTACCGTACCATCAATAGTATACCAACGGTCAACCCCGTCCCATTTCATGGTATTTTTTACTTCACCAAAAATATAGGCAATCTTTTCGTCAATGGTTTTAAGGGCAGCAGCTTTGGTTAAGATCAGTTCTTCGTCTTTAAGTTTTTTGGTTAGCTGCCCACCAAAATCCTCATCCTCACTTAATCTGTTGCCAACGCTGGGCCACGTATCAGCATATGATTTATAAATACTTAATCGCGTTGAACTTACACCACTGAGTTGAAATACTATACACTGCAAATTGTCTGTAAAGGATGACATATAAGGCTCATACGGAAGTGAATGAATATTCGCGACAGCCCTCTTTCTGATCTCAACACTATGGCCGGTACGAGATTCTGTTTTACTTTGATCTTTTACAAAGGGGTCGTAAACACGAATATGGGTACGAAAAGTACAATAACTAGGTATCTCTGTATTGTACTCGCTGTACCTAACAGGTATTGTTTGCTGAAAAAACCAGTCGGGGAAATTAGCATAAGATACGGTGGTCCAGGTGTATTTATACTCTATTATGCTTCCGGCTTTTACGTTCGGAAAGGTGAAAGCTATTTCATTATTAACCTTATCAATAACCTTTGTAAAAATCTGGCTTTTATCCAATTTTACTATCTCGGGTTTGCCATTCACCAAATTAATTGTCTGTGCCTGCAAACCTGTTATATTCTCAAAACCTCTGCCCCCCTCAAAAGAAATCCGTATTTGCGCCTCGCTTAAACCATTCTCATTAAATATTTTAATGCGTTTATGCCGCTGCTGTGTAATGTGTAATTGCAGATCATAATAGGTGTCGCCTTTATCAAATAGCACCTCCGCGTTGGCATCCCTTTCAAAATCGCAGGCCTTCATTTCCAGATCGGCAATATCTACCTGGCCAAATGGCATTACACCGGGAGTGTTTTGAGCAGAGGTTTGGGCCTTCCCCACACATGCCACTATAATCAGCAAAAATGTAGCAAGCGTTTTATTCATTGTGATATGTTGGTAATAGCTAATAAATATAATGGTATTTATCTAAAAAGCAAATACTGGCTATTATGCCCTTCTACTGAAAACTCAGGAAAGCTTTTGAATGATATCGTCAGACATCAATTTCTCTTGTGTGCCTGTTTGCATATTTTTAACAGTAAGCATGCCAGTTTGTATTTCTTCGCTACCAATTAAAATTACATTGGGTATTTGTTTGCTATTGGCGTAATCCAATTGTTTTTTGATCTTAGCTCCGGCCGGGTACAGTTCAGCACTTATGTTTGATGCGCGTAGCTGCTGTAGTAAGGGTAGCGCGTAAATCTCGCCGTCCTTATCAAAACAGCATATTAACACTTGCGATACCTGACCCGCATCTTCAGGGAAAAGCTTTAACTCCTCCATTACGTCGTAGATCCTATCAGCACCGAACGATATGCCCGCGCCTGTCAAGCCCTTTAATCCAAACATACCCGTAAGGTCATCATACCTGCCGCCACCGCCAATGCTGCCCATTTGCGCCTCGTTGGTTTTCACCTCGAAAATGGCGCCGGTGTAATAATTAAGCCCGCGGGCAAGCGTAATGTCCAGTTCGCAATGGGCAGTTTGCAGTTTGCAGAGGTTTAGATAGTTGAAAACCTGTTCTATCTCATCACAACCTTTTAAGCCGGTGGTTGATGTCGACAGTACATTGCGGAGCTGCTGCAGTTTTTCTTCATTATTCCCTTGCAGTAAAATTATGGGTTTAATGCGTTCAATGTCGGCCTCGGTAAAGCCGCGTTCCAACAGTTCTTTTGTAACGCCTTCTAAGCCTATTTTATCCAGCTTATCAATGGCTACAGTTAGGTCAATTATGTTATCAGCTTTATCTATAATCTCGGCTATGCCTGATAGAATCTTTCTATTATTAATTTTTACCGTAAAATCTTTTAGTCCCAGGTTGGTTAAAGCCTCATCATAAATCATTACAAACTCCGCTTCGTTCAACAACGAATCAGAGCCTACCACATCGGCATCGCACTGAAAAAACTCGCGGTAGCGGCCCTTTTGCGGCCTATCCGCACGCCAAACAGGTTGCACCTGGAAACGTTTGAACGGGAAAGTTATTTCGTTTTGGTGCTGTACTACATAGCGGGCGAAAGGGACAGTGAGGTCGTATCGCAGGGCTTTTTCTGAGATAACCGAGGTAAGAGCTTTTGAAGATTGTTCAGTATTTCTCTTTTCCGCCTCGGCCCAAAAATCGCCGCTGTTCAAAATCTTAAACATCAGTTTATCCCCCTCATCACCATACTTACCGGTTAGGGTAGATAAGTTTTCCATTGACGGGGTTTCTATCTGCTGATAGCCGTATTTGCGGAAAACACTTTTAATGGTATCAAAGATGAAATTACGGCGGCCCATCTCTAATGGAGAAAAATCGCGGGTGCCTTTGGGTACTGATGGTTTAATTACAGCCATGCGGCAAATGTACAAAAATGCGGGTATGTTATAAACACTGTATAACCCACCCCTGCCAACGCGCTCAGCCAGCGCGCCCCCTCCGCGAGAGGGGAGCTTTATTTCACATACTCCAGCAACTCCAACCTGTTACCAAACGGATCATAAAACGTAAAGCGGGCACGACCGGGAATTAATGGCTCCTCATATAACTTAATGCCATTTTCTTCCAGCCAACTGCGCGATGCAGCGATATCGGTAACTTCAAAAGCTGTATGACGGGCAGAGCGTGGCGACACCGGCTCAACACCAATATGCAGTTCAATATCCGCCCAGGTAAACCAATGCCCCGGCACATCAAAAACATCCGGACGGTCTTTTTGCGTGAGGCCCATTACATTTATATAAAACAGCCGGGCCTCTTCCAGCCGCTCAACCGGCACGCATATATTAATATGGTCAGTTCGTTTGTATATCAGTGGGTTATTCATGCTCGGCAAAGGTAAGTACGTAGCCGTTATTGTCTTTTATAGAAAACTCTGTTGCGCCGTAAAATGTGGTTTCCAAGCCTTTTAAAACGGTCACTTTGTCTTTTATATCTTCAAAAAACTGCCTTATGTTTTTCAGGTTGATATATAACAACAACGAGCCGCCATCTGTCCTTGAGATCTCGGGTAGTTCATCAGCCAGGCTTTCAAACGTTTGAAACATCAGGGTAACGCTGCCATTAACCATCATTGCCCACACCAAATCATCGCCTTCCTCGGGTACAGACATTGTTATATTAAAGCCTATACCTTTATAAAAGGCAATAGTTGCTTTCATATCTTTTACAAAAATATTTGGTGCCAGGCTATCCATAAAATATTGGTTTACGGCGTTAAAAATACGTAAACAAGTTTCAATTGCATTTACTCATAAACAAAAAAGGCGCACTGTTTACACAGCGCGCCTTTACATACATTAATTTGTTTTACTCTACCGTAACAGATTTTGCCAGGTTACGGGGTTGGTCAACATTGCAATTACGCATAACCGCAATATGGTAAGCCAGCAATTGTAAAGGTATGGTAGCCAGCAACGGAACAAATGCATCGTTTGTTGCCGGTATCTCAATTACATAATCAGCCATTCCCTTAACTTCAGTATCGCCTTCGGTAACTATAGCTATAATGCGCCCTCCGCGGGCCTTTACTTCCTGTATATTACTTACTACTTTCTCATACGAAGCATTTTTTGTAGCAATAACTACAACAGGCAATTCGGCATCAATTAGCGCAATAGGGCCATGTTTCATCGCTGCCGCCGGATAACCTTCGGCATGGATATATGATATCTCCTTAAGCTTTAAAGCGCCTTCTAATGCCACAGGAAATGAACTACCCCTGCCCAAAAACAAACAGTTGCTTGCATCTTTAAACACTTCGGCTATGGCCTCAACCTTATCGTTGCATTTAAGTGTTTCTTCTACCAGCTCCGGGATCTGGTTTAGCTCAGTTAAATATTCAATTGATTTGCTTTTGGTAATTGTGCCCCTTACCTGGGCTATATAAAATGCCAATAAGGTTAATACTGTAACTTGTGCTGTAAAAGCCTTTGTAGAAGCCACACCTATTTCTGGCCCCGCATGCGTATAAACACCTGCGTGTGTAATGCGTGGTATAGATGCGCCTACCACATTACATATTCCAAATATAGTAGCCCCTTTCTCTTTTGCCAGTTCAATGGCAGCCATTGTATCAGCGGTTTCGCCCGACTGGGAGATGGCTATCACAATATCTTTTTCTGATATAATCGGATTACGGTATCTAAATTCAGAAGCATATTCCACTTCAACAGATACACGTGCATACTCCTCTATCAGGTATTCGCCAACAAGGCCGGCATGCCAGGAGGTGCCGCATGCTACTATTATTATCCTGTCAATATTCTTTATCTTATTGGCATACTCTTTAATGCCTCCCAACTGTACTTTGCCTGTATCTGCGTAAATACGGCCGCGCAGGCAGTCGCGTATTGAACGGGCCTGCTCATAGATCTCTTTTAACATAAAGTGATCGTAGCCGCCTTTCTCAAGCATTTCAAGCTTTAGCTCCAATTCCTGTATATAAGGGGTTTGTATGGTGTTGTCTATATTTTTAATAAGCAGCTCATTTCGTTGAATGTACGCTATCTCGTTATCATTCAAATAAATAACGTTCTTGGTATACTCTACAATAGGCGTAGCGTCTGATGCTACAAAATATTCGCCTTTGCCAACCCCTATCACCATTGGGCTGCCTTTGCGGGCCGCAATAAGCAGGTCAGGCTCGTCAGCACTCATAATAACTATGGCATAAGCGCCTATTACGCGGTTAAGCGCAATACGTACTGCTTCTTTCAGGTCAACACCTGTTTCAGTAACAATATCTTCTACCAGGTGTATTAAAACTTCGGTATCTGTATCACTTTTAAAAGTATGGCCTTTTGCCAGAAGCGTTTCTTTTATAACACCATAGTTTTCAATTATCCCGTTATGAATAATGGTGAGCTTGCGGTCGCCGGATGGGTGCGGATGCGAATTGCGATCGCTTGGGGCGCCGTGTGTTGCCCACCGCGTGTGCCCCATCCCCAACGTTCCTGTTAGCTTAATACCTTTAGTAAATTCTTCCAGATCACTTACCTTGCCTGTTTTTTTGTATACTTTTAAGTTTAAGTTTTCATCAAGCAAAGCAACACCTGCGCTGTCATATCCGCGATATTCAAGGCGGCGCAGGCCCTTAATAATTATTGGATAAGCGTCTCTGTGGCCTACATAGCCTACAATTCCACACATAATTTTAATGTTAATAAAAGCTGTAAAAATAATCAGCTATATAATAACATTATATAGCTGATTGTTTTTTATTAGTAAAGAAACAACATTTCTGTGCAGAAACGTGCTATTTGGTGATTTTGGTATAAATTATATTAAGCTTTATTCGATAAGGAGATGGCGTGCCATTATCAAAACCAACCGCAGCTATACGTCCATCCAATTGCGGATTTGGCGTTACATCGCTAAAATAACTGCTGCCCAGGTTATCTGCAGCGCCTAAATAAGCGCCATAGTCAACCACTTTTCCGCGCATAAGGTCCTGCACATACGCTGTTACCAAAAAATGATACTCCCTCTTTGCTGTATTGTAAAATCCTCCGTATGACGAGTTTGAGCGGGGATCTGTTGAAGTATTATCCTGAATATTGATACGTTGCTTTGCCAGATCAAGCCTGTAAAACATCAGGCTTCGCAAAGGTTCATAGGGGAAGGTTGTGCCCGGCTGGGCAGATATAACCAACTCGGCACGGTTAACAATTACATCACTGCCAACTTTGGTAATAATATCTTTCAAATACGGGAACTGTATTTTTGCTCTTAAACCCAATAAACCCTGCAGGTAAAAATTAGCGCGCGTTTTTTGAGTGCTGGCCAGCTCGGTAGCTATAACCGTACCTGTATAATCATGATTTATTTCCGCCGATCGTAAACTGCTTGGCAAAATTATATAAGTAGTATCAATTTTATCAACCCCGTTTGTGGTTGATTTTACCTTAAAATACACTTTAACTTTGGCAGAGTCCATGGCTAACATAAACGTACCACCAGGGCCGTTTTGCGCTTTATCAAGCGTAACATACAACCCGTTAACTGCATTCTTAAAAATAAGGTTTGATGACAACTGCGCAGCAGGAGCGTTAAACACATTATCTTTTACAAACTGCGGGTTTATAGGTATACGCAGCTGTGGCGAAAATTTCATTAACGAATCTTTTTTATCCTTTATGGGCTCCACAACTGTAACACTATCATGCGTTCTTGAAAAGAATGATTGTGTGCCTAATAAAGTATTCTTGCGCTTCCACTTTTTTGAAGCAGGATAAGAAGACGCGGTTAATATACGCTCATCTAACTGATAAACATTGGCCTTATAGCGGGTTGTTATCGAGTCGCCGTAAAACCCGTTTGAATACGGTAAAACTAAAACAGCCGAGTCAATGGTAATAGTTCCGGCAGGCAAATTATATGCAGTGCTTGATGGCAAATTCAGATCCATTGCAACATTAGATTCTGTAATGCCAAAAATCGGATCCTTAAAATATGATAATGGTGTTTTTGTTAAAGCAGACCCCGCAGCGTCTTCTTCGCGCACTGTGCTGATAAATATAGACGACGTGTCTATCAATTTGCCTTCTATAAGGTTATCGCTGTTAACGCCAAGGTTAACGGTGCCTTGCTTTTTACAGCCACTTAAAATAAAAAGACTTATTAACAGGGTCAATAAGTCTAATCTGAAAAATTTCATATTCGATCTCAAAGCTTATACAACATTTACCAATTCTTCAGTGGTAATTTCGTCGTAAAAATTGTAATAATTTTCGAAATCTGCAGTGGAATTGAACTCTAAAACCGATTTATGGCTGTTTTTAACATTATTTAACACATCTCCATCTATATTTTCGCCGCCCAATACAATACCATCACTGTAATGAATAGCACCTTCATAAAGTGATGTGTTGGTGCCTGGCTTGTACATTTCGGTATGCTGTTCCGTCATACCGCCCATAACTGCCTTTTGGGCAAAATCAGCATTCATTTCACCTTTAAAATCATTGTCATAAATAGAGTAAACTATTTTTGAATGCTTAAAGGTTGGATCGTCTTTATAGGTTGTTTTTAAGTAAGCCGGTACCAGTGAACTCATCCAGCCATGACAGTGTATAATGTCTGGCGCCCAACCTAATTTTTTTACCGTCTCCAGTGCTCCCTTGCAGAAAAATATCATCCGCTCGTCGTTGTCTGCATAAAACTTCCCGTCTTTATCCTCAAACACCTGCTTTCGCTGAAAATATTCTTCGTTGTCCAGAAAATAAACCTGCATACGCGCTGCCGGTATAGAGGCAACTTTAATGATCAGCGGATTATCATTATCATTAATGATAATATTCATACCCGATAAGCGGATCACTTCATGAAGGCGATTCCTGCGCTCATTAATATTACCGAAACGAGGCATAAGGATACGGATCTCGTAGCCTTTCTCCTGCATTGCCTGCGGAAGTTGCCGTGTTATTTCAGAAATTTTGGTGAGTTCAAGGAAAGGCGACATTTCATGAGTTATAAACAATAGCTTAGATTTACCCATCTCCAATTCAGAATTTAAATTATAAAACTTACCCAAAAAAATTGGGTTTGCAAATATAAGCATTATAATAACAACTATCAACCAATTACACAAGTAGTTTGGTTATTACTGATCTATTATGCAACTTAGCCCCCTTTTGTTGTTAGCAGCGCCGTGAAACATTTTACAACTATACAACCCCTTGTACAGCACCTGGCAGGTGTGCGGCAAAAAGGCCTTACAATTGGCTTTGTGCCAACAATGGGGGCACTGCACAACGGGCATTTATCACTTATACGTATTGCGCAACAGGCTTGCGACGTGGTAGTTTGCAGCATTTTTGTTAACCCCACGCAGTTTAATGATCCACGCGATCTGGAAAAATATCCACGCCCTATTGCCGAAGACATAAAAAAACTGGAACAAGTTAAAGCTGATGTTTTATTTGAACCTGCCGTAACAGAGATGTATGCCGGCAATGAGCATTGGCATTTAGATATAGGCGAGCTGGAGCATTTGCTGGAGGGAGCATCGCGCCCGGGCCACTACCAGGGCGTTACACAGGTGGTGAAAAAGCTGTTTGATATTGTTAAGCCAGACGTAGCCTTTTTCGGGCAAAAAGATTATCAGCAGTTTTTAGTGATAAGCAAAATGATTGAGCTGTTACATATGCCTGTTAAACTGATAATGTGCCCAATAGCGCGCGAAACGGATGGTTTGGCCATGAGTTCGCGCAACGTGCATTTGTCTGCTGCAGACAGACACAACGCGCTCATCCTGTCAAAAACCTTAAACAACCTTAAACAGCGTTTTGATATAAACCAAATACCGAAACTAAAACGCGAGGCTGAGCAAATTATCGCTGCCGAACCCGGAGTTGAATTATCCTACTTTGAAATTGCTGACGCTGAAACACTGCACCCCGCAACTATAAACACCCCGCATATTGTAGCCCTGGTTGCCGCCAAAGTTGGCAATACAAGGTTGATTGATAATTTGGTGATTAGTTGATAGTTCATCGATAATAGTTGATGGATAGTGGTTTTTAGTCCTCAATTCTTTGAGTTTAGGGGATAGTTATCCCTCTCTCGGTTCTTGTCTCTTGATTCTTGCCTCTTTTTTTACAAATCGCTGTATTAACTATCAACCATCAACTATGAACTATGAACTACAAAACACTACCTTTGCCCCATGATTATTGAGGTATTAAAATCAAAGCTTCATCGTGCGCGTGTTACCCAGGCAGAACTTAACTATGTGGGCAGCATTACTATTGATGAGGATTTGATGGATGCGGCAAACATTATTGCCAACGAGAAAGTGCAGATAGTTAACAATAACAACGGTGCCCGCTTTGAAACCTATGTAATTAAAGGCGAACGCGGCAGCGGTACCATTTGCCTGAATGGAGCCACGGCGCGCCTTGCAGCAGTTGGAGACATCGTTATCATTATGTCGTACGCGCACATGGAAATGGACGAGGCGCGTAAATATGAGCCTATATTGGTGTTTCCGGATAATGATAATAAGCTGTTAAAATAGCACGTAAACTAAGCATTCAAGTCGCCATTTTATTTGCCCTGATTCAGGGTGATTCAAAGTGATCCAAAAAATGGCAAAACGGCGCCAATTTTACATTTTTTCTGCATCCTTATAATCAGCAACTTACAACCAATCCACAGCTAATTTTCCTGACGAATAAGTAGTTATACGAAAAATTGCTAACTATTTAATTTTCGATTGCTTAATAATTTAGTTTTCTGGTAACGCATATTTTTTGGATCACCCTATTTTCAGCGTCATAACGCCAGTTTGCCCTGGTAATAATCCAGTATCCGGGTACGTATCAAATAATCGTACCGCGCGTTTATCAAATTGGTTTTAGCCCTGTCCAAATTACCTTTCACAATCAGAAAATCAACAGATGTACTGGCTCCCGCATTAAAACGCGCTTCCGCAATACGGAACGACTCCGTAAAGGCCTCGGTTTGTGTTAATATAAGCTGATAGCGCTCGTATGCGGCAGTCATATTATCATACGCTTTATCAACATTTACTTTTAGCTGCAATTGGTTGGTTTGCTCAACGTCGCGGGCTGTTTGCAGGCTCAGCTTGGCTAAGCTTACTTTATTCCGGTTCTGAAAATAATTAAGTATCGGAATGCTTAGCCCCAAACTAATGTTGGTACGATAGTTATTTCTAAACTGATCTACATAAGGGATGTTTTGCCCGGTATAGTTAGATTGCGTAGTATAAACTGTTTGCCTGCCACCGCCTGCAGTTTCTATAAACTGGTTAGTAGGTACAACGGTTTGGTTAACCAATATAGAACGTTGCGCCGCGCTTGAATAGGTGGTATTTAAACCGCCATACAGCGATAAAGATGGCAATAACGCGCCTTTGGCAACTTGCACAGCTTTCTCAGCGCTTTGCCGTTTAAGCGTTCCGGATCTTACAGATGCAAAGTTGTTTAAAGCAACTCCATAAACCTGCTCGGCCGAATCACCGTAGCGTGGGGTGATATTGTCGCCGGGCTGGCGCTGCAGTTTTATGTCTTTTCTGTAAGGCACGTTCAGCATTTGCAGCAAGTTCAGCTTAGCTATGGTAATACTGTTTTGCGCATTGATGATACTCAACTGATCGGTGGCCACCTGCCCTTTCAGATCATACAATTGTTGCGGCGGTATTGCGCCCTCCTTACTCAACACTTCTGCACGCTCTAACTGGCTTTGCGATACTGAAGCCTGCGTTCTGGCCAGTACTAACTGATCTTCGCCACTTAGTACTTGTAAATAAGCTATGATAAGGTTTAGGGTAAGGTCATTTTTGGCCTGCTCAAAATCCATCTTTCCGGCCTGGTAGGCCAGCGAGGTTTGCTTGATGCTGTTTTGCAGGGTTAACCCGCTTGATAACACCAGGCTACTGCTTAAACCATAATTGCCTGATGTTATTGGCTGATCCAGATAACCATTGGTAAATGGGTTAAGGCTGCGCCCCTGACTAAAGCTCTGGCTGGCATCGCCGTTAAGCGAGGGCAGCAGGTTCTCGCGGGCCTGTTGCCAATAAATACGGGCGGCTTCCATCTGTGCGGCGGTTTGCTTTATCACCAGGTTGTTTTTTATACCGATATCCAGGCATTGCTGTAAATTGAGCAGGCTGTCAGTTAACTGTTGGGCGACAACGCGCTTGCCCGCCAGCACCAGCACTAAAAGAATGAAGTATCTACTTAACTTGCCCATTTTTAAATTTGTTGCGACGACGCAATAGCCCCATCAAGCAGATTAATAATGCGTGTACCGTAAGCTGCATTTTTTTCAGAATGGGTTACCTGTATAATGGTCATCCCTTCTTCCTTATTTAGCTTGCGGAAAAGTTCCATTATCTCCTCGCCCTGTTTTGAGTTAAGGTTACCTGTAGGCTCATCCGCCAATAACAGTTTTGGCTTTACTATAAGCGCCCTGGCTATGCCCACCAATTGCTGCTGGCCACCCGAAAGCTGAGAGGGAAACAGATCCTTTTTACCTACAATCTGAAAACGATCCAGCATATCAGCTACAAGCGCCTTACGTTCAGACCCTTTTACATCATGGTAAAGTAAAGGGGTTTCAATGTTTTCATAAACATTCAGCTCATCAATTAAATGATAAGCCTGAAATACAAAGCCAATATTCTTTTTGTACAATGCCGAACGTTGCTTTTCCTTCAGCTGATGAACGGCTTCATCCATGAAATAGTGGTAGCCATCAGAAGGTTCGTCCAACATGCCGATGATATTAAGCAGCGTTGATTTGCCGGAGCCCGAAGGGCCCATTATAGATACAAACTCCCCGGCATCAACATCAAGACTGATGTTATTTAGAATGCCTACCTGGGCACCGCCGTTTTTATAGTATTTTGATATGTTTTTTAATGCTAACATTTTGTAATTATTGAATTACTGATTTATTGAATTATTGATTGAGGCTAACCTAATTTAATCTTTATCTGAATACGTTATCTTAAGATTGGCGAAATCCCCGCCTGAATTATTGCCCACCCACAAGCCTAATATGCCGTTTTTACGATCATTGAGTTTGGCGACTGTCAGACTTGGTGTTGCACCACCGTTAACAAATGTTTTTACAACAGGATAGTTAACTTCTATGCGGATGTGAAACCAGTTATCCGGATCGGGCACAGGCGTAACGGCGTTTTCATATTTGCCGTTGAACTTCTCGCGTAACACCTGCCATGGATTGTCGGGATGGGAAGCGTACTGTACCGAATGGCTGCGCTTTACAGAATCTGTTGCTTTGAAATTAAAAGGGCGCAGGTAAATAACATCAAAAGTTTTGGTGTCTTCTAAACCGTGGAAGGCCACTCCTACAAAACTCTGTTGCTCAACATTTTTTCCTTTTATATCCAATTCTATAATTCCGTTTGAAAATTTGACACCGTTGAGCCATACAGCCCCCTCACCGGCAGCGGACGATATTTTTATGCCGTTTGGTTCTTTGTCCGAAAGCTGGGTGGCCGTTCTGTTTGTAGCAGACAGTTTACCGGAACTCAGTAACTCCGACAGATTGTAATTTACTGTGCGTTGTTGAGAAAAACCTACTGTGGAAATAAACATCATCACAATAGTTAGCAGCATATATTTATTTAATGTTCTCATCTACTCGCTTTTTAAACTTTTAACCGGATTTGCCCAAGCCGCCCTTACAGCCTGCCAGCTTACCGTTAACAGACAAAGTGCAATACTAATAGCCATAGCAGCTATAAATACCCATAAACTCATAGGCGTATGATAGGTGTACTTGCCAAGCCACTTATCAATATAATACCAGCTTATTGCGGCACCGACAGTAAACGAAATAAGGACAAGCTTAACAAACTCCTGAGACAGTTTTGCCCACAAATGGATAGTGTTTGCTCCAAGCACCTTGCGAATGCCTATTTCTTTTCGGCGCTGCTCGGCAGAGAACGATGCAAGGCCAAACAGCCCCAGGCATGATATAATAATGGCTAAAAAAGTAAAGCAAGTAGCCATGGTTCCCAGCAGTTTTTCTGTTTTAAACTTGCTGTCAAAACTCTCGTCGGTGAATTTATATTCAAAAGGGTATTCAGGGTTATATTTTTTATAGATAGTACCCAGTTTTGCAATACTTTCTGACACAGGCCTGTCTGGATTGAGTTTTAACGCGATGGTACCGGCCCACTCTTTCATAAAGCCAATAATAGCAGGCTTAACAGGTTCGTAGGGTGATCCCCAAACAAAGTTTCTTACCACGCCAACTACCGTTCTGTTAACCCCCTGCCATTTTATCTGCGCACCTATTGGGTCTTTAAGGCGCATCATTTTAACGGCTGCCTCATTTAACATTAACCCCACCGAATCAATCGGTCGGCTTTTATCAAAATCCCTGCCTTTTACTACATCAAGGCCATAGGTGTTGGTAAAATTATACGTTACCGCTATTTGGTCTATTGGCGTTTTTTCTTCGCCGGGACGCTGGCCGGGCCAAATAACGCCCCATGTGCTGCCGGTACTGTTAGTAATGCCGCCCGATGTTAGCGCACCATCAACAATCGCCCCGCTATTGATAGCATCGCGGCGAAAGTCGTCAAACCTGTCGTACATTTTACCTTCAATATCCATTTCCAGTACTCCCTTATTATTATACCCAAGCGGCCTGTCTTTTATATAATTTATTTGTTTGTAAATAAACAAGCTGGATAATATTAGGCAGATGGCAAAGGTAAATTGTGTAACAACAAATACCTGACGCGGCTTAACGGTTGCACGCGTTTCTATCAGTTGCCCCTTAAGTACTTTTACAGGTTTAAATGATGATAGGAACA
>Ga0157370_10003669_pt1 | contig 17925 bp, 10 predicted proteins | sample C35metaG_FD_113463 | JGI IMG/M metagenome (GOLD analysis project Ga0157370, IMG submission 113463) | Corn rhizosphere microbial communities from Kellogg Biological Station, Michigan, USA - C3-5 metaG | ecosystem: Host-associated > Plants > Roots > Rhizosphere > Soil | place: USA: Michigan...
GAGCCAACGGCAGCCGCGGCGGTCCCGGCGGCGCGGCGTACAACGGTGGCGGGCGGGGAAGCCGTAGTGGCGGCTGAGCAAGCGGAGGGGATCACGACGTGAGCCTGACTGGACTCTTCATTCGCCGGCCGGTCATGACGACGTTGCTCATGATCGGCATCCTCGTGTTCGGGATCGTCTCGTACCGCAAGCTGCCGGTGAGCGATCTGCCCACGGTCGACTACCCCACGCTGAACGTCAGCGCCAACTTGCCGGGCGCCAGCCCGGAGACGATGGCCGCGACGGTCGCTACGCCGCTCGAGAAGGCGTTCTCGGGCATCAGCGGCGTCGACGAGATCACGTCGAGCAGCCACCTCGGGTCGACGAACATCACGCTGCAGTTCTCGCTCGACCGCGACGTCGAGGCGGCGGCGCAGGACGTGAACGCGGCGATCGGCAAGACGCTGCCCTTCCTGCCGTCGACCATTCTTCCGCCGAGCTATCACAAGCAGAATCCAGCGGCGGCGCCGATCCTGAACATCGCGCTCACGTCGAACGTGCTGCCCATGCAGCAGGTGGACGAGTATGCGGAAACGCTGATCGCGCAGCGACTCTCGATGATCGAGGGCGTGGCCGAAGTCGGCGTCTGGGGCTCGGCGAAGTACGCCGTTCGCGTGCAGCTCGATCCGGCGCAGTTGGCGAGCCGAAACATCGGCGTATCCCAGGTCGCGGCGGCGATTCGCACCAACAACGTGATGCTGCCCACGGGCGTGCTGTACGGCAAGAACAAGACGCTCACCGTGCAGGCCACCGGCCAGATGAACAACGCCAGCGAGTTCCGGCGCCTCATCATCTCGTATCGCAACGGCGCGCCCGTGCGGCTCGGCGACGTGGCGAGCGTGACCGACGACATCCAGAACAACAAGTCGGCGAGCTGGTTCGACAACGAGCGGTCGATCAATCTCATGGTGCAGCGCCAGCCGGGAACCAACACGGTCCAGGTGGCCGGGCGGGTCAAGGCCGCACTGGCCGAGATCGAGAAAGGGCTGCCGCCGGCGCTGGGCGTGCATGTGCAGTACGACCGCTCGGTGTCGATCGAGCACGCGGTGCGCGACGTCAAGTTCTCGTTGGTGGTGGCGCTGGTGCTCGTGATCGGCGTCATCTTCTTCTTCCTGCGCAGCCCGGTCGCGACACTCATCCCGAGCCTCACGCTGCCGTTGGCGATCATCGGCACCTTCTCGGTGATGTTCGCGCTCGACTTCAGCATCGACAACCTGTCGCTCATGGCGCTCACGCTCGCCGTGGGCTTCATCGTCGACGACGCGATCGTGATGCTCGAGAACATCGTGCGCCACATCGAGATGGGAAAACCACCGATGCAGGCGGCGCTCGAGGGTGGCCAGGAGGTCGGGTTCACCGTTCTCTCGATGTGTCTGTCGCTGTCGGCGGTGTTTCTGCCGCTGATGTTCATGGGCGGCATCATCGGCCGGCTGTTCCGCGAGTTTGCCGTGACGATCAGCGTGGCGATCCTCGTGTCGGGTCTCGTCGCGCTGACGTTGACGCCGATGCTGTGCAGCCGCCTGCTCAAGTCGCACGCCGAGCAGTCGAAGAGCCACGGGCGCTTCTTCAACTTGACCGAGCGCGGCTTCCAGGGGGCGCTGCACGCATACGAGCGGAGCCTGGGCTGGGTCATGCGCCACCGCATCATCGCCATCGGCTTCTCGGCGCTCATTCTGGCGGCGACGGGCGCGCTGTGGACGGTCATCCCCAAGGGTCTGTTCCCGCCGGATGACACGGGGTCGCTCAACGCGACGGCGGAGGCGGCGCAGGGGACGACGTTCGTCGAGATGCTTCGCTACGCGAAGCTGGCCAGCGACCGGCTGGCGACGGACACCAACGTCGCGTCGTACACGACGAACGTCGGCAGCGGCGGTGGATCGAACTCGGTGAACTTCAACATCACGCTCAAGCCGGCGGGGCAGCGTCCGCCCGCCGACGAGATGGTGCACGAGCTGACGCGGGTGATGGCGGGCATTCCGGGACTGCAGGTCTTCGTCACCAACCCGCCGAGCATCCGCATCGGCGGCCGCGGGTCGAAGACGCTGTATCAGTACACGCTGCACGGGTCCGACATCACGCAGCTCTACGACCAGGCGAACCGTCTGCTCGGGCGGTTGCAAGCCCTGCCGATCCTCAGCGGCGTGACGTCCGATCTGCTGAACCGCAGCCCGATCCTGCGCATCCACATCGACCGCCAGCGCGCGGCGTCGCTCGGCGTGACGCCCGCGGGCATCGAGCAGGCGTTGGCGAACGCGTACAACCAGCAGCAGGTGTCGACGATCTTCACGCCGACGAACGAGTATCTCGTCGTGATGGAGACGGTGCCCAGCGCCCAGCTCGACGCCGCGGCCCTCGAGCATTTCTTCGTGCCGGCACCGGGCGGCAAGCAGATTCCGCTCACCGACGTCGCGTACTTCGAGCAGACGACCGGTCCGCTCAGCGTGGCGCACTCCGGACAGATGGCGTCGGTGACGATCTCGTTCAACCTGGCACCGGGCGTGTCGCTCGGCGCGGCGACGGCCGAGGTGAGCCGCATCGCGCGCCAGGTGCTGCCGGCCACGATCACAGGCGGCTTCTCGGGCACGGCGCAGGCGTTCCAGGATTCGCAGGAGGGCATGGGGCTGCTCCTGCTCATTACGATCTTCATCATCTACATCATTCTCGGGATTCTCTACGAGAGCTTCATCCATCCGATCACCATTCTGACCGGACTGCCTTTCGCGGCGTTCGGCGCGCTGCTCGCGCTGTATCTCACGCACGTGGAGCTTGGGGTGTACGGCTACGTGGGGATCATCATGTTGATCGGGATCGTGGAGAAAAACGCGATCATGATGATCGACTTCGCGCTGGACCGTCAGCGTCGCGAGCAGATTCGTCCCGCGCAGGCGATTCTCGAGGCGGCGAGCGTGCGGTTCCGGCCGATCATGATGACGACGGTGTCGGCGATCGCGGGCACGCTGCCGATCGCGATCGGCGTTGGCACGAGTGCGGCGTCGCGGCGGCCGTTGGGCATCGCGGTCGTCGGCGGATTGGCGTTCTCGCAGATCGTGACGCTGTATGTGACGCCGGTGTTCTACACGTACTTCGATGATCTGCAGGCGTGGTTCGGGCGGAAGGCGAGGCGTTCCGCCGGTGCGTCGAGCGCGTCGTCGCCGGTGCCGGTGCCGGTGGCCGGCGATTGAGGAATTGGGTCAATTCCGCAATGCTGCTGCTGTAGTTGTCGTCGTCTCAACCAGGTTCGTCCATGAATTTCACCACCCTGTTCATCAAGCGCCCCGTCATGACCACGCTCGTCATGATTGGGATTCTGGTCTTTGGAATCGTCGCCTACCAGCAGCTGCCGGTGAGCGATCTGCCGAACGTCGACTTCCCGACCGTCACCGTGAGCGCGACGCTGCCGGGGACGAGCCCGCAGACGATGGCCGCCACGGTGGCCACCCCGTTGGAGAAGCAATTCTCGACGATCGCCGGCATCGACAACATGACCTCGACGTCGAGCCTGGGGCAGACGCAGATCGTCATCCAGTTCGCGCTCGATCGCAACATCGACGCGGCGGCGCAGGACGTTCAGGCGGCGATCGCGCAGACCATTCGTAGCCTGCCGCAGGGGATCGTCCCACCGTCGTATCAGAAGACGAATCCCGCCGACGCGCCGATTCTCACGCTGGCGCTGACCTCCGACGAGGTGCCGTTGTCCACCCTCGACGAATTCGGCGAGACCACGCTCGGCCAGCGGCTGTCGATGGTGGCCGGTGTGTCGCAGGTGCTGGTGTACGGGGCGCAGAAGTACGCGGTGCGGCTCCAGCTCGATCCGGGACAACTGGCGACCCGCGGCATTGCGCTCGAGGACGTCGCGTCGGCGATCACGCAGCAGAACGTGAACATGCCGACCGGCGTGTTGTACGGGCCCAAGACGGCGCTCACGGTGCAGGCCACGGGGCAGCTCGAGAACGCCAATCAGTTCGGCGACGTGATCGTCGCCTACCGCAACGGCGCGCCGGTGCACCTCGACGAGATCGGGCGCGTCACCGACGACGTGCAGAACAACAAGACGGCGAGCTGGTACAACGGCTCGCGGTCGATCGTGCTGGCGATTCAGCGGCAGCCCGGGACGAATACGGTCGACGTCGCGAATCGCGTCAAGGCGGCGCTCACCAGGCTGCAGGCCGAGATTCCACCGTCGGTGAAGGTCTCGACGCTGTACGACCGCTCGGCCACGATCAAGGCGTCGGTGGACGACGTCACGTTCACGCTCGAGCTCACGCTCGTGCTCGTCGTGCTCGTCATCTTCCTGTTCCTGCGCAATCTCTCGGCGACGATCATTCCGAGTCTCGCGCTGCCGATGTCGATCATCGGCACCTTCTCGGTGATGTATCTGCTGCACTACAGCCTCGACAACTTGTCGCTCATGGCGCTGACGCTCGCCGTGGGCTTCGTGGTCGACGACGCGATCGTCATGCTCGAGAACATCGTCCGGCACATGGAGATGGGGAAGCCGAAGATGCAGGCGGCGATCGACGGGGCCGCCGAAGTCGGCTTTACGATTCTCTCGATGACGTTCTCGCTCGCCGCGGTGTTCATCCCGTTCCTGTTCATGGGCGGCATCATCGGCAAGCTGTTCCACGAGTTCGCGGTCACGATCGGCGCCGCCATCCTCGTATCGGGGTTCGTGTCGCTGACGCTCACGCCGATGCTGTCCAGCCGTTTCCTCAAGTCGGATCACGGCAAGGAGCACGGGCGCATGTACCAGGCGACCGAACGCTTTTACGACGCCTGGCTTGGACTGTATGAGCGGACGCTCGCCTGGGTGATGGAGCGCCGCCCGCTCACGCTCGTGTTCTCGCTCGTGATTCTCATCGCCACGGCTTACCTCTTCTGGTCGACGCCCAAGGGCCTGTTCCCCACCGACGACACCGGCCAGCTGCTCGCGACGACGGAAGCCGCCGAGGGCGTCTCGTTCGACGCGCTCGTGGAGCACCAGCAGGAAGTCGCGAGCGTGGTCGCTAAGGATCCCGACGTCCGGTCGGTCACGTCCTCCGTCGGTACGACGGCCGCCGCAAACCAGGGCCAGCTCACGATCGACCTCAAGCCGATTGCCGAGCGCAAGCGCAGCGCCGACGCGATCTCGCGCGACATCAACCGGGCCGTCGCCTCCATTCCGAACATCACCGTGTTCGTGCAGAACCCGCCGGCGATCTCCATCGGCGGCCTCTCATCCAAGAGCTTGTATCAATACACGCTGCAGAGCGGCGACATCGCGGCGCTCAACTCGTCGGCGCGCGAGCTCGAGCGCCGGCTGCGCGCGCTCCCCGGTCTCACCGACGTCACGAGCGACCTGCTGATCGAGAACCCGCAGGTCACGGTCGACATCGATCGCGAGCAGTCGGGACAGCTCGGGGTGTCGGCGAGTGAGATCGAGAACACGTTGTACGACGCGTTCGGCCAGCGGCAGGTGTCGACGATCTACACGTCGACCAACGAGTACTGGGTCGTGATGGAGCTTTTGCCGCAGTATCAGGAGGACGTCGACGCGCTCGGCAAGCTCTGGGTTCGATCGACGCGCGGCCCGCTCGTGCCGCTCAGCACCGTGGCCCGATTCCGCTACAGCGTGGGACCGGTGACGGTCAATCACTCGGGACAGTTGCCGTCGGTCACGGTCTCGTTCAACCTCGCGCCGGGCGTCTCGCTGGGCACGGCGCTCGCGCAGGTGCAGCAGATCTCGTCGGACGTGCTGCCGAACACGGTCGCGGCGAGCTTCTCGGGCATCGCCCAGGCATTCGTGAGCACGCAGCAGGGCCTGCTCCTCCTCATGCTGCTCGCGGTGTTCGTGATCTACGTGATTCTCGGCGTGCTGTACGAGAGCTTCATCCATCCCATCACGATCCTCACCGGTCTCCCGTTCGCCGCCTTCGGCGCGCTGGTCACGCTGATCCTCTGCGGGCTCGATCTCGACATTTACGGTTTCGTCGGGATCATCATGCTGATCGGCATCGTCGAGAAGAACGCGATCATGATGATCGACTTCGCGATCGAGGCCCAGCGCGACGGCAACCGGACGCCGGCCGACGCGATCCTCGAGGCTGCGAGCGTCCGCTTCCGCCCGATCATGATGACGACGATGGCCGCGCTCATGGGCGCCGTTCCGATCGCCGTCGGCTGGGGCGCAGGCGCCTCCACTCGCCGGCCACTCGGCGTGGCGGTCGTGGGAGGATTAGCGTTCTCGCAACTGGTCACCTTGTACGTGACGCCGGTGTTCTACACCTATTTGGATGAATGGCAACAGTGGTTCTCACGGCGGAAAGCAAGAGCATCGAGCCATATCGGGATAGTGGCAACGCCGGTGACGGGAGACTAAAAGGCGTCTGACAACGGGCGGTTGACGAGGCAGGGAGAACTACGCGACTGCCGAACGGCGCGACTGCCAGACACCGCGACTGCCAGACACCGCGACTGCCAAAGGACGACCTGCAACAGCGCGACTGCCGAAGATCGCGGATGCCAAAGGGCGCGGATGCCAGACACCGCGACTGCCAAACCCCGCGACTGCCAAAAGGCGCCTGCGCAACGGCTAAAGGCGTGACCGGCTTGCTGCGGCGGGCGACGCCAACCAGAGTAGAGCCTAGGCAGTTTCGCCGTTCCCCGCGCCGTTTGAGCCGCTCTTTGGCATCCGCGCTGTTCGGCAGTCGCGGTGTTTGGCATCCGCGTAGTTCGGCAGGCGCGATCTTCGGCAGTCGCGCCGTTGCAGGTCGTCCTTTGGCAGTCGCGCCGTTCGGCAGTCGCGCGGTTCGGCATTTCGCGCCCTTTCGTAGTCGCGCCTTCGATTATCTTCGAATCTCCGTTGTTGTTCTTGTTTCTACTTTCGTTGCTGTGTGTATTCCTTCCGCGAACTCCTCGATCATTTTGCGATTGAACGCCGGGATGTCGTCCGGTTTGCGGCTCGTTACCAGTCCCATGTCGGTGACCACGTCCCGATCCACCCAATCGCCTCCGGCATTGCGGATGTCGGTCTGGACCGACGGCCACGAGGTCAGGCTGCGATTGCGGACGACGTCGGCCTCGACGAGCATCCATGGACCGTGGCAGATTGCCGCGACTGGTTTGCCGACTTGAAAGAAGGCCTTCACGAATTGCACGGCCTGCTTGTTGGTGCGGAGGCGGTCGGGATTCATCACGCCGCCGGGGAGGAAGAGAGCGTCGAAGTCGTCGGGCTTCGCCTCGCTCAATGGCCGGTCGACCGGAATCTCGTCGCCCCAGTGATCGTGCTGCCATGCCTTGAGCTTCCCTGCCGCCGGTGAGACGACGATCGTCGTCGCGCCCGCGGCGTCCAGAGCTCTGCGCGGTTCGGTGAGCTCGACTTGCTCGACGCCGTCGGTGGCGAGGATCGCGACGCGTTTGCCGTTCAGATCGTTGCGTGCCATGTGTTGTTTCTCCTAAGAGGATTCTTCAAATCGCCGCAAACAACGGACCGCGCAGACTTGCGAGTGCAGCGGCTGCTCGCCGTCGCACGGACGAGCATGCCCGGAGGCGTTCGCCGCGACGACGATAGTCCGATGTGTCATGGATATGACAGGTTCCGAGAATACCTTCCGGTTGTATTCTTCGTTCGGCCAGGAGGCTGGTCACGAAGTGCGCGTCGCGTGCCTCTCGGCGGCAACGATCGACGGCGTTGAGCTCGGGCGCGAGAACGGCAAACTCATGTACTCGTACGCTGCCGAAGCAAGGGAAGGATGAAGAAGCCCGCGACAAAGAAGCCGTAACGGCAAGGCAGGATTACCGATGCGAGTCCTGGTCGTCGAGGACGATCCCGAACTATCGACCGTGCTCGAGAGCGGACTCTCCGAGCGCGGCTTCCAGATCGCGCGCGAGGCGACCTTCGACGGCGGCCGGTCGCGCGCCGTGCTCGGCGCGTTCGACGTGATCGTCCTCGACGTGATGCTCCCGGGTGGGAGCGGCTTCGATCTCTGCCGCGTGCTGCGCGACCGGAACGTCGGCACGCCGGTCCTCATGCTCACCGCCCGCGACGCCGTCGACGACCGCGTGCGCGGGCTCGATGCCGGGGCCGACGACTATCTCACCAAGCCCTTCGCGTTCCGCGAGCTCGTCGCCCGCCTGCGCGCGCTCGGGCGGCGTCCGCCCACGCCGTTGCCCGAGGTCGCCACGGTCGCCGACCTCGAGGTCGACTTGCGTGCCCATCGCGTGCGGCGAGCCGGCCGCGACATCGAGCTCACGGCCAAGGAGTTCGCGCTGCTCGAGTTCTTCCTTCGCCACGCGGGGCAGGTCGTCGATCGCGCGGCAATCACTGCCCACGTCTGGGACGAGAACCACGATCCGTTCACCAACGTGCTCGAGGTATTGGTCCGCCGGCTCCGCCGGAAGATCGACGACGGATTCGACGTCAAGCTGATTCACACGCTGCGTGGCGCGGGTTACCGGCTCGGCACGTGAACGCCGTCCGGCTGCGCCCGTCGACGCTCCCGCGGTCGCTCCGCGCGTTGCGCCTGCGGTTGACCGCCTGGTACGTGGGAACGTTCTTCGCCATTCTCGCGCTCCTCGGCGTGGGCATGTTCGCCGTGATCACGCGGCAGTTCGACCGCGAGCTCGACGCGTCGTTGCGTGAGGCGGCGACGCAGATGATCGCCACGGCGCGCGCCCGCGGCCCCGCCGCCGCGCTGCGCGACCTCCGCATTCCGGGCCGGACGCTCATGCTCGCCGACACACTCGGACGGTCGATCGACGGTGCGCCGCTCGAGCCGTGGGTCGCGCGCGCGGTTGGCGCTGCGCATCGCCAGGGGACCGCGCAAGCGAGCCACGCCGCGAGCGAGTCGCGCATCCTTCGTGCCTTTGCCCAACGCGTGCGCCTCGAGAACGGGCCGCCGCTCGTCGCCGTGGCCGTCGCCGACGAGGTCGAGATCGAGGATCGCTATCCGGCACTCATCGCCGAGTTCGGGGCGGCCGCGCTCGTCGCGCTGGTGCTCGTCGCCGCCGGAGGGTGGCTGCTCGCGCGTCACACCATCGCTCCCGTCGAGCGAAGCGTCGAGCACATGCGCCGCTTCATGGCCGACGCCGCGCACGAGCTGCGCACCCCGATCACTGTCGTGCGCAGTCGCGCCGAAGTCGCCCTGCAACGCGCGCGGAGCCCTGAGGAGTACGTTCAGTCGCTGCGCGACATCGAGCGCGAGACGGAGCGGCTGGGCGGCATCGTCGAAGATCTCCTCATGCTCGCACGCGCCGACGCCGGCGAGCGGCCGATCGAGCGGCGCCGCGTGTTCCTGGACGATCTCACGCTCGACGCCGCCGAGTCGGCGCGGATCATCGCGGACCGCAAGGCCGTGCGTCTCGAGGTCGGCGACTTCGAGGAGGCCGCCGTGACCGGCGACGCCACGCTGCTCCGCCAGCTCGTGCTCATCCTCCTCGACAACGCGATCAAGTTCACCGGCGCCGGCGGCGTGGTGCGCGTCGGCGTGCGCACCGTCGGATCGATCGCCACACTGACGGTCGCCGACACCGGCATCGGCATTCCGCCGGAGCAGTTGCCGCACGTGTTCGAGCGGTTCTATCGCGGCGATCCGTCGCGGACGCGGGAATCGGCCGACGGTGCCGGGTCGGGCTCGGACGGCGTCGGTCTCGGCCTGTCAATTGCCCAATGGATTGCCGAAGAGCATGCGGGATCGATCCGGATCGACTCCGCCCCTGGACAAGGTGCGCGAGTCACGGTTCAGTTTCCGGCCGAGCCTTCGGCGGGCGCGGCGCCCGTCGCCACGGTCCTGTCATCGTCCTGACAGGTTACTCCGCTACCGTTTCATCCACTCACGCACATCGTCGAGGTCATGCGTTTTCGCATCGCCCTGATCGTGGCATGCGTCGCTCGTGCGGCGCCCATTGCAGGACAACCGACCCCGATGACCCGCGCCGCCGCCGTGGCCGCAGCGCTGGACCGCGGGGCGCGGTTGGCCGTCGCCCGCGCCGACACGGCCGTTGCCGGGGCGCAGCTTCTCGTGGCGCGCGCGCTGCCCAACCCGACCCTGTCGGCCAGCTATAGCAGGTCGTTCCCGCAGTATCACGTCGCCGCCGACATTCCGATCGATCTTCCGCCGCTCCGGTCGCTGCGCGTTCGGTCGGCCGAGATTGCCGTGGACGCGGCGCGTCTGCGATTCCAGCTCGCCCGCGCCACGATCGCGCTCGACGCCGACACCACGTACACGCACGCCATCGCCGCACGCGAGCGGCTGGCCCTCTCGCGGCGCAACGCGACCGACGCCGACAGTCTGCTGCACATGGTCGAGCGCCGCCGCGACGCCGGCGACGCGAGCGACATGGACGTCGAGCTCGCGCGGGTGAACGCCGGGCAGCAGGAGAACATCGCGGCCGGCGACTCCCTCACGCTCATCTCATCGGTGCTCGATCTGCAAGCGGTCCTCGGCATGACCGCCGAGGAATTGACCATCGACGTGACGGACTCCTTGTCGGCGCCGCCGCCGGCGCCGGCTCCCGGACAAACGCTGAGCGAGACGGCGGCGGCGATGTCGCTCCAGTCGGCGTCGCTCGCCGCGCGGCTTCAGCACCGATCGCTGTTCTCGGTGCCCAGCATCTCGCTCGGATTCGAGAATCATGATCCCGGACAGCCCGGCATTCTTCCCACGTTCGGTCTGGGTCTCGCGGTCCCGGTGTTCGACCGCAACCGCGGCGCCATCGCTCAGGCGGAAGCCGAGCGAGTGCGCGCCGCCGCCGAGCTCGCGCTGACTCGAGTCGAAGCGCGCAATCAGATCGCGCACGCGCTTCGCGAGCGAGAGAACGCCCTGGCGCGAAGCCGTCGCGACCAGACGCTCGTGGTGAGCGCGAACCGCGTCGCCGCGATGTCGCTCACGGCGTATCGCGAGGGCGCTGCGTCGCTCCCGAACGTGCTCGAGGCTCAGCGCAACGCGCGCGAAGTGCTCGGCCAATACGTCGACGACCTCACCAACGCCTGGATCGCGACCGCCGAGCTGCGCGTGCTCGCTCTCGCTCCGTCGCCAAGCTCCCAGCCATGAGACGATACCATCACCTCGTTGCCGTCGCGGCGGTCGCGACCCTCGCCTGCTCGAAGAAGTCCGCCGACGAGAGCGATTCGACGGTGCGCCCGGTCGTCGGCGTCCGGACGATCGTCGTCCAACCGCACGCGTTCGACGAAACGCTCGGTGCGATCGGCACGGTCGCGCCGCGGGCCGGACATGTCGCGACGCTGAGCGCGCCCGCCGCCGGTCATGTGGCGCAGGTGTTCGTCACGACGGGACAGCGCGTCGAGAAAGGGAAGGTCCTCATCGAGCTTGATCAGGCACCGTTCCAATCGTCCCTGCAGAGCGCCGAGGCGGCGCTCGCGGCGGCGGAGCGGGCGAACGAGCGCGCGCAGCGATTGGCGCAGGAAGGAATCGTTCCGCGCAAGGACGCCGAGCAAGCCGCCGCCGAGATGGCAAAGGCTCGGGCCGACGCAGTCGCCGCTCGTCGCGAGGAGCAGTTGTCGATCCTTCGTTCGCCGATCACCGGCATCGTGACGCGCATGTCGGCCACGCTCGGTGCGTCCGTCGATCCGGCGCAGCCGCTGGTCGAAGTCTCCGATCCGAGCGCGCTGGACGTGTTGCTCAGCGTCACGCCCACGGACGCCGCTCGCATTCGCTCCGGAGCCAAGGTCGCCCTCAGCGCCGGGCAATCGGCGAATGGAGAGCCCCTGGGAGTCGGGACGATCGCCGACATCTCCGGCACGGTCGACTCGGCGTCCCGCAGCGTGGCGGTGCGCGTTCAGGCGCCCACGACGCGCCGTCCGTTGCGCATCGGCGAGACCGTGTTCGGCGCGATCTCGGTTGGCCTGCGTCCCGCGGCGATCGTCGTTCCGGCCGACGCGTTGGTGCCCGAGGGCGACGAGTTCAAGGTGTTCGTCGTCGACGCGGCCGGCATCGCCCACGAGCGTGCCGTCAAGGTGGGCGGGCGAAGTGGCGCCGGCGTCGAAATCACCGAAGGGCTGCAGGCGGGCGAGAAGGTCGTGACGTACGGTGCGTACGGCGTGCAAGACAGCGCGAAAGTCGTGCAGCTCGCGCCCGCCTCACCGGCAGCCGCTTCGGTGAAGCCGTGACCGGCGGACGCTCGCTCTTCTCCCTCCTCGGACAACAGCGTCGCTTCATCTATCTCGCCATCGCCGTGCTGAGCGGCGCGGGCATCTGGGCCGCCACGCAACTGCCGTCGGCGATCTACCCCGAGCTCAACTTCTCGCGCATCACGGTCGTCGTGCAGGGCAGCTCGCTGGGCGCGCGTCAGGTGCTCTTCAGCATCACACGGCCGATCGAAGAAGCGATCAGCATCGTGCCCGGCGTGACGCGTGTCCAATCCCGCTCGATCCGCGGCGGCAGCGAGACGAACATCACGTTCGCGCCGAAGACGGACATGATCTACGCGCTGCAGCAGGTGCAGGCGCGCGTGAACCAGGTGCGCGGGTCGCTGCCCAACGACCTGGACATCGAGATCGAGCGGCTGATGCCGTCCCTCTTCCCGATCATCACGTACAACCTCGAGGGCGGCGATCCGGCCACGCTGTACGACATCGCGCGCTATCAGGTCAAGCCGCTCATCTCGCGCGTGCCGGGCGTCGGACGTGTCGACGTGATGGGCAGCGACGTCCGCGAGATCGAGGTCATCGCCGACCCGGCGCGTCTCGCGCAGCAACAGTTGACGTTCTCCGATCTCGCGGCGGCGATCCAGGCATCGACCTCGGTCACGGCGGTCGGGCGAATGCCGCAGGACTACCGGCAGTATCTCATCGTGACCACGAGCGAGGCGCATTCGCCCGAGGACGTCGCCAGCATCGTCGTCGCCCACGGTCTCCGCGTCCGTGACCTGGCGACCGTATCGCCGGGAACGGAGGATCACGTCCGCATCATCGCCGGCGACGGCCGGCCCGCGGCGCTGCTCAACATCACGCGCCAGGCAGGCGGCAACACGTTGCGCATCGCCGACAGCGTGGCCGCGATCGCCGCGAACCTCCGCGGCGCGCTCCCGCCGGGCGTCTTCATCAAGCCCGTGTACGATCAGGCTGCGCTCGTGCGCGATGCCGTGAGCTCGGTGCGCGACGCCATGATCATCGGCGCCGTGCTCGCGGTGATCATCCTGCTGCTCTTTCTGCGGCACGCGCGAATCACGGCGATCAGCGCGTCGTCGATCCCGATCACGATGGCGATCACGGTGTTCGTGATGTCGCTCCTCGGGCAGACGTTCAACCTGATGACGCTCGGCGCGATGGCGATCGCGATCGGCTTGGTGATCGACGACGCGGTCGTGATTACCGAGAACATCGTCCGGCACGCACACCTGCAGGCGGACCGCCAGATCGCGATCCGCGACGCAGTGCAGGAGCTGATCTGGCCTGTCACGACGTCGACCATCACGACGGTCGTCGTCTTTCTGCCGCTCGGGCTGCTCACCGGGGTGGAGGGGCAGTTCTTCCACGCGCTGTCGATCACGTTGACCATCGCGGTGCTCGTCTCGCTCCTCGTCGCCCTCACGATCATTCCGCTGCTGAGCGAGCAGTTCCTGCGCGTGGAGGACGTCGAGGAGGAGGAAGCCGAGGTCGCGCGTCCTCGTGGCTTCCTCGCGCGTGTCGGTGCCGCGATCGATTCGTTGTCCGACGGTTACGAGCGCGCGCTCGGCGCGGCGCTCGGGCACGCCCGCTGGGTCATCCCGGCGGCGGTCGTGCTCATCATCGCCGGCGTGTTCGCCCAACGGGCCGCGCCGACCGGATTTCTTCCCGAGATCGATGAGGGCGCGTTCGTGCTCGACTACTTCACGCCCGGTGGCACCGCGCTCGCCGAGACGGATCGGCAGGTGCACATCGTCGAGCGTATCCTGGCGTCGACGCCGGAGATCGTCGGCACCTCGCGGCGCACGGGCGCCGAGCTCGGACTGTTCGCCACGCTGCAGAATCGCGGCGACATCAACGCGCGTCTCAAGCCCGAGAGTGAGCGCGACCGGTCGATCTTCCAGGTCATCGACGAGGTGCGCAACAAGGTGCAGAGCGCGGTGCCGCGGCTTCGCGTCGAGTTCGTGCAGATTCTGTCCGACGTCATCAACGATCTCGCCGGCGCGGCGAGTCCGGTCGAGATCAAGATGTTCGGCCCGGATCTGAATGCGCTCGAGGCCTATGCCAAGAAGCTCGAGCCGAAGATGTCCAAGGTCGACGGGATCGAGGACTACTTCAACGGCGTGAGCGAGCCGAGCGCCGAGTTGGACATGACGATCAACCAGGCCGAAGCGAATCGCGTGGGGCTCACGCCGGCGCAAGTCGCCAACGAAGTGAGCGGCGCGCTGCTCGGCGAGCCGGCCGGCGAAATTCGCCTCGAGGATCGATCGGTCGCGGTGCGCGTGCGCGCGCCCGACTCGGTGCGCTTCAACCCCCGGCTCCTTGCGTCGATTCCCGTGTTCTCACCGGAGACGCACACCGCCGTGCCGCTCGGGACGCTGGCCCAGTTCCAGCCGGTGGCGGCGCGCGCCGAGCTGCTGCGCGAGAATCAGCAGCAGCTCATCTCGGCGACGGCCGACCTTGGCGATCGTTCGCTGGGCGCGGTCATGACCGACGTGAAGCGCGTGCTCGCCGAAACGCCGCCGCCGCCCGGAATTCGCGTCGAGCTCGGAGGACAGTATGCGGGCCAGCAGCAGGCGTTCCACGCGTTGCTGCTCGTGCTCGGCCTCGCGGCGGCGAGCGTGATCGGCGTCATGGTGCTGCAGTTCCAATCGTTCATCGAGCCGCTGGTGGTGCTCCTCGCCGCGCCCCTGTCGTTCGTCGGCGCGATCGGCTTGCTGTTGATCACGGGGACGCCGCTCAACGTGTCGTCGTTCATGGGGCTGATATTGCTCGTGGGTCTGATCGTGAAGAACGGCATCATTCTGCTCGACTTTACGCGCCACCTCATGCGCGAGCAGGCCATGCCGCTCGAGCGCGCGCTGCGTGAAGCGGCGCGCATCCGGCTGCGGCCCATTCTCATGACGACGTTGTGCACGTTGTTCGGGCTGTTGCCGCTCGCGCTCGGCATCGGTGCCGGAAGCGACCTGCAGCGCCCGTTGGCTCTCGCCGTGATCGGCGGCCTCGCGCTGTCGACGCCGCTCACGTTGTTCGTCGTCCCGACGCTGCTCGTCGCCATCCGCGGCCGCGAGCACACGCTGGTTCGAGGAAGCTCCAGCTAGCCGAGCGCGGCGAGAATCTCGTCGGTCGTCCGCACGCGCCCGATCGTCGGAAAGAATTTCGAGACGCTTCCGGCGTGCAGCTCGGCATCGCGCGCCGTCATGGCGTCGGAGGCGAACACGAGATTGTAGCCGTGCTCGAAGCCCACGCGCGCCGTCGCCTCCACGCCGACGTTCGTCGAGATGCCGCACAGCACGATGGTGTCGACTCCGCGCCGCCGGAGATGGATCTCGAGATCCGTCCCATAGAACGCGGACGGCTGATGCTTCGTGACGACGATGTCGCCCTCCCGCGGCGCCAGCTCCGGCACGAAGTCGGACCACCCCGGCGGCGACGCGAGCCGCGGCCGCTCGATGTCGGTGATCGGCCGGGGGAAGAGCTCGCCGTTCGGCCCGACGTCGACATGTACGAGCACGACGACCGCCTTCCGCTCACGAAACCGCCCCACGAGGCGCGCGGCACGTTCGATGACCTCGGCCGCCGGATACGGAACCGTCGGTGTTCCGGCGATGCCGCGTTGGAGATCGATGACGACGAGCGCGGTGGATGCGGCGCTGAGGCTGAGGGATGGCATGTGTGTATGAGTTGTCAGTTATGAGTTGTGTCTTCCGAGTCGTGAGCCGATCATTCGCGGTCCCGCGCACGACTATCGCAGGATCAGCTCCCGGTCTATTTCCCCGAGGTCCGCACATCCGGCCAGCGCCATCGCGAGGTCCAGCTCCCCGCGCAGATGCCCCAACACGGCCCGCACGCCGTCCGCTCCATCCAAGGTCAATCCCCACAGCACCGGCCGGCCGACGAGCACTCCGCGTGCCCCGAGCGCCAGCGCCTTCATGACGTCCGTTCCGCGACGCACCCCGCCGTCAACAAGCACTTCGGCTCGCCCGCCGATGGCGTCGACGATCGCCGCCAGCATCGTTGCCCCGGCGGGCGTCCCGTCGAGCTGCCGTCCGCCATGGTTCGACACGATCACCGCCGCCGCTCCGTGCTCGATCGCCAGCACCGCATCGGCCGGCGATAGGATCCCCTTTACGACGACCGGCATCGGGGAGATCGAGCGCAGCCACTCCACGTCGCGCCACGACAGCGCCGGGTCCCACTCGGCCGCGATGTACTGCGCGAGTGCCGAGCCGTGTCCCGAGCCGACGCGATTCTGGTCGGCGTGCGAGGCGGGAAAGTTTCCAAGCTCCAAGTGCGACGGCATACGCAGCGTGTTGCGCTTGTCGCGCTCGCGATGGCCGGCGAGGGGCGTGTCCACGGTGAGGCAGAGTGCCGTGTAGCCGGCGGCCGCTGCTCGCTCCACCAGGCCGCGCGTGATCGCTCGGTTGCGATAGACGTAGAGTTGGAACCAGCGGGGCGAGTCGCCCGACGCGGCGGCGATCGCTTCCAGGCTGCAGTTCGACACGGTGCTGGCGCAGAATATCGTGCCTTCGGCCGCCGCAGCCCTCGCCGTGGCCGTCTCGGCCTCCGGATGACACAGCCCGTGGAATGCCATGGGCGGAACGAGCACCGGAAAGCTCACGGGCGTTCCAAGGATCGTCGTCGCCAGCGATCGGTCGGCCACGCCCCGGAGCATGCGCGGCACGATCTGGATCCGCGACCACGCCGCGCGATTCTCGCCCAACGTCCATTCGTCGGCCGCGCCGCCGGCAATGTAGTCGAAGAGCATCGGATCGAGCCGCTCGCGCGCGAGCGGCTCCAAGCTCTCGAGATTCAGTATGTCGAGCATCGAATGTGGTGAAGTGAGTCCAAAGTTCATGCGTCGCGCGGCAACGCGGAAGTGTCCGCCGCTTGTGGCGTGCATGCAAGCCGTCGAGCTTTCCATTCCTCACGCCCGCGCGTCCACCCACCCGGACCTGTGATCGACGGATGCTCGATGTTCTCAGCCACTGGGTTGCCCAGTATGGCTATTTCATGGTTGCCGTGTTTCTGCTCATCGAGGGCGCCGGCGTCCCGGTGCCCGGCGAGACGGCCCTCGTCACAGCCGCCGCGCTGGCGGGGCGGGGCACGCTCTCGATCGCCGGTGTCGTCATCGCCGGCTGCATCGGCACGATCGCCGGCGGTCATGCCGGCTACTGGCTCGGCGTGCGCGGCGGGACGCCGTTCATCGCGCGCTACGGACGCTGGATTCGGCTGACCCAACCTCGCGTCGAGAAGACGCACCGCTTCTTCGAGCAATACGGCGCAAAGACGGTGATGCTCGGTCGCTTCGTGGCGTTCGTGCGCAGCTTCGTCGGGATCTTCGCCGGCGTCTCACGCATGCCGATGCGCGCCTTCGCCACGTACAACGCGCTCGGCGGCTCCGTCTGGGTGCTGACGTTCAGCCTTCTCGGATACGCGTTCGGGCGCAATGTGCCGCGGCTCGTTCATTACATCGGCCGCGTGAGTCTGCTGCTCGCCATTCTCATCGCGCTCGTCGCCGGCGTGGTGGTGCTGTGGCGGTGGTTCGCGAAGAATCGCGGCACCGTGGTCGCGTCGCTCGATCAGCGGTGGGAGCGCGCGACGTCCTCCCCCGGCATGACCCGGATCCACACCCGGTACCCGCGCGTGTGGAAGGTCGTGACGGGACAGTTCGCGCGAGAGGAGTATCTGGTCGTTCACCTGCTGATCGGCTTTGCGCTCAGTCTCGCGATCATCGGCGTCTTCGCGTCGATCACGGAAGACATCGTCGACAGCTCGCCGCTCAC
>Ga0157370_10003672_pt1 | contig 17923 bp, 18 predicted proteins | sample C35metaG_FD_113463 | JGI IMG/M metagenome (GOLD analysis project Ga0157370, IMG submission 113463) | Corn rhizosphere microbial communities from Kellogg Biological Station, Michigan, USA - C3-5 metaG | ecosystem: Host-associated > Plants > Roots > Rhizosphere > Soil | place: USA: Michigan...
ACGCCCCGCCCCCGTTCGCCTGACCGTTGTTCAGCGAGATGCCGAGGTTGGCGAGCATGTTCGTGAGCGTCTGCGTGGTGAACGGCGTTTGCGTCGTTTGGTCGCCCGTGCCGTCGAGGCCGACGACGAGACCGTAGCCGATCAGCGGGTTGTCGCGCACGCCCTGGATCTGAACGAGGTCCTTCAGACGCTCGGCGTGCGCGGTGCCGGCCACCGCAAGCATGACGGGCAAGCCGAGGATCAGGAGGGCAAGGCGCACGGTGCGCATGATCGAAGTCGTCATCGCGGTCACCACGGCGCTATGTTTAGGAAGAAACGCTGGAGCCATCCCATCGTTTCCGCTTCGTTGATGTAGCCCTTGGCCGAATACTCGATACGCGCATCGGCCACTTGCGTCGAGAGAACCGTGTTCTCGCCCGACACCGCGTTCGGGTTGACGACACCCGAGAACCGCACGAACTCGTTGCCTTGGTTAATCAGCATCTGCTTCTCGCCGCTCACGACGAGATTGCCGTTGGGCAGCACGTTCGTCACGGTCACGGTAATCGTGCCGTTGAATGTGTTCGACGCATTGGCGCCGCCCGAGCCGCCGAACGTGTTCGCGCCCGAGGCCGACAGATTCGCGTGATTGAACAGGCCCTTGAGGAATCCGGCCGTCGGGACCGACAACGACGAGGTGCCGGTGCGCCCCGCGGCCGCAGCCGACGATTTGGTCGCGTTGATGTTTTCCGAGATGACGATCGTGAGGATGTCGCCGGTGTTGCGCGGACGCTGATCTTCGAACAGCGGGTGCCCGGCATAGCCGGGGTTGTAGATCGAGCCCGGCGGCTGCAGTTGCGGCGGCACGGGCGGCGTGGCCGTCATCGGCTGCTGCGTGATCGGCTGGCGGTGCTCGATCTGCGCGCAGCCGGCGAAGGGGCCCACGACCACCGCTGCGAGCGCGCTCGCATAGGTGAGGGTGGCCGCCGCGCGCAACCCGCGCACGCGAAAGGGAATTCGACTCGTTTCCGACATCTTCGTCTACCGCCTGCTGTTCAAAGTCCTGCTGTCCTACTCGCCTTAAACCGACATCTGGCTCAAGGTTTGCAACATCTGATCCGAAGTCTGGACCGCCTTGCTGTTGATCTCGTACGCGCGCTGCGTCTCGATCATGTTCACAAGCTCTTGCACGACGTTCACGTTCGACGCTTCGACGTAGCCTTGATTGAGCGTGCCGGCACCGTTTAGGCCCGGCGTCGAGACGTTGGGTGCGCCCGACGAAGTCGTTTCCGCCAGCAGGTTCTCGCCTTTCGATTCGAGGCCGGCCGGGTTGATGAACGTCGCGAGCTGGACCGTGCCGATCGTTTGGTTGTTGGTCGAGCCGGGCACGGTGATGCTGACCGTGCCGTCGCTGCCGATCGTCAACGACGTCGCATTTTGCGGAATCGTGATCTGCGGCACCACCGGATAGCCGCTCGAGGTCACGAGCTGGCCCTGCGCGTTCGTCTGGAACGAGCCGTCACGCGTGTAGGACGTCGTACCGTCGGGCATCTGCACTTGGAAGAAGCCGTTGCCGTTGATGGCGACGTCCTTCGAATTGCCCGTCTGTTGCAGGTTGCCCTGCGTGTAGAGGCGCTCGGTCGCGACCTGCTGCACCCCCGTGCCGACTTGCAGGCCCGAGGGCAATTGAGTTTCCTGGGTCGAGTTCGCACCCGGCTGGCGCAGCGTTTGATACATGAGATCTTGGAACACTGCGCGCGAGCCCTTGAAGCCGTCGGTGCCGACGTTCGCGAGGTTGTTCGAAATCACGTCCATCTTGGATTGCTGCGCGTTCATGCCGGTCGCGGCGATATAGAGCGAGCGGTTCATGGTCAATCTCCTAGTTATTGCGATCCGGTGCTAGGCCGCGACTGGCGCGGCCTAGCACCGGTTACCGGTTAGGTAAATGACAGCAGCTGGTTGGCCGTCTGGTCGTTCTGGTCGGCTGACTGCAGCAGCTTCGTTTGCATCTGGAACTGGCGTGCGTTCGTGATCATGGAGACCATGGCCGCGACCGGGTTCACGTTGCTGCCCTCGAGTGCGCCCTGCGCCACGGTGACAGTCGGATCCGCGTCGGCCGGCTCGCCGTCGACGGTCCGAAAGAGGCCATCGTCGCCCCGCGTCAAGGTGCCCGGGCTCGGGTTCACGAGCTTTAACTGATCGAGCACGACGATCTGCGAAGGCGAGTCGCCCGCCCCCAGTGCCGAAACCATGCCGTCCTTGCCGATCGTCACGTTGGCGCCGGGCGGAATGGAAATCGGGCCGCCCGTGCCGAGCACCGGCTGATTCGTCGCCGTGACGAGCTGGCCGTTCTCATCGACGTGCAGGTTGCCGGCGCGCGTATAAGCCTCGTTGCCGTCGGCCGCTTGCACGGACAGCCAGCCCGGGCCCGTGACCGCGACATCGAGGGGGCTGCCTGTCTGCGAGATGGGGCCCGGCGCGAAGTCGGCCCCCGGCGTCGCCGACAGCACGAAGGTGCGCGTGGTGTCGTTGTTGACCGTCTTGCCGTCGCCGAAACTCATCGGCACGTTGCGAAAGTTCGCCAACTCCGCGCGAAACCCCGTCGTCGAGGTATTCGCCAAGTTGTTGGCGACGACAGCCTGCTGCTCGAGCGCCTGGGCGGCGCCCGTCATCGCGGTGTAGATCAGTCGGTCCATGACTCGCCTTGCCTCATCTTGCTATCCCCGGGTGCGCCGTCGGCTTACAGGTTGATCAGCGCTTGATCGACGGCCTGCTGCGTCTTGATCGTCTGCGCGTTGGCCTGATAGTTACGCTGCGCGGTGATCAGATCGACCAGTTGGCTCGTCAAATCGACGTTCGAATTCTCGACCGCACCGCCCGTGAGCGTGCCGTGGTTCGTGCTGCCCGGCGCCGAGATTTGCGGCACGCCCGAAGCTGACGTTTCGGCGAATTCGTTGTTGCCGAGGTTCTGCAGTCCGTTCGGGTCGTTGAAGTTCGCGAGCACGATCTGCCCGAGCGATTGGGTGCGGCCGTTCGAATACGTGCCTGAGATCGTGCCGTCGGCGCCGATCGAGAAGTTCGTCAGCTCGCCCGTGGCAAAACCGTCTTGCGACAGATTGGTCACGCCGTCTTTGCCGCCGTACTGGGTCGAGCCCGAGAAGTCGAGCGTCAGCGGTTGCGGTGTCGTGCTGCCGTCCGTGTTGGGGATGGTGAAGGCGAGCTGGCCCGTGCCGGGGCTCGTCGCGGGGGCGGTCGCCGTCGTCGAAGTCAAGGTGCCCGCCGAGCTGAAGCCGACCGCGCCGACCTTGCTGATCGTGCCCGATGCCGGGCCCGAATACACATCCCAAGCGTTCGCGGCCGTCTTCACGAAATACATGTTGACCTGCTGCGAACCGCCGAGCGAGTCGTAGGTCTGGATCGAAGTCGAGTAGTTGTACGTCTGTGAGTTGGTCGCCGAGAACGGCGTCACGGTCGGTACCGTATCTTGCGAGTTCAGGTTCAGTTGCGCGGTGACGGTTTGGGTGGCGATCGGCGCGATGTTGGTCGTCGGCACTTGGATCGGTACGGTCTGCGCCGAATTGATCACGCCGTTAGCGTTTGCCGCGTAACCCATCAGCTTCAGGCCGCCCGAGTCGGTGATAAAACCGTTCTTATCGAGTTGGAACACGCCGTTGCGCGAGTACGTCAGCGCGCCGTTGTTCGACATCTGATAAAAACCCGTGCCGTTGATCGCAACGTTTAGCGCCTGGCCCGTCGTCTTGAACGTGCCTTGCGTGAAATCCTGCTGCACGCCAGACAGTTGCGTGCCGATACCGATTTGGTTGTTGACCGACGTCGCAATCGTGTTCGCGTAGAGATCGGCGAACTCGGCCGTGCTCTGTTTGAAGCCGATCGTGTTCGAGTTCGCAATGTTGTTGCCGATGACGTCCAGATCGTTCGACGATGCGGACAAGCCGCTCAAGCCTTGTTGGTAGCCCATCTAGCGGTCTCCTTCGAATGAATTCGTGGTTCGTTACAGAATGGCAACGACATTGGTCATATCGACCGTCGTGCCGTTATTGAGCAGAAGACCCGTGCCGCCGCCGCTTTGCTGGACTACGCTTTGCACTTGCGCGCCGCTCAGCGTCGTCTCGGCCGTCGTCGCGCCGGTGGTGCTCGTACCGGATGCCGAGACCGTGTAGGTGCCGTCCGGCAGCGCGTTGCCCGAGGCGTCCACGGGCTTCCAGCCCACGGGAATCGTCCCGGCTTGCTGTGCGCCCAAATCGAGGGTGCCCACGATCTCGCCCGAGGTGTTCTTGACCGTGACGGTCAAGTCCGCAACGCTCGAGCCAAGAGAGACGCCAAAGCCCGTCGAGGCGCCGCTCGCGACGGTCGTCGTCGAACCCGGCACGAGCACGCTTTGGCCGATCAGCAGCGAAGCCTGCGCGCTTTGGCCAGCCGAGAGCTGCGACGAGAGCGAGGTCAGCGTCGTGTTCAACTGGCTGATGCCCGTCACCGTATTGATCTGAGCCAGCTGCGAAGTCATCGTCGAGCTGTCCATCGGGTTGGTCGGGTCTTGATTCTGCATCTGCGTGACCAAGAGCTTGAGGAACGTGGTCTGCAGATCGGCCGTCGACGAGGACGATCCACTCGCGCTCGAGGTGCCGCTGCTCGACGAGGCGCCGTTGATCGTATTGAGCAGCTGCTGCGAGACGGTGCCCCCGCCTGCGATGGTCGTGTTGGATGACGTCACTAAGTTTCTCCTCAGGTGCCGATCGTCAAGGTTTTCAGCATCAGATTTTTGGCGGTATTCAGCGTCTCGACGTTGGCCTGGTACGAGCGCGAGGCCGAGATCATGTTCACCATTTCTTGCACGGGATCGACGTTGGGCATCGTCACGTAGCCATCGGAATTCGCCGCGGGGTTGGTCGGGTCGTAGGTGGTCTTCATCGGCGTGGGATCGTCGATGACGTTCGTCACCTGTACGCCGCCCACTTGCTGGCCGCTCGCCGTATGCGCGCCGCCGAGCGGCTTGACGCCGAACACGACCTGCTTGGCGCGGTACGGCTGGCCGTCGGGGCCCGTCGTACTGTCGGCATTCGCAAGATTGGACGCGGTGACGTTGAGCCGCTGCGATTCGGCCGACATGGCCGAACCCGCAACGGTGAAGATGTTCATCAATGACATGGCGCTTGTGCCTCTTTCGATTGACGCTTAAACGATTTGCAATGCGTGATGCGCTGAATAAATAGCTTGCATAAGCAGCGGGTCGCCCGGTTCGCCCGCGCTACGGTTACTTTCACTTAACCGCCCGAGGTGATGGCAGCGAGCATTTGCTTGATCTGCTGCGTCATCACGTTCATGCCGGACTCGTAATGCAGCGTGTTGTCGGCGAATTGGACGCGTTCGGCGTCCAGATCGACGGTGTTGCCGTCGAGCGCCGGCTGCGTCGGAACCCGGTAGGCGAGCGTGCCGTAGTCCTGCGTCGAGCCGCCCGTGGGAATCAAGGACGCCTTGCCCGCCATATGGCCGGGCTCGGTGGCGACCATCGTCATGCCGCTGGTGACGCCGGCCGGCTGGGCCATCGCCAGCGGCGCGGTGCCTGAGCTCGCCAGGGTGCTCGTTCCCGCCGGGGCGCCCGTGCGCTTGAGGGCGCCTGCCAGCGAGGACGCGAAATCGACGTCGCGCGCCTTGTAGCCCGGCGTGTCGGCATTGGCGATATTCGACGAGAGCAGCTCCTGCCGATAGGCGCGCACATCGAGCGCCTGGCGGCCGAAGGCAAATTCGGCATCGAGTTTATCCAGCATCGGTGTTTCTCCGTACCCAGGCATAGGCCGCCTGTTGCCGCTTCCCGGCCTGGCCCCGGTTCGGGACAGGGCGCGCCGCGAAGGCTTTTTTCCATGAGGTGCATCTTATGGGCGCGAGACAAGAGCCAATCGGACGAATAACCGGGGAAGCCGCCCTCTATTCAACGTTTGCCACCCTCACGCGAGCCCTAGAATTCGTTTCGTCGTCAGCACTTGTTTTGCAGGGAGAAACCGATGTCCGTATCCGCCGCTTCCGATCCCGCGCGCAGCCTCGCGCCGCGCGCCCTGGGCCGGCGGCGTGTTCGAGCCGGCTTCGTCCGCGCCGCAGCGTGTGCGCTGCTGGCCGCGGCCCTGGTGCCGGTCGATACGGTGCGCGCACAAACGCCCGGCGCCAGCGAGCAGATCTATATTCCCGGCCCGGGCGAAACCCATGGCGCGCCGTCGAACGGCATGATTTCGATTCCCGGCCCCGGCGAAACGGCTTCTGCCGCAGCGAACGGTGCGAGCGCGAACGGCATGATCGTCATTCCCGGGCCCGGCGAGGCCCGCGCCGGGAGGCCCGCCGCAACCACGCGTGTCACGCCGCGCGAAGTGAAAACCGCGGCGGCAAACCGTTCATTGCCGGTCATCGAAACGGCGCCGCAGCGCACGGGCCGCGCGGTCCAGCCCGTCGCCGCCGAGCAGCCGGCCAACGCGGCGCTAGCGGCGGCCAAGATCCCTGTGCCGGCCCGGGCGGTCATGCCGGCGAGCATGCCCGCCCCCCCTTCGACCGCTCCGGTCGTTGCGGCCGCGCCGAGCGCCTCTGCCGCTACCGCCAAGGCGACGGCTGCGGTGCCGGCTTCGAACGCGCCGGCGGGCCAGGAAGACGGGGAAACGATCCGCCGCGCGGCCCTCGCCTATCTGCAGCAGCAGACGGTGGGCTTACCCGGCAAGATCGGCATTACGGTCGCGCAGACGTTCCCGCGCGGCTTGGCCGCCTGCACGACGCTGGAACCCTTCATGCCGACGGGCGCCCGGCTCTGGGGCAGGACCACCGTGGGGGTGCGCTGCGCCGGCGAGAAGCCGTGGACGCTTTATCTGCAGGCGCGCATCGCAATTCACGCGACCTACTATTTGGCCGCGCACCAAATCGAACCGGGCGCGGTCGTGAGGGCCGACGACTTGCTCGCGCGCGACGGCGATCTATCGAACCTGCCGCGCGCCGTCATCACCGATCCGTCGCAAGCGGTCGGCGCGACGGCCACCATGCGAATCAGCGCGGGCATGCCGCTGCGGCAAGATTTGCTCAAGAGCGCCAGTGCGGTCACGATCGGCCAAACGGTGCGGGTCGTCGCGCAGGGCGTGGGTTTCTCGATTTCGTCGGAAGGCAGCGTCATGAACAACGCGACCCCCGGACAACAGGTACGCGTTAAAATGGCTGGGGGTCAGATCATTTCGGGCATCGTCAAGGATGGAGGGACCGTCCAAGTTCCGATGTGACGGAGAAAAAAATCGACGCGCTCGCGACCGATGGCCGGACACGCCGGAGCGGCGCTTGGGCATTGATGCTTCGTCGATTCGGCGGCTGCGGCCGGCGGGTGAACTTCCCGATTGCGCTAAAGTTTCGTTGGGTGTCGCCGTTATCACACTCAAATCGAAATTGTTCGGGAAGCCATCGTGAAAGTCGATTCCACCTCTAGTTCCAACCTGTCGTCGCCCAAAGGCGACGTGCAGGGAGCCCGTCAAGGCGGTCAAACCCCGGCGAGCGCTGCGCCTGCGGGCGGCAACGCCGCGCCGGCTCAGAGCGCCGGCAGCGATGCCAACGTCAGCTTGTCGGGGCTGTCGTCGCAATTGCGCTCGCTCGCTGCGTCGGGCGAAGCCGACGTCGATGTCGCGCAGGTCGCGTCGATCAAGCAAGCGATTGCCGACGGTACGTTGACGATGGATCCGGGCAAGATTGCCGACGGTATCCTCGCGACGGCCCGCGAGCTACTGAAGAATCCGTCGACAGGCGGCTGACGCGGCGCGCAAGCGTGCGCTAAGGCTTGCCTCGTCGGCTTCGTTTAAGCGCGTGCGCGCGCCTATGTTTTGGCGGATGAGATGAGAGACGCCCTGCTTGCCACGGTCATTGAAGAACACGCAACGCTCGAAGCGTTTGCATCCTTGCTGATGTACGAGGAAAAGGCGCTCGCGGCGGTGTCGCCGCTCGAAACGCTGCCCGGCATCGTCGAAAAGAAGACCGAGCTGACCGAAAAACTGGCGTCGCTCGAAAAAACCCGCGATAGCCAGCTGCAGCGAATGGGCTTGCCCACCGGCTGGAAGGGCATGGAGCTTGCCATCGCCGACGATATTCGTCTCGGCAAACAGTGGCAACTGCTGCAAGCGGTTGTGGAACGCGCGCGCCGCGCGAATGCCACGAACGGCCTCATGATTCGCGTCCGGATGAATTACAACCAGAACGCGCTCAGCATTTTGCGCGGCGCGGCCTCGCGCCATGCGACCAGCGTATATGGGCCGGATGGGCGGATGGCGGCGGTTTGACGCATTCGTGGGCCGGGTCGAAGCCATAGCGGCAGGGCGACCTTGAGGGCGTGAAGCGCTCCGAAGCTGCATGCCCGAGCCGTAGAGGCAGACGCGGCAGAAGGGATCAGCCTCAACCAGTTCATCGAGCGCGCAATCGAGCACGCAATCGAGCACGAAGTGGCCGCTTAGCCGTAAATTACGGTTTATCGCGTCTCGCTGCCGGAAAAGTTAAGCTCGACACCGTTGCCGGCCGGATCGACAAAAAACAACTGCCATCGATCGAGCAGCGGCACCTGTGCACACCGGAAATCAATGCCGCGTGCACGCAGGTGCGCTTCGAAACCCGGCCTGTCGACACAATCGAACGCCACGTGATCGAACGTGCCGTTTGTATGCGATCCGCGGTGTTCGTGGGGACCCGCTTCGGACAAGTGCAAGACAGCACACGCCCCGATATAGAGCCAATAGCCGAAGCTGTCGAACGGGGGGCGCTCGCCCACGCGCAGGCCCACCACGTCGACGTAGAAATCGCGCAGCGCATCGAGCAGGGCCCGATCGGCGCGCAGATTATAGTGACTAAAGCCTGTGACAGGCATCGCATGCTCCCGCAAAAGACCGCCCAAAAATGGATACGGCGTTGCGGGTCATCTTAACGCGAGGCTCGATCGGACGTGCGCGACTGGACATCGCCGCGGGTCGATCGCGTCAAAGCCTCACCTTCGCGGCCGGCGGCAAGACGCCTCGGCCGCGTGGCTTGCCGGGTTGGGACACCGCTCAGTCCACGCTCGCCCAAGCCATTTCGCGCAGCTTGGATCGCAGCCGGGCCACGGCTTGGCTATGCAACTGACACACGCGCGATTCGCTCACTTCCATCACCGCACCGATTTCGCGCAGGTTCATGCCGCGCTCGTAGTACAGCGACATCAACAGCTTCTCGCGCTCCGGCAACTTGTCGATCGCTTCGACGAGCGCCGCACGCAGGCTGTCGTCGAGCAGCGCCGAAAGCGGATCCGCGCGGTCGACACAGTAGCGGTCGAGGAACGGTTCGTCGTCGGCCGAGCGGTCGAAATCTTCGTAGTAAATGAGCTGACTGCCGTGCAAGTCTTGCAGCATCGACTGAAAGGCATCGAGCGGCATCTGCAGATGATCAGCGACTTCTGTCTCGCTGGCCGAGCGGCCGAGCCTTTGCTCGACCTGATGCACGGCCGATTCGACTTCGCGCGACGTCTTGCGCAAGCTGCGCGGCAACCAGTCGTTGTTGCGCAACTCGTCGAGCATGGCCCCGCGAATGCGTTGGCTCGCGTACGTTTCGAACTGCGCGCCTTGGTCTTCCTTGTAGCGGCTCGCCGCATCGAGCAAGCCGATCATGCCGGCCTGAATCAGGTCGTCCAGATCGACGCTCGCCGGCATCTTCGCTACGAGTTGCAAACCAAGTCTGCGCACGAGCGGTGCATATTGCGTCAAAACATCCGTCTGGGACATTTTCCCTTGAGCGTTGTACATCGAGGGCCCCTTCTCCTTGTCCCTAACGTTTCAAGCGTGTTGGCGCCCGGCCAGCGTTTCGGCGAGCGCCGAAGCCGGTACTTGCGCACGCACGGTCGCGTCAGCGCGCGGCGAGGACATCGCCGCGCGCATCGGCCAATACAGCATTTCGGAGGCGACGTGACGGTAGTCCCGCGCCGATTGCGCCGACGGGAATGCATCGACGACACAGCGTTTCAATTCCAGCGATCGTTCCATCAGCGGATCGGCCGTTACGCAGCCCGCATCTTCGATCGATACGGACAAGTAGCGCGCGGCAACTTCGGCGAGGTTGTCGAACGTCGTGTGCGCATCGGCCACGCTCGACACGTGATTCACGAGTACGCGGAATTGGGCGATCGCATGCTCGAAGTGCAAGCGTTTCATGCACGCATACGCTTCGGTGATCGCGGCAGCCGCCACCCGGGTGACGATCAACACGTCGTGCGCCTGCGCCGCGAGCGGCGTGAGCGCACCCTGGCGATCGAGCCGCGCATCGATGAGCACGACGTCGGCCGGGCCGGCGAGCAGCACGCCAAGCTGCGCGGCGCTATAGCCGGCGCAGTTTTGGCGCGAGGCCGCGAGCACCGAAAACCCCAGTTCGTGACGCGCGCACGCCCGCTCGAGCTCGAGCTCGCCGTCCAGCACCGCGCGCAGCGAAAGTGCGCCGGGCAAGCCGCCGACCATCGCCGACACGCAGTTCGCGCCCAGGCGCTCGTCGATCACGAGCACGTCCTTGCCGAGCGCGGCCAGCGCCGCGGCTAAATTCACGATCGTCGACGTGCAGCCGACGCCCACCGGGCCGCCGGTCACCGCGACCACACGTGAGCCGCTCTTGGCGAGCAGCCGGCGCAGCCCTTCTGCTTGATCGGTCACTTGCTTAACCAAAGCGAACCTCGTGCGAGTCGGCACTCGAGCGGCTCGACAACGCCGAGAGCAGGGCGGGAATGTCATCGTCGTGCGGCACGAACGGCGAACCGTCGCGCGGAATGCAAAACGCGCTCTTGATCAAAAACTTCTTGGCAGCGACGTACAGGTTTTCCGGCACCTTCTGGCCAGTCGATACGTAATGAACCGGCAGCTTGTAGCGGATGACCGTATCGAGCACACCGCCCAGGTTCGTTGCCTCATCGAGCTTGGTCAGAATGCAACCGGTCAAATCGGGTTGCCCCGGCGCGCTGCGATAGGCCTGCACGACTTCGTTGAGCGTGTCGCCATGGCTCGTCGCGTTGAGCAGCAGCAGACGCTGCTCCGGATGGCCCGCGCCGCAGAGCATCGCGATTTGGTCGGAGACCGTACGGTCGCGCTGGCTCATGCCGATCGTATCGATAAGGACGACGTGCTTGTTGCGCAGCTCGGTGAGGGCAAGCTGCAGATCGGCGCCATCCTTGACGGCATGCACCGAGACGCCGAGGATCTTGCCGAAGATGCGCAGTTGCTCATGGCCGCCGATCCGGTAGCTGTCGGTCGTGAGCAGCGCCACTTTGCTCGCACCGAAGCGCATCACGCAGCGCGCGGCGAGCTTGGCCGTCGTCGTCGTCTTGCCGACGCCCGTGGGCCCCATCAGCGCGAATACGCCGCCGCGCTCCATCAGCGCGTCCTCGTTTTCAAGCACGGGCAAATTGGCGGCGAGGACCTCGCGCGCCCATTGCATCCCGGCGTCGACGCTTTCGACCTCGGGCATGTGATCGACCACCATCCGCACGAGTTGCGCTGAAAAACCGGCCGAAAACAGCGCCTTCGTGATTTCGCCGTTGACGGGGTTGCGCCGCTGGTGCTCACCCCACATCAGGCCGGCGAACTGCTCTTCCATCATGCCGCGCATCGACGAAAGCTCGCTCATCACCGTCTGGTTGACGATCTCCTCCACTCGCGCGCGGATCGCTTCGGCCATGGTTTCGGTATCTTGTTCTGCAACGCCGTCGAATGCCGGCTTCACGCGCGGCATGGTACGGCGCGCAGCCACGCGGGCGGCTTCGTGGGCCCAGTCGGGCACGTGCGCCGCCGCGAGTTCGTCGGGCGAGAGGACTCGGCCCGGCGTGCCGAGCCCTTTCGCGGCTGCGGCCGATGGCGTCATCGCATGCGCACGCGAGCTGTGCGCCGGCTGCGCGGCGCGCTCGTTTTGCGCGGCGATGCGGTGGGCGTGGTCGATCAGCCACGGGTTGGAGTCGGCCATCGTGCGCGACGTTTCGCTGCCTCTACCGTCGTCGGCACGCGCAGCTGAGTGCGGTGCCGGCGCACTCGGCGCTGACACCTTCGCCACGTTCGACACGTTCGACGCGTTCACCACGTGCGACGCGTTCGCCACGTTCGAGCCGGCGGCACGCGCGGCAAACCCGGGGCGCTCGGCCGAGCGCGACGCCGCAATGACGGCCGCGTCGCTTAAAGCCGGCCGGCCTTCGTCATTGGCTTTCGCGCCGACCTCCGGGCTCGCGCCGAATACGGCCGAGAACACGTCGGGCATGCCGTTCGCGTAGGGATTGGCCGGCATGGCGCCAGGCGCGGCGGCCGCATAGGGGTTGGACGACGCTTGCGCGATCGCCCCAGCGCCGGCGTGCGGATGGGCGGCGGGCGCCGCATGCGAGCCCGCTTCGCCGGCATCGGGCGCGATCTGCGCGAAATCCGTATCGGCCACAGCGACGATTTCCACGGTACCGTCGTCGTTGGTCCGGTTCGACAAGACGACTGCGTCCGCACCCAGGGCCTCGCGCACGAGACGCAATGCGTCGCGACTCGTTGCGCCGATGAATTTACGAATGTTCAAGCTTGACCCCCGATGAGGTTAACGACTTTGATCGTGCGTGACTCGGGCACTTCCGCGTACGAGAGCACTTTCAATTGAGGCAGGCTGCGGCGCAGGAATCGAGCGAGCATCGCGCGAAGCGCGTGCTGCACGAGCAGCACCGGAGGCAGGCCGGCATTTTGTTGACGGGTAATCGCCTTTTGCGTCGCCGCGAGAAGCGTGTGGGCGAGACCGGGCTCGAGACCGGGGTTCGCCCCCGTCGAGAGCGCTTGCGACAGCACGCGTTCGAGGTTCGAATCGAGTCCCATGACCTGCATTTCGGTACCGCCCGGATACCACTGCTGCGTGATCGCGCGGCCCAGGGCCAGACGCACGCAGGCAGTCAAGTCGTATGCGTCGCTCACTCGTGCGGCGTGCTCGGACAGGGCCTCGAGGATCGTGCGCATGTCGCGGATCGGCACGCCTTCCTCGAGCAGGCTTTGCAGGACCTTTTGCAGCGTCGTGAGCGACAGCGTCTTCGGCACCAGGTCTTCAATGAGCGAAGGCGCGTCTTTGCCGGTGCGCGTGATAAGCGACTGCACTTCCTGGCGGCCGAGCAGTTCAGCCGCATGCTGCACGACGAGGTGATTCAAATGCGTGGCGACGACGGTGCTCGCATCGACGACTGTGTAGCCGTACACCTGGGCTTGCTCGCGCAGGTTCGTGTCGATCCAAACCGCGGGCAGACCGAAGGCCGGATCTTGCGTCGGCTGGCCCGGCAGCGCGGCCGTGACCTGCCCCGGATTGATCGCGAGCCATTGACCCGGATAGGCTTCGCCCACGCCCACTTCGACGCCCTTGAGCGCGATGCGATAGCCGTTCGGGCGCAATTCCAAGTTGTCGCGGATATGGATGACCGGCGGCAAGAAGCCGATTTCCTGTGCGAACTTCTTGCGGATGCTCTTGATACGCTTGAGCAGTTCGCCGTCGGTGTTCTTGTCGACGAGCGGGATCAGGCGGTAGCCCACTTCGAGGCCGAGGGTGTCGATGAGCGTGACGTCGTCCCAGCTCGCTTCGTTGTTCTCCACCGGCGCGGCAATCGCCGGCGCAACATCGACGAGCGAGCTGCCTGCCTTGGCGGCTTCGTTGCGCTTCTTCATCGTGCGGCCGAGCTGGAGCGCGCCGCCGCCGAGCAGCAAGAACGCAAAGTGCGGCATGTTCGGAATCAGGCCGAGCAGCACGATGATCGTGCCCGTGATCATCAGCACGCGCGGGTTCGTGAAGAGTTGGCCCGTGAGCTGCGTGCCGATGTCTTCGTCGGTTGCCACGCGCGAAACGATCACGCCCGCTGCCGTCGAGATGACGAGCGAAGGGATCTGCGCGACGAGGCCGTCGCCGATCGTGAGCAGCGTGTAGGTCTTGCCGGCCGAGGCGAAATCCATCCCGTGCTGCACGACGCCGACGATGAGGCCGCCGAGCACGTTGACGACCATGATGATGAGGCCCGCGACCGCGTCGCCGCGCACGAACTTCGACGCACCGTCCATCGCGCCGTAGAACTCGGCTTCCTGCGCCACCGACAGGCGACGCTTGCGCGCGCCTTCTTCGTTGATGAGGCCCGCGTTCAGATCGGCGTCGATCGCCATCTGCTTGCCCGGCATCGCATCGAGCGTGAAGCGCGCAGCCACTTCGGCGATACGCCCCGCGCCTTTCGTGATCACCATGAAGTTGATGACCATCAGGATCGCAAATACGACGATACCGACCGCGAAGTTGCCGCCGACGAGAAAGTGGCCAAACGATTCGATGACTTGGCCCGCCGCGCCGGGGCCCGTATGGCCTTCGAGCAGCACCACGCGCGTCGAGGCGACGTTCAGAGACAGGCGCAGCAGCGTGGAAAACAACAACACCGCCGGAAAGGCTGCAAAATCGAGCGGCTTTTGCGTGTACATGCTGACGAGCAGCACCATCACCGACAGCGCGATGTTGAAGGTGAACAGCAGATCGAGCAGGAACGGCGGCAACGGCAGAATCATCATGCCGAGGATCATGCAGATCAGGATCGGACCCGCGAGCGCGCGCAGGTTCGTGCCGCTCAAAGCTTGGCTCTTGCCGAGCAGGCCTCCGACGCGGGCGTTCATGCCGGGGCTCCGTCATCCGCGTCGCGCAGGGCTTCGTCGGCTTCTTCGCGTTCTTCGGCCTCGGAAATCGGGCCCTTCTTGTCCAGTTCGGCGGGCACGTCGATCGCGGTCGGCGCGGCGGGCACATCGCCGCCTTCCTCGCGGAATTTGCGCAGTTGATACACCCAGGCGAGCACTTCCGCCACCGCGTTGTAAAGCACGCCCGGAATTTCCCGATTCAGTTCCACGTTGTGATAGAGCGCGCGCGCAAGCGGCGGCGCTTCGAGCAGTGCGACGTTGTGTTCGGCCGCGATTTCGCGAATGCGGGCGGCGACGAGGTTCACGCCCTTGGCCACGACCTTCGGTGCGCGCATTTCGCCGTCCGCGTACTGCAGCGCGACCGCGTAGTGGGTCGGGTTCGTCACGACCACGTCGGCAGTGGGCACCGCGGCCATCATGCGACGGCGAGCGATGGCACGCTGCTGCTGGCGAATCTTGCCTTTCACGTGCGGATCGCCTTCGTTCTCGCGGTGTTCGCGCTTCACTTCTTCCTTCGTCATCCGCAGCTTCTTGTGGTACTGCCAAAGTTGATAAGGCACGTCGAGGGCGGCAATCACGAACATGCCGGCGACGGTCGCGGCGCCGCACGCGCCGACGATCGACAACCCGTGTCCGAGCGCGCGATGCAGCGGCTCGGCCGCAAGCCCGAGGATTTCGTCTTTGCGGTGCCACACGGCCACACCGCCGATGATGCCGACGAGCAGCGTCTTGGCCAGCGACATCCCGAGTTGAATCACGCCGTTGATCGAGAACATGCGGCCGATACCGGCGAACGGGTCGACGCGCTCGGGCTTGAACTGGAAGACGTTCGGCGACAGCAGCCAGCCGCCGAGCGCCATCGGCGCGGCGATCGCCGCGGCGCCCGTCAGCGCGAGGATCGGCGCAACCGCCATGAAGCCTTCGCGCCCGGCATTGCCGGCGCCGATCAGCATGCGGTTCGTATCGACGAGCGCCGCGTGGTTGAACGTGAATGCGCCGCGCAGCATGTGCTCCAGATGCAAGCCGATCGGGCCCGATAAGCCCCATACGCCGAAAAAGCCCGCTGCCAGTAGCGCGAACGTCGTCAATTCCCGCGAGCGCGCGACCTGTCCTTCCGAGCGCGCTTTTTCAACGCGCCGGGGGGTGGCTGCTTCGGTTTTGTCGAGGTCGCTGTCCTCTGCCACGGGGAATGTCTCCGCAAGAAAAACGGCGACATGCCGTTATCCAGTGAGAGCGATTATTCCCGCACCGGTCAATGGACGATCGGCGGATAAGGCGGGTGAAACGGGTGCATTTCGAGTGATCGGTGCCAGGCCCGGCAACCGCGCCAATCAAGCGCAAGGAGCCGCAGCGCGCACAGCGGCAGCATTCGAGCGAACGGCGTCGCCCGCCGGAAAGCAAGGATAACGAAAGAAACGAGCGAGGCCCCGATCCTCCGGGGCCTGCCGTCGGTTAGAACGCGACGAAGGGGCCCGAACCGCCCGAACTCGATTGGTCCAATCCGTAATAGACCGTCCGGCCATAGAAGAACGGCATGCCGAGATCGACGAACGACGAGCCGCCAAGGTTGCCGGCCAGATCGTTCAGCGCGTAGTTGCCGTTGGCGAGCAACTGGCTCGCGTTGCCGACCGCCATCGACAGTTGAAGTCCACCGGCAGCGCCCGGTGTCGTCCCGTTGTAATTCGCGACGGTTACGGGACGCGTGACCGCCGAGGGCGGGCAATAGAACGACGACGCGTTGCCGGTGCAGTTGGGCAGCGTGTTGTCGCTGAAGAAGTACGCGTTCGAGCCCGAATCGAAAAACGCGGTAATGGCACTGCCGTTGAAGGTTGCGTTGACGTCGCCAAACGGGTTCGTCGAAAGCTTCGCCACCGTACCGGGCAGTGCATTGTTCGCCTGCGTGTTGAGCCCGAATGTCAGCGTGCCCGAGACGGTGGCTTGGCCGCTCGGCGCGATGCCCGGCATCGACAAGATAACCCCGTTGTTGTCGCCCGCGAATTTCGCCACCGGGTTGGTGACCTGCTGTGCAATGGGCACCAGCGTCTGCGCGCAATTCGCCCCGTTCGGGCACGCGTAGTAACTGCTGTTGCCCGCGGGCGGGTTCGCGCACAGCGTCCCGCAATCGCTCGTTGCCACGCCAACGCCGAGAATCCCGTTGGCGCCGAGGTCAGCCGGTGTCAACTCGAGCGCGCCGCTCGAACACGACCCCGTCAGCACGGCGCCTTGCGACATGTCGCCGATGATTTGGATCGGCAAACTCGCCGCCGTTTTGCCGCCGATCTTGACGTCGGCCGTGCGAATCGAACCCCACGTAAAGCCATCGGCGAACGCCGTGCATTCGGCGAGGGGATTGCCGGCCACCGTCTCCTTCGGCAATGAACCCAACACCTGGCTTGCGGCCGTGCTGGCGAGCCGGAGCCCGAACGATTCCGTATCGACCTGGATGTTGTCGACGGTCTGGCACGCGGTCGTACCCGGCGCGCAAATCGTCACGCTGACCGTCGGGATGTTGGCGACACCCTCGACGCCGCGGCCCACCGTGACGGTGGCTTGGTTCGCGGCCAATTGGGTACCGCCGCCGGCGCTAGCGCCGCTGCTGCCCCCACCACCGCCGCCGCAAGCCGCGAGGAACGCCGCCGCCGCCGCGGCCAAACCGAACGCCCCGAGCGCTCGAAAGAGTCTGCTGTGTGTGCGCGACATGATTGTCCTTGTTCGCTCGGTTACTTGATGTCGGCGCCGCTCACGCCGGTCGGCAGCGCGCTCGGTAGCCACGCTTGGCCGAAGAACGAGCCCATGTGGCCGCCTGAGCGAACCACGAGGTTCGCCTGCTCGACGGCGACCGGCCTGCGCCCGGGAAGAGCCGCGCGCTCGGCTTTCACCTCACTTGCGTACTGTGGGAAATAACTACCGAGCAACGCCTGTAGATCGGGCATGCGAGGGCCATTCCACGCGATGCCGAAGACGGTGCCGTCGGCGCCGACGTACTCGCGCACTTGCGTGCCGCTCGAATAGGTCGTTGAGCGCACTGTGTATGCGGCAGCGGCAGCGGTCGCGCCGCCGGACGCGCCTTGGGCGGACGAAGCCGCATGGGCAATCGGAGCGAGTGTGGTCGTCGTGGCGTCGGCGGGGGTAGGCATGGGCGTGCCGCCGAGCGCAGCGTAGGCGGGCTGCGCGAGGCCGGCTAACGCGCAAAGAACCAGCGCCGCCGAAACGGCGGCGGGTAATGAACGATTCGACATCGGGTCGACCTCCCT